>ERZ761602.7554-NODE-7554-length-11466-cov-6.702655_pt1 | contig 11466 bp, 13 predicted proteins | sample MGYA00512165_ERZ761602 | MGnify/ENA primary metagenome ERZ761602 (study PRJEB28899, sample SAMN02445085) | bioreactor sludge metagenome | biome: EBPR sludge; isolation source: Thorneside wastewater treatment plant | place: Australia: Brisbane, Thorneside... | reverse complement strand
CGCGACGAGTGCGTTCACGATCGTCAAGGCTCAGGCCGGCGATACCGTCACTAAACTCGCACAGCGGGTTGGCGCAAATGCGGTCGAGGTCGCAAAGATCAACGGGCTTCTTCCGAACTCGGTCCTCGGAGCCGGCCGTGAGATAAAGATCCCGACCAAATAACACTTTTCTCCTCCGCCTTTGATCCCGCCGGGTTATTATTTAACCCGGCTTTTTTTGTGAAGTTCTGGATAACGAAAAATTCGGAAGTGACCGTCCACGAGCAGATCGTGACGCAGGTCCGCGTCGGCATTGCGACCGGCGACTTGAGGCCCGGCGACCGTATGCCGAGCGCACGCGAGGTCGCCCGCCGCTTTGGTATTCACGCAAACACGGTCACCGCCGCTTACCGGGAACTCGCGGCCTCCGGAGACATCGAACTGCGGCGCGGAAGCGGGACATTCGTCGCAGATATCGCCGAATCGCAAAATGGAAGAAGCTCCTCGCTCGAAGCTGCCGTTGCCGAACTCGGGGCAATGCTCGTCCGCTCGGGCCACAGCCCTGCAAAGGTCGCAGAGGCGTTCGGCCGATGGGCGGCAACCTCGGCCGGCGTCGTTTACCTGCTTGAGCCTAACGATGGGCTGTATCGGGTTCTGGCTTTCGAGCTTGGCGAATCGCTCGGCTGTGGTGTCGAGCGCTCGGAACCCGCAGAAGTTTCCGAGAGGCTTGGCGAAGGAAACATCGTCGCTGCATTGCCGGATGAATTTGAAAAGCTCGATGGCGACGAGGCTGCCGACGCCCGAGCCGTTCGGCTCAGGGCAAATTCCATCACCCAGGCGCTTTCCGGCGAACGGCGGCCCGCGAGCGATGAACTGATCGGTGTCGTCTCGTTCTGGGACGATTTTGCCGCATTCGCGAGGGTCTATCTTGCCGCGGCCGGCATTGATATTGAAACGCTCGTCATTCGTTCGGCGTCCGATGCGAATTGGGCGAGCGGCCTTGCTGTGTGCTCGGTGGTGATCTGCGATGCGGCGGCCGGGGCGATGCTCGGGAATGACGATCGACGGCGTGTCTTCAGGCTCATATCGGACGAGAGCCTTGACCAACTCCGCGGGTTTCTTCGGGCCTCAGGTCCTGATGATCAGGCCCTGCCCGGTCGGTAAAGATGCCACAGCAAAGCCGAGTTCCTGCCCAAGAGCGTCCATCGCTTCTTTCTGCGGACGATAACCAAAGTAAGCGTAATCATCGAGCAGAACGATGCCCGCCTTCGCCATCCGCGGCCAGAGCATGCGGAGTGCCGCGACCTCCGGAGCCGCGTGGTTCATATCGATGTGCAGGTATACGAGCTTTTCGGAGTCGATCTCGGAGAGAGTATCCGGAACCACGCCCTTGATCAGCTTCACGTTCTTCCATTCGGCAAAGTTCTTTTTCACCGCTTCAAGATCGGTAACGTAAAAACCCTCTTCAATGTGCTTTGTGTTCCGCTCGCGTTCCACTTGTTCGGTCGTTTGATTCGGATCAATGCCTTCAAATGTATCGAGCAAATAGAACGTCTTCCCGAGCGTATCCCATTCGAGATATTTCATTATTGCGGAGCTAAGAAATCCGCGATTGACGCCGCACTCGACAAAATCCCCATCCAGGTTTGCGGCCGTCCGGGCGGCCCAAAGCCCGATATGGACACGCCAGTGCCAGGCTATATTGCCGCCCGCGGCCACGCCTCGCTGATAGGCAGCACGAAAGCGCGGATCGTCGAGAAAACTATGGTCGTGCATCGAGGCAAGACCATCGGATTCGTAGATCTCGGCTCCCGAGGGAAGCCGAAAGACGGCTAAACCGTGATTCCGCATCAACTTTTTAATGTAGTCTTTGATCCCCATTTTACTAGCTTCCACAGGCTGCCGGTCATCGACCGGGTAACGCATTATCCTCGCACTTAATAATACCGCTTGACAAACTCAGCAAATGTAACTAACATCGTTACAGATATGGCGGCTAACAGCCAATTTTCAATGGCAGTACACGTTCTCTCGATGCTTGCGGCGTCGCGGGACGAGAACGTCAAATCTGACTGCATCGCGGCCAGCGTGAATACGAATCCGGTCGTGATACGAAGACTCTTAGGTCAGCTTGCTCAGGCGAACCTAGTTATCTCGCAGTCGGGAGCACACGGCGGAACCCGCCTGGCGAAATGCCCGAACGAGATAAATCTAGCGGATGTTTATTCGGCCGTCGCCTGCGGCGAGGTTTTTGCACTTCATCCGCGGGAACCGAACAAGGATTGCCCGGTCGGGCGAAACATCGAGGCGGTGCTTTGCCACTTGCAGAAACGGATCGACAGGACGATCACGGAAACGCTTTCCGGCTATACCCTGGCGGATGTGTTTGAAATGGTCGAAAAAGGAGCAACGGCCTAAATTTTTTTGACCGTATTTGTATCAGAGACGGTTACAGTATTGTTAATTTTGAACGAGCAAAGGGCAGTTCTTTTATGTTTTGGTGTTCATTACAGTGCGTGGTCGAAAGAGTGATGGCGGCACCGCTCGTGCTGAACCTTTCGTCTGAGGTCGCAAAGGTATTTCCTTTATTCCTGAAAGCGGCTGAACTTTTGAACCGGCTTGTTCAATAGGCCGCGCCAGTACCTGCACTTTTGAGGTGATAAATGTCATTCGCAAATACTGAGATAATTGAGCAAGAATATTTGGGCCGCTCAATGAGCTTTGCGGAGTATAACGGACTCGTCGATTCGCTTGTCGAGGCAGACCGCACGACGGGGCCGAATCAACTGCAGGCCCTCGTCGATTTCACGCGGCTCAATCAGGCCCGCGTGCGGCGGCTGCTTAAAACCCTTTCAGCTGATGAAGATGCGGCAGCGATGCTGCGGTCGGTCGGCGGCCGGCAGATCTGGTTGGTAATAACAGAGGGCTGGTGCGGCGACGCGGCGCAGAACGTCCCGGCGATCGAGACGATTGCCGCAGTGTCCGGCAACATCGAGACGCGATATATTCTGAGGGACGAGAACCCCGAACTGATGGATCGCTTTCTGACCCGCGGAACACGCTCGATACCGAAGGTCATCGTGCTCGACCGCGAGACCCGCGTGGTTCTCGGAACGTGGGGACCACGACCGGCTGCGGCGCAGGAGCTTTTCGATCGCCGCAGAGCCGAAGGCGTCGATAAACCGGTGATCCTGGAAGAATTACAGCGTTGGTATAACGCAGATAAGGGAATCTCGGTACAACGCGAAATGGCCGAGATCGCCTGCAAATGTGCCGATGCGGCCGAGCGGCAGACCGCTGCTTTTGCCTGATAGAAAGTTTTTTTCAAATAAACCAAACCTGAGGAGAGAAATCTGAATGAAGATCTTTGCTGTACTTGTAATTGCGCTCGCACTTTTTACCGCAGCGTGTGAAGACCCGGCGGCCAATAAGCCAAAGGCAACCACATCGGAACCGAAGAACGCGGATTCGTCGAACACCGCCGCAAATTCAACGGCGACCGCGGCCAGCCCCGCGACAAAGGGCGAGGCTCTTGCCTTGAACCCCGAGAATTCGAGCGTCGAATTCACGGGATCAAAGGTGACCGGAAAACACGATGGCGGTTTTGAAAAGTTCACGGGAACCATCGACCTGGTCAACGGCAAGCCCGAAGAGAGTTCGGTCAAGGTAGATATCGAGATGGCATCGGTTGTAAGCGATAATGCTGACCTGACTGAACATCTTAAGACCGGCGACTTTTTCGAGGTCGAGAAGTTTCCGAAGTCAACTTTCGCTTCGACGAAGATCGTAGCCGATACGGCCAAGGGGGCGAATGCGTACACGGTAACTGGCGATCTTGAGATGCGCGGCGTTAAAAAGTCGATCACGTTCCCGGCGACCATCACGGTCTCTGACGCCGAGGTTGCCGTTAAGGCGGAGTTTGCGATCAACCGAAGGGATTTCGGCATTAATTATGCCGGCATGGCTAATGACCTGATCCGCGATGATGTTGTCCTGCGGCTCGATCTGAAGAGCCCGCGGAAAAAATAACAGCAATGTAAGTTCGCTGCGGCGTCCGTTGCCCGGACGGTCGTCTTCTGTCTTCTTGACCGCAAGGCAGGATGCCGCAGCTGGCATTTTTTTGGAGAGAGCGAAATGAAAGCTTGGGTGATCAACCATTTCGGTATCGACGAGTTGAGCCTCGAAGAGCGTCCGGTTCCATCGGTAGGTGAGAAGGATGTCCTCGTCAAGCTGCATGCGACCTCGATCAACTATCGCGACCTCATGGTAGTTGAGGGAACATACAACCCGAAGATGAAGCTGCCCGCTGTTCCGTTCTCGGACGGTGCGGGCGAGGTCGTCGAGGTCGGAAGCGGCGTTACGAAATGGAAACCCGGTGACCGCGTGATGCCGATCTTTGCCCAGCATTGGTTCGATGGCGACCCGGATGCCGAGATACGAAAAACATCGCTCGGAGCCGGAAGCACTTGGGACGGTACGCTGCGGGAGTTCGCAGCCTTTAATGAAAGCGGCCTTGTCGCCATCCCGTCGCATTTGAGTTATCAGGAGGCCGCTACGCTCGGGTGCGCGGGGCTTACGGCATGGCACTCGGTCGTCGAATTGGGCCAAGTCAAACCCGGCGAGGCGGTCGTTACGCTTGGCACCGGCGGCGTATCGGTCTTTGCACTTCAGTTCGCAAAGGCGGCAGGTGCGCGGGTGATCGCCACCTCAAGCAGCGATAAGAAGCTCGAGCGGCTTCGAGAACTCGGAGCGGACGAGACGATCAATTACCGGACGCACGAGGACTGGGACAAGGCGATCATTGATCTTACGGGCGGCCGTGGTGCAGACCATGTGATCGAGGTCGGCGGTTCGGGTACGCTTCCGCGGTCTATCAATGCGACTCGGTTTGGCGGCCACATCGCGATGATCGGTGCACTGACCGGTGCGGCTTCGTTCAACCCGACGTCGGTCTTTATGAAGGCGGTTCGTGTCCAGGGAATTTATGTCGGCCATCGCCGGATGTTTGAAGAGATGAACCGGGCGATCGAGGTCAACGGGCTCCGGCCGGTCGTCGATTCGACGTTCGCGTTCGACGATGTGAAAGCGGCGTTGCACCGGATGAAAGAAGGAAGCCATTTTGGAAAGATCGTGATCGATCTTGAAAACGAAAAATAAAAGCCGTTGTAAGAACCTGCGGCATTGAAACTAACGAACATGGGAAGAAAAATGACGACACTTTTTGATAAATTGACCATCGGCAATATTGAGCTTAGCAACCGAATACTTTACGCTCCGATGACGCGGAGCCGGGCGAATGAAGAGGGCGTTCAGCCCGACTTCGTCGCCGAGTATTACGGCCAGCGGGCGACCGCCGGACTGCTGATCACCGAAGCGACGAACGTCTCGGCGATGGCTAAAGGCTACGTCCGTACGCCGGGCATCTATAACGAAGAGCAGATCGCTTCATGGCGAAATGTCACCGAACGGGTCCATGCGGAAGGCGGGAAGATCTTTTTGCAGATATTTCACACGGGCCGGATAGCTCTACCGGACCTCTTGCCCGAGAATGCTCAACCGGTCGCACCTTCGGCGGTTGCGGCTGCCGGGCAGAACTATACCGACGCTGGAATGAAGGACTTTGTTGTGCCGCGACCGCTTGATACCGACGAAGTTAAGTCGATCGTGAAAGATTTCGCGGTCGCGGCGAGGAACGCTATCAAGGCCGGGTTCGATGGCATCGAGATCCACGGAGCGAATGGCTATTTGATCCAGCAGTTCCTTTCGACGAACGTCAACCTTCGCGCTGACGAATACGGCGGTTCGGTCGAGAATCGTTCGCGGTTCCTGCTCGAGATCGTCGATGCCATCGTCGCCGAGATCGGTTGGGAACGTACCGGACTCAGGCTCTCGCCGGGCGGGGAGTTCAACGACATCAAAGAAAATGATGCCGAAGAGCTTTACGACTACGTGATCGGCGAGCTTAACAAGCGCAAGCTTGCGTACCTGCACATCGGCACCTTTGACCAGAACCGTGACTGGCATCCGATCCTTCGGCCAAAGTACGATGGAATATATTTGGCCGGCGTAGGCTTTGATAAGGAACGCGGCGAGAGGACGCTCGCCGAGGGCGGTGCCGATGCGATAGTTTACGGCAAGCTTTTCCTGGCAAATCCCGATCTGCCGGAGCGTTTCCGCCTTAATGCTCCGATCAACGAATGGGATGAAAGCACGTTCTACACTCCTGGTGAGAAAGGCTATACGGACTACCCGACACTTGAGCAAGTGAACGTAGCGGGAAAATAGCTTGGGGTCCTCAAGTGCCGGGAGGGAAGCGAACCCTTTCGGCACTCGGATCGTAAGATTGATTGACAACTGTAACAGGAACAGTTACAATAAAGAATATTGCCGGCCGGTTCGTTTGCGACAGCCGGTGTCGTTGGTTATAATTCGAGTTTTTGGAGAAATATCAATGGGAAATTTTGCACATGCGGTTTCGGATAAAGAATTTGAGACAAATGTTTTGGGAGCGGAGAAGCCGGTCCTGGTGGATTTCTGGGCAGAGTGGTGCGGGCCGTGCCGGATGATCGCTCCTTCGGTCGAAGCGGTCGCCGAACAGCTTTCGGGCAAAGCCGGAGTTTACAAGATGAACGTTGACGAGAACCCGGAAGTGCCGCAGCGTTACGGCATTCGCGGCATACCGACGCTGATCGTCTTTAAGGGCGGGCAGGAGCAGGAGCGGATCGTCGGAGCCGTCTCACAAGAGCAGATCTCGCGAGTATTGGAAAAATACGTTTAACGTCTCGCTGAGTGATGTTGTCGTAATGGCGCCGTTTGCCAGCTCTTGTTTGTTTTGCAAGAAAATGCCCGGACCGATCAACGTCGGCCCGGGCATTTTGTTATAGCTCACATCGGTTCTAGAACACGAAGGTATTCGCGACCGGGTAGTCGCCGCTTTGTCCCCATTGTGCAGTTGCGGCGCCGCTGGTCGAGCCGAGGTACCAGAACGCCGACTGGCCCGGGGTTGCACTTGGCCGCCAAACGCCGGGATCGGTCTTGCCGTCACCGTCGTAATCACCGGGAACCGGGAAGTCGGTCGCCGATGCACCAAATGTCGCGCCGACAGTTGCTCCGTCGGAGCTTCGGCGGTGCCACCATTGAAGTGTCCCGGCGGAGCCACGGACGATCGCAAGATCGGTCTTTCCGTCCGCGTCATAATCGCCCGCGGCAATAAAGTCCGTCGACGTTCCGAATATCTCGCTCTTGATGCCCGCCGTCGACTGCAGGAACCAGAAGAGGCCCTGACCGCCGCCGGCACTTCTCTGGACAACGAAGTCGTTCTTGCCGTCGCCGTCATAATCGCCGGGTGCGGTAAAATCACCATTTACACCCCATGGAACAAAGGTGATGGCTCCGCCCGGATTGTTGAGCGATCCGCGATAGAACCAGGTGCTCTGGGCCCCTGCGGTAGCTCCAGGACGATAGACAGCAACATCGGCCTTACCATCGCCGTCGTAGTCACCAACCACGCCCGGCCGATCGCCCGTTTGGCCAAAGTCCTCGATCCGAACTGTGTTATTCGAGCTTTGAAGGATGTAGAAGAATGCATTGCCGCTCGGCTGGTCGGTACTTACCCCACGCCAAACAGCGATGTCGGTCTTGTTGTCGCCGTCATAATCTGCCGGCACAAAAGCGTCGGTCGCGATGCCCCATGCCGCGGTCTGAACGGCAGCGGTTCCGTTCCAGTTAATGAACCAGGTGATCTGGCCGCCCGCACCGCCGCCGGTGTTGCGTACCACGGCGAAATCGGTCTTACCGTCGCCGTTGAAGTCAACGATGTTCTGTGCCGGAACCGCCGGACCGCCCGAGGTAACCGATGCCCATGTGGTGCCGATCCGTAGGCCGTCAAAAACTCCCGCGGGGTGGGTCGCGGCCGTACCCTGACGGATCGCATATGATCCCGGTGCAATATCAGTCGCCGTCGTATCGATCGCAGTGACCGTTGCCGTTGCAGGTTCATTTCCTGGAAGTGTCGGGTTCACATAGATAGAGACCGTATCGTTAGTTGCACCGTCAACTATCGTGTATTTCAGGACGATCAGGTAAGTCGTGTTTAGAGCATAGCTGAAGGGCGAATACGCAACAGTGGCTTCTGATGTTCCAGCCTTTGAAAGACCGAAAGCAAGTTGATTTTCGGCATTTCTCTTGACGAAAACGCGGCCTCGAAAATTTGTCCCGATCGGATCGGGGCTGAGGTGAAAATAGTAGCCGCCGACCACATCGGTCGATGCCTCGGTGAACCGAACCATGAAAGCGGCGTAAACCGAACCGGATGACTGTACGGCAAACGTTTTATGTACGTCTTCGCCGGAGGTAGTAAATCCGACTGCATTTCCAACACCGGAACTCGGATAGCCGGTATAGGTCAATCCGGGTGAAACGACAGTGAGCGGGTTCGTTCCTGCGCCGCTGTGTGCAGTCCAGCCGTTCGCAGTGAGCAACTGTCCAGCCGCCAAGTCAAAATCTTCGACCGCAAGCGGTGTTTGCCCGTAGGCCGAAACAGCCGCAAATAACGCGAACACGCCAAAAAGTCCGCGAACCAAATTTAATAACTGATTTTTCATAGTTTTCGTGCGCCGAAACAGGGTTCGGTTAGGCCGCATACTTGTCGCGGACTTGTCCGGAACGCTGTCCGAAAAAAGTAAAGGAATTCAAGATGTTCTAGAACCCATATAATTTCCTACTATTCGCCAAATAAATCAACACTCAAGGTCTTGGCAGTAAAATAAATTTAACGTGTCCAAAAGGGGATTTGCTAAACTAGAGACCTACGGTTTTCTCGGAATGCACAAAGGCGTTTGCAAGTTTCTGGTGCTATCTGCCGTATTCTGGGCGGCGGGGCTTTGTTTGTATGCTCAGGACAAGCCGAAAACGGAACCGGACGATGAACGCATCGTTGTAAATACAGACCTGATCGACGTGCCGGTCGTTGTCACGGACGGAGTCGGAAAATTGGTGAAGGGTTTGAAGGCTTCCGATTTCAAGGTGTTCGAGGACGGCGTCGAACAGGAGATAGCCGAGTTTCGGACTTCGACCGAGCCGTTCGATGTCGCCTTGTTGCTTGATACTTCCGGCTCGACACGATCCGAACTGAACCTCATCCGACGTGCCGCGTCGCGATTTATCGCTTCGCTCCGGGACGGCGACCGGGTCGGGATGATCGCCTTCCGGACGGATACGGTTGCCGGACGCTCGAAGGCAGCGGTTGATCTCTTGACCGCGATCACGGGCGACCGAAGGGCATTGAATCAGGCTCTTGATTCCGTCGCAACCAGCAACGGAACGCCCTATTACGACGCATTGCTTGGGGCGGCCGAGCGATTGCTAAAGGGCGGTGGCGAGAACCGCCGACGGGTGTTGGTCGTGCTTGGCGACGGGGTTGATTCGACCAGCGAAAGTGTTTTTCAAGAGGTAGAGGAAGAGCTTCTACCGCTCGGTATCGCGGTTTACTTCATCCGGGTCGATACGCGGCCGTTCCTTGAGGAGAACCTACTCGGCGACTGCCAATTCGCGATGCGCTTCTCGGTCGCACAACTCCGGCGTTATTACTCTTCGCTCGGGGCGAGGGCCGAGCGGTCAATGGATTTCTGTAAGCTCGGTGATTTTGAGCGGCTGGCGGTCAGCAAGCGGCTATATGAGCTCGCGGACGAGGAGATGGCAAAGCTCGCAAAGGCGACTGGCGGACGCGTTTTTCCGGCGTCCGATCTCACCGAGGCCGGGGCGGCTTTTGCCTCGATCGCGGAGGACATCGGTACGACCTATTCGCTCGGTTATTACTCTTCGAATGAGAAGCGGGACGGCAAATTCCGGCGGATAAGGGTAGAATTGAAAGATAAAGCAGGCAAGTTCGGAGTGCGTGCCCGCGAGGGCTACACGGCTCCGGCAAATTGATGTATGGCAAAGTTCGAAAGGATCTGTTTGGTGGTGCTTGATTCGGCCGGGATCGGCGAGATGCCGGATGCCGTGGAGTGGGGCGATGCGGGAGCGGACACGCTTGGGAATATCTTCAAGCAACGGCAGGTGAATGTGCCGAATCTGCAAAGCCTTGGGCTTGGTAATATTCGTCCGCTTGAAGGCATGCCGCCGGTCGAGAAGCCGAACGGCTCTTTCGGCAAATGCACGCTCGCTTCGAACGGCAAGGACACGACCACGGGCCATTGGGAGATGGCCGGGATCATTCTCGAAAAGGCGTTTCCGACCTTTCCGGAGGGCTTTCCGCCGCGGGTGATCGAACGGTTCGTCGCGGAGACGGGCGTGCCCGGCGTGCTCGGCAATGTACCGGCGAGCGGTACGGAAATAATCAAAGAGCTGGGCGAAGAGCACGTCCGGACGGGTAAGCCGATCGTTTATACCTCGGCCGATTCGGTATTTCAGATTGCCGCACATGAAGAGGTCGTGCCCATCGACCGGCTTTACGAGATGTGCGAGACGGCCCGCCGCATTTTGGACGGCGAGGACAAGGTTGGGCGGGTGATCGCACGGCCATTCATCGGCGAGACGGCCGATACATTTAAGCGCACCGAGAACCGGCACGACTATGCGGTTCCGCCGCCCGAGCGGAACCTGCTTCTGCTACTTAAGAATGCCGGCCTCGATGTCGTCTGCATTGGAAAGATCGCTTCGATCTATGACTCAATGGGCGTTACCGAAGACCTGACCGCAAAGAACAACGACCAAACCATCGATCAGACGATCAACGCCTTAAATGCTGATACAAAGGGGCTTATCTTTAGCAATCTGGTCGATTTCGATATGCTTTTCGGTCATCGGCGTGACCCCGAGGGCTATGCGGCGGCGCTTGAGCATTTTGACGCACGGCTTCCGGAGATCATGGCCGCGATGGGCGAAGGCGACCTGCTGATCATCACCGCCGACCACGGCAACGACCCGACCTTCCGCGGCAGCGACCACACCCGCGAGTACGCTCCGCTGCTGGTTTACGGCAAAAAGGCCACGCCCGGCGTCAACCTCGGCACACGCAGCTCGCTCGCCGACATCGGCCAGACCATTGCAGCCAACTTCGGCCTCGAACTACCCGCCGGCAAGAGCTTTTTAGAAGAGATCGGTTGAGAAAATTCTTTGAAGAAGTCTAAAGCAAAAACAATTTGTGAGGAGTGCGGGAACGTGGGTAAAAGGGTGATAAACATGGCCCGTAGCTATGGGGTCCGGTGCGGATCTCATGGTTATCGAGAATGTTCCGGTCGTATCATGCCCGCATTGCGGTGAGAGTTACCTGACAGCCACGACGCTCCGGGCGATCGAAAATATCATGCAGAATCGCTCGACCGTCGCATCGCCCCGAACAGTGCCCATAGCGCCCTTTGTTTAGGGCAGATCAATCGCTATTTTTGAGGCCCTCGAGGAGATCGCGGGCCTCGTTTATTTTGTCGAGCGGGATCTCGGCGAAGGCTCGGGCGATCTCGGCGGCGTCACCCTCGCGGATGAGCC
>ERZ761602.7551-NODE-7551-length-11470-cov-3.758651_pt1 | contig 11470 bp, 10 predicted proteins | sample MGYA00512165_ERZ761602 | MGnify/ENA primary metagenome ERZ761602 (study PRJEB28899, sample SAMN02445085) | bioreactor sludge metagenome | biome: EBPR sludge; isolation source: Thorneside wastewater treatment plant | place: Australia: Brisbane, Thorneside... | reverse complement strand
CGCCGGGCCGGTGCTGCTCACCGGCTCCGACTCCTTCGACATCCCCGCTACGAGGCCCAACATGAGGGCCCCCAGCAACAACCCACGTCCTAGAAACCGGACCATGCTTCTTAGACGTGCGAGGTGCCCCCACCTTTACACAGCGTGGTAGCGCCTGATCTTGCTCAGCTTCCCGCCTTGGGGGGCGGGGGCGGCGGCGGCTTCGGCGGCGACGGCGGCTTCGGCGGCGGCCCCACGGGCGCGGGTCGCCCGACCTTGGCGCACGCGCTCGCGACGCGCCTGTCGCAGGCGACGGCGAAGTACTTCTTCGCGTTCGTCTCGTCGCCCTTCCGTTCGTAGAACTCGGCGAGCGACGAGCACCCGAACCCGCTGACGGGCGTGTTGCATGCGGCCTTGAACCACCTCTCGGCGAGCGCGAGGTCCTTCTTGGTGCTCTTGCCCGACTCGTGCTCACGCGCCAGCGAGATGCAGAGCGGGCCCGTGCCCCGCAGACACTGCTTCTCGTAGAGGGCGAGGCCCTTCTGAACGTCCTTGGGGGTGCCCTCGCCCGCTATCTGCATCCGCGCGACGGTGCCGCAGGCGAACGAGCTGCCGAGATCGCACGCGCGCTTCTGGAACGTGAACGCCTTCACCGGCTCCTTTTGGCGCGCGTACTTCGACCCAGCCATCCCGCACGACGACGCGTGGCCGCCGAAGCATCCCTTCGAGAACCATTCGATCTCGGCCCTGTCGTCCTTCTCGCTCATGGCCTTGAACCCGCGCGCGAAACAGCCGCGCTCGTCGCCGTGGTCGCACGCCTTTTCGGCGAACAGCTTCGCGTTCGTCGTGTCCTTCTTCTGGTTGGCGTCGAGGTGGAGCGTGTAGCAGGCGGCCGCGTCGTTCTTGTTGCAGCGCTCGCGACAGACACCGAGGTTCTTCGAGCTGCACGACGCCGTGCTCGTCGGCTTCGCCGACGCGCAGAAGACGCCGTTCCATTCGCGGCCGGGCGGGCAGCTGACCGGCTTCTCTTTTGCCTCCTCGGCCGCGGCCGGCTCCTTGTCCTCTGCGACGTTCGCGACCGCGATCGCCGTGCTCCCCTTGGGCGGGATCTTGAGCAGCTCCAGCCGAACGAAGGCCGTACAGCCTGCGGGCGGCCCGCCGGCGTCCTCTTTCGCCGACTCGCAGGACTTCACGTCGCCGTCCGACGTCATCGCCTTCCGCTCGCTCTTGCTCCCGGCGTGCGCGCTCGCCCCGAACACGTCGGCCGCCGCCGCCACCTCACCCTTGGAGCCCGTCTCGAGCCTGAACGCTCCGACCCAGACCGAGTTGATGACGTGGGTCGCGTCGTCGCAATCGCCCTCGAGGTTCGCGGGGTCGACCGCGAGCATCGCCGCGCTCCGCTGCCCGACCGTCATCGTCGCCAGGTTGAGGCGCCCCGATCGTTCGAGCGCGGCCTTGAAGCTCATCCCGTTGAGGGGCAGCGCGGCGCCGAGGTCGTCGCCAGACTCCATCTCGACGAGCTGCGCCTTCGGGGTGTAGCCGACCCAGTCGTACCGGACGTTCTTCATGCGGCACGTGGGGAGGATCTTCATCGTCTTGCAGTCGAACTTCACCACCGGCCCGCCCTGCTTGAGCTTGGCCTCGAGGTCACCGCGGTCTTCGGGGCTGATGTCGATCACTAGCGGCTTGGCGTAGTCGGCCTCGCAGGCGCCCACCCCTCCTAGCGCCTCGCCGGCCGTGACCTCCTTGGGCCGGATCGCGTCGCCCAGGTTGGACGAGCAGCCGGAGAGCGTGCCCCCGGCCGTCAGGCCGGCGAGCGTGACGAAAACCCCTCGTGAACGGAATCGGTGCATGGTCATCGAGCCGTGGCTCCTTCCAACCGTTCCCTACGGAGCCGGGTCGGGGACCTTTTTGTTGGCGCGCGAGCAGGCTGGTACGCTCGTCGCCCGATGTCCGACAAAGCGAGCAAAGCGGCGCCTCCGGCTCGCCCTCGCGAGGGGGGCGAGGCGTTCCCGGCCACGATGCTCAGCGCCGTGCTCGGGACGAGCAGCTCCGAAGCCGCGATCCGAGCGTCGGCTTGGAACCGCGTGGCGCGTGCCTACCGGCCCGCCGTGGTGCGGTACGTCGCCATGCGCTTCCGCAAGCCGGACGGGGACGCCGAGGACCTCGCGAACGCCTTTTTCGCGCGGTGCGTCGAGCGCGACACATTCGGCAAGTTCGAGCCCGGCCGCGCGCGGTTTCGTACGTTCCTGCGGACTTGCCTCGACCGCTTCGTGACCGACGAAATCCGAGCCCAAAGGAGCGCGAAGCGAGGAGGGGGCAAGACGGAGGCCCTCGGTGACGGGTCGGCGTCCGACGATGTCCCCGACGCCGAGACGCCCGACGCGCTCGCGGCGTTCGACGCCGAGTTCACGCGGCGCGTGGTGTCGCTCGCGGTCGAAGCGCTGCGCGCCGAGCTCGAGGCCGCCGGCAAGACGCAGCACCTCGCGATCTTCGACCGCTACTACCTGGCCGGAGACGACCCCCCGACCTACTCGGCGATCGCCGGCGAGCTCGGGGTGGCGGTGCACGACGTCACGAACCGGCTCCACTTCGCGAGGCGACGCTTCCGCGCCTGCACGCTCGAGGTGCTGCGCGAGCTCACCGCGAGCGAGGACGAGTGGCGAGAAGAGGCGAAGGCCGTGCTCGGCGTCGCGCCAGAGTGACCCCGGCGGCGACACCACGCGACGGCGGGCTCACTGAATCTGGAGCACGGGGGTGCACCCCGGCTCGCTCTCGTGCCCGGCGGCGTCGACGAGCACGACACAAAACGCCCCAGCTCCGACGCCGGCCGACTCGCATACCGGCGAAACGCCGGTGCGCGGCTGCGTCCCGACGTCGTTGACGACGAGCTCCAGCTCCCCGGAGATGGCGATCTCTTCGTCGACCCCCGCCGCGTTGGAGATGGTCGGGATCTCGAGGTCGGTCACGACGGTGGCCGAGCGGCAGTCGTGAACGCGCGCGACCCCACCGCCGAGATCCCCCGTCGCGTCCTCGTAACGGACGACGATGGAGAGATCGTCGAGCGCGTCGTCGGTGGTGACGAGCGCGTCGGGCGTGGCCGAGACCACCTCGACGGTAGGCGCCGCGTCGTCACCGCACCCGAGGGCGAGCACGAGCACCCCGGCGAGCCTTTGAGTCTTCATGGCTGCACCTGCAGACCTTCCTGCGTGAAGTTGACCGCGATCGTGTAGTCGTCGCCGTCGAGCTCGGGGATGTACGCGCCGACCAAGAAGAAGCTCATGCCGGCGGTGGGAACGGCCTCTACCAGGTTGTCGTCGAAGTCGAGGAGGTCGACCGTGTCGGGGACGACCCATTCGAACATCCAGTTGTAGGACTCGTCGCCGATGGGGGGCGGATTGGCATCGTCGAATGCGGCGTAGGCCGACGTCGGATCGCCCGTGCCGGGGTTGAAGACCACCAGGTCACCCTCCGCCGTCTGCAGGATGAACACCGCGTACGCCATGTCCTCGTCCGCGGTCTCGAAGTCGTGCGACGTCATGCGAAAGACGACGGACTGGCCCGCCGAGGCGACCGCCGCTCCGCCGAGGTCGAGGCGCACGCCGTCGGGGTCGAAGATGCCGAGCTGCGGCTCCTCGGGCGGCTCGTCGATCGGCTCGGTGGGCTCGGCGCCCCCGAAGCGCTTCGCTCCGCCGGCGATCCACGCTTCGATGGCGGCGATCTGCTCCTCGGGCACGGGAGCGGCGCCGAGCGGCATCACGCTGATGACCTCGCGGTTTCGCAGCTTGTCGATGAGGAGGCTCTGCTCTGGCTTGCCCGGAACCACGCGCAGGCGATCGCGCTTCTCGAGGCCAGGGCGCTCGACGAGGTTGTAGTACGCGAGCGAGGGGGTCGAGAGGTTGGGCTCGAACTGCCCGGAGTGACACAGCCCGGCCTGGCCCGCGCAGCTCGGGAGCAGGACCTTGCGGTAGAGGTCGTCGAGGCTCCCCGCGTCGACCTCTTGCGGGATGGTGTCGAGCGGGTCCGGCTCGAGCGCCTCGGACGGCGGATCACCGCCCGGGTCGATCGGCTCCGAGCACGCGCCGGCGACGAGGGCGGCGGTGGCGACCAGCGATAGCGCGATCGCGGCTCTCATCGCAGGATCCCTTCCATGACGAGACCGGGGCGCTTCCCCAACCCGGTGAGGGTGCTCGTCATCACGTCGCCGTGCCCGAGGATCTCGGCGGCGGTGGTCACGACGTCGATCGTCTCGTAGCGGCCCGAGCCGCGGCCGGCCTGCTCGATGTTGGTCGGGGCATGGACGCCGGGCTTGAAATCGGGACCGAGGGCGAGGAGCCACACGTCGCGATCGCCGTCGTCGCCTCCGCCGTGGTCGAGGCCCGAGCGACCGAGGGTGTCGGTGTTCTGACCATTGAACTGGAGCTGGCGCCCGTGCTCGGGCAGAACGAACAGCGCGGTCTCGTCTTTGAGCCCGGGGGTCGATTGGATGAAGTCCCAGAGGTGCGTCACCAATGCGTCGGCGACGCGCTGTGACTCGAGGTAGCCGTTGAAGTCGTCGTGGCAGACATCGATATCGATGAGCGACACGACCATGACGCTGGGCTTGAACCGCTCGAGGATCCGCTCGGTGTGGTAGATGGTCAGTGCGTCGCCGGTGGCGTCGAGCCCGCCGCCGTCGCCCACGGTGCCGATGCCGATGGCGTCGGGGTAGAACGATTGGTAGGTCGGGTCACCGTAGATCTCGGCCAGGTAGTCCTCCATCGCGGCCGAGTCCTCGGTCCGCTGTTGGAGCACGTCGGCGCCATAGGCCGGTGTATTGCCGTCGAGCACGGCGCGGAGCTCGCGCGCGGCGCGGTTCGACTCGGGCGAGTCGTTGACGATCGGCAGCCCATCGAGCCTTATCCGTTTGTTGCCGCGGGTGACGAGAGGGACGATGGCGTTGGCGGTCGAGGGCGGCGACACCCACGAGCCCGCGAAGGCCTGGCCGAACTCCGGGTGGCCCCCGTACTGCAGCGCCCTGTAGAACCCGGCAACGTTCGAGACGTACCAGGCGTCGAGCGCGGCCGCGTTGGTTTGACGCCGGTGGATCTCGAACAGCGTCGGCGCCTCGAGCCGCGCATCCTCGCGGTTGTCGAGGTCGTTGTAGAGACCGCTCGTGAGGCACGCCGCGCCCTGCAGGTGGCCGGGCACGCCCTCGGCGTAGCGCAGGTTCGCGACGAGCGCGCCCTCGGTGTAGAGCGGCACGCGCCGCTCGGGCGGGAGCACGAGCTGGGGAGAGACATAACCGGGCGCGATCCGCGTCGGCCCCGCGTCGTCGTCACCAAAGCCGGAGACGAGCGGAACGCGCCCGAAGAGGTTGGGCATCGTGGCGCCCTCGGCCATGCCGAGAGACTCGGAGAGCCGCAGGCCTCCGGCGATGCTGACGATCACGGAGCGCTTGGCCGCAAAGGTGCGGCCCGCGAGCGCCGGGCGACCGCGAGAGATGGCTGCGCCGGCCGCGGCTGCGCCTGCGGCACGGAACAAGTTGCGTCGGCTGAGGGTCGTCATGGCTTCTCTCCTCACTGGCTCTGGTACTCGCGCGACCCGATGATCGCGCGCACGACGACCTTGGGGTCGACGGCGGGGTCTCGGCTCCAGGCGGCGACGAACGCGTCGAGCTCGTAGGCGTTCGGCTCGCGCCCGAGGAAATTGCGAAACTGCTCCGAGACGAAGGCGGCCGGGTCGGCGACGTCGGCCTTCGCGGGCAGGCTGAGCTCCTCGCTCTCGACGAGGCCCGCGACGACGAGCGAGCGCATCGCGTCGTCATCGCCCACGCCGTCGAGCACGACGAGGAGCAGCTCTTGCTCGTCGAGGGGGAACTCGCTGAGCGTGTTGCCGCCCTCGTCGACGATTTCCACCTCCAGCTGCCCCGGAGCACGCCCGAGGAGGTCGGCGTAGACCGAGCGCAAGAACTGGCCGTCGGTCTTGGGGCGCGGCACGCGCTCGCTGTCGGTGTCGCCCGCGACCGCCTGGTCGAACGCGTACTCGTCTTTGCACGCGGCCGCCCCGACGACGAGAAAGGCCGCAAACATCATTCGCTTCAGCATGGTCCTGCCTCCCTCACTGCTCGAAGTATTCGCGTGACGACGTCACGCTCACGATGACCGCCCGCGCGTCGGGGCCCGCCGCGTCGAGCGTCGACGCGAAGTGTCGGAGCTCGGCCGGCGTCGCGTACCGACCGAGGTAGCGAAAGAACACGCGATCGACGAGCGCGTCACGGTATGGCTCGCTCGCGAATACGATGTCGACGAGGTCGGCGTAGTTGGTGCCCGGCTCGTGAAAGAGGATGGCGCCCACGTTGGGGATGCCGTCGCCGAGCACGAACGCGCGGACCTGACGCATCTCTTCCGCCTCGGCGGGGCGGCCCAGGAACGACGAGAACATCGCGTCGGCGATGCCGTCGCCGGTGCCGCCGTTCACCTGGAACGCCAGGCTCGAGACGATGCGGCGATCGATCTCGGCCGACGGCGCCCCGGCCGTGAAGTCGGCGGCCGACCTCCTCAGGACCTCGCGCTCGGCCTCGAGGTCTCGCACCGTCTCGCAGTCGCACGAGCAGAGGTCCTGAGGGTCGATGACGCACGCCTCGCACGACGGCTCGATGGTGAGGAACACGCTGCAGAAGAGGTCGTAGACGTCCTCCCGGCGGGTGCCCCCGAAGGCGTCGGTCTCGATCTCGTCGACCCAGAGCTCCGCGAAGCGCGGTGTGGCGATCAGCTCGCTCGCCATCGCCGCGCGCGTCGAAGGGAGATTGCCCTCCGACGCGAGCCGCTCGAGCCCTTCGGCGAGCGCCTCGTCCGACGGCCTCTCGCCGGTCAGGTCGAGGTGCAGACGTTTCACGAAGCGCTCCTCTTCGAGCGCCGATGGTCCGGTCTCACCCGCTGGTCGGAACGGCCCCTGATCGGTTCCGCAGCCGCCCACTGCGAGCGCGCCGACGAAGATTGTCTTGGCAACGCGGGTCATGAAGGTCCCCTGAGCAGAGACCGTGCCGTCGGCGGCCGATCGACCCAAACGCGGGCATCTCGGCCACGTGGCGCGCGCGCCGTCAGCGTTCTATCGGCGGCGGCCCGAAAAAACCCTGACGTCACGGGGGAGCGACGCGTGTCACATCGAAGCGACGCCGGGGAGTCCTGTAGGATGCGGGCGCATGCACGAGCCCGACGACACCGGAGCGACCCGCAAAGCGACGGCAGAGGAGCTGCTCACGCTGAAGCTCGTCGGCGCCGAGGTCACCGTCACGAAGGGCCCCGACATCGGGCTGAAAGCGTCGGTGGGGCCGGTGGGTCTCCTGATCGGGACGGGCTCGGGGTGCGACCTGATGCTCACCGATCGCCTCGTCTCGAGGCGGCACGTCGAGCTCCGCGCCGAGACCGATGGCGTCCGCGTCACCGACCTCGCCAGCCTGAACGGCACACGCCTGGGCTCGGTCCGCGCCACCGACATCCTGCTGACCGAGAGCGCGTCGCTCGTCGTCGGCGACACGACCCTGCGCGTCGAGATCGCGCGCGACCGCGTCGACATGACCGTCTCGGCCCGCCGGAGCTTCGGCGACGCGATCGCCGAGAGCCCCGGCATGCGCTACGTCTTCGAGCTCCTCGAGAAGGCCGCCAAGAACGACGTCACCGTGCTCTTGGAGGGCGAGAGCGGCACCGGCAAAGACGTGCTGGCCCTGGCGCTGCACCAAGAGAGCACACGACGCGACGGCCCGTTCGTGGTCGTCGACTGCGGCGCGATCTCCGACAGCCTGCTCGAGAGCGAGCTGTTCGGGCACGAGAAGGGGGCGTTCACCGGTGCCGTCGCGACTCGACCGGGCGCGTTCGAACAAGCCGACGGCGGCACGCTGTTCCTCGACGAAATCGGCGAGCTACCCCTGGAAGCCCAGCCCAAGCTGCTGCGCGCCCTCGAGAATCGGTCGTTTCGCCGAGTGGGCGGCGCCCAGCTCGTGCGCGTCAACGTTCGGGTCGTGGCGGCGACCAACCGCAAGCTCCGCGAGATGGTCCGCCGCAAGGAGTTCCGCGAGGATCTGTTCTACCGGCTCGCGGTCGTGCACGTCAGCGTTCCCCGGCTCGCCGATCGTCCCGAGGACGTGCTCCCCCTCGCCGAGTCGTTCCTCCGCCGCGCGACCGGCGACGCCGAGGCCAAGGTGCCCGAAGATCTCGCGCGGCTCCTGCGCGCGTACGGCTGGCCGGGCAACGCGCGCGAGCTCCGAAACGTCGTGGAGCGCTTCGCGACCTTCGACCGCACCGACCCCAAGCTCCTCTTCGAGACCGGCGCGACCCCGTCGCTCCTGCCGGGTGTGAGCGTGTTCGAGGGCCTGGAGACGCTCCCCTACCACGAGTCGAAGCGTCGGCTGATGGATCGGTTCCACCGCGAGGTGCTCCCCAAGGTCGTGGAGCGGGCGGGCGGCTCGGTACAAAAGGCGGCCGAGCTCCTGGGGTTGCCGCGGCAGAGCCTCTACCGGATGCTCGGCCAGCTCCGAGACGAAGAAGAATGAGTGCGTTCGAATGCGATTGCGCGGCTACCTCTCGATCTTGCTCGCGTGCTCGGCGGCTGCCGCGCTGACCGCGTGGAGCTGCCGCGCCGTTGCCGAGCTGACCGACGACGAGGCCACCGCGATCTTCAACGAGGGCCTCACCCGATTCGACGCGGGTGATCCCCAGGGCGCGGCCGCGTCGTGGGAGCGGGTGCTCGCCGAGGGCCCGCCCGCGCGGCGCTGGCGCGTCCTCTACAACCTCGGGCTCGCGTACGAGGCGGCCGGCGACCGGCCTCGCGCGGTCGAGCGGTTCGAGGCCTTCGTCCGCCGAGTCGGCGAGCAGCCCGGCCAGCAGCCCCCCGAGATCGAGGCGCGCCGGCAAGACGCGGTCGAGCGCGCCAACGCGATCCGCCCGAAGCTCGGCCGTCTTCGCATCACCCGCGCGGTGTCGGGCGAACGCGTGAGCGTTCGGATCGGCAACCTGCCCCCGCGTGACGCGCCGATCGAGCAGTACCTCGAGCCGGGAGCCTATTCGCTCGAAATGGGAGAGGGCCCGCGCGCGGTGAGGACGACGGTCGAGCTCGGCGCGGGCGAGAGCGAGGAGCTGGCCGCGCGCCTCCTGCCCGCGCCCGAGATGCCGCCGCCCATCGCACCGCCCCCGCCGCCAGCGGCACGTGATCCGCTCGTGCACCCCGGCGTGCTCATCGGCGGCGCGGTGTTGACGGCGGCGTCGGTCGCGCTGCCCGTCGGCCTGTTCTTTCACGCCAAGAGCCTGCGCGCCGACGCCGAGGCGATACCGCGGGTCTTTCCCGAGTACCAACCGGCGGCCGACAGGTACGAGGACTTTCGCACGGGCTACATGGTCTCGTGGGCTCTCCCCAGCGTGCTCGGCGCCGCGACGCTGAGCCTCTTGGTCGCGACCGTCGTCGACTCGCAGCAGGCGCCGAAGACGGCCGTATCGATCGGTCCGCTGTCGGCGTCGGTGAGCATCGAGCTGGAGTAACATTCGGCGAACCGACGGCAGGTATCCTGGAGATCGACTGCATCGTCCCCTTCTACGTGCCCCGACCGTGACAGCGATTCGCCACCTCCAGCTCCTCCTCGCCGTCGCCGCGACGGTCGGCGTGCTCGGCGTCGGCGCGTGCCTCGACGCGCTCCCGCCGGCGGTGGTTTGCGAGGCGCCGTCGCGTGTGATCGACGGCGTGTGCGTGGCCTGCGCCGCCCCGCTCGTCTTCGTGGGCGACGACTGCGTGGAGTGTCCGCCGCCCGCTCAGGTCCCGAACCGGTCGTGCTTCGACACCGTCAACAACCTGCCGCAGGACGCAGACGGGTGCATCGGCGAGATCGCGGATGGCTTCGGCTGCGTCGCGGGCGACCCACCGGACTGCGCCTGCGATCCAGATGACTGCACCGAGACGCTGTCTTGCTTCGGCGACGGCTCGTGCCCGCCGGACGTGGTGGCCTCGGCGCCGAATGCGACGTGTCTGCCGCTCACCGAGAGCGAGTGGTCGTACTTCGCGTACCCGTTCGCCGACGCGAACCACGACACGACAGACTGCGTCTGCAACTGCATCCGGTGCGCGGCGCAGTGCGACGGCAAGGGCACCGCGTTCGGCGTGTTCGAGGACGGTGCGCCGCCGTACACCCGCTACCTCCAGGGCCCCGCCATCGATCTGCGCGGGCTCTTGCCCGCGAGCGGCAAGCTCGGGTTCTACGTCCGCGCCCGGGGTTGGGCGGGCAGCATGGTCGCCATCGTCACCCACGATCTCGCGCTCGGCACCTTCGACACGGCCTACTACCTGCCGGTGCTGAACGACTTCAGCGAGCCCATCGCCTACGGGCCGACGGACGAGGGCGCGGTGATCGACCCCGACGGCCCCGCGCCCGAGCCCCCGTACCCCGCGCCTTACGCGTGGACGAGATCCGAGGACGCGCCGACGCACGTGATCCTCGCGCTCACCCCCAACGCCGAATTTCCCTCGTCCGGGCTCGTCGACATCGACTGCATCATCCCGTTCGTCGAGCCCCTCGAGTGAGGGCTCCCAACGGCACGGTCCCTGCGCGGTTGTTCCTGGCAGCGGACGGTGACACCATGATCGCGGCAGGGCGCAAAAGTGTTCCGGCCACGCGTCCGGCTGCGACAATGCGGCGCGGCCACCCCCGAAGCACCATGGGCACCACCAAACCTCAGCTCTTCGCCATCCAGAACGAGGACACGCCGAGCCCCGAGTCGGGGCCCGACGACCCGCCCTCGGGAGAGCACGCGCGCGCGCCGAGCGGCGAGGGTGCGCGCACCGAGGTCGATGTCGAGCCCATCGATCTCGTCGACGTGAAAGAGCGACCGACCGCGAGCAGCGGGTCGGGGTTCATGCGCGACATCTCGGATCCCGAGAAGCCGGCGATCACCGACGCCGACCACCGCGACGGCAAGCCGCGGTGGGAGCTCGCGAACCTCACCGAGGGCGAGTGGCGGCGCGCGCTCGCGCACAACGACCGCGAGATCGCCGATGTCGCCCCGGGCTCGCCCGAGTTCGCGCGGCTCATGGAGGTGCGCCACCGGATGTCGTTCCCGCCCCCGAAGGGCGTGAAGTACGACGACATCAGCCGGTACCACGCCGAGCAGATCCGCAAAGAGCTCGAGGCGACGATGCCGCGGCGGCCGCGCTTCGATCGGCGGTGGGTCCTCCTCGGCGTCGGGCTGTTCGCGCTCGTGTTCGCCATCGCCGCGCTGCTCTTCTCCGACCTCACGGCCGATCCGGCGCCTACCCCGCCACCCACGGCCGGCGCCGTCCAGCCGCCCGTGACGCAGCCGACCACGACCCAGCCCACCACGACCCAGCCCACCACCACGACGACCGGGCAACCGACCGCGCCGGCCACCGCCGGTGTCGCGTCGTCGGCACCGACGGTCAGCCCCGTGCCGAGCGCGACCGCGCCCCAGCCGCCGCCGCCAAAGCCGCCGCCGGTCAAGACCGCCACCAC
>ERZ761602.7550-NODE-7550-length-11471-cov-15.828924_pt1 | contig 11471 bp, 8 predicted proteins | sample MGYA00512165_ERZ761602 | MGnify/ENA primary metagenome ERZ761602 (study PRJEB28899, sample SAMN02445085) | bioreactor sludge metagenome | biome: EBPR sludge; isolation source: Thorneside wastewater treatment plant | place: Australia: Brisbane, Thorneside... | reverse complement strand
CCCCACCGGCGCCGTCGAGGTCTGCGATCACGGCGTCCGTGTCCGGACCCCGGACGCCGTGCTCGAGCTCCTCTGGGACCAGCTCGTCGAGGTCCGCCGCCTCGAAGATCCCTCCGGCCTCGTCGGCCTCATCCTGCGCGGCGTCCACGGCGAGGAGGTCCACCTCGACCGCACCCTCCGCGGCCTCGCCCAGCTGGGGGACACCCTCCGGGGTCGCAACCCTTCGCGATAGCTCGGGATTTCGTACCGATCGCAACTGGCGCTCAGCGCGCGTGGATATAGACCGCGCCCCAGCGCGGCGCGCCGAGCAAGAGCTCGTCCTCGGTCAGGACCACCGAGCTGCCCGTCGAGGTCGCGTTCTCCGCCACCACGCGCTCGGGCATCTCGCTCCACGCGCCGTCGCTCCGGCGGAAGATGTAGCCCGCGCCCTCGATGTCGAACGGGCCGTCATCGTCCTCGATGCCGGGCGCGGCGACCACGACGACGTCATCGCCGATCGCCACGCGCGGGGTGCTCCGGCCGCACACGTTGTGGTCCGGATCGAGCGCCGCCACCTCGTTCCACGCCGCGCCGCTCCGCTCGAAGACGAGCGCCTCGGGACACGAGTCGTCGGTGGCGACGACGAGCCGGTCGCCGCGCAGCGCGACGTCGACGCCGAAGTCGACGTCGTGCGGCCACACGTTCACGAAGCGTGGCGCGAGCGTCGCCGCGTGCTGCCACGCGCCGGCCACGCGCTCGAACACGTACGCCTGTCCGGTGATGTCGCCGGCCGGCGACGTCGCGCTGTGATCGCCCACGACGAGGCGGTCGCCGTCGAGGGCGACCGCGCTCGCGTACGCCCAGCTCGGCGCCGCGCCCGCCGGCACGAGCGTCGCGCGCTCGGTCCACGACGCGCCCTCGCGCACGTACACGCGCGCGCCCGCGTCGACGTGCTGGTTCGCCTGGGTGCGCCCGCCATCGCCGACGACGATCGTGTCGCCCTCGATCGCGAGCGCCGCCGCGAACCCGTCGTGCGCCACCGCGGGCTCGAGCACCGCCGCCTCCGACCAGCTCGCGCCGCTGCGCGTGTAGACGCGCACGCGCATGACGCCCTCGCCGTTCGGCGCCGCGCCGGCCAGTCGCTCGCTCACCGCGAGCGTGTCGCCGCCGATGGCGACGCGCTCGCCGAACGCCGCGGCGCCCGGGGCGCCGACGAGCTTCGCCTGTCGTTCCCAGGCCCTCCCACGCCTGACGAACACGTACACCGCGCCGATCCGCACCGGCGCCTGCGTCGCGCCGACGACGAGCGTGTCGCCGCTCGCCGCCATGGCGTGACCGAAACCGAACGGGGTCTCGCCCTCGCCCGGGCCGAGCCTCGTCGGCTCCGGCGGCGGCCCGTCGGGCATCGCGTCGGCCTCGCGCGCGTCGACCACGCCGTCGTCATCCGCGTCGAGCGACGGCCCGCACGCGACGAGCGCGTGAGCCGAGATGGCCATGATCGTGAGGGAGGAGAGGAGACAGGAACTGGAGGCTCGCGACATGCGCCGACGTCATTGCACCCCCGATGCCACGCGCGTGATCGCGCAACCGTGCGCTCGCACACGTCACTCTTTGCCAGATGTGAACGTGGGTGCGTGGTCGTCGGCCGGCGGATCGGGATTCAGCGACGAGCGCACCTGCGCCGCCGCCTTCCGGTTCATGCCCGGCACCTTCGCGATGTCCGCCTCGCTCGCCGCCGCGATCGCCGCCACCGAGCCGAAGTGCTTGAGCAGCGCGCGCCGCCGCGTGGCGCCGATGCCGGGCACGTCGTCGAGCGCCGAGCGCAGGGTCGCCTTCGACCGCCGCTCGCGGTGGAACGTGTTCGCGAAGCGGTGGGCCTCGTCGCGCAGCCGCGCCAGCAAGAACAGCTCCGCCGTGTTCGCGCGCAGCGCCACCGGCTCCTTCACGTTGCGCAGGTACACGCGGTCGGGCGCGTCGCCTGCCGCCAGCTCGCGCTCCTTGGCCAGCGACACCACGTCCATCGCGTCCTCGCGCTCGAGCTCGATGCCGAGATCCCGGAGCGCCGTCACCGCCATCCCGAGCTGGCCCTTGCCGCCGTCGATCACCAGCAGATCCGGCGGCGCCCACGCGTCGTCGTCGCGCCCGCCGCCGGTTCGCGCCTTCAGGCTCCGCCGGAACCGGCGCGACAGCACCTCGTACATCGACGCGAAGTCGTCGTTGGTCGACGTCTTGATCTTGAACGTCCGGTAGAGCGACCGCGCCGGCATCCCGTCGACGAACGTGACCATCGACGCCACCGTCTCCGTGCCCTGCACGTGCGCGATGTCGAAGCACTCGATCCGCTGCGGCACCCGCCGCAGCCCGAGCCGCGCCTGCAACTTCCCCAGCGCCGCCTCGACGTCGCCGCCCTTGTCGCGCCGGCTCGTCATCGCGGTCTCGGCGTTCTTGGTCGCCAGCTCGAGCAGGCGCACGCGCGTCCCGCGCTGCGGCCACACCAGCTTCACCTTCTTGCCGCGCGCCACGCCGAGCCACCCGGCGAGCAGGTCCGCGTCCTGCGGCTCGACCGGCACCACGACCTCGTCGGGGATGAACGTGCCGGTCGCGTAATACTGCTGCACGAACGCGCCGATGAGCTCGCCGTCGGGCAGCTCCTGATCCTTCTGCGCGAAGCTGCGCTTGCCGACCAGCTTGCCGGCGCGCACGAACAGGACCGCCAGCTCCGCCGCGTCGCCCTCGCGGTGCACGCCGAACACGTCCTGATCGACGAAGTCCTCCTGCACGATGTGCTGCCGCGACACCGTCCGCTCCACCGCGGCGATCGAGTCGCGCAGCCGCCCCGCCACCTCGAAGCGCTCGGCCTCTGCTGCCGTCTTCATGCGCTCGCGCAGGCGCGCGATGAGCTCCTTGTCCTTGCCCTCGAGGAAGAGCACCACGTCGTCGACCGAGTCGGCGTACGCCTGCGGCGACACCGGCAAGGCGCACGGCCCGGGACAGCGCTGGATCTGGTACTGCAGGCACACGCGCCCGCGGTGCTCGAGCACGTGGTCGGTGCACGTGCGCAGCTGGAAGTGGCGGTTGAGCACGCGCAGGGTCTCGCGGCACGACGTCGCCGAGTGGTACGGCCCGAAGTAGCGCGCGCCGTCGTCCTTGATGTTGCGCGCCACCTGCACCCGCGGGAAGCGCCGCGCCGGCGCCGCCTCGTCGCCGAGCTCCGGCGGCAGCACGCGCAGGACCAGGTACTGCTTGTCGTCGCGCAGCTTGACGTTGAACTTCGGCTGGTGCCGCTTGACCAGGTGGTTCTCGAGGAGGAGCGCCTCCTTCTCGTCGGTGACGACCACCGTCTCGATGTCGGCGAGCAGCTTGCCGAGGAAGCCGGCGGCCACGAAGAAGCGCTCGTCGCCGCCCGGCCGGAAGTACTGGCGGACGCGCGTGCGCAGGTTCTTGGCCTTGCCGACGTAGATCACCTTCCCCGCCGCGTCCTTCATGATGTAGACGCCCGGGTCCGTCGGGATCCGGTCGAGGAAGTCGGCGGCGAGCTGCGCCATGCGACCTCTAGAAGAGCGCGCGGCACTCCTTCACGGTCACCATCACGAGGATGACCATGAGGATCAGGATGCCGACCATGTGCACGGTCGTCTCCACCTTGGGGTTCGCGCGCCGCCGCGTCACCAGCTCGTAGCCGAGGAACGCCAGCCGCCCGCCGTCGAGGCCGGGCAGCGGGAACAGGTTCATGATCGCGAGCAGCACGTTGAGCAGCATGAGCAGCTGCAGCGCCGTGATCCAGCCGGCGTCGATCGCCTTCTTGATGAAGGTCGTCATCCCGACGGGGCCCTTCACCTCGGCCTTCTCCTTGCCCTTGATCACCTGGTAGATGCCGGCGAAGTAGTCGCGCGTCTGCTGCACCGGGTACCAGATGGCCTCGCCGGCAGCGCGCAGCACGCCGACGTCGACGCGGTCGTACTGCTCCTGCCAGCCGTCGATGCCGAGCCGGTAGCGCGGGCCCTTGCACTCCTTGGGGATCGACGGGTCGTCCGACTCCTTCACGCCCTTCATGTCGTCGAACTTCGGCTTGACCTCGACGTCGATCACCTTGCCGTCGCGCAGGACCTTCATGCGCGCGACGTCGCCGCCGAGCCTGGCGGTCACGACGCACAGCTCGGTGCGCTTGCCGTCCGGGCCCCGGTAGTAGAGCGGGACGTCGTTGATCGCGAGGAGCCGATCGCCGGGCTGGAGCTTCTGCGCGGCGTCGAACTCCGGGTTGAGCTTGTCGACGCCGTAGTAGCGCGTCTCGTGCTTCACGCCCGCGCAGTTGAAGAGCACGAACGCGAGCACCGCCGCCGTCAGGTAGTTGGTGCCCGGCCCGGCGAAGATCGTGGCGATGCGCTGCCACACCGGCCGGTTCGGGTACGCCGCCTTGTCGTCGGGATCGACGTCCTCGGCGATCGCCATGCCCTTGATCTCGACGAAGCCGCCGAACGGGATGGGCGCGATCTGGAAGAGCGTTCCGCCCTTCGAGCGCCAGCGCAGCACGCCGGGGCCGAAGCCGATCGAGAAGCGCTCGACGCGCATCCCGCACATGCGCGCGACCACGAAGTGGCCGGCCTCGTGGACGACGATCAGGAGCCCGAGGCCCAGGATCGCGCCGAGGATGGTGAGCACATCCATGTCGCGCGACTATAGCAGCGCCCCCGCGGCCAGGCCGGCGCGCGCCGTCGAATGCCGGCGGAGCCGCGCTTTCAGCTCGCGCGCGTGGTCGTCGTGGTCGGGCGGCGCGGCGCGAGGAGCCCGAAGAGGCGCGGGCGCGCGGTCGGCGCCGGGCCGATCATCTGCACGTCGAGGCGGAGACCGTGCGCGGCCATGCGGCGCGCGAGGCGGCGGCGGCGGGCGTCGCGCGAGCCGCGGAGGCCGGTGAGCGCGGGCAGCGCGCGCACGCGGTTGCACACGACGAAGTGGCCGTGCACGACGACGGCGTCGACGGTGCCGGCGAGGATGTCGTCGACCGCCGGACCGACGGGCGCGAGCGTGCCGAGCGCGACGTCCGGATCGATGATCCAGAGGAGGCGGCCCTGCGCGCGGGCGGCGCCGGCGTCGGCGCCACGGCCGCGGCCGGGCGCGTGGATGACACGCAGCTCGGGAACCTGCGCGCGCAGGAGCGCGAGCACGGCGTGCGAGTTGTCACCGGAGTCCTCGTCGACGGCGAGGATCTCGAACGGATGGCCGAGCGCCCGCAGGTGATCGGCGAGCCGGTGGATCGCGGTCCCGATCGCATCTTCGTCGTCGGCGAACGGCACCACGACCGAGATCTCGTACCGGACAGCGAGGCTCATCTTCGCGCCCGGTGAGAGCAGCATGCGTGCCGCGTCGACGACGCTCATGTGTCAGAGTTCTACCAGGCCTCCGTGACAGACAAGTCATCGGAATGATTTCGCGTATCCGCGGAATCGGACCGGCGGCTCGACCACTGAGCATCGTTCGATTGCGAAGGTTGTGGCGCAGGTGCGTAAGAGTGTTCGCGGCGATCGTGGCGCCAGTGCCGATCGAGCGCCTCGCCGCCGACGCGCCACCCCAGCTCCGTCCGTCGCTCGGGTCGAACGTCCGCGAGGCCGAGTCGAAGGACCGACGTGATCGCCGCCGCCAGCGCCCGTGGATCCCGCGGCGGCACCAGCGCGGCCCCGTGCGCCGCGAGCGCGCGAAGTCCACCCGTCGCCGACGCGACGAGCGGCACGCCCGCCGCGAGCGCCTCGAGCGCGGCCATGGGCGTCCCTTCGCTGCGGCCGTCCGCGTCGCCTCCGAGCGGCGCGGAGGGAACGACGACGACATCGGCGGCCGCGAGCAGCTCGTCGCGCGCGTCGGCGCCGAGCCAGCCGGCGAAGCGCACGCGCTCGCCGAACCGCGCCGCCCGGGCGGCGAGCTCGTCGCGGAGCGGGCCGTCGCCGGCGATGACGAGGCGCGCGCCCGGCGGCAGGAAGTCCATCGCGTCGATCGCGGTGTCGACGCGCTTCACCGGGACGAGGCGCGCGAGCACGACGATCGTGGTCGTGGTCGTGGTCTTGGTCGTCGCGCTCGCCGCGCGTGCCTCGCGCCGCCGCGCGATCGCCTCGCTGCGCGCGTCGTCGACGCCCATCGCCTGCACGATCGCGCGCGACGCGACGCGCGACGCGATCGCGCGTGGCACGGCATCGAGCGCGCGCCGGCGCAGCTCGTCGCTCACGAACACGAGCCGCGCATCGCGAGCGACGAGGAGCGCGAGCACCGGCGCGAGCAGCCGCGCGCGCGCGAGGAGGTGCACGTCGCCGCCATGCGCGATCGCGCACAGCGGGATCCGGCGCGTCGCCAGCGCCGCCGCCACCGCCGACGGCGCGAGCCAGTGCGCGACCACGGCGTCCCAGCGGCGCGCGCGGCGCGTCACCTCGGCCAGCATCCTCGTCGAGAACCCGGCCGCCGCCGCCACGACGCTGACCCCGCCGCGCTCGAGCGCCTCGGGCGCGCCGCCGTCGTAGAAGAGCCCGTGCGGCACCGGCAAGCCACGGCCGGCGGCGACGACGTCGACCTCGTCACCCCGCCCGCGCAGCCAGGCCGCGTGGCCCTCGACGAAACCGCCGGCGGCGTCGCCGGCCCAGCGCGGATACGACGTGGCGACGACGCCGACTAGCGCCACCGCGCCATCGCCTCGCTCGCGACACGCGAGCTCCACGAGCGCAAGAGCACCCACGGGATCGGATGGATCGCCGTGCCAAAGTTGATGCCGCTCTTCCACGCCGGCCCGTACACCGGGCGCACCGGCACGTCGACGACGCGCATGCCGACGACGTGCAGGCGCGAGAGCAGGTCGTTGGGATAGCCGTAGCGCGGGAAGAGCTGGTCGAGATCGAGCGCACCGATCGCGACGCGACTGATCGCGGTGTAGCCGCACTGCGAGTCGAACACGTGGCGATAGCCCGACGTGAGCCGGGTCGCCGCCGAGAGGACGAGGTTGCCGACGATGCGGGCCGGCGGCATCGCACGCCACACGTCGGGGTGGCGAAAGCGGTTGCCCTTGACGTAGTCGGCGTGGCCGTCCGCGATCGGCGCGATCACCGCCGGCAGGTCCGCCGGATCCATCTGGCCGTCGCCCGCCATCACCGCGGCGACGTCGCAGTCGAGCTCGAGCGCGCGCCGGTAGCCGGTGACGATCGCCGCGCCGACGCCGCGGTTCGTGGCGTGCGTGATCACCTCGACGGCGCCGCGGGCGCGGCCCGCATCCTCGGCGACCGTCGCCGTCGCGTCACTCGATGCGTCGTCGACCACGATCACGTGATCGACGAAGTCGGGGACCGCGGTGATCGCGCTGCCGACGGCAGCCTCCTCGTTGAAGGCCGGGATGACGACAGCCACGCGCAACTGCTGGTACATCGGAGGGCTTACTAACACGAACCACGCGGGTGCGCCGAAACCAGATGAGAGCTGTCATAGATACGTGCTAATCCCGCTTTCGTAAGGAGCATCCATGGCCGGCGGAGTGAACAAAGTCATCCTCATCGGGCACCTCGGCGCGGACCCGGACATGCGGTACACCCCGAGCGGCGCCGGCGTCTGTGAGCTCCGTCTGGCCACCAGCGAGAGCTGGAAGGACAAGAACGGTCAGCGCCAGGAACGCACCGAGTGGCACCGGATCGTGGTCTGGGGCAAGACCGCCGAGATCTGCGCCAAGTACCTCGCCAAGGGGCGCCAGGTCTTCATCGAGGGGCGCATCCAGACCCGCTCGTACGACGACAAGGAAGGCCAGAAGCGCTACATCACCGAGATCATCGCCAACGACGTCCAGTTCCTGTCGAGCGGACGTGACGGTGGTGGCGGTGGCGGTGGCGCGCGGCGCGGCGGCGGCGACGAAGGGCCTCCGCCCCCCGAGCCCGACTTCGGGCCCAGCCCGGCCGGCGGCGGCGGCGGCGGCTACGGCGGCGGCGGCCCCGACGACGACATCCCGTTCTGAGCCGCGGAGATCAGCCCGCGGTCTGCAGCCCGGCCGCGATGCCGCTGATCGTCGTGAAGATCGCGGCCGACAGGCGGTCGCGCTCGCCGGGCTCGGCGCCCGCTGACTCGGCGGCGCGCAGCCGGCGGATGAGCTCGACCTGCGCGTGCGAGAGCACGTCGATGTACGGGTTGCGCCGCCGCACCGACGCCGCGAGGTGTGGTCGATCGGCCAGCGTCTGGTCGAGGCCGGCGAGGCGCGCCAGCGCCTCGCGCGTGCGCGCGTGCTCCGCCTCGATCACCGCGAAGACCGCGCGATCGTCGGCGTCGGCGAGCTGCGCGTACTCGCGCGCGACGTCGATGTCGGCGCGCACCATCGCGAGCTCGCCGTTGTGCACGAGCGCGCGCAGGAAGCGCGATCGCGACAGCAGCGCCGGCACCGCGTCGGCGCCGATCTCCTTGGCGAGCCCTTCGAGCGCGCTGCCGAGCCCGAACCATCCCGGGATGCCGTGGCGGCTCTGGTTCCAGGAGAACACCCAGGGGATCGCGCGCAGATCCGAGAGCGTGAACCCGGCCTTGCGCGACGCAGGGCGCGAGCCGATCGGCAGCTTGCCGACGTGCTGCATCGGCGTCGCCGCGAGCGTGTAGCGCGCGAGCTGCTCCTGGTCGTCGGTCAGCTGCTGGTAGGCGGCGAGGGCCGCGGCCGCCGCCACGTCGAGCGCGCCGTCGAGCGCCGGGTCGACGGTCGCGCGCTCGTCGGCCGCCGCGCGCAGGACCGCGCCGAGCGTCAGCTCGAGATCGCGGTGCGCGATCTCGGGGCGGGCGTAGCGCGCGGTGATCGTCTCGCCCTGCTCGGTGACGCGCACGCGCCCGCGGAGCGCCTGCACCGGCTGCGCGCGGATCGCCTCGCCGGCGGGGCCGCCACCGCGACCGATCGCGCCGCCGCGGCCGTGGAACACGGTCAGGGTCACGCCCTCGGTGCGCGCCACGTCAGCGAGCTCGATCTGCGCGCGCCGCAGCGCCACCGCCGACGCGACGTAGCCGACCTGCTTGCCCGAGTCCGAGTAGCCGATCATCACCTCGAGCTCGCCGCCGATCTCGTCGCGCACGACCGGGTGCGCGAGCATCTGCCGGGCCAGCGCGCCGCCGTGCGCGAGATCCTCGAGCTGCTCGAGCAGCGGCACCGGCCGCACCTCGCCGGGCGCGAGGCCGGCGGCGCGGGTCAGGAACACGACCTCGAGCAGATCCGAGAGCTGGCTGGTGAAGCTGACGACGTAGCGCTCGCACGCGCGCTCGCCGAGCTCTCGGCACGCGCGTCCGACCATGTCGAGCGTGCCGAGCAGGTCCTGCGCCGTCTCGCTGCGCGCCGTGCGATCGCGCACCGGCGCGATCGGTCGCGCCAGCACGTCGCCCAGGAGCTTGACCCGCGCCGCCTCGTCGAGCGCGGCGTAACCCGCGTGGCCGCCCGCGGCGAGGAGCTCGTCGACGACCCTCTCGTGCACCGACGAGTGCTGGCGGATGTCGACGCTCGCCAGGTGGAAGCCGAAGACCTCGACGCGCCGCTGGCAGCGGCGCAGGAGCCCGCGCGCGAGCCGGCCGAAGCCCGCGCCCTGGAGCCCGCGCTCGAGCAGGTTGAGATCGCGCAGGTAGCCGGCGGCGTCGACGTAGCTGTCGTCACCGCGCTCGAGCGTCGCGCGCAGCCGCGCCGCGATGTACCAGAGCTTCTCGCGCCACGGCTCGCGCGGCGCGCGCGGCATCGCGCGGGCGGCGACCTCGGGCATGCGCTCGCGGTCGCGCACCAGGCTGCGCACCAGATCCTCGATGCCCTCGCGCGAGACCACGCGCTGCGCCGACACCGACAGCGTGCGGCCGAGCTCGCGCACGTCGGCGAGGTGGCGTTCCAGCACGACCGTCCGCTGCCGCTCGAAGGCGGCGCGCGTCACGTGCGCGGTCACGTTGGGGTTGCCGTCGCGATCACCCCCGACCCACGTGCCCCAGCGGAAGAACGCGGGCACGCGCCACGCCCGCTCCGGCCACGTCGCGGCCAGCGCGTCGTCGAGATCGTCGTAGACGTCCGCGGTCACCTCGAACAGCGTGCGGCGGAAGGTGGCGATCACCGTCTCGAGCTCGTCGTGCGGGGTCGGCGTGCGCGCACGCGACTCCTCGGTGCCGAGCAACGAGAGCACCTCGGCGATGACGTCGTCCTCGGCGTCGCGGCGCGCCGGGCCGCCGATGGGCCGCTCGAGCAGATCGAGCAGCTCGGCGATCGCTCCCAGGTGATCGAGCACCGAGCGCCGCCGCGCCTCGGTCGGGTGGGCGGTGAGGACCGGCATGACGAGCGCGTGGTCGAAGAACGCGGCGACGTCGTCGGCGCTCATGCCGGCGTCGCGCATGTTCCGCACCGCCGCGGCGACGCCGTCCTCGTGGCTGTCGCGCCGGCGGAGCGCGCGGATCCGCTGCTGCTCCTCGGCCGAGTTGATCAGGTGGCACCAGTGCGTGAAGGCGCGGGTCACGTCCTCCATGTCGTCGATGCCGAGCTCGGCGACGCGCCGGGCCAGCTCCGCGCGGCCTCCCGGCAGCTGGCCCTGACGCAGCGCGGTCGCCGCGTCGCGCAGCCCGCGCAGGATCGCGACCGTCCGGTCTCCGGACAGCTCGGCCGCGGCCGAGACGAGCGCGTTGCCGAGCCGGGAGAGATCACCTTCGAGCAGCTCAGGATCGGGGTGCACGGCGACATTGTTACACCTGAGCCGGCCTCGACTGCGCGCCCCGACCACGACACCGCTGTCGGGATTCGCTCAGCGGCTACTCCATCCGGTCGAACGTCAGGTCGGCCGCGAAGTCGCCGAAGGCCGCCGCGCGCAGCGCCTCGGCGTCGAGCTCCCCGAGCAGGCTCGCCGACAGGGACGCCTCGGCGACGATCACCTCGCGCTGCGTGGTGCACTCGGTGTTGCACGAGGCCGACGCGGTCGACTCGGCCGCGCCGCGGCACGAGGCCTGATCCTGCGCGCCCTGGCATTGCGCCTCGGCCGTCGCGCGCGCGTTCGCGTCGCAGTAGCTCTGGCAGTTGACCGTGTTCGCCTCGAGCTCGGCTCGCACGACGACGTCGGTGATCACGCCGACCGTGAGGTTCGGGATCTCGCATCCGCCGAGCGTCTCGATGCGCCCGTCACCCTCGCCGTAGCCGGCCGCGTACACGCCGCCGTCGTCGATCTGGACCGTGCTGTCGAACAGCGCCCGGAACTGGCCGCTCGCCGACTCGAGCGCGCACTCGGTCGCCTCGAGCCCGCCGATCGTCCCGGTGCCGCGCACCTCGACGGTGACCAGCGCCTGCTGCGCCGGCGGTGCCTCTGCCTCGCGCGGCGAGCCGTCGGCGTTCGTGGTCGCGTCCTTGTAGCGCATCTCGCCTTCGACCTGCGAGGTCGGCGTCGTGGGCGTCTGGTCATCGTCCGCCGCGCACGCGGCGAACACCGAGAGGGAGAGAACCGTGAGGAACGAGGTGTGTCGCATCATGCGCCGAAGCTTCAGCAACGCGCGTGCCGCGACCT
>ERZ761602.7549-NODE-7549-length-11472-cov-4.487519_pt1 | contig 11472 bp, 11 predicted proteins | sample MGYA00512165_ERZ761602 | MGnify/ENA primary metagenome ERZ761602 (study PRJEB28899, sample SAMN02445085) | bioreactor sludge metagenome | biome: EBPR sludge; isolation source: Thorneside wastewater treatment plant | place: Australia: Brisbane, Thorneside... | reverse complement strand
GCGGGGTGTGGGGCCTCGAGCGCGGCTACTGCCTGATGATCGGCGGCGCGCCGGAGGCCGTGCGGCACCTGGAGCCCGTGTTCCGGGACCTGGCCCCCGGGCAGGGTGACATCGAACCCGTCGCTGGCCGGGATGCGAGCCACCCGGCCTCCCGGGGCTACCTGCACTGCGGGCCGGCGGGCGCGGGCCACTTCGTGAAGATGGTCCACAACGGCATCGAGTACGGGATGATGGCGGCCTACGCCGAGGGCTTCAACCTGCTCCGGCACGCGGGTGCCGGCCTGCGCGAGGGGCCTGGCGCGCCGGAGAATCCCGAGCGTTACCAGTACGACTTCGACCTCGGCGCCATCGCCGAGCTGTGGCGGCGGGGCAGCGTGGTCACGTCCTGGCTGCTGGACCTCACGGCTGCCTCGCTGGCGGAGGATGCCCAGCTCAAGGCGTTCAACGGCCGCGTGTCCGATTCCGGCGAGGGCCGCTGGACCCTGAAGGCCGCCATCGACACCGCGGTGCCCGTGCCGGTGCTGTCCGCCGCCCTTTACTCCCGCTTCGAGTCCCGGGGGGAGGCGGAGTTCGCCAACCGCCTGCTCTCCGCGATGCGCTTCCAGTTCGGTGGCCACCGGGAGCCCGGCAAGCCATGAGCAGCCGCACCGAAGCCGCCCGTTCCGACGCGGTGGTGCTGCTCGGCGCCACGGGCGATCTTGCCCACCGCAAGATCTACCCCGCCCTGAAGGCCATGGTGAAGCGTGGCGCCCTCGACGTCCCCGTGGTGGGCGTGGCCCGTTCCGGCTGGAACCTGGAACAGTTCCAGGCCCGCGTGCGGGACAGCCTGGACAAGCGCACGAAGGACGCGACATCGCCGGAGGCGGAGAAGCTGGTCTCCCTGCTGCGCTACGTGGACGGCGACTACCAGAGCGCGGACACCTTCCAGCGCCTGAAGGAGGCACTGAAGGACGCGAAGGCGCCGCTCTTTTACCTGGCGATCCCCCCGAGCCTCTTCGGGCCGGTGGTCAAGCTGCTCGGCGAGTCCGGCTGCGCGCAGAATGCCCGGGTGGTGGTGGAGAAGCCCTTCGGCCGGGACCTCGCTTCCGCGCGGGAGCTGAACCAGACCCTGCACAGCGTGTTCCCCGAGTCCGCGATCTTCCGCATCGACCACTTCCTCGGCAAGGAGCCGGTGCAGAACCTGCTGTACTTCCGCTTCGCCAACTCCTTCCTCGAGCCGATCTGGAACCGCAACTACGTGGAGAGCGTGCAGATCACCATGGCCGAGACCATCGGCGTGGAGGGGCGCGGGAAGTTCTACGAGGAGGTGGGCGCGATCCGGGACGTGGTGCAGAACCACCTGCTCGAGGTCGTCGCGAGCCTCGCCATGGAGCCGCCGGTGGGCTACTGGGGCGAGGCCCAGCGGGACGAGCGCATCAAGGTGCTGCGGGCCATCAGCCCGTTCAGCACCCAGAGCATGGTCCGGGGCCAGTACAAGGGCTACCGGGGCGACACGGGCGTCGCGCCCGACTCGGAGGTCGAGACCTTCGCCGCCATGGAACTGCACCTCAACTCCTGGCGCTGGCAGGGCGTGCCGTTCTTCATCCGCGCGGGCAAGAGCCTGCCGGTGACCGCGACCGAGGTCATGGTGATCCTGAAGGCGCCGCCCCAGCAGGTCTTCGACGAGCCGATCCCGCCCCAGTCCAACTATTTCCGTTTCCGCCTCGGGCCGAACCAGGTGGCCATCGCGGTGGGCTCCCGCACCAAGACGCCCGGCGAGCGCATGGCGGGGGAGGAGATCGAGCTCTACGTCTGCAATGCGACCAGCGAGGCCAAGGAGGCCTACGAGCGCCTGATCGGCGATGCGATGGGTGGCGACGCCACGCTGTTCGCGCGGGAGGACAGCGTGGAGGCGGCCTGGGCCATCTGCGACCCGGTCCTGAACAAGGGCGGCCCGGCCTACCGCTACGAGCCCGGCACCTGGGGCCCGCGGGAAGCGGAACGCATGGTGGCGGCCTTCGGCGGCTGGTACAACCCGACCCAGAACGGCGTGGGCCGCGGGGCCTGAGCTGGCGGAAGCGCGGATGCGGCTGGAAATCGCGAGGACGGCGGAGGCTGCCGCCGAGGTGGCCGCCCGGCTGATCGCGACGGTGCTGGGCATCGCCCTCGGGCGCCGCCCCAGGGCATCCCTCGCCCTGAGTGGTGGCAGTTCACCGCTGCCGATGCTCCGGGCCCTGGCCCGGGAATCCCTCGACTGGTCATCGGTGCACGTGTACCAGGTGGATGAGCGGGTGGTGGCCCGGGGCGATTCGGCGCGGAACCTGGGCGCCCTCGACGAGATCCTGGTCTGGGGCGGCCCGCTGCCGCGGCGGAACCTGCATCCCATGTGGGTGGACCGGTCGGATCTCGAGAGCGCGGCGGCCGACTATGCCGCCGAAGTCGCGCAGGTGGCGGGAGATCCTCCCGTCATCGACGTGGTCCACCTGGGCCTCGGTGGCGACGGCCACACGGCCTCGCTGTTTCCCGGCGACCCGGTGCTCGCCGTGCAGGATCGCAGTGTCGCCATCACGGGCGAGCACAACGGCCACCGCCGCATGACCCTGACCTACCCGGTACTGAATCGTGCCCGCAGCGTGGTGTGGTTCATCACGGGCGAGGACAAGGCCGGCATCGTCGCCGACCTCTACGCCGGCGGGGCCCCGTTCCCCGCCGGTCGCGTGGCCCGCACCCGCGCCGTGCTGGTGGCGGACCAGGCGGCGGGCCAGGAAGCCCTGGTGCCGCGCCGCCGGCGCCGCAAGGCGCAGCGCCGCGTCGTCGTTCCCCTGCGCCCCCGCGAGTAGTAGGAGCGGCGACGCCCCGCGGCCTTTGGCTGATCGTACGGAGATCCAAGGCTAGCCGGGACATTCCTGGGGCTGGCAGACTGAACGGCCAGGGCTGGTGACTGACATGTGGCCGGTTGCAGGAATCCGTGAATGTGGTGCCGTGAGCTGAGGCGAATCCAGTTCAGTTTCCCGTCGGGGGTACTTGCTGCCTCCTGCCTGGCATTCTCAGGGTATTCCCCCGCAGAGCCGCTCAGGGATCGACTTTCCAGACTCATTCCGGGCGAGGTGATGGTGGGACTTGTGGCGCAGCCGATGCGCATGCGACAGCCTGAATTTCCAGGATCCGTGCGTGGGGAGGATGGCTGGGTGCAGATTAGTTATGGCATTGGTGCGGATGGTCTGGTCATCAATCCAGTGATTGAGCAGGCGATCGGTTCAAGTCAATTCAGCAAGGCAGCACTTCGGCAGATTCGAAAGTCAGTCTTTGCCCCTTCGACGCTGGGTGGTCAGGCGGTTGCCCAAGTGGGCAACGTCATTACGCTTACCTTCGACACGCAGTCAGCCAGCCCGGAACCGTGGGGTGCTACCAAGAGCTTCAATGACGAGTTCTGGCAGGTATTTGAACTTCTGGAGGGCCGGAAGCTGGACGAAGCCGAGGACCGGCTCACGGCGATGAGGATGCGGGGGGCTCGCAACTTTTATGAGATGAGCCGGCTGGAGTTGCTGCGCGCCGAGATCGCAGCACTTCGCGGGGATGATCCATTACAACTGAGACACCTTCGTGCAGCCTTGGCCGGACGCGGCGAGCGGTTCATGGATCCGAGGCTCGCGCGCGACATCAAGGAGCGTGTCGTCCTTCTCGAGTCACAATTGCTGGAGTTGCGGGCGGCACTGCGGACGTTTGAATCGCTGGAGACCAGTTCACGAGAGCCCCCGGGAGCCGAGATTCAGGAGGCAGTTGCCCGTATCCGCGTGAAACTGGCAAGCGGCGATCCCTTGGTGCTTGAGCGGAATATCCACTACGAAGCGGAGCCCGGATTCAGTCGACCGAGCTGGCGGCATGAGTTGGTGCACCGACGGTTCGCATTCTTGCGCAGCGACCCCAGCGTTGACGAATTTGAGGTCCGGTGCGCCAGGACCCGCCTCCGGGGGAACGTAGACAATGCCTACTACTGGGAGGTGCCGGTCAACGAGAAAGACTGCCAGCTGCTAGTGTTTGGTTCCGCCCGGGCTGATCTGACGCTCGTGGACTATCCTGCCGAGACGCCTCCGCACGACCCAAGGGAGTGAAGAGAGTTTCGTTGGCCCTCGTATTGGATCGCCCGCGCCACATTCACCTACATCTGGATGACCAGAGGGGTTATAAGTAAATCGAGAAGCAGGCCCTGCTCAACGACGGTGGCGGCGATCCGCCGCCCGCGGCCGCCCATCCCCGGTCGCCTGGTACCACACCGTGTGATCCCCCGCGATGGCGGCCCAGGCCTTCTCCGGGTCCGCGCCCACGATGTCGAAGGCGTTGAAGCCGCAGCGCTGCATGAAGTGCAGCTGCTCCTGCAGGACGTCGCCCACCGCCCGGATCTCGCCGGCGTAGCCGAGGCGCTCCTTCAGGAGGCGGGCATGGGTGTAGGCCCGGCCGTCCCGGAATTTCGGGAACTCGAGGGCGACGACCGAGAAATGGTGCAGGTCAGCCGCGATTGCCCTGGGTGACTGGTCACTGCGCAGGCGGATGCCCAGCGGTGCGCCCCGGGCGACCAGTTCCGCCCTGCGGGCCTGCCACTGCTCCAGGCTGACGATCACGGGCCCGCTCACGGGCAGTGTCTCCTGCCCCGTGGCATCGGTGAAGGAATCCGGCACCAGCCGGCCGTCACGGATGAGCCCCATCTCAGGCCACCGCCCGGGAGTGTTCGCCGCCCGCTCCGTAGACCGCGTCCTTGAAGGGTGCGAGGCCGACACGGCGGTAGGTGTCGAGGAAGCGCTCGCCATCGACGCGGAGCTCCCGGTAGCGGGCCACGATGGCTTCGATGGCCGGCGGGACCTCGGCTGCGGAGATGCTCCGCCCCAGCCGGTCGCCGAGCGATGCGTCCTCCCCGGACGACCCGCCCAGGGTGAGCTGGTAGAACTCCTGGCCGTTCTTCTCCACGCCGAGGATGCCGATGTGCCCCACGTGGTGGTGGCCGCAGGCGTTCATGCAGCCCGAGATGTTGATGGTAAGTTCGCCCACGTCCTCGAGCACCGCGGAGTCGCCGAAGTGACGGCTGATGTCCTGGGCCACCGGGATCGCCCGGGCATTGGCCAGCGAGCAGTAGTCGAGGCCCGGGCAGGCGATGATGTCGGTGAGCTGGCCGATGTTGGGCGTCGCGAGCGACAGCCCCTGCAGCGCTCCCCACAGGGCCGGCAGGTCCGCCTGCCGCACGTCCGGGAAGACGAGATTCTGCCGATGGGACACGCGCAGCTCCCCGAGGCTGTAGCGCTCCGCCAGGTCAGCGACCCGGTCCATCTGGTCGGCGGTGAGATCGCCCGGCGCGATGCCTGGTGCCTTCAGGGAGAGGTTGACGATGGCGTAGCCCCGGGCCCGGTGGGGCACCACGTTGGCCCGGTGCCAGGCCTCGAAGGCCGGATCCGCCGCGCGCAACGCGGTCACCCCCGGCGGGTCGTCCGCCAGCGTCTCCCAGGCCGGATCGGCGAAATAGGCGCTGATCCGTTCGATCTCCGCCCGCGGCACGGTGAGCAGCGGGCTCTGCCGGATCTCCTCCCACTCCTCGTCAACCAGGCGCCGGAATTCCTCCGGTCCCAGGGCGTTCACCTGGACCTTGATCCGTGCCTTCTGGGGATTGTCCCGTCGGCCGCCCAGGTTGTAGATGCGCAGGATGGCCTCCAGGTAGGAGAGGAGGTCATCCTTGGCGAGCCACTCACGGATGGTGTGGCCCACGTAGGGCAGCCGGCCCTGGCCGCCGCCGGCGATGACTTCGAAGCCCACGACACCGTCGGCATTGCGCCGCAGGTACAGCCCGACGTCGTGGAACTTCACCGCGGCCCGGTCCATCGGGGCCCCGGACACCGCAATCTTGAACTTGCGGGGCAGGTAGGAAAATTCCGGGTGCAGGATCGACCACTGGCGGATCAGCTCGCACCAGGGCCGCGGGTCCTCGACCTCGTCCCGGGCCCGGCCCGCGAACTGGTCGGCGGTGATGTTGCGCACGCAGTTGCCCGAGGACTGCAGGGCGTTCATCTCCACCTCCGCGAGGGCCGCCATGGCGTCGGGCGACTCGTCGAGCCGGATCCAGTTGTACTGGATGTTCTGGCGGGTGGTGAAGTGGCCGAAGCCCCGGTCGTAGCGCCGGGCGATGAAGGCCAGCTGCCGCAGCTGCCGGGCCGACAGGCAGCCGTAGGGGATGTTCACCCGCAGCATGTAGGCATGCAGCTGCAGGTAGAGGCCGTTCATGAGGCGGAGCGGCTTGAACTGGTCTTCGGTCAGGTCCCCGCTGAGCCGCCGCGCCACCTGCCGGCGAAACGTGGCGATGCGCTCGGCCACCAGGGCGTGATCGAATTCGTCGTACCGGTACATGGGGGCGATGCTCCCTCAGTCCGGGCCGGCGACCGCGACGGTGGGGCCGGTGGCGCGGATGACCTCGCGCCACTCCACCGGCTGGCGCCGGCCGGCATCGTCCCGGACGTCGACCAGGTAGGGCTCGACCACCTGGTTGCGGGACTCGTCCTCGCGGGCGGCGGCCAGCAGGCGCTCGCCGGTTGCCCGATCGGTCGCCACGGCGCCGGCAGCGATGTCCTCCACCCAGCCGCCTTCGGCGGCCAGGAAGACCACGCGGCCGTCAGCCAGTCGGCTGGCAAGAACCATTTGTCCGGTTGGGGTCATGGGGCCTGGATTCCGGCGGGAATGATGCCGGGGAGTGCGCAGCTTAGCGTTGGCAGGGTCCGGTCCAAAGTCGGATTGGTTGCATGGATATGCCGGGACGGCTACCGGCGGCGGACGTCACGCCGGCGGCGCCACTCGGCCACCACGGGCACGAAGGGCAGCAGGGCGCCCGCCAGCACCACGCTCCAGTGCAGGTAGAGCCCGACGAGGACCAGGAAGAGCCCGACGGCGATGAGCCAGAGCCAGCCACCCATGGCGCGGAGCATAGCCGGAAAAAGAACGGCCCCCGGCCCGCGTGGGGCGGGGCCGGGGGCCGGTCGGGTCCTGGAGGATTAATCTAGGAAGCCTTCCCGACGCCCCGCTTATAGCGGGGGCCGTGCCGAAAGGAATCACCCAAACGGGTGATACGCCCGCCGCATTGCGGAATGCGGCCCTATTCGCGGACCTCGTCCACGGTGGCCTGGCCGGACAGCCGCCGCCGCAGGTGGGCCCAGCTCATGCCCACGGTCAGCACCACGGCGACACCCACCAGTACCAGCCAGGTCAGGGTGGTGCTGGAGGCCGTCTCGACCACGTTGTAGAAGAACAGCATCCAGACCAGCACCGCGAACAGGGCGGCCACCAGCAGGATGCCGAACAGGCCCAGCGACTGGCGGGTCGCCTGCACGAACAGCACCCAGCCCGCCAGGAGTCCCAGGCCGGCCAGCAGGTGCAAGGGGCCCAGGCTGCTCGAGAGGAAGGCGTCGCGGGTCCAGTGGAAGAAGGAGAAGCCGCTCGGGTTGAAGGTCAGCAGCACGACGACCAGGGCAAATACGAGCCGCAGGACGACGCTGCCGAAGGTGAAGCCCGGCTCGCCGACGGGGCGGCCGCTGATCTGGTCTGCTGCCATGCTGGCGACTTCCGCGGTGGACCGGGCGCATTCTAACGCCGCCCGCTGCCGGCCGGTGCAGTACCATGGAAGTCCCCCCGACCCCTCCCGGCTGACCCGGGATCCGATGCCGCCACCCTCCGCCGAACTGCCGAACCGCCCCAAGGGGACGTCCCTCCGCCCCCTGCGGGCCCTGGTGCCGTTCATCCAGCCCCACTGGCGGATGCTGGGGCTCGCCCTCGTGGCGCTCCTGGTCGGCGCCGGGGCACTGCTCGGCCTGCCCGTCGCGCTCCGCTACGTCGTGGACTTCGGCATCGCGGGCAAGGACCCGGCCCAGATCGACCGGTACTTCCTCTACCTGTTCGGCGTCGCCTTCGTCTTTGGCACCTTCGCGGCGGCCAGGATCTACCTCGTGAACTGGCTGGGCGAGCGGGTGGTGGCCGACCTGCGCCAGGCCGTCTACCGGCGGATCCTGCGCCTCGACCCGACCTTCTACGAGGTCACCCAGACCGGCGAGGTGCTTTCCCGCATCACCACCGACACCACGCTCATCCAGTCCATCGCCGGGTCCGGTATCTCCATCGCCCTGCGCAGCACCATCCAGCTCTCGGGCTCGATCGTCATGCTCGCCATCACGAGTCCCCGGCTCATGGGCATGATCCTCCTGCTCGTCCCCGCCGTCGTCGTGCCCCTGATCGTGATCGGGCGGCGGGTGCGGGGCCTCTCCCGGGCTGCGCAGGACCGGGTGGCCGACTCCAGCGGCATGGCCGGCGAGACGCTGAATGCCATCCAGACCGTCCAGGCCTTCACCATGGAGGACTTCCAGGGCCGGCGCTTCGCAGGGGCGGTCCAGGCCAGCTTCGAGGCGGCGATCCGCCGGGCCCGGGCGGGCGCGCTGCTCACCGCAGTGTCGGTACTGGCCCTGTTCGGCGCGATTACCTTCGTGCTCTGGATTGGCGCCCACGCGGTGCTGGACGGGGAGATCACGGGCGGGCAGCTCGGCCAGTTCCTGCTCTACGCCATGTTCGTCGCCGCGTCGGCGGCTTCCCTCAGCGAGGTCTGGAGCGAAGTCCAGCGGGCAGCAGGCGCCATGGAGCGGCTGCTCGAACTCCTGAACGCGGAGCCCCGCATCACGGTGCCTGCCAACCCGGTCCCGCTACCCGTGAACCGCCAGGGCAGCATCCGGTTCGAGCGGGCTAGCTTCAGCTACCCGTCGCGCCCCGGCACCCCCGCCCTCGCCGATTTCAGCCTCGACATCGCCCCGGGAGAGCGGGTGGCCTTCGTCGGGCCTTCCGGTGCCGGCAAGTCCACGACCTTCCAGCTGTTGCTCCGCTTCTACGACCTTGCCAGTGGCCGCATCCTGGTCGATGGCGTGGACATTGCCCATGCACGGCCCGAGGACGTGCGGGCCCGGATCGGCGTGGTGCCCCAGGAGACGGTGATCTTCGGTGCGACGGCCCGGGAGAACATCCGCTTCGGGCGGCCGGAGGCCACCGACGCCGAGGTCGAGGCCGCGGCCCGCGCGGCGGCTGCCGACGGGTTCATCCGCGCGCTGCCCGAGGGCTACGACACCTTCCTCGGCGAGCGTGGCACCCGGCTTTCCGGCGGCCAGCGCCAGCGCATCGCGATTGCCCGGGCCATCCTCAAGGACCCGCCGATCCTGCTGCTCGACGAGGCCACCAGCTCCCTGGATGCCGAGAGCGAGCGCCTGGTCCAGGAGGCGCTGGAGTACCTGGAGAAGGACCGCACGACCGTCGTGATCGCCCACCGGCTCGCCACCGTGCTGGAGGCCGACCGGATCGTGGTGATGGACCAGGGCCGCATCGTCGACATCGGCCGGCACGAGGAGCTGGTGCGCCGGGATGCGCTGTATGCGCGCCTCGCGGAGCTGCAGTTCGGCGACGCGCGGCCGGCCGAGCCGGCGGCTGGTGCCCTCGCTTTGACATAACTCCTCGGCCGGGTGCACGGCGCCCCCGGGTCCGCTACGCTTCCTCCGGATAGCGGCACTCCAGGAATAGGGACCATGCGGACTTTCCAGTTGGGCATTTCGGCGCTGGCAGCGAGCCTCGTTGTCACGGCCTGTGGCGGCGGCGGTTCGGCCCCGTCCCCGGCCTCTGCGACAGCCACGGTGGGTGTCCTCATCACGGATGCCCCGGTCGGCCGTTGGGACGAGGCGATCGCCACGATCACCTCGGTCACACTCATTGGCGACGAGGGCCAGGTTTCCCTGTTCAGCGGCTCCCAGACCCTCGATCTGCTCAAGCTCGCCGACTTTTCCGAGCTCTTTGCGGTGTCCGACGATGTCCCCGCGGGCCGGTACAGCAAGATCCGGCTGCAGGTGTCCGACCTGGTGCTCAATGACATCAGCCCGGATACCGGCAACGTCATCGATAGCGAGCGACCGCAGCTGGTGGGCAATGGCAAGATCGACCTGAACCCCCGGAGCCCGTTCATCCTCGCCGGCGGCGACGTCATGTTCATCGAGCTCGACTTCGACATGGAGAAGTCGCTCAAGATCACCGAGACGGGCAATGGAAAGCTGATCATCCGTCCCGTGGTATTCGTCGACATCCGCACCGGGCGCCCGCCGGGCCGGCTGTCCCGGGTGCATGGCGAGGTCACCGCGATCGATTCGTCCAGTTCCGCCTTCCGCCTTTGCCAGACGCAGTACGCCTCCAGCTGGGACGAGGAGCCCACGAATGCGCGGCTCGACGGCGACCACCGCCGCTGTATCGCGGTCAGCACTGGCGCCGATACGGGCGTCTTTGGCCCTGATGGCCTTCCGCAGGCACTCGAGGACATCGCCGTGGGCGAGAAGGCCACGGTCATCGGCCGTCTTCGGGCGCTGGACGGCGACGAGCAGGACAACGACCCGATCGGCAGCGTCGCCGGCAACGACGGTCACTATTTCGCCATGGACGCCTTCGTGATCGAGGAGGGGCCACTCGGTACCTTCCGCCGGGTCCTCGGCACCATCGCGTCCGGGGTGGATGCCGCGACTGGCCGATTCCGCCTCGACGTCGCTGCGGGCCAGGGCCTTGCCACCGGGACACCCCTCCCGGTGCAGCTGTTCGACGGGAGCCGCGTATTCGACCGCCAAGGCGAGGAACTGGGACGGGATGACATCACGCCCGACCGCATTGCCCTGGCGGATGGCGTGCTGGTGATCGGTGCCGACGACGTGCTGCGTTCGCCCCTCGTGGTACTCGGGGACATCGTCCCTGGTGATGCCGCCGCCATCGAGGGCACCGTGGTGGACCTCGACGCCGCTGAGGGAACGTTGCTGGTAAACGACGGGACGATGGACCGCTGTGTGTACGCGGCCGGCGCCGAGATATTCATCGTTGACGACCACGACGGGTTCTCCAGTTCCCGGGGCGAGCTGGACGATCTCATTCCCGGCCAGTCCGTGTCGGTCTTCGGCACGGAGGACGTGGACGGCTGCCTCGTCGCCGACGCGATCCTGGCTGACGCCTAGCGGCGCCAGCCAAGGCTGGGGCCTGGAGGCCGAGCGCTGGCGCTATCATGGGCCATGGCTGACGAACTCCAGTGCTGGCGTTGTGGTGCTTCGCTAGCCCACCTCCGGCTGCCGCTCGGCCGCTCCGAGGAATGCGCCGCCTGCCGCAGCCAGCTGCATGTCTGCCGGCTGTGCCGCCACTTCGACCGTTCGCGGCCGAAGCAGTGCCGGGAGGACGATGCGGAGGAAGTGCGGGACAAGGAGCGGGCGAACTTCTGCGACTGGTTCAAGCCCCGGCCCGGGGCCTTCGATGCCGCAGGTGCAGCTGCCGAGGCCGCGGCCCGGTCCGCCCTGGACGGCCTCTTCGGCCCGAGAAAGCCGTAGGAGCGCCTTCAGGCGCGACTGCTTCCCGCCTTCCCTTGGTCGCTAGATGAACACGCTCCCGCCGGGAAGGCGGGAAGCAGTCGCGCCTGAA
>ERZ761602.7548-NODE-7548-length-11472-cov-20.462556_pt1 | contig 11472 bp, 11 predicted proteins | sample MGYA00512165_ERZ761602 | MGnify/ENA primary metagenome ERZ761602 (study PRJEB28899, sample SAMN02445085) | bioreactor sludge metagenome | biome: EBPR sludge; isolation source: Thorneside wastewater treatment plant | place: Australia: Brisbane, Thorneside... | reverse complement strand
CTTCCTTTACTCCCGCCGCTGGGAGGAGGAGAAGTGTTTTGACACCTGGAAGAATGACTTCAGCTTGGCCAAGGCATGGGGCGCCAGTGTGGCGGCCATCGAGAATCAGGTCCGCCTGGCGATTGTCACCAGCCTCTTGGTGGCCATGCTCGTCCACCGCAGAATGGGTCAGCACGGAATCGAGGACGAGAAAGCATTGCGCAAGCAGGACCGGCGCCAGATCTCCGCGACCGACGGGACCGATCGCGCCGACTGGAGCAGCCCGGTCTTCCGCTACACCTCCAAGGTGAGCCGACAGGTCCTGCGGTTCTTCAAGCACTGTTTTCACAAACCGGCCTCCCAGGCGCTTTATGAGGCCCAGTTGCGGCCATTGTTGTTGGCATATCTATGAGACAACCGGACACCGTTGAAGGAAATATTAAACTAAATACCCTCTTGTTCTCCTTAGGGAAACGCTGATTTAATCGTCACATATACCTATGGTATAATTCACCTATAAATCCTGCGCGAGCCACCCCCGATGAAGCAGATCAGTTTTTCCCAGGCCGAGTTTCAACGTAAGAAGCGACGGACGCGACGCGAGGTGTTTCTTGCCGAGATGGAGCAGATCATGCCGTGGGAGGAGTTGTTCGCGGTAGTCGAGCCGCACTACCCGAAGGGCAAGCGAGGCCGGCCGCCGATAGGACTGGAGCGGATGCTGCGGGTGTACTTCGTACAGCAGTGGAATGGTCTATCGGATGAAGGCGTCGAAGACGCCATTACCGACAGTCAAGCGCTACGGGCCTTTGTCGGAATCGACCTGTCCCGAGAGGCCGCACCGGATGCGACCACCGTACTGCAGTTCCGGCACCTCCTGGAGCAGCATGCTCTGACGAAGAAGCTGATCGAAGCCGTCAACACTGCTCTGACCGCAGCGGGGCTGATGATGCGCGAAGGCACCATCGCCGACGCCACGATCATCGCCGCCCCGCCGTCGGTCAAGAACGAAGCCAACGCCCGTGACCCGGACATGCACCAGACCAAGAAAGGCAACCAGTGGCACTTCGGCATGAAGGCCCACATTGGCGTCGATGCCGAGAGCGGGTTGGTGCACACCGTCGTCGGAACAGCGGCGAACGAGGCGGACGTCACGCAGACCGAGCATCTGCTGCACGGAGAAGAGAAGGACGTCTTCCTGGATGCCGGCTATGTCGGCGCCGACAGGCGGGAAGAGCTGAAGGACCGGGACGTCAACTGGGAGATCGCCATGAAGCGCGGCAAGCTCAAGGCCGTCTCGGAAGAGAGTGGGTTTGGTCAGTTGCTGCGCAAACTGGAATCCCTGAAAGCCAGCATCCGATCCAAGGTCGAGCACCCGTTCCACATCGTGAAGAACCTCTTCCACTACAAGAAGGTGCGCTACAAGGGGCTGGAAAAGAACACGGCTCAGCTGCACACGCTGTTCGCTCTGGCCAATTTGATGATTGCGAAGCGAAAGCTATTGGCGCTCAACAACCAAATTGCGTCCTGAGTAGGACGAATGGCCCGGAAATGGGCCAAAAAGGGTAGAAAACCGCGCAATTTTTGGCCGTTTGACCAAAATCGCGGCGGGATTCAAAAAAAACCGCTGCCGAGCGGCTAGGTAACGCATCGGCGGCTAATTGATCAGCGCTTCCTTAGTAACATAGATAATTGTCATCCCAAGTATGGGGGTCTGCAGGTTCGTTTATTTTGATACAGGTGCGTCCTGCAATTGGGCCTGCAGATGACCAAGCGAATTGAAGATTGGACCCATTAGGGACGCAGAGATAATTGTCTCCCCACGTGTGAGGAGACGCGTCTTCGTGCAGGCGCGTGCACTGCATCCCAGATATGCTGCCAGCATAGCTAAAACTAATACCAAGATTTTCAGTTGAGCATAGATAATTATCTCCCCAAGTATGGGTAGAGTCATCATTACCTACAGATGGTTCGAATAGGCTAACGCAATGTTTTCCCGGCAGTTCGCCCGCAAAACTCCAAACAATCGGCTGCTCTGATACGTTCCACGCTTGGCAACTCGGACACCAGTTGCCAGTATTGGTTTGCTGGACTTGAGACATCAGGGCCACAAAGTCTTTGCACGCTTGCCGACATCCTTCTCTTATTACATTTGCCGGGTCTGCAAGTATGCAATTACCAAAAGGCCCCTCTTGAAGACAAACATTTTTATATACCGACTGGCATTTTTGTTTCCAGTCGTGCAGAATTGCCGCATCGCAGGCATGCTTAGATCTTTCCTTTTTCTCATAACACTTATCGTGTGCTTGACAGGCAGGTTCGAGAGAAGCACGTCCGTCGATTGCAACACAACCTTTTGCAGCTGAAAGGATTTGCCCGGCGCTAGCGCTAGCGACAGCGAGTAGGTTTGCTGCGGTACTGTCAGGTGGGAAATGTTTAGGAATGGCGAACCTCGTTAACGCATCGTTCACTTTGCCTTCTTTGGACCCACAATCATTGGCTTCTGATAGAGTTGGAACAATATATATGCATACAATTGATATCAAGCGTAGGATTCTGCTATTGCTGATCATATAGTAATTCCTTTCGTTTTTTGAAGTTAGCGTAGGGCCGGCGACAGATATCCTCGCTAACGGGGTTCCAGAGGTTGCCTGCACTATCATGTTAGCGTCGATTTTGGGTTGCGCGGCTAGAACGATATATTTTCTTAGTCTTGCTTATCATGTTGGTTCATTTCACAAATCATATAAGGCAGATGGCTGCCGCACGTCCACGAAAATGGGAGGGCCGGGAACCGAATGGCAGCTGACCGTCGCTAGGTTGCCGAAGACTGTTCGACCTTACCGGCTGCTACATATTTATTTCCGCCTGATGACTTTCTATAAGCAATGGCCGTTTCACCTATACACTGTTCATTCCACCGCAGTTGAGAATTCTATCCCAGCGAGGAATGCCGCTTTGCACGCGACTTTCCCTCGCTTGGGCAGAAATCCGGTCTCGGCCAACTTCATTCATGGGGATACCGTTGATAACTTCGTGACGTGGTGATTAACCCCTGCCGGCGGCGTCGGCGGCCGTTTTGATCAGAGTTTTCATAAGCAGGTTCTTGGAAGTCGCATCAGGTGGTAGCGCCAGAGATGGTTCGGTAACTCGCTTTGAGCAGGTCTAGGTGTGTCAATTCTTGCGACCCCCCTAGGCCAAGGTGCCAATTATATGTGTCTCAGGATAGGCAGCATCTCGGAGCGCGTCAACCGTGGCCTGATAAAACTGGCTAATAAAAGAAAGTTTTTGGGTGCTGTTTGATCGCTACTGCACAGTTTTACCCGGGTCGCCACTGTAATCTCGCCCAGTAATCCGCCGTTGCTGGCGTTTGTTTTTCCTGCTCTCAGCATCACGGCATTCGCACTGCAGCCGACAGCGTTCAACTAAATATGCCTAGGGATGGTCTGAACAAGCGCTTTCAAAAAAAGGCCGAGAGAGAGAGCGCTGGGGTCGCTCCTAAGGAAAAGCACGCACGGTTGCTCGTAGCACGAATGGAGCGCGGCGTGGTCGCCCCTAACATTGAATTATTGAATATCGCATCCCGCCGACGGCCCGCTAGGGAATCGCTGATTAACTGATTGCCGACGCACGACCGATCGCGAGGTAGCGACTTTTTTCGGGTCGGAGGGTAGCCAGGCGCGGTTGCCCGCGCCCAGCCCCCGAGGAACCGAGCGTGATAGTTTCCCATCACTCGGCTCGAGCAGCACAAAGGCCAGCCTCAATACGTGCCGACCCGGGAACTCGGAATGCTCCCCGAGCGACCTTCGCGATACCGACCCACAGCCGCTGTACATGTCTTTCGACAATGTTGGAGGTGCACACGCCCGTGATGCAGCGTCCATTTGCTTTCCCCCACATCAACGGTTCTCCGAGCTTTCTCGCGACGTACCACCTATCGGACGTGGGCTCGCTTTCGCGCCGGGTAACCTTAAAACCCGTATCCGTTCGATTACAGAACGGCATTCGCTTTTTCCGACATCCTACACCCGCACCGCCATGGGCAGGCTTTGCAGCCTGCTGTCCCCGAAGGGAGCGATACGGGGTTTCCACGTTCCCCTGGCAAAGCATATCGGGTTAGGCGCCCGCTATCGGCCGGGAGGCGTATGGGTCACGAAAGCGCAGACCTAAAGCGCTGTTCCCACCTCCATTACCTTTTGGTTCAAGCGTAGTAGCCACTTCCGCTTGTTACGATTCACGGCCTTTATCACAGATTCAAATGTTTTCACCCTACCAATTATCTAGCACTCATCCGGCTGGTGGCTGCCAGAAGGGCACGCGTCTCACGATTTGTACCCCGCACGTTGTCGTGCTTCGTTACGTTGCCAACGCCGCTTCTTGATTCAGGCGTCTAGATTCACCCGGTGACACGGGTGGTTCCCTCCTGTTGAAGTGGGAACAGCTTTAACCAGCGACTTCGTGTCGCAATATGTCGTTTCGTGTGGAACGGACGACGGGTTTGACGTTTTGAGCGAGCGGTGATGTCAAGGGCGGACGCAGTCCGGGCGCAGCCGAACCCTTTACATCGCTGCCCGCTCGCTTACGCTTCCTCCGGGCCGAGGAAGGCAGTCTGCCGCCCTCGGCATGGAGGACAATAGCGGCCTTTCCTCTCGCGGCCGCTTCCTCATGATTGAAACGCTGTTCACCCAGGCTCTGGGCCTCGTTGCTCCTTGGCAGGTAGAAGAAGTCATCTTCAAGCCAGAGTCCGGACGGATCGATTTCCAGGTCCGGTTTGGCGCCGCCATTCATGCTTGCCCGGCTTGCGGTGCGGCGGCGCAGCCGCTCCACGACCGCTTGGCGCGCTCTTGGCGCCATCTGGATTTCTTCCAGTACGAAGCCCACCTGCACGCCGAGGTGCCGCGAGTGGCCTGTGCCGGTTGTGGCAAGGTGACGCAGATCGCCGTGCCCTGGGCGCGTGAAGGCAGTCGCTTCACCTTGTTGTTCGAGGCCTTGACGCTGTTGCTGGCACCGACCATGTCGGTCCTGGCGGCGGGTCGGCTGCTGCGCGTGCGCAGTCGCAGACTGTGGCGCGTGATCAACCATCACGTGCGCCAGGCGCGCGCCCGGGAGAGTCATGCAGAGGTTCGCGCCATCGGCGTCGATGAGACCGCGAGCAAGCGTGGCCAGACGTACGTCTCTGTTTTCTATGACCTCGACGCACAGCGCCTGCTGTTCGCGACGCCGGGCCGGGACAAGGCCACTCTCGGGAAGTTTGCCACCGACCTTGCCGAGCATGGTGGTCAGCCGACCGCGATCACCCATGTCAGCATGGATATGAGCGGCTCCTTCCAGTCTGGCGCCGCCGAGCATTTTCCAGCCGCCGAGGTCTGTTTCGACCGCTTCCACGTCGTTGCTTTGAGCAGCACGGCTCTGGACGAGGTGCGACGTGCCGAGGTCAAGACGGCACCCGAACTCAAGGGCACCCGCTGGGGGCTGCACAAGAAACCCGGCGACTGGACCGTCAAGCAAACCGAGACTATGCACTGGCTGCAGCGCTCGAACCTCAAGACGGCGCGGGCCTGGCGGATCAAGCAGGCGTTGCGCGCCATCTACATCACAGCCGACACGCCTGATGAGGCGCAGCCGCTGCTGAAGCGCTGGCTCAGCTGGGCCAGTCGCTGCCGACTCGAACCCTTTAAACGCCTCGGCAGAACGATCACCAAGCATCTTCCTGGCGTCCTCAACGGTTTCCAGGCAGGCAAGCACAACGGTCGCGTCGAGGCGATGAATCGAGCGCTTCAGGAGGCACGCGCTCGCGCCCGCGGCTATCGCCGCGTCGACAACTTCATCGATATGGCCTACCTCATCGCTGGAAAGCTCACCCATTTGCCCGCCTCGCCATTCGCCCGGCTTTTGCCCATCCCACACGAAACGACCTAAACCCATTTTTTCTACAACCGGCCGGGATTTTGGCCAAACAAGACCGAATCCCCGCGCTTTTCTACGCTTCTCTGCCCATTGTCGGGCTTTTCGTCCTCATCAAGACGCAACTTGCCCGTCGAGGGCTAATAGGCGCCGCTTGGCGATCATGAGATTGGCCAAGGCGAACAACGTGTGGAGTTGCGCCGTGTTCTTGGCCAAGCCCTTGTAACGCACCTTCTTGTAGTGGAACAGGTTTTTGACGATGTGGAACGGATGCTCGACCTTGGAGCGGATACTGGCCTTCACGGATTCCAGTTTGCGCAGCAACTGACCGACCAGCGCTTCTTCTGGAACAGCCTTGAGTTTGCCGCGCTTCATGGCAATCTGCCAATTGATGTCGCGGCCTTTCAGAAGCATCCGCCTCACCCGGGGCGGTTCCACACAAAACGACCTAAACCCCAAAAATGCCGAAGACATCCGCAAAGATGCCGCGCAGTGTTTAGGGCCGCTGGAACTGCTTCGTTATGCGATACCTGTTGACGAAATAGCAATATCAACCTTACGTGCTGGTTGACGAACGTTCATTTCGCCGACCTTGCTCAACAAGCACCTGAGCCGCCGGAAATGCACGAAGCTATGAGCTACACAGCCTTGAACAATGTACGTGTGTCCACCTCCTACGACGATATTGTGGACGGTGTAGGACTTGGACGCAGGTGCAATTCTTCGCACTACATGCTCCCGCTTTTCGCCCGATTCATTCAGAGTTATCAAAGTATCCCCGATACAGATATCTTTCACCGCTACCCAACCCTTGCTCGTGAGAATGGGGTGCAATGCAGTAGCTCGAAAAGACAATTCGGCATTGTCTGACTCTACTTCAAAAACTTGGCGCCGAGCATGAGAAGAAACACGTTTGACGATCTCTGATGTAAGAACATTCTCCTCATTCAAACAGAGCACATGTTCGCCTTTTCGGATGTTCTCTAATCGCTTCTTCCCGTTCGGAGTTAGAACAAGCGAATCTCCGGTAAAACAACCACCAGTTTTGTTTTGACTGTTATGCCTCAATTGATCCTGACCGGCATTGAATGCTCCACCGACATTCGGATCCTTGCCGAGACCGCAAGAACCACAACCAGAGGGCCCCCCACCTGGGGCACCACAATTTGGACAAGCCATATCGTTCTCCCTTTCTTTGCAATTAAGTTGAGTTCAATAGAAACGACCGATTGTCTTTTGGACACCTCCTTTTGTCAGACAATCTGTTTTACGCATAACGAATAGCGGTTATCTGCCGCCCCGAAAGCGTCCGGCTTAACCGCTGGCGGGTCGCGGCAGATAAACCTTGTTCGCCCCGATGGCGGTCGTTATGGGGATTGTAAAGCTGGACGCCCAGAAGTCAATCGTTTGGCATGAAGCCGGCCGGCGGCCAGCTGCTCATCAATGTGCAGTAAAGCTGGCGGAAGGCCAACGAGCCGGGGAGCTGGCGGTAAACGTGGGAGTCCTTGCACCAATCGGCGGCCATTCAGACGAAGCGCCCCGCGGACGGCGCCACCGTCCGATTGATCGGAAAGACAGGAATCGACCCCGATCATCACGGCGGCCCACCCGGATGCACGAGATCACGTTGCGGCAAGAGACTGGCGATCACACGAAACTGCCCAATTTTGCAGTGCGGGTAACACGTGTGCTCAATGTGTGCCACGCGCTGCATGAACTCGGTGACCGACTCGATCACCGCCGCCTGCGGGGGTGGTACATCGAGCGCGGCACGTGCCGCAGCCAACGCGTCCTTCTTGCGCGCGGGCGACAGCAAGCCGTAGTGCCGGATACGCTTGAAACCAGCCGGCAGGACGTGTTGGAGAAAGCGGTCGATGAACTCGGCGCCCGGCACGCACAGCGTTCGCTTCTTGCCGCTGGCAGGATCGGCGCGGACCCTGAAGAGCACCTCGTTGTCTCCGATGCCGACGATCCGCTCGTTGGAAATGGCCACCCGGTGCGTATAGCGACCGAGGTAATCGAGCACCGCTTCCGGGCCACCGAGCGGCTGCTTGGCATAGACCACCCAGTGGTGAACGTGTAATCGCTGCCTCAAGCGCTGCCAATCGGCAAGCGTGGCAACCAGTCGTGCCAAGCGGTCGGCGCTATGCAGAGCCTCGAGTCCGGCGACGAACTTGCCGCGAAAGACGCGCGACAGCGCCCTCACCGGAAACAGGAAACCCTTCTTCGGCGAGATCCATTCACCGCTTGCCGCCAGTGCCCCGCCGGCCACCAACGCATGCAGATGGACATATGTCGGCCGAGATCCTGCTTCCACGTGTGCAACACCAGCGAGAACGTCGGCACGCCGCCCAGGTGCCGTGGGTCGCCGGCGAACTCGGTGAGGGTTGCCGACACCGCGCGGCGAACAGCGTCTCGTAGAGCGGTCGTGGCGCGGTGGCAATCGGGCCATTGAGGTCGTGCGGCAGCGTGAACACCAGGTAAAAGTAAGGCACGGGCAGCACTTCACGCCGCCTTGCGGCGACCCAGGCCTCCTTCGCCCGGGTCGCCGCAAGGCGGGCAGTGCCGGTTCCGGCAGGTAATGGGTTGCGCTCCATTACCTGTCGCAACCGGCATTGTCCGAAGTGCCAGGCGAGTGCAGCGCGGCGCTGGCTCGAGGCCCGGCAGGCCGATCTCCTGCCGGTCGAGTATTACCACCTGGTGTTCACCATGCCGCCGCCGATCAGCGCCATCGCCTATTACAACAAGGCGGTAATCTATGGGTTGCTGTTCGATGTCGCCGCCGAGACCTTGCGCACCATCGCTGCCGATTGCAAGCATCTGGGTGCCCAGATTGGCGTGACCCTGGTGCTGCACACCTGGGGATCGGCGCTGACGCACCACCCGCACGTGCATGGCATCGTCCCCGGCGGCGGCTTGTCGCCTGACGGTACGCGCTGGGTGAGCTGCAAGCCGGGTTTCTTTCTGCCGGTCCGCGTGCTCTCGCGACTGTTTCGCCGGCGCTTCCTGGAAGAGCTCGATAAGGCGCATGGCGCTGGCCAGTTACGCTTCTTCGGCGGCACCGCCGATCTCGCCGATCGCTCGCCCTTCACCGACTGGCTGGCGCCGCTGCGACGGTGTGAGTGGGTGGTCTATGCGAAACGCCCGTTTGCCGGACCCGCGGCGGTGCTGGCGTACCTGTCCCGCTATACGCATCGGGTCGCGATCTCGAACCGGCGACTGGTCACCATGGATGAGCGGGGTGCGACCTTCCGCTGGAAGGACTATCGGGCCAAGGGAAGGATGCGCCACAAGACGATGACGCTCTCTGCGGACGAGTTCATGCGTCGCTTCCTGTTGCACGTGCTGCCCGGTGGCTTTCACCGCATCCGCCACTATGGGCTGATCGCCAATGCACGGCGCAAGGAAAATCTGGCAAAGCTGCGCGCGTTGCTGCACGTGGCGCCCGCTGCCGACGGAAAATGTCTGGGAGCCGATGCGCTGGTCGCTACCGCTCAGCCGACCTTCGTCTGCCCGGACTGTGGCGCGGCGATGATCATCGTTGAGACCTTCGTCCGGGTGCACGCGATTCGCGCACCACCCCAGCACCGGGAGGCGCGATGAGCGTATCTATCCTTCTTTCCGACACCGGCTGCTTCTCCTCGGCCAGGGCCGATAGGGGACGCTTTTGCCTTGTGCTGCCAGCACGGAGTTTCTGGCCGGCAGCGACTGCGCGATCCAGCGATTTCCGCTACCGCATCGAGTGCGTGGCAGTTGCCTTCGCCGCCGTCAGCGACTTCCTCGCCGTTCTATACCAAACGCCGGTCGCGCTGAGACTCATCAAATCCCCATAGGCTTGTAGCCGACTCCAATCGCCTGTGGTGCTCCCCGCGGTTTCCTCCCCCGAGGCTTGTCCGACGCCTGCCGCGGCCGCCATGCGCGCGTCGCCGTGTCGTCAGTTCAGGGCAAGCATCCGACAACCCTTAACAGAGCCGGACGTAGCGAAAAGATCGAAGCAGCCGGTCGGCGAAATTTCTTCCCGTACGTCCGGTCAACGCGCTATACCGGCCGTCCGCGCCATGTGCCGTCAACGGCCGCTTTGGCCGACGACGTGCCCGAGTCCGCAGGCAACCGGACGGCCGGTTCGAGATCAGTTACCTGCCGTTCGCGCCGACTGATTTTTTTCAGGCGCCAGGTCCGTTGATGGCCGATAGGACTCCCCCTGCATCGGCGCGGAAGGCAGCCCACCACCATCTGGCGGAAGGTGTAGCCAGATCGTTAGCGAACGTCGCAGCCGTCAGCCAGCCAGCTTTGCACTGGCCAGCCTGTTCAGGCTCACGCCTTGCTCAGCCGCCTGCATGGCCAATGAGCGATGGACTTCTGGCGGAATTCGGACACGGAACTCACCGCTGTAGTGTTTTTCCGCCAGAGCTACAGGAGCAGTCTCGCCAGCCGTTGTCATGTCGGCGACGATATCGGATACCACCTGCCGGATCCCCTCTAACGCTGCCTCTGGCGTCGCTGCGAGCCACGACAGCGACGGGAATTCAGCGCACAGGGCAACGTGCTCACCGTCCTCGGGCGACCAGGTGACACGGTAGGTGTAATGATCAACGTTCATTGTGCATCTCCTCCAACTTGTCAATTGCCGTTAGCACCTGCCGAACCTGATACCCCTTCGCCTTGCCTTTGTCGTCCTGGATGTTTATCCGGGGATCGCCCACCCAAGGCGTTTTGAAGATCGCATGACTCGTACCCGATTGGCGCGGCTTCCCGAAGTACTCCTCGCAAACCTTCATGAGATCTCCGAACCGGACGTTCGCCGGCTCGCGCCTCATTTGATCGATGATTTTCTGGATAGATGCCATGGACGAATGGTACCAATATCGGCACCACTCTTCCAGTCGATCACTGGGAAATTTGCATCCCCGGCAGAACAATCAGACTTCCATCAACTACGAAGGAGTCTGAAATGGAAGCCACTCACAGTCGGGAACCCTGGAACAAAGGCAAGCTGATCGGGCCGAAGCCCCCACTCAAGCCGAAGGAGATCTGGGCGATCCGAATTCAGCTTCAGAACGCGCATCTCATTCGAGACCTAGCGATGTTCAACCTGGCGATCGACAGCAAGCTGCGCGGCTGCGATCTCGTGAACCTGCGCGTCCGCGATATTGCGCATGGCGGCCAAGTTTTGACGCGGGCGATGGTTGTGCAGCGAAAGACCCAACGGCCCGTCCAGTTCGAGCTGACCGAACCGACGAGGGTCGCCGTCACCGCGTGGATGGAGAGGGGGAAATTGAGGCCGGAGCAATACCTGTTTCCGAGCCGCCTCTCCACGTCACCTCATCTCTCCACGCGTCAGTATGCCCGCATCGTCCATCGTTGGGTTGCCTCCATCGGCCTTGATCCGACGGTCTATGGCACACACACCATGCGACGCACCAAGGCGACCCTGATCTACAAACGGACGAAGAACCTGCGGGCCGTGCAGATCTTGCTAGGCCACCTAAAGCTGGAAAGCACGATTCGATACCTCGGAATCGACGTAGATGACGCGCTTGTTAGCGGCTGAGTAGATCCGCAGAAATCTGGCGGCAACAAATGGCGGCGGGT
>ERZ761602.7547-NODE-7547-length-11473-cov-4.311000_pt1 | contig 11473 bp, 7 predicted proteins | sample MGYA00512165_ERZ761602 | MGnify/ENA primary metagenome ERZ761602 (study PRJEB28899, sample SAMN02445085) | bioreactor sludge metagenome | biome: EBPR sludge; isolation source: Thorneside wastewater treatment plant | place: Australia: Brisbane, Thorneside... | reverse complement strand
CTGCCTGTCTCGTGGGCTCGGAGATGTGTATAAGAGACAGCAAGTAGTCGCGCCACGACAATCTTCGCCGACTAAATACCTGAGGGAATGCCCGCTCAAGTGCCCGCTCCACTGCAGGTAAGGCGAACAGGCTTACTCGGCAGTCTACGTGGTGAGCGGTGACAGAGAATGTTGTGAAGAACAGCGTTTAGGATCGGCCAATCGGCGTGGGCGGTCGCGGTTAGGCCTGCCTGCGCTTTCGACCATGCTTGCTTGCTATCAAACCAGGGTATTTCCGGATGAATGAAAATGGCAATGCAAAGGACAAGAGAATCGCAGGCCAGACTCCCGTGCCATTTGAGAAGCGGACATAGGCCGACAGACCGATTCAGCCCGATCTACTTGGCTTGATACGCCAAGAGCCGGAGGGCGTTGAAAACCACTAGAAGCGTTGAACCCTCATGGAACACTACGGCGGCGCCCATTTGCAGTCCGAGTACGGTTGCGGGAATAAGGAATGCGACAATGCCGAGGCTGAACCAGAGATTCTGCCGAATGATACGGCTCGTTTGCCGGCTCAGGCCGACGGCGAAGGGGAGATGGTTCAAGTCGTCAGCCATCAAAGCCACATCGGCGGTTTCCAAGGCGACGTCTGAACCAGCCGCGCCCATCGCGATCCCGACCGTGGCATTTGCCATCGCGGGAGCGTCGTTCACGCCGTCGCCAACCATTGCCACGCCCTCTTGTTGGGCGAGTTTCTTGATCGCCTCGACTTTGTCGTGGGGCATCAAGTCACCCAGGGCTTCGTCGATACCGACTTCTTTGGCGACCGTATTGGCTACCTGTTGATTGTCACCCGAGAGCATAATCATTCGCCGGACGCCTAGCTCTCTCAAGCGGGTAATTACGTCTTTGGCCGCCTCACGCGGCGTGTCCATCAAGCCCAGCACACCGAGGTAGGTGTCACCACGCCGGACGATCATCGTTGTGCGTCCGACGGCTTTCAGCTTCTCAACCGACTCGCGCAACGCGTCCGGGAGCGGCGGTCCCTCAACTTCCGCGAACAGGCTGTCTTTGCCGATGTAAACCGGCTGACCGTCAACGGTGGCTTTGACCCCGCGGCCGATGATGCTTTGCACGTCGTGGGCCTGCAGGCCCGCATCGCTCTTCAGTCGTTCTTTGGCACCCAGAACCACGGCGGCGGCCAGCGGATGGTCGCTGAGTTTTTCGACGGCCACGGCAACTCGCAACAACTCGTCTTCGGCGACGCGATCTGCACCGACCACGTCGGTCAGCCGCGGTTTTCCTTGCGTCAATGTGCCGGTCTTGTCGAAGGCGATGGCGCCGATTGTTCCCAGGTTTTCCAGCGGGCCCCCGCCTTTGACGAGCACTCCGCCGCGTGCCGCGCGAGCCACGCCGCTCAACACCGCGCTCGGCGTCGAAATCGCCAGGGCGCAGGGGCTGGCCGCCACCAACACCGCCATCGCGCGGTAGAACGACTCGCTGAACGGTTCATCGATCACAACCCCGGCGAACAACAGCAGGATGACTACCGCCAACGCTGCGGGGACGAAATAGCGCTCGAACTTGTCGGTGAAAAGCTGAGTCGGGGACTTTTGCGTCTCGGCCTCATTCACCATTTTCACGACGCGGGCCAGCGTGGATTCGCTGGCAAGCTTGGTCACCTGTATCTCCAGAGCGCCGCTGCCATTGATCGTGCCGGCGAACACGCGATACTCCGGATCGAGTTGATCGGCATTCGCGGCCGCCTTATGCGGATCATCCACTGCCCGCTTGTCCACGGGGACGCTTTCGCCGGTGATCGGGGCCTGATTGACACTCCCTTCCCCCTTGATCACGAACCCATCCGCGGGAAGCCGCTCGTTCGGTTTAACGATCACGACATCCCCAGGCCGCAGCTGCTCCACCGGTAATTCCGTGGTGTTTCCCTCGCGCCGGATGACTGCGGTCTGGGGCGCAAGTTCGGAGAGGGCTTCGATGGCCCGTTTGGCGCGGCCCATCGCATAGTGTTCCAGCGCGTGTCCGAGGCTGAATAGAAACAGCAGAAGAGCACCTTCGGCCCATTTTCCGAGCGTGGCGGCGCCTATGGCTGCCACCAGCATCAGAAAGTCAATTTCAAACCGGCCGGCGCGAATGTTCTGGATCGCTTCTCGAAACGTGAAAAAGCCGCCGAACCCGTACGCCGTTAGATACAGGCTCCAAGGCATCCACGGTGGGATCCTGGTCAATCCTGACAGCAGCCAGCCGCTGAGGAGTAGTCCGCCGGAGAGCGCGGCGAAAACCAACTCCGTCCGCTCGCCAAATAGGCCGCCATGTTCCTGTTCCTCCTGTGCTCGCTTGCCTCCGACTTCAGATGGTTCGACTTCGGTCCGCGGGGTTGCCAGTTGGATGATTCGCACACCGATCTTTTGCACCCCCGCCACTATGGCTTCTCCGTCGGCTGCTTGGCGATCAAACTCGATGCGCAGCACGCCGGCGGGAGACGCGGCGGCTTCCAGCACTCCGGCGATTTTTCTCGCTCGCGCCTCGACGGTCCGCGCCTGCCGAGCGTGCATCGGTTCCGTCTTCAGCAACAGGTGCCCGAACCGGTTGGCGAGTTTCACTCCGGCTCGGTGGGCCAAAGCGCGAACTTCACCGATCGACAGCCGCGCGGGATCATAGTGAATGCAGATTTGGTCGGGTCCCTCGTTTTTTATGTCTGCAAGGTGTGCGTCATCGATTCCTTCCGTCGCTTTCAGCAAGTCGCCGAGTCGCCGAATGCATGTGTCGCGCGCATCCGGCACCTCGGGCAACAACAGAGCGATTGCGATACGCGCCTTCTCAGTCATACGTTTCTTTCTGACCCAATTTCGACACTGCCGCGCACTTGGGTACTGCTACCCCCCTCCCTGATCAGGGGCCGGCGCACCTGCCTCCTGATCGTGACGCGCCGCGGCCGTGAAGTGGGTTGGGTTGGGTTGGACCTCTCTGGCCGGCAGGAGCCGTCGATGCGCCAGCTGATGGCGACGGCGATGAGGGGGTCGACCCATATTGACGTTGAGACCTCCGAACTTGCCCGCGGAGAGCATCCCATCGCGACCAGGGTGACCACCAGCGCCACAACAGCCACGCCGAGCATTTCCAGCGGTTCGATCTCCTGCGGCGGCCGAGCCGTCGCCGGGCCTCATACATGAAGTAGAGGGCAACCAGAAACAAGGGCGTTGCACGCTAAGCTCGGCGTTCAAGTCTTTCGGTCCAACGCCCGACCCGGAGTCATCGCCGCCGGCATCGTTAAACAAGTCCGACTTCTAGCTACTGCTACCTTCACGCACCGTATTGCTAATCCATCCCTGGAACGCCGGATGTTCGATGAGGCCCTTGTTGGCAAATTTATAGTTCAGCCCGGCGAGGTCCTTCTGCAAACGAGCGTGAAAGCCGCCCTTAGTGAGAATCATCGGCACAATGACCACGTCGAGACCTTTGTCAGTCGCTTCCTTGATGAGGCCGCGAAGCTCCGCCACGTGGGCAGCGCGAATGGGCGGCACCGCGTCGTCTTCAAGGGAAACCACCTTGATGTCCTTGAAATTGCTCGTCTTGCGAATACTGGTCGCGTGATTCTCCAGAAGCTTCAGCTCTGCAGGATTATCCTTCGGATCCTCTGGGCCGTGAGAAACGAGGATCAACCGATCCTTATCGGGATGTGCGCTGGCTTCAATGGCATAGTCCCTCATGATGGTAGAGATACGCGAGTCCGCGGCTGGCGACTTCGTAAACACGACTTTGGCTTCCGTCCTGACACGAGGCACCGCGAGGTAGGGCGCCTCCTCCCGCAGACCGAAAATATACTGCCATTGATGGATCAGGGAGGTATCGTCACCCGGCTCCATCGGCACGACCACGATGGTCTTGACGCCATGCTTGCTGGTGAGCTCGTCGACGGCTTGCTGGATATGCGCCGATGACATCATCGCCATGCCTGGCGCCACAGCCGTGGGATATTCCTTTGATATGGGCTGCGCATAGTTCTCGAATTGCTCATTGCCACCCAACTTGTAGCCGTGCCCCAGCGCCAGCACGCCAATATTGCCTTGCATATCCTTGGTGCTGATGAGACCCCAGAAATCGGGCGGCATGCGCGTCATGTTCGTCATAATTTCTTCGTCAGACATTACTTCGTAGAGCGGAATTTTTTCCCTCAGCTCGGCCATCTGTGCGGGCGTCATCATCTTTGAATGATCCATCCCCGCCATGTCGGGCATCCCTTCCATGGACTTGGCAGCGGCGGCTGCGGCGTCCTCTTTCGCCGGCGTTCGACTGGGCGCCGCGGTGGACGCTGGGGTGTTCGGATTGCAGGCTGCAACGCTGAGTGCAAATATGCTCGAGACCAAAGCGGTCCTAGCCCAGCGCAAGCCATCCGTACTGGTAGGTATGATACGTTTCATCGCCTATCTCCTCTTTGCCTTCAGTTGAGGTTCGGTGGTTACACGATATCGTCGGAGGCAGATACGCGCCCACGGCTGGATCGATCTCCAGCCAAATCGTCGCGTGGCCGATAGTCAACAGCTTGCCTTGCTCGGGATCGGACCATTAGTTGGATGGCTCCTGATCCGGCTCGGACGCCGAGAGTGCCTCACCGGTCGGTGTCCACCCCCGACGTGCCAGGCACTTCGCTACGTGCTCTTCAGTCGCCTTCAGGGCAATGCGCTGATTCATAGCGCCCGTGTGTTGGAAACGACACACGGATAAAGCCTTCCGGAATTGGCTGTCGGGACTGGCCGCAGATTGTTCTTGCAGCGTGCAACTGGCGACACCGATGAGGATGGCAGTTACCAATGGAAACCAAATGGAGCGGAACTGCATCGCATTCCTCCTCGATGGGTTACTCCCTATCACCAATGGGCAGTGCCTGTTCCACCGCACTGACATACACCCAGCCGGAAACCTGGGGACCAATTCGGGCGGTGGTCCGGATGATCGCCGTCGCCGCCTCCACTTCATGGTCGTCGCAGACCAGCTCAAGCTGGGTCTCGGCGATCAGCAGCCCGCCCGCTTCAAGCGAGAAATCCATTTCCGTATCGCTGATAGCGCGGAGCGTCCCCTTCGACTCGATCAGGGATATCCGGCGGAAGCCGCCGGCGGACAGCGCCTGGATTACTTCCGGGGCGCGAACATGGTGGATAAAGGCCTTGATGAGCTTCATGCGACGGACTCCCCTGTGGCAACGGCGGCAGGTATGGGTTCGGGTCTCGCCCGCCAGGCCATGCGGTACAACCCCGGCAGCACCAGTAGCGTGAGAATGGTGGAAGAAATGATGCCGCCGATTACGACCGTCGCCAGGGGCCGCTGGACCTCGGCACCGGTGCTGGTATTGAGAGCCATCGGCAGGAATCCCAGGGCCGCCACGAGGGCCACCATGAGGATCGGTCGGAGACGCAGCATCGCGCCCTCGCGAATCGCATCGTCAATCGTGTGCCCCTGGGCCAGCCGGTCCCTGAAAGCCGCCACCATGACGACTCCGGTGAGGACTGACACCCCGCAAAGTGTGATGAAGCCCACACCCGCGGTGATGGACAGGGGGATGCCCCGGAGCCAGAGCCCGATGACACCTCCGGTGAGGGCGAGCGGCACGCCGCTGAACACGAGAGCCGCGTCCCTGGCGGAGCCGAACGTCATGAGCAACAACGCAAAGATCATGACGAGAGTTACCGGCACCAGAAGCGTCAGGCGCTCGGTAGCCGACTGCAGCTGCTCGAACGTGCCACCGTAGGTCAGCCAATAGCCGGGTGGAAGCCGCACTTCGCTGTCAATCTTCGCCTGCGCCTCCGCGACGAAGCCACCGAGATCCCGCCCGCGCACGTTGGCCGACACCACGAGCCGGCGCTTGCCGTTCTCGCGGCTGATCTGGTTGGGGCCAGGCGCCAGTTTGAGAGTGGCTACCTCTGCAAGCGGGACATAGCCACCAGCCGGGAGTGGTATGGCCAGCCGCTCCAGGGCATCCAGGTCGCTGCGCAGTTCCTCCGGCAAGCGCACAACCAGGCTGAAGCGCTGGTCACCCTCGAAGATCTGTCCGGCCTCCTCGCCGCCTGTGGCCGCCGCCAGCACGTCCTGAACATCGGCCACATTCAGGCCATAGCGGTAGAGGGCAGCCCGATTCGGCTCTACGGCAAGAACGGGCAAGCCCTCAACCTGCTCGACCTTCACGCCCTCCGCACCGGGGACCTCGTTCAGTGCTTCGGCAATCTGGTTACCCGCTATCAGCAACTGGCCCAGATCATCGCCGTAGACCTTGACGCCGAGATCGGACCGCACGCCCGAGATCAGCTCATTGAACCGAAGCTGGATAGGCTGGCTGATTTCGAAGGCGTTGCCGGGCACCGCCTTCAGGCGTTCCTCGATCTCCAAGGCCAACTCCGCCTTGGTCTTGTCGGGATCCGGCCAGTCCTTGCGCTCATGGAGCATGACGTAGCCGTCGGAGATACTTGGCGGCATGGGGTCCGTCGCCACCTCGGCCGTGCCCACCCGAGAGAAGAAAGTCTTCACCTCCGGGACGTCGGCCAGTGCCCGTTCGAGCTGGAATTGCATCTCCAGGGACTGGGTCAGGCTGGTGCCCGGGATGCGCAGCGCCTGCACGGCAAGGTCCCCTTCGTCCAGGCTCGGGATGAATTCGGACCCCAGCCGGGAACCAAGCCACCCGCACAGGATCACGAAGGCCACGGCACCCGCCAGGATCGGCACGCGGAGGCGCAACGCCGCGTCCAGAACCGGGGTATACGCCTGACGCGCTACCCGCATGATGCGGTTCTCCTTCTCCTCGATGTGCCCCGTAAGGAGAAGGGCAACCGCCGCGGGAACGAAGGTGAGCGAGAGGGCCAGCGCCGCCAGAAGCGCAATAATCACGGCGAAGGCCATGGGCTGAAACATCTTGCCTTCGACCCCTGCCAGGGCAAGTATGGGCAGGTTGACCAGAATCACGACCAGGACACTGACGAGACTCGGCGTGAACACCTCCCGGGTGGAGTTGAAGACGGTGTTGAGACGCTCGTCGAGGGTCAGCAGACGCCCCATTTGGTGCTGGCGCTCGCCGAGCCGCAGGATGCAGTTCTCCACGATGATCACCGCCCCATCGACAATGAGGCCAAAATCGAGGGCGCCGAGACTCATGAGGTTGGCGGACACCTTGGTTGCAACCATGCCGGTCATCAGCATCAGCATCGACAACGGAATGACCAGGGCTGTAATAAGGGCCGCGCGGACATTGCCGAGCATCAGCAGCAACACCGCCACCACCAGGACGGCGCCTTCAAGCAGGTTATTGCGCACCGTCGCGATAGTCTTATCCACGAGCACCGTCCGGTCATAGACGGGCTCGGCCGTCACGCCCTCGGGAAGGGTTTTCGCGACCTCGGCCAAGCGCGCCGCGACCGCGGCGGAAACCGTGCGGCTGTTTTCCCCGATCAGCATGACGGCAGTACCGAGCACGGTTTCCTTGCCGTCATGCGTGGCAGCCCCACTACGCAGCTGCTTGCCCAGGCCCACGTCGGCAAGGTCCCGGATGCTGATGGGGATGCCATCGCGGTGGGTCACGATGATCTGCTCGACGGCCGCGATGTCCCCCACCTGGCCGGGTGAACGAATGAGGTACTGCTCGCCGTTCTGCTCGACGTAGCCGGCCCCAACACTGGCATTGTTGTTCTCCAGCGCGGCCACAACGTCGTCGAAGGTCAGGCCAAAAGCCAGCAGGCGGGCTGGATCCGGCGTCACATGGAATTGCTTCTCGTAGCCACCGATAGTGTTGACCTCGGTGACTCCCGGCACTAGCCGCAGCTGAGGGCGAATCACCCAGTCCTGAAGGGTGCGGAGCGCCGTGGCATCCCAGGGCTGGCCATCCGCCTGCTTAGCGCCGGGCTTGGCGTCGACGCTGTAGAGAAAGATCTCACCGAGGCCGGTCGCAATCGGACCCATGCCCGGCTCTATGCCCGCAGGCATCTGGGTCTTGGCCTGTTGCAGGCGCTCGTTGATGAGATTGCGGGCAAAATAAATGTCGGTGCCATCGGCAAACACCACCGTGACCTGCGACAGGCCGTAGCGGGACAGCGAACGGGTGTATTCGACGGCGGGCAGGCCAGCGATGGCCGTCTCCACCAGGTACGTAATCCGCTGTTCAACCTCCAGTGGTGAGTAGCCTGGCGCACTCGTGTTGATCTGCACCTGGACATTGGTAATGTCGGGGACAGCGTCGATCGGCAGGCGCTGGTAGCTCCAGATGCCAGCGCCGGCGACGACCAGCACCAGGAATAGCACCACCCAGCGACGGGCGATGGAGAAACGCAGCAGGGCGTCAATCATGGCGGGGACCTCTAGTGCTCGTGCTCGGCTTCGCCCTTGCCGAGCTCGGCCTTCAAAATGAAACTGTTGCCGGCGACATAGCGGTCGCCGGCTTTCAGGCCGCCGAGGATTTCGGTGGCCTCGTCGTCGCGGCGCCCGACTTCCACGGGCTGCGGCCGGAAGCCCTCCGGTCCCTGGGTAAACACGACGGTTCGCTCGTCAAGGGTCTGCAGGGCGACGTTGCGCACGGCCACGCGCACCGGGGTCTCGGCCAGAGTGACGTCGACGGCTACGTACAGACCCGGCGCCCAGCGTCCGTCAGTGTTATCGAGCAACACCCGGGCCGTGAGCGTCTGGTTGCTCGCAATCCCGAAGGGCGCGACGTACACCACCTTCCCGTCCGCGGCCTGTCCGGTCTCGCCACTCTTGACCCGCACAGCCTGCCCAACCTGCACGCGGCTCCGATCCCGCGGAAACAGCGACACCTCCACCCAAACCGTCGAGAGGTCCGCGACTGTGAACAAGACCCGCTCCCCCGTCTGCTCGCCCGGATTGGCATTGCGGGCGGTGACTACCCCGGAAAGCGGTGCCGTCAGGGTGTAGATCTGCAAGCTCTCGTTGCTCTCAACCTTGGCCAAGGCTTCGCCCTGCCGGACTCGATCACCCACCCGCTTCGTCACGCTGCGGATCACCCCTGGAAACCGTGGCGTGATCTCGAGGACATGCTCAGCATTCGGAGCCACCACACCGTACAGGGGTAGACGCTCGCGGATGGTGGTGGGACCCGCGGCCGCCACCTCGATCGCGGCCGACTGGAGCTGCTGCGGCGTCAGCTTGATGGCGCCAGAAGACTCCTCCTCGTCGTGATCCGCATGCCCGTCTTCGTCATGCTCACCCTTCTCCTCGCCAAGTTTCTCGTCATGACCAGCCTCCTGCACCGCCGTGCCGTCAGTGGCCGGGGATCCCGTTTCACCGCACCCGGCAGCCAGGGTAAGGAGGGCGGCAGTCAGCAGGAGTCTCGCTATTTTTATGGGCATGGTCTTCATGGGTGCTCCAGGGGATTCTGAGTAACCAGGACGTGGGTCATGGCCGCAAGGAAGGAGATCATTGGCCCGGCGCCGGCGCAGAGCCGCTGGACACTGGTGAGGCGGGTCTCTCGCCGTCGACCAGAGGCTCGCCCGTCAGCCGTTCGATTTCGGCCAGAATCTCCTGGCCATCGGTAGCCGAGTCTATGGCGGCGGCACGGGCGTCAAGGAACGAGCGTTGTGCGTCGACGAGTTCAAGGTAGCCGTAGCGGCCGCGCTCGTAGGCGTATTTCGTCGCCTTCAACGCCTCCTCCAATTGCGGCATGACGTCCCGCTGGAGGGTTTCCGTTTCACGGATCGCCTGCCGGAGTTGCTCGTACAGGCCGTACAGCTGGGTCCGGGCCTGGATTCGCGCGGCATCACGTTCGACATCCACCAACTCTCGGAGGGCCGTAGCCTCTGCGATGGCCGGCGCAGCCCGTCGACCGGAAAACAGAGGAACCGAAATGCCCATTACCAGGGCCTGATCTTCTGTCGCCTCAAGTCGACGTATGCCGCCCGAAACCGATAAGTCGGGCCTCCGCAGGCTGCTGACCAGCCTGAGTTCCGCGTCGCGCAGCCGCGCTGCGGAAACGAAGCGCAGGAAGTCGGGATTGCCGTCAAGGCGCGCGGCAAGGTTATCGAAGTCCTGCAAGGGCGGGAACCGGTACAGATCGGCCCTGACCGCGATGTAGTCCGGCCGGGCGCTGGCCCACATGGCAGCCAATCGTTGCCGGGCTGCACGCAGGTCGGCCATCGCGCGTTGTTCGTCGATTCCGGACCGGCTGAATGCCGCGCGGGAGCGCAGTAATTCACCCTCCGGGGACTTCGCCGCCCGGACGCGCAGCGCCACATCGTCCACGGTGCTCTTCGCCAGGGTCGTCCCCTGTTGGGCCAGGGCGAGCTGTTCCTGAGCGGCTGCAACGGCGATGAACCGCCGCGTGACTTCCGCCAGGACATCCAGCTGCGCCGCCTGGCGTTCCACGGACAGCATCTCGCGCCCGGACTGGGCGGCGGCACGGCGCAGTTGACGCTTGTCACCCAGCTCGATGACCTGTGACAAGGCAATGGTCGCTTCAGCCGCGTCCAGCCCCCGGTACTCGCCGCTGCCCAGAACATTTTCGAGTTCGAAGGTGGCTTCAGTTACTGGCCGCTGGTCAGCCTGCGCGATACGGGCCTCCTGCGCCTTCAGGGAAAAGGCGAAGCCCTGCAAGGCCGGGTTAGCGGCAAGGGCACGCTCGATGGCCTGGCCCAGGGTCAGGGGGGCAACACTATCAGCTTGCTCCGCATGGCCAACAAGCGGTGACAGCCCGACAATCAGCAGGCACGCACTGAGTGTGCGTGCTCGAATCAGAAACATGGTGGTCTCCCGGCTCATGAACTGCACGGCTGTGCAGCCCGACGATGGCGACGATCCGCGGGGAGACTAGGTGGGAGGACCTCGAAGCGGGGGCCGCAGGAACAGGGGCGACCCTGGCACTCGAATCGTTCGAAGCACAGGAAGCAGGGAGGTCTGGTGTGAAATGACCAGCAATAACGCGAACATCAGGACTAGCGCCCCATCCAGCGAGGGCGGCCAGACCTTACCGAAGACCGGATTGGTCACTTGGACCGTCTGGTCCTGATGGCTGTCGTCAATGCCGGAATCCTCGCCGTCCCCGTCAGACATGTGGAGGGCGACAGCCGGCCCTGCGCCGTCCAGACAGAGGTGCAGGTGCGGACCGCCCAGCCGTGGGAGCAGCACGATGGCACAGAGCACTACAAGAAGTGCGAGTCTTGCTCGGGATCGGATCATCGACTGTGACAGGGTGAAAATGACGCTCAATTGATTAGCGCTGGAGACTACGTCAGCACCGACGGGTGTGTCCAGTGACCGAAAGCCGCACCCGGGGACTTGTGACCTGTTCCTCAGGTCACGGTCCCCAACCCTTTTGAGTTCGGTCAAGTGCGGCAGAGCACGGCACTGCGAATTGAGCGACAACCTGATCAGGGCTTGGCTGCAAGCGCGTGCGTGCCCAGATACGCCGTGATCGCATCCAGTTCCGCCGCGCTCGGGACCTTCACCGTTGCACCCGTCTGGGCCTGGTCACCGATATGTGCACGCA
>ERZ761602.7546-NODE-7546-length-11473-cov-5.146698_pt1 | contig 11473 bp, 1 predicted proteins | sample MGYA00512165_ERZ761602 | MGnify/ENA primary metagenome ERZ761602 (study PRJEB28899, sample SAMN02445085) | bioreactor sludge metagenome | biome: EBPR sludge; isolation source: Thorneside wastewater treatment plant | place: Australia: Brisbane, Thorneside... | reverse complement strand
ACCTCATCCGGTAGCAGCGAGGCCGGCACTCACAAGGTGCCGGCCTTTTTCATTTCAGAACGCAATGTACCGGCCCGGATTGATCGGACACAGTCTTGCAACTCAGGCTGCCTTTCGCACGGCTCGATAGGTACCCTACCCCGCTTCCTTTGACATTTTCCCCCGAAAGTCTGTAAACCCCCTACGGCGTCAGGTTGTTATTCCCCCACGTTAAGGCTACCCAAAGGTCGCTCAGATCGTTGTCATCAAAGAAGAGCTTTAGGTCGGTGTTGACGTCGACTGTAGGTGCCGGGGGCGTACTTGCGAATGTTCCGATGAGCAGGTTGCCCATGGCAACCGCCTTCGTAAGCGTGTAGCAGTTCGCTGGGTTGCCTGGCTTGTCCAACTTGTCGAACACGTTAATGGTCTGAGGCACCTCCTGTTTGCCGCTGCGCGCGACGATCTCCACCGGCGTCACGCGGGCCAAGTGACCCTTGCTCCAGAACGGGAAGTGCTCGGCGCGAAGCGGAAGCTCAAGCGCGAAGCGCTGTTGCGCACTCGGTTCCTGTGCCTGGACCTGTGCCCGGAACTTCGCCCACTCGGTCGGAAATTCTTCTCGAATAGAGAACAGGCGAACCGATCCAGCTGCCTGCGCCCTAGCGATCGGATTCTTCAGATTATTGATCGCCCCCTGGCGCAGCAACGAGCCGCCCTCGCGCGCCGTATACCGGATGTGCAGAATGACGTCGCTGATCGTCTTGTAGTCGAATTGACGGAACTCCGATGGCAATTCGAGCCGCCAGGTACTGATTGCTCCCGCTCCCTCGAACGGCAGATATCGCTCATCGCGCAGGTTAGTCTCAAATAAACCGGTGTCGCCTTGGGCACCGCTGGTAACGATCGACTGGATGGAACTGTAATCATCTCTGAAACGCGGGTCATCGACGTCGACTGACTTCATATACGTTGCTCCGCCTCCGCCGGCATCCTGGCGAACCGAACTCGAGAGCAAGGTCAAGGTGCAGTGGACACCCGCATAAGGGCCGGTTACGCAGGGAATCGTGATGCTGACCGACTTGATCCGCCGCTGGTAGTGGCCTGGGCAATCCAGGTCATAGAACGCCTCCGGAACGGTGAATTCGCAGCGGCCGTTCTGGCGCAGCGCGATGAGCGCCAAGGGCTCGATCTGCAGGAGCGAGACGTGCTTGGTGATCTCGTAGTCCCGCTTGAGGCTTTCCATGTACGCGAGCTCCATGCGGCGAAGGTCATGGTGCAGTTGCTCGCCGCTCAGGAGGCCTTTCCTGGCGCTGTTCCAATAGCCCGGCTCGATGAATGAGGCGTTGGGTTGGCCCAGTTCGAACTGGAAGCAGCGTTGGGCGCGCTTGGCTACGTCGAGCGCAAGTTGATAGGTCCGAAAATAGAGTGAAGCAAGCGCATTGCTCATATAGCGATAGAGCTCGGCGTTCGAGTACTTGGACTTCATGAACTCGTCGATACTCCTGGCGTTGTCGATCTGCTTGCGCGTGTTGTCCAGCTCCTTTTCGGCGATCTGACTGCGGATCTCGGCAGCGGCCCATTGCTTGTCGATCTGCGCCATCTCGCGCAGGGCCAGGTTGCTCTGGAGGATCCAATCGTCTCGGCGGCGCTCGTACCCGCCAACGATGCCCTCCATGCCGGCTTGCGACGACGCGACACCGGAGAGCGTATTCAGGTAACCAGCGATTGCGTTTGCCGCGTGCCCTGCGCCGGTGAGCGGGCCACCCATGTCGCCCAGCAGCAGGCCTGGGCTGGAGCCTCGCGGCAAAGCGCTCAGGATGCCACCAATTGCATGTAGCACTCCGGCAGTCGTGCTCGAGACACCACTGGCAAACGCGGTCAACTGGGCTGTCCGCAGCAACTGCAGCTGGCCTGATTCCTTCTGGCTGATACCGAGTCCCTGCGGAACGCCCTCGGGTCCGGATTTCGCCAGGGCCGTCAGCACCGGGGCCAAGGCGGCAACTGCGCCTTTCTTCGGGACCGGAACGTCTGCGCGGCCAAGCAGTCGCTGGTAGTACTCGTAACGCACCTCGGCCGTGCGCCGGCTCTCCTCCAGCCCCTCGATCGTCAGCGTGGCTTCGTCGATCTGGCGCCGCTTGACTTGCTCGGTCAACCTCAACAGCGCGATCTCATGCGAGTTACGCAACAGCGCCAAATCCTCGGCATCCTTCTTCTCCAGGGCTTGCAGCACTGCGGATCCCAAGGCCCGCACGTCGGCGCAGGTCTCCAATGCCTTCGGCAGCATTGCCACGAAACGGTGCAGCGGCAGCGGTGCGCCAAGGTCCGCAAGCACCGCGCTGATATCCAGCCCAGCCGCGGCCGCCTTCACCAGCAGTGCCGGATCGATGGGTGGTTCGAACAGCGGCAGCTTCCGTTCGACACCATCGATGTTCCGGCAATGCCGGATATTGAACAGGCGGTTCTCGACCGTATCCCACAAATCCTCGATTACGCTGTTTTGCGGCACGCAGAAATAGAGGCCGGACGGCCCAATCGCCGGTTTGTATTGGCTGAAAGGGCTCGAACGTTGAAACCCCAGGTCCTCAAGCGCCACCCAGGCGTTGGAGAACTCATCCAGTCCCTTTGCTGAGCCGTAGGCCAAGTCCATAAAGCTCCGAGGCTGAGCCTGACAGCGGGGTACGGAGGCTGGTCTCCGCCCGAGGATGCGAGCGGCGAGGATGTAGAGTTGCGTGGCCCCGTTGATCGCCTCGATCGTCTCTCGCCGGAAAAGCTGGTCACCCCAGGCAATAAGGTTATCGATGTACTTCATGACTACCGCCCACTGGTAGGCGCGGACGCGGTAGCGCGCGATCAGGTGCGGCTTGAAGGGGTCCTTCTTCCACGCGGCGATTTCGGCATGTAGAGTCGTTTGAGCTCCGACAGCCAGTTGCTCCAGCAGTTGATCAATCCCCTCTCCCTGCCCCGCCTCGCGGAACTTCGGGAAACGCCAGTAGCGCCTGGATTCATCGGGTTCCGGATCATTGGTGGTCGGATCAAAGATGGTGTGGAACCACCTCTGGGCCTCTTCGAAGCGCTGCGCTTGGCTGAGTTGCACGGCAACCAGGAGGGGGATGTGAAAGAAGGCTTCCCAATCATAGGCGGCGGCGGGAAATGTCCTGTCGAACACCGGAACCAACTTATTATCGGTTGACCCGGTCATGCGAGCGTCTTTCCCTAGTTCGAGAGACGTGGCATCGCTTTGCGTGGGGGCCAAATCTTGCAGGGCAAGCTTGTTCGGCAGTTCTTCGATCGCTTCTACTCCTTGGTCGAAAGCCCAGTCTTGCCCAAATGACATGACGCGCACCGTTGGGTAACCCAGGATCATCGCCAGCGCGTGATGTTCGTCACGATACGCGACAGCCTGCCCTCCGGATACGATGAAATAGCGCCCGTAGGTTTTATTCAGAATGGTCCGCCGCGCTAGCTTTCCGTAATTAGGGATACTAATAGCCTCGACAAGGGGAGATCCCTCTTTCACATCGGCTCTGCGCAGGAAGCCCGGGCCGTAATGCTCCGTGTCGGGAAAAGCGAGTGGCGATTTGATCCATCGATTACTCGTGTCCGGGTTGTCGCCCAACGAGATCGCCAGATCCTTGCCAACCATAAATTGACCAATGGAGTCCAGGCGGTCTTCAAGGCTTCGTTCAGATGGATACAATTTCTCTATCGAATATTCCGGCTTGATGTCGAAGACGATGTCGACATCCCAGCGGCCGGAGTTACCCAGTTGGTCCTTTTCGGTCGATATTATTTTCGTAATCGAAGGCTGTATATGCTTGATTGGATCGCCAGATGCTATGACTTGGATGGAGTAGCATCTCCAAGCGGCATGATCGTGGGAACGATCATGATCCGGGAATTTTACAGCAAGCATTGTGATGTAATCTAACTTGGTTTCGTACGTCCCATTGCTCGAACCCATCTGGTAGTCTTGAGGGCCAGGAAGATCGCCAACAGGGCGATCGAGGTTGCAGCTGACCCAAATTGGTTGCTCAGTGCTTTGAAGGAAGGAATTCCCAAGACTGTCGACAAATCGCTCCAATACCCGAATATGCAGTTCTACCTTTTGAAAGCCTTGGTTTTTATCGTCAGACGTGAACATTTCATACACGCCGCCGATGGCGGTCGCGACGAGTTTCTCGAGTCTGCGCGGCGCATAAAGGTCGATCAGCGCCACCGGATGCTTTACATCACCCGCTTGCCGTTTATTGAAGACCAGCGTGGCGGATGGACTCTTGTTGGGGTGGACAGCCATGCGCAGGAACTGAACGGACTGCTTGGCGCGCGTCCATCCATCGCGCGTCCTGCGGCGTACGGCGAGCCCGACTTTCCGCGTGGCGATTTCGTCGTCCGAGCTCAAGACCGGGTAGGCGATGTGCAGATACGGCCCAACCTTGAAGATCAATGCGTGCTCGCCGGCGATCTCGCCATCCACCTTTTCCCACGGAGTCCAATACAAGGCCCCAGGTTCTGTTCCATTAAACCGAAGGCTGCGGTAATAGGCGTTGCGAGGCATTCCTTGATCGACGGCAAGGAAGTGAATGATCTTGTCCGTGCCTGCCAATTCGCATTCGAGGTCAAGAACAACGAGCTTGGCCAAATCGGCGGCGTTCTCCACGTATTTTCCGAACGCGGCCAACGCCTTCTCGTGCGTCAACTCCTCGTCCAGCAATTCGGCCTCCAGCGTTCGGAATAACTCCGTCTTGTCATCCCGCAAGTCGGGTTCGATCCAGTTCTCGGGATAGAGGAACACCTTGCGATTGGCCTCCCACACGCGATAGTTCTTCATCCAGCGCCATTGAGTCGTATTGATGTCACTCGGCAGCACGGGAATTCGAGCCTGCTTTTCGAGGTTCAACAGGCAGCGCTGGATGTAGAGCTGTACCGAACTGATGGCCTGCTTGAGGCGCGAGGTGCGCATGCAGGGTTCCATCTTCGCGTCGATGAGGTAGTAGTCCAGCAGCGCGTTCTCGTCCGGCAACTGGTCGCGGTGTGTCAGATAGGCAATCAACGCATCGCGCTGGCGCACCCGCAGCTTGTCGGAAACGGGCTGCAGGCGCTTCGGCAGGGTTTCGGCATCGAATTGCGCCATGAACAGCTTGCGTGCCGCCATGGCGCAAGCCGCCGAGGGCGCGGCCGACACCAGTTGGCCGAGAGTATCGACACGGGTTCCCAACAGCTTGAGCAGGTGCAGCAGTTCGATCCAGCGCAACAGGTGGGCAGGTCGGCGAAGCGAAGTTTCATTCCTGATTCCCAGCCGGTCCGCAGCCTGTCCGGCCTGATCCGGATCGAGGGCGTAAGCCTTGGCCAGCGTCGCTTCCAGTTTGGCAGGCGCAACCGGCTTTGCGCGCAGGGCAACCGCAAGTTCATCCAGCGTCTCATCGTCACCCGCCACACTGTCACGGACGCGGACCAGGTCGCAGAGCGAACGCCAAGCGTCGAAGGTCAGGTCAGGTTCCGTGCCGGTTGGCAAGTCGTTCAGACGGAGGGCATCGAAAGCGCCATCGCCGATCCAGTCCAGTTGCTTGCTGGTGAGATGCAGACTGCCGAGGAGCCTGACAGCCTTGTCGAGTTTGAAAAGGATGCGAATCTGGCTGTCGAACTGCCCATTCTCGATAGCCTTGCCGCTCTCCGAACCCAGTAGATCAGGATTGGTTAGGAGCGCCAGCGCTTTGGTTGATACCCCGTCCTTATCAAGAGACGTAATGAGGTTCAGCAGGCGCACGACGATGGACGCTTCGGTGGCGAGCAGGCCGGCCAATTTCGAGGTCAGCAGGTCGGTGTCGAGAATCGGCACAAGCTGCTGCATGGCTTGGCGCAGGGCATCGGATTTGGCCATCAACAAGCCGTCGACCGTCATTCCGTCCAGCAATGCGAATCCGCTCTCACGGATGTCTTTTGATTGCCGGGCAAGGTCATCAATCTGGGTTTCCAGTCCAGGAAGCATGTCCTTGAGGTGCTGGGCCTGCTGCTGGTCCGTGATCAACCCAAGCAGTTTCAACTTGAGTTCGCCGCCACCAGCGATGCCAAGAAACGATTGCAGGAACGTCGGTATTTTCGGTGCCGGGGTGCCGATGGTGGAACCGGCGATCAGGGTTGGAACCGACGGGTATGCGTCGGGATCTTCGCTCTTGCATAGGAACAGCAGTTGCGAAGTGAGGAGGTCGCGGACGAGCCGATACCGAATCCTGAGACGCTTGATATCGCTCTGATCGAGACCGTTCGGGAGCCTTTTGAAGTCGTCGTCGCTGACAATTCCCTGGCAACCCAGCCAGACCGTGCCGTCATTCATGCGCTCATAGCTGAAGAGGCTGGCCAACGCCTCAGGCAGATCCGGCAGTGAACCAGACGGCGGCGCTTGGATCGGCACTTCCGCGTGGAGGACGGTCCTCGCGGCTCCCTTGTCGCGGATTGCAGCCAGAAGCCGATCGTTCGCCTTGAGTTTGGCCAACTGGACGCACAGGTTTTCGGGGGTAATGTCGCCTAGCAGCGTCCCATTGCGCAAGGCGTCGCGCAGTTCCGCAAGTGCCGAACGCAATCGGGCTTCGGTATCGACGAACTCGCCCTGCAGATCGTGACGCAGCAGGTAGTCGAACTCGTCAAGGGAGGTGCCATACCGACGCGCAAAAGAGATCCCGTCGACAAACGCCAGCAAATCGGTCGCCCGGTCGATGAGTGACGCCCTCTTGTACGGATTGCCGAGATGGCGCGTCCAGCGAATGAAGTCGTTCGCGCCGACGCGCAGGCTACGGCAGCAGGACGCAGCACCGGCGAGCGTTGCAAGATTCGCCAGCTTCAACTCGTCGGCAAAAACGCTTAAGTCATTGGTGTTGGGGCCTGTCAGGTGTGCCGACAGAAATGTGATGAGCTGTTCAACCTCAAGCGCGGCGATCCCCAACGCCGCTGCCAGGAAGGCGGCGTGGTCGCTGAGTTTTTGAACCTTCAAGGACGGATCTGGGGGTTCTGCGCTTCTTAGATAGCGTAGCTCCGTCCTCTGCGAATCCAGAACAAAACTGCCAAAGCTAGCGCTGGGTCGCAACGCGGTACATTGAAACACTCGCTCGTACAAGGACGCCGACGCGGGCTCGCCTTCCGTGAGATGATCGACCCACGGCGTGAGCTCGATAGCCCCGAGCATGGCCGCTACCTGCAGGATCGGCTTGTTAAGTTCGGTGCGCAGGCGAGCCATCAGTGCCAGTGCACACAGATCTTTATCCGAAGACAGTTCGGGTCCATTGCGCGGCACTGCTCGCAGGACGCGATTCAGGTCGCGCATTGTCCAGCCGGTCTTGCGCCACAGATGGGTGAAGGTGTGAATCCACGCCAGCGTCTCTTCGGCGCAATCCTGATCGGGTGCGCCCCACTCCATCCTGTCAGGATGGCACTCTCCGGCAGGCGTGATTGACGGCCACGCGAGCGAGTCCGGGCCGGTCTGCCGAACGTCCAGCAACTCGCGGAAACTCAGGCCCGACTGTTTCAGGATCGTCGATACGCGTTTCAATGCCCCGGGCCAGTGCGACTTCTCTAAGCCCCATGCCTCCCACGGAGCCCGCTCATACTCGCCGATGATGTCGCCATCGGCGACCGACAGGCCCAGTACCTCGCGCGCATACACGAGTGAATGGCGCGGCACACCAGCGATTTCCATCAGCCGCTGGCGCGTCACGCCGAGTTCCTGCAAATAGGCCCTCACTTCCTCGAGCCAAAGGTCCAGAGGAAGCGTCCAGGGAAATCTCGCTTTGCGCAGTGCCTCGTAGGCGAGTGGGTTGCAGTTCTCGGGAACCGCCGCTAGATCGTTCTGGATCGACGAACAGCGGTAGGTGAGCGAGTAAACGATGCGGACGGCTTCCGTGACGTACAGTGGCATCCTAAATACTTCATGGCGAAGCTGCCAGTGCTGCGATGCTTCGTCCCAACTCACCTCCCAGGGGAGCACGGGTAACTGCAACAGCGACATCACCGGCTGGCGATAGATATCTCCTCGAAGTTGGCCTCTCAGCCATTTCTCGATCAGATCCAGGGAGAGCTTCGACACCTGGACATTTCGCAGTACTGCGCCGTCGGGCCTCAGAAGCTTCACTGTCAGTTTGCGCAGCGCCCCGGTTACCTTCGGAAGCACAAGATCGATACCCAGCGAAATCGACATTTCGCAGGCAACCGATACCGGTATTGGCAAACTGCCTTCGGGGACTTCCAACGGCGTGACGCTCGCCGTTGCCGGCAATCCAAAGTGCCGTTCGACTTCTTGCACGAGTGCGGCGGGGATGCGACCTTGTTTCAGATCCTCTTCAAGCAGCGCATCGACATCAGCGGAGCCTGGTCCAATCCCCGACCATCGGAGCTTCGGCAGGTAGCCCGCGATCCAACGGCGAGCCCCGTCATCAATGCTCACCAATTTGGCAGGTAGTCCACTACCCTTGACGAAAGACAATAAGAGATCGGTCCTGCCTGCGGGAACCAAGGTCCACAAGTCCCAAAATGTCGTTTCATCCAGCGCGCTGACCTTCAGCTCGTCTCCGATCGTGATTGCCGTTTTCGCCAGGGTGTCCCGGATTTCCCTCGGTACTTCGTTGTTAGTGAGAGCGGTGATGAGTTCGGCGGACCTGTCAGTCGCGACCGTCTCGATCACCGGCAAGGCGATCGTGTTCTCCAGCACTTCCAGCACCAGATCGATGTAGGGAATCTCGATGTTCGTGTTCTCGCAGGTAAGCAGCAAGCTGGCCAGATCGGGGCGCCGAAGGCCAAGACCCAGGAAGGCATGAGACAAGTTTGCAGGAAGCGGAAGAGGCCCTCCGGCATTCAACCTGCGGCCGTTGCTCTTCAGAAAATTCAGGAGGTCCGTCAGGTAAGCCGCCGGGCCCAAGATCGATTGGCAGTGCCGGCAGGAGCAGTAGTCCAGGTCGCCGAAAAGCGCGCGCAGGTTGGGGTATTTGTTGAGGAAGGCTGTGCTGGTTTTTGAATACGGTATAGCAGGGATAACGTGGCGGTTGTAGAGCGGCGAATAGCGGCTGACCAAGGCGGTATTGGTCATCGTGACGTCGTGACATCGGCTGTAGATGGCCTGCGCCTCGGTATCGTCCACCTCGTTGCCCAGGCATGCGACCACGGCGTTAGGGCCGGCGCGGCTGATGGCCAAGGCCGAATCCAGCCCCGCATCCAGGAGGGCGGCGGTCGGGCGCAGCGCGCCAGCCAAAGGAAGCACGCGCTGCACGCCACGCAGGGCTTTGCTCAGATCGTCCGTCCGGGCGCCCACACGTTCCAGAAAAGCATCGACCCGTTCATTGGCTGGATCGAAGTCGGGATGTTCCGACAACAACTTCACCACCGCCTCGGCGGGGAAATTCCTGATCTTGATCTCTCCGTTCGCGAGTCGCTCGCGCAATACGGCCATCGGGAAGCGCCGTTCAACGATGCGCTCGAGGGCGAATCCATATTCGACGGCAGACTGTACGCTCTCGGCCGGCGCGCCATTCTCTAATGCCAGCTCCAGCCAATCGCGGCGGGCCAGCTTGGCCAGGTAGGCGATCGAGCCGGGGTCATTCGGATCATGGTCTTGCTGCAGTACCCTCACCAGCGCACCGTGGCCCTGTGTGACCTCCGCCAGCGCCAGCGTGCGCTGCAAGGCCGGAATCTTCGCGCTGTAGGTGTCTGCCTGAGCCGCCTGCCACAGTGCCGGTGTATTGCCGTGCTGTCCGTAGCGAATGGCGAAGGCGAGCTGCTCGTCCTTGCCGAGGCTGTTCGTTTCCGGCAGCGTGTCCAGCAGGTCCCCCAGCGATGCCGGCCGCGTCGCCGGGGCGGGCTCCAAGAGATTCTGCCCGCGACGTTTCGGCAGTTCCTCAACGACGATTCTTTCGAGATCCGTCTTGCCGATCTCCGCAATCAGGTGAGCAGCCGTCGCACCTTCCAGTGCGCGCGTGATGCTGGCCCGGTCCCGGGCCAGTATCGCCTCCGGTTCGGTCGCCTGTCCGTCGGCCAGCAGCGCGTAGTAGAAGCGGGCCAGGATCGGATCTCCGTCTGCGAGACGGTCGCTGTCGGCCAGCCGGCGCAGTTTCACGCTATCAATCTGTGCCTTCCGGCTCAGGAATTCAATGTCCTTGTCCTGCAGTTTCCCCAGTCGGGACGGAACGCGTCGCAGCGCTGCAATTCTCGCGGACAGCGACTCGAACTCCGCCACCACCGGCGTTTCAGGAATGGCGGCCGCCGGCAGCACGACATCGTGCACGACATCGGCCGCAGCGCTGAAGATCACGTCGCTGGTGTAGAGCGGCGTCTCGTTCCCCTTGGCATACGCCGCCACCACCAGATCGGCGGCCGGCTTGCCCAGCAGTTGTTCGCGTGCATAGGTGATGCTGTACTGGCCACAAGTGTCAAGATCGGCCTGCCCCAGCACGACGTCGTCGATGCCGATGTTTCGGTCGAACACCTTTATCAGCACATTGCTTGCGGGCTTGCCATCCGCAGTCACCACCCTTCCGTGGACGACCAGGTTGCTGACTGGATCTGGGGGAAGAACGAGATCAAGCCCCAGTTCCGGTGGTGCGTCTTTGACGGTCTTTGACTGTCCCAATTGCTTCCCGGTCTTGTCAGCAACCCGAATGAATACTTCCGGCCCGCCGCGCTCGGCGCTGGAGGCCTTGAACTGCTCCTCGCCGAAACTGATCCGATAGCCCCCTTCCTGGCCGGTGACTGCTGTACCCAGGAGCATCTCGCGGCTCACATCACGGTCGAAGGCCCGCACCGTGAAGCCGGATGCCGGTGCGCCATCGGCGGTGCGCACCACGCCCTTGACCTGATACGTGACTTCCGCGTCCAGTACGCCGCGCTCGCCCAGCAGTCGGTTCAGCAAGCTAGCCGTGGCCTCATCCACCACGCCCGTTACGGATAGATGATGTTCCGTCTGGAGCTTGCGCACCATGTCCCGCGTGGCAGCGCCGTACCTTCCGGCACTCCGCTCGGCCTCGTTGATCGTGTAACCAAGCAATTGGAGCGCCGCCTGGAGATCGCCAACGGTTGGGCGCTTCATCTGAGGCTTGAGCGGATAAGTGATGCGATTCATTGTTGTTCTCCTTAGCGTCGAGGACTACCTTGTGTTGGCTAGCGGTGTTCGTGATCCCCTCTAACCATCGATCAACTTATCGATTCGTGGTCTGAGTTGAATTCGAGCCTGGCCCCCATGGCACTATCTTAGGCGAATGGCATTGACAGCACTCCCTAGACAGCGCTTGTCACACCGGCGCAGGCCGGTGTCCAGAAAAGTGCGCAGATGCTGGGTCCCGGCCTGCACCGGGACGACACCTCGCCTTGTCCTGCGGCAACAATCGGTTGTTGTGGAACCGGAATGCCTGATGCCAAAGTCCTATGGTAGCGCCATGGGAAGCTGGCCCCTTTAGTTGACCCCTTTAGTTCTACTTTGTCAGATTCGAAGCCAACCATCTGTTGTTGTCATCCGATATAATGC
>ERZ761602.7545-NODE-7545-length-11473-cov-7.318007_pt1 | contig 11473 bp, 11 predicted proteins | sample MGYA00512165_ERZ761602 | MGnify/ENA primary metagenome ERZ761602 (study PRJEB28899, sample SAMN02445085) | bioreactor sludge metagenome | biome: EBPR sludge; isolation source: Thorneside wastewater treatment plant | place: Australia: Brisbane, Thorneside... | reverse complement strand
CCGCCCACCATACCATAGGTCAGGCCGATCGGGCAGACGTAACGGCACCAGGCGCGGCGTGAGTAAACGACTTCGAAAACGAGCAGCAGCAGGACCCAGCCGAGCGCCAGCGAGGGACCGTAGATCAGGGCTCGCGACAGGATTCCGGTCGGCGAAATGGTCTCGAAGACCGTGTAGCCGCTGACCACCGCCAGCAAGGCAAAGACGACCCAGAAAACGCTGCGCGTACCGCGATGAAACTCGTGGTCGCTGACCAGTTTCTTGCTCACCAGCTTCAGGTGCAGCCACTCGAACCACTCGGCGAGGAGATGGTAGGGGCACACCCAGGAGCAGAACGAACGCCCGCCGAGCACGGCCCAGAGGACGAAGACCGTCGCCGTGCCGATGAACAGATTGACGATGATGTGCTTGTGCGCCAGCATCACCTGCAAGGCCGAGTTGAGGTCGATGAGGTGAAAACCAACGAAGCGCGAGGCGGTCAGCGCGCCTTCGAGAACCTGGATATCGAGCCAGAACGAAAAGGTGAACAAGAGGTTGGCGAGAATGAGGACGGCCCAGCGGCGGTTGCGCCATTTGTGGGTCACCAGTTCATGGTCGCGCGCGTGCTGCTTGATGGCCTCGAAGTCGGCCTTGGTCATGCGCTTCAGGCTGTGCACCTGTTTCGCTTCCGGGGTCACGACGGCGGGTTTCTCCGGCGCCGCGCCGAACATTACCCGAATACGTTCAAAGTGGCTCATCACGCACTCCAGGGCTGGCGTTGATCGACGACGATCGCCGCCGGTTCGACCGGGCAGATCATCTCGCAGACACCGCAGCCGACGCACTGCTCGAGCACCTCGGGCCGGTACTGCTTGCTGCCGTCGGCGGCGATCGTCTCTTTCATGTGGATGGCGTCCCTGATCGGACACTCGGTGACACAGAGGTCGCAGAGATCGCGCTGGTAGGGGTGGTCGCGTACCGGCACCGGCTTCCAGCGGTCGACCGCCACGTAGCGCAGGTGGCCGCGAAAACCCGCGCCGCGCGCCTGCCCACTGAAGCCCTTGCCCTGTACCGCCAGGCACGACTCGGGGTGTGCCAGGCGGGCGACGCCGATGCGCTCGCTGAGGTTCAGAGTCGGCTCGGGGTCGTTTTCCTTGGCCTTGAGCACCGGCGCCTGCGCCAGCGGCATGCCGGCGCGGATTTCCAGAGCCGGCGGCTTGGTATAGGTCAGCGAACCGGTCGGGCACGCCAGAATGCACTGCACGGCGTCACAGGAAAAGTCGCAGGCCTGCTCGCGGGCATCGATATACGGCACGCCGACGCCGAATCCCTGGTCGATGTCGTCAAGCTTGATCGCCGCCACCGGACAGACCTGGACGCACTGGCCGCACTTGATGCACGAGGACAGGAAATCCCTTTCCTCGAGTGCGCCGGGGGGGCGCAGACGTGACTTCCTGGCACTGGCCACCGGGATGTAGCCGAGCATCGCCAGGCCGAGCACCCCGCCGATCATCACCGCCGAGCGAATGAACTTGCGCCGGTTGGCCTGCTTGCGGACCGGCGCCCTGGCGCGCCGGTTGTTGACCACCGGAGCGGCTTCACCCGCGGGCGAAAGGGGCGCGGCTTCAGATGCGGCTTCAGTTTCCCTCTTGTCGTTCATTTGACGGACCTCTTGCTGGTCTCCGGCGGCTTGTTGAAAACCGGCTGCTCGTCGCGCAGCAACATCACCGGGGTCGAAAACGGCGCCAGGCGTTCGAGGAAATCGAGCGTTTCCATCATTGGCGCGTTGCGGAAGAAGCGGGCGTAAGGCACCTCCATCCACAGCTGATCGGTATAGGCGTAGAGTTCGTGCGGGCGGTCGCCGACGCCGTCCTGGTCGCGGTCGAAGCCCTGATAGTCGTCCCAGTAGTTGCCGCGCCAGAGGTTGCGGCTGGCGCTGCCGGTGTCGCCCATGGCCACCTGCGTCAGATTTCCCTCGAAGACGTTGTGCTCGATGATGGTGCCCTTCTTGTCGGACAGGAAGCTGACCCCGATGCCGTTGTAGGCGATGCGGTTGCCACGAATGGTGATCGTCGTGTCCGGCTCGAATGGCGACATGTCGAGACCGACCCCGACCGCGCAGTAGACGATCTCGTTACCCTCGACAAGCACGTTGGAAGCCTCCTTGAAGCCGACCGCCATGCCGGTAGGGCCATTGGCATGCGAAAAGAGGTTGTTGCGGATCGCCCCGCCCCCCGAATACATCACGTTGACGCCGACCGCGTTGTCGTAGAAGCGATTGCCTTCGACGAGATTGTCGGCGGCAAACATGAAATGGATCGAATAGCGACTGCGCCGCGCAACGTTGTTCAGGTAGTGGTTCGCATTCGAGTACCAGGCGACCATGTCACGGGAATCCTCGATGACGTTGTCGGCGACCAGGTTGCGGTGGCTGTACCAGAGGCGCAGGCTGTCGCCGCGCGTGCCGAGATCGAAAGGCTTCGAACGAATGCGGTTGCCGCGCAGGACGTTCTCATTCGACATTTTCAGATCGATGCCGAACAGACAATCGTCGATGCGCAGATTCTCGATGACGTTGCGGTCGCCGCGCACGTTCAGGCAGGCGTCATCCGAATCATGTGAAACGCCGGAATTGGTCAACTGCAGGTCGCGCAGAACGGCGTCATTGGCCTGCAGGACAAAGACGGTGCCTTTGCCCCCGCCATCGACCGTCGCCGCGCCGCCGCCATCGATGGTCAAGGTCTTGTCCACGACCACCGGGCCAGAGTATCTGCCCGGCTTGAGCTTGAGCACCGACCCCGCAGGCGCCTGGTTGATCAGCTCCTGCAGGAACGGAAGGCCGCTGACCCGCGCCTCGGTCGGGATGGGCGCCTTCTCGTTGAGCCCACCCCAAGCGGCTGCGGCGGGCTCGGCCATCGCGCCCAGGCGACTATCGTCAGGCTCGGCGACGAGCGCAGCCCCGCTCCCGACAGTGCCGGTACGACGCAACGCCGTGAGCGCGTCCTCGGCGCCGCCGGGTGACGGGAAGAGAACCACAGCCAGCCCGCAGGCGACTCCGGCGACGAGCAAACGGCCAAGCATCGGCTACTCCGCGGACCCCTCGCGCATCTGCTTGCGCCGGATCAGCAGGGCGAGCAAGAGGCAGACCATGACGCCCAGCAGCAGCCCGTAGCCCCAATACGGATACGAGTAGGTCGAGAACTGCGCGACCTTGCCCTCGCCGAAGACGGTCGGCATGAAGGGCTTGACCGTGAAAGCTCCCCAGGGATGCATGTTGTGGCCGAAGAACCACAGCCAGCCGGCGTAGGTGATGAGAAAGAAGACCGGCAACAGCGCCGGAATCAACGCCAGCAGCAGCGAAAAACTGGGCAGGCGAGCGACGCCGGCGAGGACCACCAGCATCGCCAGCAGCGTGCCGGCGATCACCACATGCGTGATGGTGGTCACGTTTTCGCCCCATCCCTGGATCTTCTCGGGCTCGTTGAAGAAAGTCGCCGTTTCGCTGACGTAGTGCGCGACGTGCGCTTCCAGACCGCCGAGTACGTACTGGTCGACAATGATCCATGCGGCGACCGCAGCAAAGCCGGCAGCGAGCACCAGCAAGCGCGGCTTGCGGCGCGGCACCATGAAGCCCACGAGCATCACCGTGAAGAAGGCGAAGAAGAACTTGGCCAGCGGCTTCTCGACCGGCGCGCCGGTGGCGATCGGGAACATCCCCACATAGTGGTTGATGGTGTTCATTTCGTGTACGCAGTCGAGGCCTTGAGCACCCTTGTTGACGTCCTTGTTCTTGTCGGTGATCGGGTTGTAGCGCTCGTCGTCGTGCGCAAGCTCTTTCTGGATGATCTCGCTATCCATACGCGTCCCCTTGCCCGCCGCCTTGCAGCCGTTGTAGACCCCGTCGAAGTGGAAATGGATGCGAATGCCGTCGGGGAAGGCGTCGGGTGGATAGTTCGGTGCGGTCAGGGAGACCCACCAGATCGGGGCAAAGAAAGCGGCGATCATCAAAGCCGTGGCCAGCGCGGTAAGCGCGGCGACGACCAAATTCTGCTTGCTGGGTGCTGCGGCTGACATTGTTCAATCCTCGTTCAGAGCGCTTGTACCGTGCGCTAGCGGCGACGCCGGTGTCGATCCTTGCCGTGCAGCGGCGGTCTGCAGAATATTATTCATTACTTATATTTTCGGGAAGCAAAGCCCGCCACAGGACCTGCGGACGGGCTTTGGCAGCGACAGAACGCGCTCCTTACTGCTTGGCGAAGCCTTGCTTGCTACTTCTTGGCCGCGGCCTTCGGCTTGCACATATTGCCCGGCATGACCAAGCTGGACTGATAGGCCGAAATGGCGACCAGTTGCTTGTCGTCATACTTCTTGATGACCTTGACCATGTCCGGGTTAGCGTTGCGGCGGTGACCGTCGCGGATTTCGGTCATCTGGCGCAGCAGGTACTTGTAATGCTGGCCGGCGATCACCGGGTAAAACTTGTCCTTGACACCCTCACCGTTCGTACCGTGACACTCCTTGCATTCCTTCTCGTAAAGGCCCTTGCCGGTGGCCAGCTGTGTTGCCGCATCCGGACCCTCGTACTTGCCGTGCTCGGTCGGGATGCACAGCGATTCGATGTACACTGCCACGTCCGCCAGTTCCTGCGGATCGATCAGCGTCGCGGCAAAGGGGTACATCGTCGGGTTGTCGCGCAGACCGGCACGGATGTCGGCCATCTGCTTGATCAGCACGGTGGTGTGCTGACCGGCCAGCTGCGGGAAGGTGCCGTCGGGACGACCGGCGCCGGACGGCAGGTGGCAGGCGCCGCAGACCTCGTAGCCCTCCTCGCCGCGCGTCTTGTCGCCCTTGAGCTTCAAGGCCTCCATTTTCTCGCCCTCCTGGGCGTTCCACTTGTAGGTCTTGTCCTCGATGCCGTGCGCCTTGGGTGGTGGCGGTCCGGCGTGCGCAGCACCCGCCGCGACCATCGCCAGCGAAACGGCCAGAATCAGTTTCTTCATTTGCTCACTCCCTCGTATTTGAGAATCCACAGCTGCCAATCTACCAAGCAGCCAGACGTTTGGCGTTGATACTAATCAAGTCACGCCTGCAACCGAAACCCGCGCCCCGTCAGCGCGCGATTCGACCCGCAGGCGACGTTGTGGCGGCAGGACTCAGGGCTTGAGCTTCGAGAGATATTCGGCCAGGACCTTGATCTGCTCGTCGCTGACCAGCGGCATCACACCTTTCATCGCCGCCGAGTTGCCGTTCGCCCGCGCCCCGCTCTTGATGTCGAGCATCTGTCTTTCGAGATACTTGGCGTTCTGTCCGGCGATTTTCGGGTAGTCGGGCATCAGGGTCTTGTTGCCCGTCGGCCCGTGACACGCGCCGCAGGTCTTCTCCGCATACAGCTTGGCGCCGTCATCAGCCGCCAGTACCGGCGAGGCCGCCAGCGTCGCCATCGCCACTACAGCCATCAGCTTCTTCATGGTCATTCCTTTTCGCATAAGAAAACGGGGAACAGAGTAACTCCGCTCCCCGCTGAGTTGCCTTGAGTCAGATCAACGCGACCTGCCCGACCTACTTGGCCTTCTTGGCACCGTTCTGCTCAAGATAGGTCTTGGCACGCAGGCCGAGATCGGCCGCCTTGACCTGGTACTGCCAGATTTGCTCGGTCCACAGCGTGGCGTTGTTCCAGTCCTTCTTGCCAGCAGCCTCGTCAGCCTTGGCCTTGGCATCCTTGATCTTGCCCAGCTGATCGACGGCGTCGTCCATCATCGCGACGACATCCGGGAAGTCCTTGTAATTGACGCCGGTGATGTAGCCAACCACCGAGTCGATCACCGCCTGCGTATCGACAACCTTCTTCAGCTGGGCCTTGTAATCCGCTTCGCTGTAGTTGGTTCCGGCAGACATCGCGGTCTTGGTCGGCTTCCAGCCTTTCGGCTTGACCAGCAGATAACCCTGCATCTCGAGGTGCAGCGCCGAGCAGAACTCCGTGCAGTAGTACGGATAGACGCCTTCCTTGTCAGCCTTGAACTTGACCTGGACAGTCTTGCCCGGCTCGATCGACGCATGCACGTTGTAGGTCGAGACGGCAAAGCCGTGCGTTTCGTCCTGCGCCCGCTCGAGGTTGGTCAGGTTGATGGTGATCTCGTCACCCACTTCGGCTTCAATTGTTTCCGGAGTGATGTGCGAACGAATCAGCGTACCGAAGACTTCCACCTTGTTGCCGGTGCGAACGACTTTCTCCTCACCCGCACGAACAGCACCGGCATGTTTCTTGTCGGTGCGACTGTCGGTACCGACCTTGTAGCGAACACCAGGCTTCAGCTTGCTCGCCTCGATGGCGACCACGTAGTGCGGCTCACCCAGCGGCAGCGGCATGTCGTAAAGAAGCTGCATCTTGTCCTCGCTGATGTCGATCAACTGGTGGTTCTGCGGATGCAGCGGACCAACCGGAGCAAAGCGGTCGATCGACAGCTTGTTCAAGGCCACCAGGTAGCGCCCCTTGGGATCCATGGAATCGCCTTCCATGGTCATCAGGTGACCGATGTTGTAGTGCACGCTGATCTTGTCGAGAACCTTGCCTTCGCAGTAGTTCCACTTGGCGACCTGCGAGTCCACATACAGAGAGGTGTAGGCCACGCATGGCTTCGAGTCATACTGCGTATGCAGCGGGCCGAGGCCGAGCTGAACCTGCGTATGCAGCGCGTCCTTCATGTTGATCACTGGCAGGCCGTAGGGGTCCTTCGACTCGAACTTTCCGGCCTTGATCGCGGCCATGATCTTCTCGAAGGAGTACACCGAAACGTGTGTGTCAAGCTTGCCGGAAACGGTGATCAGCTTGCCGTCCGGAGTGACGTCGACGCCGTGCGGCGATTTCGGTTCCGGAACCAGGAAGACGATGCCTTCCTTGATCGAAACATCCAGCGGCAGCACGTTGTGGCCATTGATTTTCTTGGCCTTGCCGGCAGCGACCAACTCGGCGGCTTTCTTCCAGTTAATCACGTGCATGTAGTCGGTATCCTTGGCCGAGCAACCCGCTTCATACGGGGGGCGACCTTTTTCGATACCACCGACGTAACGCTCGGTACAGAAGGAGTTGGTAAACGACCAGCCGTCAGACGGTCCCTTGCCGGCGTCCGACAGGTCCTGGCTGTACGGCGGCAGCTCGATCGAGAAGGAGAGCGCCGGATCGATGCGGCCTTCCTTGCGATCGAACTTCCAGTAGGTGACGCCGCCACGGTATTTCTCGTTGAACTCTTCGAGCGGCTCGAACTTCTTGTTCGCCAGCGGCGTCGCGTATTGCGCGGCCTCTATGACATATTCGGTGTTGGGAGTAACGAAGGCACCGCCGTGCTCGGACTTGTAGATCGGGTTGACGACGATCTGCTTGGTTTCGAAATCACGCAGGTCGATCACCGCCAGACGCGGGTTGGCCTTGTCGTTGATAAACAGGAACTGGCCGTCGTACTGGCCCTGTGTCTCCGAGATCGCCGGGTGGTGGGTATCGCCCCAGGTGATGTCCTTGCCATCGATCTTGCCTTGCGCGAGAACCGCCTTCGAGCTCTCGTCGAAGCCGTAGCCCTGCCAGGGTTCCGGTGTGAACACGCCGATGTACTTGAGGATCCGCATCGACGGCACGCCATAGACAATGACCTGTCCCGACTGCCCGCCGGACGAGAAAGCGATGAACTCGTCGCGCTTTCCGGTCGGCACATAGGTCTTGGCGGCGGCCAGCAGGTCCTGCTGCGAAAGGCTTCGACGCTTCATGACGTCCTGTAGTGACTCGGCAGCATAGCTACTGCCGGAAGCTGCGAAGCCGAGTCCTGCGACGAGCAGCAGCGACGCAACTTGCTTCATTCGAAATTCCATTCTCTCTCTCCCTTTGAACAATTGGGGTTTGGCTTTCCCATCCCTATCGCCAAGCGACATGGCGCCACTGCGGCAATATGCCGCACATTGTGCGCACAAGAGCCGCGCGATAATTTGAGGTGAATCAATTTTCGTCGAGCCGCGCCTTCGCACAATGTCGGGCTTGCCTTTCCGCTGCGGCACGCGTGCTCACCGACACCGCGCAGCCCTCGGTGCCCAAAAACACGCCGCGCCCACGGCTAGACCTGTAGCGGACGGCCACGGAGCCGATATTTCCCGATGACCAAGAACCTCCTGCTCGACGCCGCGATCCTGCTCGCCCTGGCCATTCTCGGCGTCATCGGCTACAAGCTGGCACCGCTGCTCAGCCCGAAGGCCGATATCGCACTACCGCTATCAAGCTGCAATCTGAACCAGCAGGCGTGCACGGCCGCCCTTCCGGACGGCGGTCAGCTCGAATTCTCGATTGAACCAAGACCGGTGCCGTCGCTAAAGCCCCTGCAATTGCAGGCGACGCTCACCGGCAGCGAAGTTCGCAGCGTAGAAGTTGATTTCGCCGGCACCGAAATGAAAATGGGCTATAACCGACCACAGCTGGCCAGCGAGCCGAACAACAGCCAGCGCTTCTCGGGAATGGCCAGCCTGCCGGTATGCATTACCGGGAGCATGGAATGGGATGCGACCGTACTGGTCGATACCGGCAAGGCCCTGGTGGCGGTGCCATTCCGCTTCCAGAGCGGCAACTGAGGCCGGCGCACACATGAAGACCCGCTTGCTGTTGATCGCCCTGATCGTCGTACTCAGCGCCACGCTGATCTATCTGGCAGCCTTCTGGGAACCGCTACCGCCAGCGACCATCACCGCCGCTCGGCCGCATGCCCGCCTGGCGGCGGCAGCCAAGCCAGCGGGAGGCGACTTCATACTCCAGGGGCCGCAAGGACCCGTCGCTCTCGCCGATTATCGCGGCCAAGTCGTCTTGCTCTACTTCGGCTACACCTACTGCCCCGATGTCTGCCCGACGTCGCTGGCGCTGATCGCCCAGGCACTGTCCGGGCTGGAAGCGAGCGAGCGGCAGCAGGTGCAGGCCTGGCTCATCTCGGTCGACCCGCAACGCGACAGCGCTGAGCGCCTGCAGGAGTACGCGCCCTTCTTTCACCGGACTCTGATCGGCCTGAGCGGCACGCCAGCGGAGATCGCCCGCGTCGCCGCACAGTATGGGGCCAGTTATCAGGCGCAGCCGCCGAACGCGCAGGGGCAATACAGCGTCGACCACTCCTCGGCGACCTACCTAATCGATACCCAGGGGAAGCTGGCACTCAGCCTGCCGCACGCCTCGACACCCGCACAAATCCTTGCCGCCATCCGCCAACATCTGGCGCCGGTCGCCGTCAGATGAAGCCAACAGCAGACCCCTCCGATCACTTACTGACAGGAAAATCCCGCCATGCGTTTGCATCCCACCCTTGCCGTCCTCGCCACGACACTCACGGCACTCACGCTGCCCTTACCCACCCTGGCCAGCGAGACCGATCTGAGCATCATCGGCGCCTACGTGCGCATGGTGCCGCCGGGAACACCCAACACCGCCGCCTTCATGACCATAGCCAACAGCGGCAGCAGCAACCGCAAGCTGCTCATGGCAGAAAGCCCGGCCGCCAAGCGAAGCGAGTTGCACACCCATATCAATGACCAGGGCATGATGCGCATGCGCCAGGTGGAGGCAATCGAAATCAAGGCCGCGGCGCACACCGAACTCAAACCCGGCGGCTACCACATCATGCTGCTCGATCTCCAGCAGTCACTGAAAGAAGGCGACAGCGTGCCCCTCACCCTACGCTTCGACGACGGCAGCACCAAGGAGATCGCCGCCGCAGTCAAGAAGCCCCAGACGGTCATGAAAGCCACAGACACCCCGGAGCACGGCGCGATGAAGCACTGAGCGAAGGAACATCTGCGGCTGCCGCTCAGGCGCCAAGAGCTGTGCCCTTGGCTATCGCCGGGCGCCGTAAATCCGGGATTTCCTGCGCCAGCAAGCAGGTTTCTGCAAAGCCGAAACGTCCACCCGCGGCGCCGTGAAGACTTCCTGCGCAATAGCCCAGCGATGCGTCTCGGCCTGATAGACACCAGCGATCTGCTCAAACAACTTCTGAATGCGATTCATGATGACTTGCTCCTCTATCGGGATCGATTGATCGAATTCGCTGCAGCTGGAGCAAGAATAACGAAATACTGTACGTATGTACAGCACTTTATGTGGCCACACTTCGGCGGCGGCTGGCACGCCTGTGACGCAAAGATGAGAACCTACAGAGCAAAACCGCCGCCTGAGGGTTTCAGGCCAGCCGGCCGGGTTCGCAGACAACAAAAAGCCCCGGCTTGTGACCGAGGCTAATTGTTTGTTTCTACTGGTGCCGCTGGGCGGAATCGAACTGCCGACCTTCGCATCACGAATGCGCAAAGAATGGCATTTCTCTATGTTGATTGGGATTCATGAAAACACCAAAACATACTGTTTTTCAATAGCCTAGCAGAACTAGACGTTTCTTTCTGTTGATGCGCATTGCTATAATTTGCCTACTATATGCCTACTGAATGTCCTTGGTAGGCAGCAGCGGAGGGTGGGCGATGAGCGAGAGAGTCAAATTCGTAGCTGGGCTAATCGCGGGCTTCAACTGTCCGGCAGGCTTGAGCGCCAACTTCATGTGGGACTCCCAGACGAAGGGGCTTGGGCTGAAGGCTTCAGCGGGTGGTTCGAGACGGTACGTGCTCGAAAGCCGCCTCAAATCTGGGGCAAGTATCCGGCTGACCATCGGCGACCCGAAGACGTGGACGATACAAGCCGCTCGTGACGAAGCCCGCCGGTTACAAACCCTGATTGACCAAGGGGTAGACCCACGCCAAGAGAAGGCCGAACGCGTCGCAGCCTCTGAGGCCAAGCGCGAAGAAGCGAAACGCGTACGTGCACTGGCAATGGACGTGGCAAGCCTACCTTGCCGCACGCGCCACGCGATGGAGTGCCCGTAGCCTGCTCGACCATCAGCGCCTTTCGGACCCTGGCGGAAGACCCAAGACCCGAGGACGCAAGCCCGGCGAAGGCGATACAACGCTACCTGGAATTCTCCTGCCGCTGCTGCGCCTGCCTCTGGCGAAGATCGACGCCGACGCCGTGCGCGCATGGTTGAAGGAAGAAGCCGCACACAGGCCGACGCAAGCCAACAACGCCTTCGTTCGCCTGCGTGCCTTCCTCAACTGGTGCGCGGATCGCCCGGAGTACCGCGACCAGGCACGCACTGACGCCTGTCTTACCCGCCTGGCCCGCGACAAACTGCCGAAGAAATCCGCCAAGGACGACTGCCTGCAGCGTGAGCAGTTGCCGGCGTGGTTCGCTGCCGTACGCCAGATACAGAATCCCGTCATCGCTGCCTATCTGCAAACAGCGTTGCTGACTGGCGCGCGCCGGGAAGAGGTGGCTGGCTTGGCCTGGAACGACATCGACTTCCAGTGGAAGGCGATGACCATCAAGGACAACGTGCAAGGCAAGCGGACCGTTCCCTTGACGCCCTTTGTCGCTTCGTTGCTGGCCACCCTGCCCCGCCGCAATGAGTGGGTATTCAGTAGCCCCACCGCCGCGTCTGGA
>ERZ761602.7542-NODE-7542-length-11475-cov-7.022154_pt1 | contig 11475 bp, 11 predicted proteins | sample MGYA00512165_ERZ761602 | MGnify/ENA primary metagenome ERZ761602 (study PRJEB28899, sample SAMN02445085) | bioreactor sludge metagenome | biome: EBPR sludge; isolation source: Thorneside wastewater treatment plant | place: Australia: Brisbane, Thorneside... | reverse complement strand
AGCTTACGCGGGAAAGCCCGCGAGCTTACGCGGGAAAGCCCGCGAGCTTACGCGGGAAAGCCCGCGAGCTTACGCGGAAAGGGCCCGCAGGATCGCCGGCGCGAAGCCGGTCAGGTCATGCAGGTGTTGGGCGAAGGCGGCCCGCGCGCGGCCGATCACCAGCGTCGGCACGCGGTTGCGGGTGTGGTGCGAGTGGCTGAGGTCCTCCAGGTTGCCGTGGTCGGAGCTGATCACAATCAGCCCGGCGGCGTCGTCCCAGGCCGCCAGCAGCCCGCCCAGCACGGCGTCGAAGGTCTCGAGCAGGGTCACGGCCTCCGGCAGCTCGGCGCGGTGGCCGGCGTAGTCGGTGGGCCAGTGTTCGAAGAAGGCGAAGTCATAGGCCTGCGCGGCCGCCGCCAGCTGGCGGCCAGCCGCGGCCGGCTCGTAGATCGGCACATCCGTGATCTTGAGTTCGCGGTGCCAGCCGGCGCCGGTGAAGTCGGTGCTGAAGGCGCGCCCAGCCCGCACGTCGTCCACAGTCATCAGCGGGTAGCCGCCGGCCACCACGGCCAGCGGCACGGCCGAGTAGTTGCGCCGGCCGGACTGAATGGCGTCGAAATAGCGCGGCGGGTAGCCGCTCAACAAGGCCGCGCTGCGACCCTGAGCGCGCAGCTGACGGAAGAGCGAGGCGCGCTCGATGATTTCGGCCACGCTGCGGTTGGGCTTGGGCCCCCAGTGGCCGCCGGCCAGCAGCGGCGCGTTGACGCCGGTCAGGATTGCGGCCTGGCCAGTAGCCGATTGCGGCGGGCCGGCCACCCCCAGGCAGGCGTCGGTGGGCACAAAAACGGCTCGGTCGGTCTCCAGGCGCGGCGTGTCCGCCAGCAGGGGCCGGCCGCCCAGCAGGCCGCGCAGATTGGGCAGGCGCGCGGCCACGAATGGGTTATGGGCGGGGTCGTCCGCGCCCAGGCCGATGCCGTCCAGGAAGAGGAAGAGGATGTGCATGCAGCGCGGACAGTTATCGCCGCCAGCCGGCCTGACTCCGATCAGTCGGCCGAGGGCGTGCGTCGGAAGTAATACCAGGCCGAGGCGCGCCCCTGGCCCTGTTCGTAGCCGGTCAGCGTGAAGCCGTCGGCGAACTCAGCCTCCACCTGGCCCCGGGTCAGCCCCCATTGCGCGCCGTCCTCCGACGGCTGAAACGCGTACAGCAGGTACTGCCCGCCGGGGCTGAGCCACCGGCGCAGGCCGGCCCCGTAACGCCGCCGCCCGGCCGCGGGCAGCGAATGATAGCAGCCCATGTCCAACGCCAGGTCATACGGGCCCGGCAGGTCCAAGTCGGCCAGGCGCGTCACATCGGCCACCCGCAGAGTTGGGGCCGGCGTGAGGCCGCGCGTCTTGGCGCGGGCTTGCGCGATGGCGCGCGCCACGTAGTCCAGGCCGGTGGCTTGCCAGCCGTGCTCGGCCAGGTAGCGGACGTTGGTGCCGGTGCCGCAGCCCAGGTCCAGGGCGCGGCCCGCCGGCTGGCCGGCCAGCGCGCGCACCAGTTCCGGCGCCGGGATGCCGGAATCCCAGGGCGGCCGGGAGCGGTAGAGCCACCAGAACGTCAGGCGGCGCAGCATACGGGCGTCACGGTGCGGCGGACAGGGTTTTGAGCAGGCCCTGGGCCAGCTGCTCGCGCTCGGCCTCGGTCAGGTCGGCCTGCGGATGCAGCGGGACGTAGATCGGCAAGGGCATCTCGCCGGCGCGGACCACTTCGGCCGCCGCCTCGCCGGGGTCTTCAGCATGGCGGTGCTCGGCCGTGGCCGCGCCCCACTCCGAGAGATTCAGGTGTGAGCGCCCGCCCAGCACATCGCGCGTCACCAGCCACGAGACCGGCGCCACCTTGCTGTACCACGGCCAGACCGTCTCGTTGCTGTGACAATCGAAGCACGCCCGCTGCGCCAGCTCGCGCGTCTCCGGGCTGTCCCAGGCGGGCTCGGCGGCCACGGGCGGGTTAGTCTGCGCCAGCCAGACCGGGATCAACTGGATGAGGAGGAGCAGGCCCACCCCGAGCAAAGCGAGGCGGGCGAGCGGTCGGCGCGGCAGTTTCAACATGAAAGACGGCTCTCCTTGAATTGGGTCGACGCCGGCCGGCTCAGGTCAGGCCGAGCGCGGCCCGGATGGCGCCGCCATCCAGGCTGCCCAGCCCGCGCCAGATTTCCAGGCCATCCGCGTCGAAGAGGATAAAGGTCGGCGTGACGCGCAGCTCCAGTTGTTCGCCCAGGGCGCGGCCTTCCGCCGAAGCCACATCCAGACGGATGATGCGCAAGTCGCTGCGCAACTCGCGCTCGAGCGCGTCCAAGGTGGGCTTGGCGGCCAGGCAGGCGACGCAATAGTCGGAGTAGAACTCCACCAGCACCGGCCGGTCCGCCGCCCGTACCACCAGCGCCGCCTGCACGGCCTCGGGCGCTGAGCCGGCACCGGTGCGCAGACCGGCCCAGGCGACCAGGCCGGCGGCGGCGGCGGCGGCCAGCGCGGCTGCTTTGCGGCGGTTGAAGCCCGTCACCGCGAAAACGACCGCCAGCGTCAGCAGCCCGAAACCGGCGATGATGACGAACGAGTACTGGTTGAAGGGATTGACGGTGCTCATGGGCGATGGCTCCCCGACGCGGCTGGCGTGAACACCTACACTCCCAGTACGTCAGCAGGGACCTGAACGGATTTTCCGGGCCGGCGCGATCGCGCGGCCTCTGTTTAAGTTTCGTTGACAATTGTCAGACCCCCATGTTACCATCCCGCCTGCGCCTGTTCAAAAGAATAACCGCCGCTGTCTTCTATAAAGCTACCCATCGTCGGGCGGCCCACCCCAAACGGGGCGGGCGGCCGGCCCGGCGCGGGTATTGCCTCAGAATGCATTCGCCAAACCCTTCGGAGGTTTAGGACCGCATGAAAGAGTATGGAACCGACAAGATCCGTAATATCGCGCTCATCGGGCACAGCGGCTCGGGCAAGACGACTCTGACCGAGGCCTTCCTGTTCAATACCGGCGTGACCTCGCGCCTGGGTAAGGTCGAGGACGGGACCACCGCCTCCGATTTTGAAGATGAAGAGCGCCGGCGCAAGATCTCCATCTCCACCGCCGTAGTCCCCATCGAGTATCACGACCACAAGATCAACGTCCTGGATACACCCGGCTTCACCGACTTCGTGGGCGAGGTCAAGTCCGCGCTGCACATCTGTGAGGCCGCCATCGTCGTCGTCGACGCCGTCGCCGGCGTGGAAGTGGGCACGGAGTTGGTCTGGAACTACGCCGACGAGTACAAGCTGCCGCGCTTCGTGGTCATCAACAAGCTCGACCGCGAGAACGCCAACTACCAGCGCACCCTGAACCAAATCCAGGAAACCCTCAAGGCCAAGCTGGTGCCCGTGCAGCTGCCCATCGGCGAGCAGGCCGGCTTCAAGGGCGTCATCGGCCTGCTGACCATGAAGGCGCGCCTGGGCAAAGGCGACCAGCTGGCCGACATCCCGGCCGATTACGCCGCCGCCGCCGCCAAGGCCCGCACCGTGCTCATGGAGGCCGCCGCCGAGGGCGACGACACGCTGATTGAGAAGTATCTGGGCGGCGAGGAGCTCACCCAGGACGAGATCGTCCACGGCTTCCACAACGCCGTGAAGGCCGGCCTGTTTGTGCCGGTGTTCGTGGCCGCGGGCGGCGCCAATATCGGCATCATCCCGCTGCTGGATTCGATCCTGCGCTACACGCCGTCGCCGGCTGAGCGCCTGCCCACCGCGCACGGCAAGGCCGGTGACCAGCCGCTCAAGAACGCCGACGCCGACCCGCTGTGCGCGTTCGTCTGGAAGACCACGGCCGATCCGTTCGTGGGCCGGTTGACGTATGTGCGCGTCTTCTCGGGCGTGCTGCACGCCGACGGCCGCGTCTGGAATCACCAGAAGGCGACCGAGGAGCGGACCGGCGGCACCAGCCTGCCGCGCGGCAAGGAATTGCTCGGCGTCAAGCACCTGCACTCCGGCGACATCGGCGTGCTGGCCAAGCTGGCCGCCACCCAAACCGGCGACTCGCTCGGCGAAAAGGCGTCGCCGCTCACGATGGACCCGCCCAAGTATCCGCGCGCCCTGTACGCGGTGGCCGTCCATCCCAAGACCCAGGCGGATTCCACCAAGATCAGCCCGACGCTGACGCGGCTGTGCGAAGAGGACCCGACCCTGCACTGGCACCAGGAGAGCTCCACCAAGCAGACGATCCTGGAAGGCATGGGCGACCAGCACATCGACGTGGCCGTGCGCCGCGCCGAAGCCAAATTCAGCCTGGGCCTGCTGGTGGACCTGCCCAAGGTGCCCTATCGCGAGTCCATCACCAAGAAGGCCGACGGCCACCACCGCCACAAGAAGCAGACCGGCGGCGCCGGCCAGTTCGGCGAGGTCTTCCTGCGCATCGAGCCGCTGCGCGATGGCGAGGCCTACGAGTTCACGGACGAACTGGTGGGCATGAGCCTGTCCAAGAGCTATCTGAGCCCCATCGACAAGGGCATCCGCGCCACGCTCGATCAGGGCGTCATCGCCGGCTACCCGGTCTCGGCCGTGCGCGTCATCGTCTACGACGGCAAGGAGCACCCGGTGGACTCCAAGCCGATCGCGTTTGAAGTGGCCGGGCGCGAGGCCTTCAAGAAGGCCGTGGAGGCTGCCAACGCCGTGCTGCTGGAGCCGATCATGCGTCTGCAGGTGACCGTGCCGGAAGGCAACATGGGCGACGTGCTCGGTGACCTGAACACGCGCCGGGCGCGCGTCCAGGGCATGGACCAGGACGGCGGCAAGAGCGTGATCACGGCCGAGGTGCCGCTGGCCGAAGTCCAGCGCTACGTCACCGATCTGCGCTCGCTCACCGGCGGCCGCGGTGTGTTCTCGATGGAGTTTGAGCGCTACGACGTGGTGCCCAGCCACATCGCCCAGCCGATCATCGCCGCCCACAAGAAGGAAAAGGCGGCGGAGAGCGACGAGTAGAGCCTGGGAGCAAGGCTCGGGGAATTTAGAGGTGAGGCCGGGCGGCCGCGAGGCTGCCCGGCTTTTTTTTGTCGGTTGCGGCCGGGCGGCGCGGGTTTCGGCGTCTACGGTGCCGGCGGGCTGGGCGTGACGGTCGGCAGACGGGGCGCGTTCGCCGGCGGCTCGCCGACGGCGCACCGGAAACCGACATTGTCAAAGCCGCGGTTGGGGTCGCGGCCGAGGCGGTTGGCCGTGCGCACAAATTGCGGATCAGTGGCGTAGGCGCCGCCGCGCGCCACGCGCTCCGTGCCAGCCGCCGGGCCGGGCGGGTCCTGGCGCGGGGAGACGGCGTAATACTCCGGGTCGTACCAATCCAGCACCCACTCCCAGACGTTGCCGGCCAAGTTCAGGAGGCCCAGGGCGGACGCGCCCGTGGCATACGTTTCCACGCGTTCGGTGTCGCTGCCCTCGCCGCGCGCAAAGTGGCCGCGGCCCAGGTCGAGCTCGTTCCCCCACGGATAGCGCCGCCCATCCGGGAAGCGGGCCGCGTACTCCCATTCGGCCTCGGTCGGCAGGCGGCCGCCGGCCCAGGCGCAAAAAGACTGGGCCTGGGCGTGGGTGACGTTGACCATTGGGTAGTCCGCGAAGGCCGGGTTGGTGTAGTAATCGGGCCGGGTGCGGGAGCCGGTGGCGAGCGGCAGGCTGCAGGCCCCGGCCGCCACGCACAAGGCGTAACGGCTGTTGCTCACTTCCAGCGTCTCCAGCCAGAACGCCGACAGCGCCACGGTGTGCGCGGGCCGTTCCCACTGCTCGGCGAAGGCGTCCGTGCCCGGGGCCGAGCCCATGCTGAATTCGCCCGCCGGCACGTAGGCCAGCGGCGCCAACGGGCTGTACGGCGTGGGCGAGGGCGGCGGCGCGATCAAGGGAGTCGGAGTCGCACCCCCTGCGGGGGTGCTTATGGTCGCACCTCCTGCGGGGGTGCTTAGCGACGCGGGGTCGGTGACGGTCGCCGGTGAGTCAACCAGGAGCAGCGTGGGCGTAGGGGAGGCCAGACCGGTAGGCGTGAGGGTGGGCTCGTTACCGGATCCGGGCGCGATCAACGCGGTCGGCGTCGCGGCGCCGTTGGCGCCGCTGACGGTCGCGCCGGGCCCGCCGTTGGTGGCCGCGCGCGGCGTGAAAGTCGGGACCAGCGTGGGCAGGGGCGCGAGCGCGGCGGGAGCGCAGGCGGCCAGCAGGCCGGCCAGGCCGAGAACAGCGAGCGCCCGTCGCCAGTGGCGATGAGACGATGACATACGCGATCGGCAGACTGGGCGCGGCGGGCCGGCCTCACTTCCGGCGCGCGGCGCGTTTGCGGCCGCGGTACGGCTCCACCTTGAGCACGTGCACCTGGCAGGCGTCGGCCAGGAAGATGCGGCTCTTGATGCGCGCGTCGAGCTCCTTCTCGTCGGCGGCCGTGGTCAGCACGGTGGGCAGGCCGGCGTCGAAGCGGTGGTTGAAGACCTGGAAGAAGCGCTCGCGGTAATAGCCGGCCGTGTTGAGCTGCGGGCTGATGTCGTCGATGACGAGCAGCTCGACGTTGCGGATCTGCTGCAGGGCCTTGGCGTTGCGCTCGTCCTGCTCGCGCCCGGCGCTGCGGAACAGCTCCATCAGGTCGGCATAGGCGACGAAGATGACAGGCTTGCCGGCCTGGGCGCGCTGGTTGGCGATGGCGGCGGCCAGGTGGGTCTTGCCGGCAGCGTACGGACCCACCAGCACCAGCCAGCCGCGCGGTTCGTCGGCGTACTCGCGCGCGGCGCGCAGCGCGTTGAGGAAGAACTGGCGCGGTTCGCCGGTCAGGTCGGCGCGCTGGTCGAAGCTCTCGAAGGTCTGGCCGCGGTGCAGGCCCAGGCTGGAGACCTCGGCCGTGACGCTGGTCTTGCCGGAGCGGAAATCCGGGGCCCTCAGCTCCAGCGTGGTCACGATCTCGGCGTCGCTCAGGCGGCTGGCCACGCGCGGCTCCAGGTCTTCCACGCGCCGGTTGGTGGTCACCACCGTGGGCAGGTGCGCGTTGTAGCGGTAGTTGAGCAGCTGGTAGAGCTTCTCCACCGCCCAGGCCGTCGGGCTTTCAGTGCCCAGGTCGTCCAGCACCAGCAGGGGCGCGTCGCGGATCTCGTCGAAGCGCTGGTTGTAGGTGGTCTCGGCTTTGGGCGCAAACGTTTCGCGCAGGAAGTCCAGCAGGTCCGGGGTGTTGAGGAAGAGCGCCGGATGGCCGGCGGCCAGGCAGGTGTTGGCGATGGCGGCGGCCAGGTGGGTCTTGCCGCAGCCGTAGGTGCCGATGAGCAGCAGCCAGTTCTCGGGCTTCGCGGCGAAGGCGCGGCAGCGATCGTAGGCGCCGCGGACGGTGGCGCGGATGTCCGGATCCGGGCTGACGCCCTCCGGCAGGAAGTTCTCAAAGGTCTTGCCGGCCAGGCTTTCGATGTTGCTGTCCGAGCGCAGTTGGGCGGCGCGCTGCATCTCCAGGTTGGGGATCTGGCACGTGCAGACCTGGACCTTGCCGAACTGCGGGTGCGTCACCGGCAGGTCCTCGCGCAGGTAGCCCAGGCCGTGACAGCGCGGGCAGTCGGGGTCGCCGACGCCGGCGGACACGCGCGGCGGCGCGGTCGGCCGGGCCGGGGAGGGTTCAGGCGGCGTCGTCATTGGCCAGATATCCGTCGTAGCGGCTGAGGTCCTGGCCGCCGTCGGCGTCCGGCTGGGCGTTGCGGCCTTCCGCCCGCATCCGGTCCAGCACGGCCAGGATGTATTTCCACTTGCGGATGTTGTTGCGGACGGCGATACGGATGGCGTCCTCGATCCACTGGTTGGGGTACGTGGCCATCGCGTCGCGCAGCTCGTCGGCGATGAGCGGCGTGAGCGGGCCGACGTTCTGCTCGTACAGCACAAACAGGTTGGAGCGCACGTGGCTGAGGGTGACGTTGCCGTTCAAGGCCTCGTCCGGGCGCCACTCGCCGGCGGTCAGTTTCTCCACCGCCTCGCGGCCCTTGGGCGTGTTGACGAAGTAGAGGTCGTGCCGGGCGGTGGCGTCCTCGATCGAGACGTACAGGAGCGTGCCGCGCGCCTCGGCGCGTTCCAGGGCGTCGTCCAGGATTTCCTGGGCCTGGCGCGGCGACGCCGCTAGGCCGCGCATGAAGAGCTCGTCGCGCGCCAGATCGTCGCGGCGCAGGAACCGGTACTTGCCCTCCATCAGGCTCAGGCGCCAGAAGGCGTAGAGCGTCACCTTCAGCTCGCCCAGATGGTCGATGACGGGCAATAGCTCGGTGAAGAACGGCTCCGGCAGGGGAACCGTCCGCAACTTGCCTTCGGGGAAACCGGCGAAGCCTTGCATGGTTGGCGCTCAGAGACCAGTCTCCGGTCTCTCCTTTAATAGCTCCTCAAATCCACCTTGGCCGCGTTCTCAAATTTAGCCAATTTCTCCAGGAACACCAACTCCACGCCGGAGTGGGTGGGGCCGTTGCGGTGCTTGGAGACGATGATCTCGGCGATGCCGTGCTTGCCGGGCTCCTTCTCGGGGTCCGGCCGGTGGATGAACATGACGATGTCGGCGTCCTGCTCCAGGGAGCCTGATTCGCGCAGGTCGGACAGCATCGGGCGCTTGTCCTGGCGCTGCTCGACGGCGCGCGAGAGCTGGGCGCCGGCCAGCACGGGGACATTGATCTCGCGCGCCAGCTGTTTGAGACCGCGCGAGATTTGCGAGACCTCCTGGACGCGGTTGTCCTTGCTGCGGCCGTCGCCCTGCATCAGTTGCAGGTAGTCCACGATGACCAGGTCCAGGCCGAACTCCTGCTCCACACGCCGGCACTTGGCGCGCAGCTGGGCCGGCGTCAGGGCCGGCGTGTCGTCCAGGTAGATGGGGATGTCGCTCAGGACGTTGGTGGCGTGGGTGAAGAGCGGCACTTCGTCGTCGCGCAGCTGGCCCAGCCGCAGGCGCTGCGAGTCGATGCCGGTCTCCTGGGACATCAGGCGCTGCACCAGCTGCTCGTTGCCCATCTCCAGCGAGAAGATCGCCACGCGCTTGCGGTAAAGCTGGGCCGCGTTCTTGGCCACGCTGAGCATGAAGCCGGTCTTGCCGCTGCCCGGCCGGCCGGCGATGATCAGCAGGTCCGATTTCTGCAGGCCGCCCAGCACCTTGTCTAGGTCCACGAAGCCGGTCGGCACGCCGAACAGCTCGCCCTGGTGCTCCAGCCGGTACTCGACCTGTTTGTAGTAGTCGCTCAGGACCTCGCCGATGTGCTTGAGGTCCTTGTTGAGGCGCTGCTCGCTGACGGCGAAGACGGCGGCCTCGGCCTCGCCCACCACCTCCTGCACGTCGCGGCCCTCTTCGTAGGCCAGCCGCGCGATCTTGGAGGCCGCGTCCAGCAGGTTGCGGCGCATGGCGTCGCGCTGGACCAGGCGGCCGTAGGCTTCGGCGTGCAGCGACGACGGGACGGCGTTGAGGAGCTCGGTGAGGTAGGCGACGCCGCCGACCTCGTCTAGTTGGCTGCGCGCCTCCAGCACCTTGGACACGGTCAGCATATCCACCGGCTGGCGCTGGTCATGCAGATGCATGAACGTGTCCCAGACCCAGCGGTGTTTGACGAGGTAGAAGTCTTCGGGCTTGAGGAAAGCGGCGACGTCGAAATAGGCGTCGGCGTTGATCAGGACCGAGCCCAGCAGCGCCTGTTCGGACTCAAGCGAATATAGGGCGGTGCGAATCCCGGCGGCACCGCCAGGGGCGGCCGGTCCGAGCAGGTCGACAGGCTCTGTGTCAGACATGAGTCATGGCGTTTGGCCCCCCGGGGGCGGGGCACAGGGATCGGACGAAAAAGCCAGGCCCGGCGTCACCCGTTGGCCTGGCCCAGGCGCGCCAGCCGTCTGTCACGGCGCGGGGATGCCCCGCGCGCCAGGCGGCCGTGGTCGCGCGCTTGCCCCGTCCACAGGCAGCGTGGACGGGCGCTTAGTTTTCCGGCTTGTCCTTGCCGCCCAGGTCGTCCAGGTCCAGCGAGTCCAGGAAGTCCTTGAAGGCGTCGAGTTTGTCGTCGCCGCTGCCGCCGGCGGCGGCCGCACCTTCTTCTTCCGCCTCGGCTTCGGGCTGGACGGCGGCCTTCTCCATCACGGAGTCTTCGATGTAGACCGGGACGCGCAGGCGCACGCCCAGGGCCAGGGCATCGGACGGGCGCGAGTCGATCTCCAGGCGCCGGCCATTGACATCCATGACGATGCGCGCGTAGAAGACTTCGTTCTTCAGCTCGGAGATCAGGATGTGCTCGACCTCCCCGCCCATCTCGGTGATGACGTTCTTGAGCAGATCATGGGTCAGCGGGCGCGGCACCTCCACCTCTTGCAGGGTGACGGTGATGGCGTCGGCTTCGCACGGGCCAATCCAGATGGGCAGGTAGCGTTCGCTGTCGACATCCTTAAGGATGACGACGCGATGCTGCGACATCAGGCTGACCCGGATGCTGTCGATGGTGACTTCGACCATGCGCGTATAACCTCGGCGGTGAGTGGGAGGGATTCTAGCACAAAACCGGGGCCTGAGCCGCCGCTCGGGCCCCGTGTCCAAAGGCGGCCCAACGGTCCGCCAGACACGGCCGGCCTTGCGCGTTTCCGGAAGTGCGCTACGCTTGGCGGACTACGCCTGCCCCAGATAAGACGCGCATGCAAATCATCACCCTGCCGCTCGGACCGATCCAGACCAACTGCTACCTCGTTGCCGACGAGGCCGCGCACAGCGCCGTCGTCATCGACCCCGGCGACGAGGCCTCCCAGATCCTGGCCGCCCTGACCAAGAACGCCTGGGACCTGAAGCTGGTCCTGCTCACGCACGCCCACTTCGACCACATCGGGGCGGCGGCTGAACTGGTGCGGGCCACCGGCGCGCCCCTGGCGGCCCATCCCCAGGAATTGCCGCTGCTGCGCCTCAAAGGCGGCGCCCCGCTGTTCGGGATGGACATCCCGGCGCCGCCGGAACCGACGATGCTGCTGGAGCCGGGCCAGGCGCTCACAGTCGGGGCCGTGCGCTTCGATGTGCTCTTTGTGCCGGGCCACACGCCCGGCCACGTCGCCTTCTACTGCGCCGAGGGCCGGGCCGTCTTCAGCGGCGATGTCCTGTTCCAGGACGGCATCGGGCGCACCGACCTGCCGGGCGGCCACTATCCCACCCTGATGCGCAGCCTGCGCGAGGTCCTGCTGGCCCTGCCCGACGACACCACGGTCTACTCCGGCCACGGGCCGGCCACCACCATCGGCGCCGAGCGCCGCGGCAACCCCTTCCTGGCGGATTGACTGTAACCTTTGGCGCGGCCAGCCGTCCAACAGGGGGAGACCTATGTTCGCTGACGCCAGCCTGCTCACCGCTTTGCGCGCCGGCGACCCGGCGGCTCTGGCCACGCTGTTTGAAGCCCGCGCCGATCAGGTGTACCGGTTGGCACTCGGCCTGCTGCGCGATCCAGCCGAGGCCGAAGACGTCGTCCAGGAGACCTTTCTGAAGGCGATGACGCGCCTGGA
>ERZ761602.7541-NODE-7541-length-11476-cov-5.123282_pt1 | contig 11476 bp, 10 predicted proteins | sample MGYA00512165_ERZ761602 | MGnify/ENA primary metagenome ERZ761602 (study PRJEB28899, sample SAMN02445085) | bioreactor sludge metagenome | biome: EBPR sludge; isolation source: Thorneside wastewater treatment plant | place: Australia: Brisbane, Thorneside... | reverse complement strand
TTTCTGCCTGTCTCGTGGGCTCGGAGATGTGTATAAGAGACAGGTCCTTTTCTGCTTCAATCTTGTCCCGTGTTACCCTTACAGGCAACGAAATCTTGTAAGGATTCGGGGCTGTTCCAATTAGTTCAGGCATTTTAGCAAGAATAATTCCGCAATTTTTAAGTTCATCATCAATGTAGTCACAGAATTTTCTAATGCTCGCTTCAATAGCTGGATGATTGCATTTGGCCGAGAAAGTAATATCATCTCTGGTGATTTTCCATGCCTGCACTGCCCTGTGTTTTTGCCATTCTGTTAATGATACAGGATTGCGTACAGTTAAGTGAGAAAACAATACAGAAGGTGTTCTTTTCGCATCAAAGTCTAATAAATCAGCAAGTCTTAAAATGAGGCCAACAAATTGAACATTTGTGATAACATCTTCTGCACATAGATATGAGGTATCCATTTTTAAAAGAGCCATCGAGTCTTCATTATGACTAAAACATATTTGAGCGAGCACCTGAGTCAAATCTGTGTCCCCATACTTGACACGGTTTTTCCATTCCTTTGCAATAATTATTTTAGCTCGTTGTGCATGCGTTGTTCTTATGTATTCTGATATTAAAAAGTCTTCTAACAATCTCGCTTTTGCATCTTGCTTCTTCTCTTTAAATCGTACAATCTCTTCTAATTTCTCCGGATATGTTTTAGCAAATCTTTCATATTCCAGATACAGTGATTGTTCTTCCTCGTCAGGGGTTACATTTTTCCAATCTTGTTTCCAAGCTCTAATTTCATACTCATAAGGAGCCATGCCTAAGTCATGAAAGAAAGCCGACAGAATTAGAAGCATTAAGTCGGGGATAGACAAATCTGCAATTTTCTCTTCAGGAAGTAGTTTTTCCATATTATACAAAACGCGGAAGAGGTGTGCTCCATCGTGTAATGTATATTCGGGCATATATTTGATGATCAACTTAGATTTTTCGTAGGCATCTTTAACTCCATCCAAAACGATAGACGTGACCTGTGCCTCGACAATATTACCTTGCTTCAATGCTTTGTCCTTAAAGACCTGAAAAAGTTTGCTTTTTATGAGTAGAGCCTCAACTTCTGTTGTCATGTTTCTTGCTTAAGACTACGTATTTAATTATTTCAATGCTTTAGAGATTCTGTAATAACGCCTATACAATGCCTCCTTGCCACCTTCCATCACATTGCATACAGCAAGTCTTATATCTTTATTTTGAAGAGCGTCATTCCCATCAACTATGATTTGACCTGAATTGAAATTCATATGAACTATACTATCAGAGTTTGCATTTACTGCAATATTGGGATTGTGAGTCACGAGCAAAAGCTGCCTTTTTTGTTTTAAGGCTTTAAAGCCAGGCACAACAAAAGAAGAAATAAGTCTTGTGTCCAAATCATCCTCCGGCTGGTCAATAATCAAAGGGATATTATTAAGGGCTAATAATAAACCTAACATCCCAGCCGTTCTTTCGCCAGCGGAACCTGTTTGAATGTCTTCTTCACGTCCTTGTTTTTTAAATTTAAGGACGAGCTTGTCTTCAGGAATCCAAACCAGCAAGCGATCTATATCTTCTGGTGTATTCTGGGAGAGCCAATTTATATGCCTTGCCAATCTCAAATCAAGTCCTTTCGTATCAGTCTCAGTAGCAGAAACAAAATCTTTAACTACCTCTAATCTTTTTGCCCACCTTGTGTCCTCGGGTTCGTTAATTATTGTTCCGATCAAGCCTGAGCTATTCCCAGCTTCTTCGTCATGCGAATAAATATAGCCTGAAAACTCAGCTCCTTCTTTTCGCAAAAGTTTTCGGAAAGTTACATTTGCGTTATCAGCATCAGACATTGGCTGTAACTCAATTATAAGAAACGGGTTTTCAGCATTGTCAAACTCTTTCCATCTGCTAATAATAGCCTTACGTTTAAATCTTAACTCTTTTTCCTTGTCAATTATGGATGTATAAATCGTCTGCAATTCTGATCGTAAAGTTTGAAGCTGTTGTTTTTGAGAGTCAATTTGCGCAAGCCTTACTGTCAAAGAATTTTTCCGCTGGATTAGTGTTTCATAAGTTTCGCTACCGAGTTCTTGAATTTTATCTAAAATAGCTTCATAAGCACTTTTTGCAGCCTCATATTCACTAAACCACGGCAAACTATTAAACTGAATTTGCAAACCTTCTTTGTAAGGAGTTAACAAGGCTAATGATTCGGAAATTTTTTGCGCTGCCTCTGACAAAGCATTTTGTACTGTATGAAGAAATTGAGTTGATTCACGCGTAAGTGCATTTGCTACGTTTTCGGCTGCTTCGATTTTCGGAACTTTGGCGCTTATTTCTTCCACGTCATTAATGAACTGTGAAACTTTTTCCGTCGCACTTAGAAAAAACTCATTTGTAGCAGATAATTTATTGAAATTACCGAGGGTGTCTTTGTATTCAGAGCTTTCATAAAGTTGTATCTTATTGTTTGTGGAATCGAGTTGGGCTTTAAGATTATGTTCTTCTGAAATAGCAGACTGAAGTTGTCTTCCTTTTGCCCTATCGGCAAGCCATTTTTCTACTAATCTTTCTTTTTCTTCAAGCCATCCTTGTTTGTCAAACTGTGAGTCAATTAGCTCGATTAGTTTAGATGGGTTACCCGTCAGTGCATATAATTCCTTTTGACTAAATATTTGAATTGGAAATAACTCATTAATGTTAGAAACAACTGTTCCCACACCCCAATCGCCTAAATTTTCTTCCCACGCATGAAGAGTATAATTTTGTTGGTTCCATATTATTAAGTGCAACTTGCCGTCTTTAAAAATTTCTACTCTAATAATTGTTGAATCTCTTAACATTCCCGGCACACTCTTTCTTCCAATCTGATTAAACTTATTGAACTCTGACTGTATTTCATCAGGCATTTCTACCGTCCTATCAAGAGCTATACGCAGATAATTCAATATAGTAGATTTTCCTGATCCCCTGCCTCCAATAACAGAAGATAACCAAGGGCTTAACTTTGCTTCTAATGGTGTTCCGTTTCCTGCTTTAAAGCCGTTTGAAACTGAAATTGATTTAATAAAATATCTATTGCTAATTAAGTTTGGATCGTGAAAACATTCATCTTTCCTTATTATACCGTCTTCGCAATCGTGTAAGGCGAGTCTTAGAGCATCCAAAGAGGGGTTACTCATTTTTACCCACGTATAATTACTTCCAACTTGTGCAGCAATATGGCTATCAGAACCAAGAACCTCTGCTAATGACAGCTTCGATTGCCTATACAACTCAGGCTTTTCCAAAGTTTTATTGATCACTTCAATAGCAAGTAATTCTTCCGCTTTCAGAGCTTGAGAAAAGGTGTGTCCGGTAAGTTTAAATAGTCCGCACGCCTCATCAACGTGAGCAGGTATAGCAATTGCTCCTTTCTTGTGAATTTCCGCTATTATCTCTTCTACACTTTTTGGACTTACGGCATCAGAAGTTCCAAAATGTTCAGCGGGAAAATTAATCCCTCCCAATAGAGCGTTGATTTCCTTTGTTCCGGCGGCAGGGTCAAACAACGCAAGAATATGTATGTTACCCGATGCAGTTATCTCAACGCCAGGAAATAGAAATAGTTTTCGGTATCCAGCAGGTTTTGAGTCATCCAAAGACTGCAATGCCAATTTTAATTTATCTATCCATTCTCCAGAGTTATGGTCAGTGATAGCAACGCAATCAATTCCAGCCTGCATATACATTAATAACCAATTTTCAGGGGTAATGGACATATGTATTCCATCACCTTTGCCAAAATCATCAGATGCAGGTGTATGGTTATGAAAATCGAATTTCCACCATCGTGCGCCATGTATATGTTTTATCATTCTAATTCATTTAATCTTTTTTTGTTGCAACCAATAAATCCCTAACGTCCACATTCAATACTTTTGCTATTTGGCTTAGTGTTTCAATGCTTGGTTGTCTTCTGTTCTGAACGTAAGCATTGACCATGTTATAACTCTTATCAAGCTTTTCTGCCAACCATTTTTGCTTAATACCTTTTTCATCCAAAACTTCTTTGATGCGATTCATTTTGCTTCAAAAGTTAAGACATAAATGTAACTTTTTTGGGATAAAATATATCATTCTATGAGATGTTTTTTATTGCGTGTTGACTGAGGTTATTGCTTCCTAACCACCAAATGCGCTAATCCTGGATCGTTCAATAACCTTTCCATTTCAGACTGAATAATGTCCTGTATATCCTGTTTAATCTGGAAATAATTACGTTGCACCATACTGCTATCCAGCTTGCGGATTATCTCAATCTCTTTATAGCTTTCTTCCTCTCTTTTTAATGCCTCGTGGTCATTGATGATTTCACAATGGAAGGCTTTTAAATCAATTTTATTATCCGGGTCGTCAGCTACCATTCCCACAAATTCGCCGGAACTTAGCGCAGATATTTTTGAAGGCGGTATAGCGGTTTCCAGTTGCTTTGAGCGGCTGATAGAGGTATCACCGCTATTGATAGAATAACTTTCCCTATCCTGCATGATTTTCCCGAAGCGTTCGGAAAGTTGCTTGGCTGTATCACCTGTAACTTGCCCGGCTACAATGTTGCCAGTGATATTCATAATTACATCTGCCTGCTCCCTGCCATAATCTTTACGAAGCTGGCTGAAATCCTGAATGCCTAAGCAAGTGGAAACCTTGTTGCTCCTTGCTGTGGCTATAAGGCTATCCATGTTGTTCAAATAGATAGTTGGGAACTCGTCAAAAACCAAACTGCTTTTCAATTTTCCTTTCTTATTGACCTGCTTTACAAGTCGGGTTACATAAAGGGAAAGTACCGCTCCATAGATCTGGATCTTTTGCGGATTATTGCCCATGCAAACCACTTTCGGGTCGTCAGGATTATTCACATCGAGATTGAAATCATTGCCGGATAAAACATAATACAATTGTGGTGAGGAAAGCCTTGCCATAGCCACTTTAGCAGATGCTATCTGACCTTCTAATTGCTCCATCACATCGTTCAAGTAGGCATTTAAAAATGGATTGATCAATACCTCGCATTCCTTAGCAGCTTCTGTTCGGAACAGCGTAAAAAGGCTGTCATAATCTGCCTGCATCAGTTCTATGACGTGTGGCAACGTGCAAAATTCTCCATCCTTGTATTTCTTCAAATACCATATCACCGCCGTCAGGAAGTTAATTGGCGATTCCACGAAAAAATCGCCCTGACGCTTTATCCACTCTCTATTTAGTCCCATTAAAATGGTGCGAGCTGATTCCGCAGCATCAGTAATATCGGTCATGGCTGATGGCTCCAAAGGATTGCACCGATGGCTCCTTGTTAAGTCATCAAAATTGATCACAAAAAATCGCGGAGGCTTGGCGTACCTGTGCTTGTTTTTCAACCATGAATTGTAGGCAATCCTTGAAAGATCATCGAACTTAAAGTCGTACACAAACATGGTAAACCCCTTACGGATATGTTGGGTAATGACGTGCCTGATTACGAAATAGGATTTACCTGCTCCGGGAGTACCTAATACCATTATCGCCCTGAAAGGATTAATGATATTTATCCAGCTATTGCGAACCTTGTTTTTAAGGCGGTAGCGTGCCGGCAGGTTGATGGAAAATTCATTTTCCAGTAAACGTTCTTCCTGCGGGAACGTCTCGTTTTCCTTGTTAAAAATATCCTTGTTGTTGAACTTGCTTTTAATGATCCGGGAAAGCAATGTGCCTCCAGAAAGTATCAGTAAAAAACCTATTGCGGTAATGCTTATATAAACAATTGTCTTCTCCTGTGCAGGCAACTGAAGCATCAAGGAAAGGTAGCTGGCAAAATAGAGCAACAGCCCCGTTATGAGGTAGGCGAAAGCGGTTTTATAATTCAGTTTCTCATCCTTTCGGCCTTTGGCTCCGAGCAACGAAATTGCCAGAAAGCCTAAAGCAATCAGCTTGCTTTTAACAAAGTTGTTGAAGATACCTGTTCGGTAAATATTACCTAAAATGCGGTCGCTGAAAGTGCTGCTCAACTCCCATTCCTGAAAGGCAGCATAGCAGTAATAATAGAAGTGTATCACTAAAATAACGATACTGATCAACCTGGTCATGTCCAGAATTTTCCTCAGCGCCTGTTCGTTCTCACCTGTCTGTACAGCCATTGTTTTACGTTTTATTGGTTATTGGAAATGTTCTTGTTTCTTTTTCTTTTCTTGCCTTTTTTCTTTAGCTGACCGGGTATATAATCAGCTACCTGGTCGGGTTGTATCAAGGCATCCAGTGCATTGCCAACAGGGATGCTAATTGGAGCTGGCATATGATCCTGGGGAAGCGTTTTAACGTCGCGGTCGGTCACTTGCGTAGGCTGTGTAGCTTTGCCTGCTTTTTGAGCTACCTGTGGTAATAACTCTGACTTCATCACTTCTTTCAAGCCGCATCGTTCCTGTATGGCTTTGGCACTGTATTGCTTACCCAATGCACTTCCGTTGAAGACAGTTTTGGTCTGATGATCTACGTAGGTTATGCCATATATCAACCCGGCATCATTTTGACGCAAGGCAACGTGTATGCCCTTTCTTTCGAGTTGATTTACCAGTTCGTCCAGTGTTGGCGTTTTACCAATAAACAACCTGTCTATTTCATTTTTTACGCGGCTTTTAAATGGTTGTCGTTTGGCATCATTGAGAGTAAATTTTTCTTCCAGAAATTTCAGTGTGGGCTTATTATAAAAGTCACTGGCTTTTATTGGTACGCCTACCGGCTTTCCATCCTCATCCAATATGCGGTAAACCAATCCTCCACCTTGAAAAATTCTTGAATGTTCGCTGCCCCGATCCGCCAGTACATTGTACTGTTTCAATACTGCATTTAGCTCCGGCAGACTGGTGTAGTGATATTTGAACAATACCGAATCGAGTACATTGGTGATAGCTCTTTTTGTTTCTGTACGCCCGTATTGTACCTTCTTTGCATCAATAGGTTTTAACCTGAATGCCTGCTTTCTTGCATGGGCATCGGCCACTACAAGACCAAACATTTTTTCAATCTCTTTTCTTGCAGGTTCTGACTTGCGAATGCCGAGGTGATGCAGGTCAATACGATTGCCGTTAGGCTGGATGTTAGTGGTGACTATGTGGATATGCGGGTGACCTGCGTCATGGTGCTGATAAACAAGATAAGGCTGCTCTCCAAAGCCTAATTTCTGCATATAGACGTTGGCGATTCCCATCAACTTTTCCTTGCTCAAATGTGTTTCCGAAGGGTCAAAATTGAGGGAAATATGTACGCTGTTTCGTTTAACATTCTCTCTCAGTTCTGTCCTTTTCAGCAGATAACCTAACTTAATCTTAAGGCTCATTTCATCAGCATTCAGCGGAAAATTTTCTGCTCCGATGCACTCTGCTACACCTTCTTTAACTTTGTTCTCATTGTAGTTGAAAATACGGTGCATAGAGTGGCCAGGCTTGATCACTGCAACCATATTTCCAGTATTTTTTTTACGTTTATTCTGACCTCATCTACCTTATTGCTAAGGATATTTTTCTCCACTTCATACGCTATCAACCAGCTTTTAAATTCAGCGATCTGGCTGAGTGTATGGAGCTTTTTAACAGCTTGATTGAAGTTGTTTCCTACTGCATTTAGCTCGCTGCGAAGCCGGGTAAGCTCTGCCATTAAGTCATCCTGTGAGCTGTTACGGTAGGTTGTTACAACGGGTTTATCGAACAGGCTTCGACGTACATAATCGCTTAGCTTTCGACAGGTAGAAGCCTTCCACTTCTTTTCAATTTTAGCATACTCATCGGGTGTCAGACGCAGCCCGATAATGCGTGTCCTGTTTGAATTTTGTTCTTTCATCACTGATCATTTTCACGTTTTCAAACTCATTTTCACCTTTCAGACACCCTGCCCACGAGTTCCGAGTGATGGGCAGCCAGATCCGGTTGTTTAACAACCGTTCATCTGGCCGATTGCGGGAAAGTTGCAATCTTTCAGCTTTTAGAACCTCTTCCAGACATTGAAAGGCTCTAAAGCGTATAAGAGGCTACAGCACTTTAAAGAAGCTAAAGCTGCTCTTATAGTTCTGCTATTACTTATTTCAATTTCTGTTTTTGATGTTTCTTCTGCGGCTTGCCGAAATTCACCATCCAGTCATTGAAATCCTTGTGGTTTTGATACAGGCTACTTTCGTCCTTGTATTTACTGCTTAGAGAAAGTGCATACCGGCTGCAATTTTGTCCGGTAGTATCTCTGTCCAGATATAGCCTGATGGCATTGTGTTTTTCCAAAAAAGGGCGTGCAGTTTCAAAGAAGGATACAGAGTTCAGCACTACAAAATCAAAGCGGTCTTCAGGGTCTTGTTGATGAATTGCTTTGAAGGAAAGAAAATCTGTAAAGCCTTCAAAAACGATGGCTTCATCGGCATTGTTATTGAAGCTCGTAATGCCTTTAGGTGAGCTGCTGGCTTTAAAGTAAGGATTGCGTATTTCAAACCCTCCCAAATCGTTCCTGAAGCCGATGCCATAATATACTTTTCCGTTAAGTTCGTAACGGACTTCCCGGCAATAGCGGTCGGCTATATCAACTGGTATTCTTCGTTGTTGCAAGTACCTCAAAAGGGCGGTGGAAGAAAGCACGGAATCTCCTAAAATCCTTATCTGCTTTTCTTGTTCATCCTTCGGGAATGATCGTTGTAAAACCGGCTTGTGAAGGGAAAAATTACCGCTTAGATTTTGGAGTAGTTCTGCTACGGTACAGCCATGATAGAGGATAGCAAAATCAACCAGGTTGCCACCCTTGCCAAGACCATGATCGTACCAGAGGTTCAGTCTTCGGTTAACCTTGAAGGAGGGTGTTTTTTCATCCCGTAAAGGGGAATGATACCAATAATCGTTGTTTCTGATTTTCGATGGTTCATGCCCTAAGCCTGCAAGGAAATGAACTATATCTATTTCTTTGGCCTCGCTAACGGAAAGCCTTTTGTTACTGAAATCCATAACCACACTTTTCAAATACACATTCAGTTCTCAAAGCGAAGTTAAACACGCGATTGGGGATTAACCTATCCTCATCATATTTTGAGTAGGATGCAGAAAGCTGTGTTATTTACTTTTGTACAGTGAGTATTGTTTAAATTAAAACCGTGTAATTATGCTAACAACGAGTGATGTAGCCAAAGTGTATGATACTATTCTCAGTATCCCTGGCATGAGTGAAACAGTGAAGATTGACATGAGGATTTCCCGCAAGAATGTTTTGTTATTGCATAGCGTCCTCAAACGTGGCCTAATGGCGAAAGAAGACGACAAATCGTCTGCCTTGCTGGAAAGCATTCCAAAGGAAGCGTTAGAGGAATTGCATGTAATTGCTGACGAGTATCTTACTAAAGCGGGCTTGACTGAACTCAGTGAAAAACTGAAGGCTCTTAGCGCAAAATAGGCGGGACAAGTATCAGAAAGCCACTTGGGAGGAAGAAATGTTTACAGGTATAGCACTAATCCTCTCAAGTGGCTTTGTATTATAGTATTGAAAACTTAAAACCGTTAATGTCTGCGTTTTACAATAATAGTAACAATAGTTAATTTTCGACCATTGGTATCAAGTTGGCCCACGCTCATTTCTTGAACCCAGATACTATCTAAATCGTTGTATGCTGCCATTCCTCCCATACGTGCATCGCCGTACATTAATCGGTTCAATTTGCCATCCGATTTTACATAGTAGTAGCTATTCCATTTCCTTTTGTAAATACTTTACGTGTGTAAAACTCCCGATGAAGGAATTTCAAAAAAGCGTTTTTCTCCATTTTGCTTTTCAGGTATGCCTCCAGGATCGGAAAAAAATATGGTTGCAGTGCCGTTGAAACCATCCGGCAGCATATACATATCGACCCTTTTTTCCGAATAGTCAATGAATAAAAAAATAGCGCCAAAAACTACAAGAATGCCGGCCAAAATGAATATTATGCGATGGGAATCTTTCATTGAAGGGAACTTATTTTTCATAAATACGACTGGTTGATTAACATCTTTGAATAGGAGAGTTTTGGTGGGCAATGTATGAGTGTGGAGAAAACCCGAGACCGTGCAAAGAGACTTTTATTTCTTTTTTGTCGAAACTATCCAGCCTTCTTCTGACCTAATGTTCTGTATTTTATTTTTCTCCAGCCACTTTTGAAACGCTGGTACATCTTTAGGAGTAAAATGAATGATTTCACCACTTTTTAGCATGATGGTGAAAAAGTCACTTGCAGCAAGAAACTTGGATAATTGTCCCGCAGTGTAAGCAAAATCCGGGAAGTGCTCGGCTGAAGTCATTGTACGTTGCTTTTAATGGTTTCGTTTGACTTGCTGCCTGTATAAAAATAGCGCAGGCAACAGCTTACCGCACTGAGGTCTTAGGAAACCTGGTAACGAATAAGTGCGCCCACGCCGTAGCATGAGCGTTTTCCACTTATGTCCCGTTACCTTTGAAAGTTCCTAAGTTTCAGTGCAGGACTTAAAGCAAAAACGCTTCAAGAATATCTTGTTGCAAAGGTATCATTTTGACGAGAAATCCATTGGAAAATGGATAATTTTCCTTATTCGACTTGTCATTACAATATCAGGTTGATCTGGAATGTGCGGCAATATGTCGCTCTACAGCAGAAATTATGAGCTTGGGCAGTGAATACACCCATCACCTTTGCCGTGTTTGCGCAGATGTTTGTAATACTTGCTCTGTAGAGTGTGAAAAACATGCTCAAATGGTACGGAACATTGTCGGAAATGTGCCGCTGCCTGTGAAGAAATGGCCACTGCCGCATAACTCAATAAGTCCTGCCTGAATTCACCAGGCAGGACTTATGTAACTATTTCACATAATTGTATAATATTCATGAAGCAAGCTATGTTATCTTTGTGGCTGATTGAGATCATTCTATAAAAGGATAGCTATATTTGTGTAATTGATGAAAAGAATCCGCCTCATACAGATAAAAGCAATTTTCCTGTTAATTGTATTCTCTTTGAATACAGTAGTAGGATTTGCCTGCTCTGTGGGTGTGGATATGGGCTTTAACAGCTCACACCACCAGGAAGAAACTTCCCCCGTTCAATCGGATTCCCATCAACATGCTAAACCGCATCAACATCACAAACCGCATCCTGAGCATAAAGAAGTAGCTGATGCACAACATTCATCGGACGATGAAAAAAATAACTGTTGTAAAGATGAGGTTGCCAAGCTATCAAAAGTTGATAAATTAACGCCTAAGTCGCTTGATATTGGTATCCATCCGGTTTTCGTTGCTGCGCTAATTTCCACCTTTTATCAGTTTAATGTTGTCCCTTCGGATCTACATACTCCCGACAACAAATTCTTCGTCCGAAGTCATCATCCTCCCATACCCGATATAAGGGTAGCTATTCAGAGTTTCCAGATTTGATTTAATGTTTTTTGCCTGTTGCATGGTGATTGTATCGTCATGCTTATAATTATTG
>ERZ761602.7540-NODE-7540-length-11476-cov-11.646528_pt1 | contig 11476 bp, 13 predicted proteins | sample MGYA00512165_ERZ761602 | MGnify/ENA primary metagenome ERZ761602 (study PRJEB28899, sample SAMN02445085) | bioreactor sludge metagenome | biome: EBPR sludge; isolation source: Thorneside wastewater treatment plant | place: Australia: Brisbane, Thorneside... | reverse complement strand
TGTTTCGGTCTTGAACTATTTCGCGAGTTCTTCATTGATCACAGTTTCAAATTTGTTCCAGGCTGCGATGGTCGAGCGCCAGTAAACGACCTCGCCGGCTTTGCTGATCACGATGTTCTTCGGATAGCCGCTGAAAACGAATTTCTTGAGGGCCGTATCGGCATCGACGGCTTGCAAATAGTCGAACCGCTCCTTTGCAAGAAATTTGCGCACATCGGCGGCCGTGTCAGCGGTTGCGGCCAGAAAAACGACGCGGTCATTATCCGCAAATTTTGACCTCAGTTCGTTCAACTTCGGTTTATGAGCGAGGCAGACGGGACAGCCAATGAACCAAAAGTTGAGTACAGCAACCTTCCCGCGGAGTTCGCTCATCGTGATCCGGCGGCCGTCAACGGTTTGAAAACTGACATCCGGCACCTGCATCCCCTCTTGCGGGATCTTTTGCAGGCGAAATTCTGTCGTGCCGTCCTCAAGCGTGCGTATCAGCGTACGGTCCGGATAATGAAAATTCGCCATTCGAATATCAACGAACTCGTCATTTGTTATCTCGCGGCCTTCGTGGTCGAGAAAGATCGTACGCTTAGGCGAATCAGCGGTCGGTTGCGCAAGGGTTTCAGTGCTCGCAACGAGAAATATCATTGATGCGAGCATTAGTAGCCATTGCGTGATCTCTTTCATCGACATTTGACTAAAAATAAGAGAGATGAGCCGCGAAAGCAAACTTGTCTAAATGAAGGTGGAATATGATCTTCGGGCGCTCGGACGAGAGTGAAATAGGAACATCAGAGAATACTCTGAATTCTTTTTGGGTTATATGCCCCTTTTTCGTCATACATCTCGTTTATCTTTAATGAATCAAACCATTTTACGGGCTCGGAACACGGATCGGGACAAATGATGAAATGCTTGACCCCTACGAAAGGTTGTAATACCATTCAGCAACCCTTTCAATTATTAGTGTTTTGATCCGGGAGATCTATCTGTGATCGGCAAAACCATATCGCACTACCACATCACTTCGCAGCTCGGTGAAGGCGGTATGGGTGTTGTCTATGAAGCTGAGGATGTTAATCTTGGCCGCCGGGTCGCTCTTAAGTTTCTCTCGCCGTCGATGGCTAACGACGCCAATCTGCTTCAGCGTTTTCAGCGCGAAGCTCGTGCTGCTTCTTCGCTTAATCATCCGAATATTTGCACGATTCACGGCATTGAGCAGGATGAAGATCAACACTTCATCATCATGGAGCTTCTCGACGGCGAATCGTTAGCGGACCGAATTCGACGAGGGCCCATCGATATCGACTCCGTCCTGAGTTTGGGCGTCCAGATCGTAGATGCATTGGAATCCGCCCACTCTAAAGGTATTGTTCACCGAGACCTGAAGCCCGCGAACATTTTCGTTACATCAAGAGGTCAGGCCAAAATACTCGATTTCGGGCTTGCAAAGATCGACCGGCAGAAAACAGATGCGACCTCAAATGTCCCGACCGCCATTGCAGACGAATTGACTTCGGCGGGTGCAACCATGGGGACCGTCGCATATATGTCCCCCGAACAGGCCCGCGGCGAGGTCACAGACACCCGAACGGATCTCTTTTCGGTAGGCACCGTGCTGTATCAGATCGCGACGGGCGTTCTGCCGTTTCAAGGCGAGACTTCGGCAATGGTCTTTGATGCGATCCTTAACCGCGAATCTGTACCCGTAACGCAGATCAACCCGTCACTGCCGGTGGAACTCAGCAGGATCATTGGGCAGGCACTTGAGAAGGATCGCGACCTTCGCTACCAGAGTGCGACGGATCTAAAAACGGCTCTAAAAAGGCTGAAACGCGATCTTGACTCGGGACGGCATTCCGGCGAAACAAGCTCGATACATAGCACTCGAGCACCACAGGCGATCCTTGAACACTCAATAGCCGTCCTCTACTTTGAAAATCTTAGCGGCATGAAAGAGGACGAGTACTTGCGTGACGGCATTACAGAGGACATTACGACCGAACTCTCAAAGATCAAGCGGGTAAAAACATTCTCCCGTGCAATGGTGTTGGGTTACCGCGACAAACCGGTCACAGCCGGACAGGTCGGAAATGAACTTGGGGCTTCCTACGTCCTTACCGGAAGTCTGCGGCGTGCAGGAAACCGCCTGCGCATCAATGCCCAGCTCGTTGACACGACGACCGATTTTCCACTTTGGTCCGAACGCTACGACCGCGAGATGGCCGATGTTTTTGAAGTACAGGATGAGATCGCGTCAAAAATTGCGGCCGCATTGCGGATAACACTTTCGCCACAGGAACAGCAGGCATTGGCCGCAAAGCCGACTGAGAACCTTCAGGCATACGACCTGTATCTGAGAGGCAGAAACTACGCACGGCGTGTAGGCCGGCAAGATATGCAGGTCGCGCTTCAGATGTATGAGAACGCGGTCGCGCTTGACGAAGGATTCTCGCTGGCACATGCAGGCTTGGCGAACGTATGCGCTCAATTTTACTACCACTATGAACGTAAGGCGCAATGGATCGAACGCGCAATTTCCGCGACACAGAAAGCGAGTTCCAACGGAAACGATGCTCCTGAAATAAAGCTCGCCGAGGCTTGGGTCGATTTTGCAGAAGGTCGATACGAAAATGCCGTTGACAAGATGCGGCCGGCACTTGCTCGCGACCCTGACCTTGACGGCGGATACTATTTGCTGGGCCGTGCTCTTTTCGAGGCCGGGAGGTATCAGGAGATTGCGGATCTTATGGAGGACGCTCTGGCCCACGCAGGCGAAAACTACAATACAACCATTCCGATACATAACGCTTTGGGGGCATTGGGAAAAAAAGATGCCCTTATGAACTTTACCCATCGGGAGATTGCCGTATTCGAAGAGCACCTTAAGAAAGTGCCCGAAGACGCCAGGGTCCGCGTACTTCTAGCTAGTGACTACGCAATGCAGGGGCGACTGGACGACGCCAAACGGGAGTTGGACATGGCGATACTCCTGCGTCCGGATGACACAATGATCCTTTACAATGCCGCTTGCTGCTTCTGCGCGATGAACAACGCAAAAGACGCAATGAATGCCCTCAAAAAGTCGTGGGAAGGTGGAAATAGGCACTCTGCGTGGGCCCGGCAGGATCCTGATCTAGCAATTCTACATGGCGATCCGGAGTTCGAGCGACTATATCCACCTGCAGATACAGCGGCGGCCTGAGCAAATTCCCGATTACGTCCTGAAGATCAGGGAACAAAAAACCGGGCGGGGTCAATTCCTCGCCCGGTTCTTTCTAGCTAGCGATCGATTACTGCCCTTGTCCAAGCGAGAATCCCGGTTCGCCGTCGAAGAAGCAAAGGTGCTCGGTCTTGATGAAATCAAAACCGGCAGCCTGCACCCGCTGGAGCAGATTGATGACCTGTTGGTGCGTGATCTCGCGGTTGTCGTTGTCAGACATAAAGCGGCAACGCCAGTGGTCAACGCAGAAAGTATCCTCAAAGCCCTTCGGATAAACCTTCGTCCCCCGGTTCGAGATCATCACGAGCTTAAGCCCATCGCCGTTGGCAGCGGCTTCGAGCTTCTGGCCGAGTTCGGTGCCTGCGCCGTAGTAGCTACCGTTCCACCAATGGAGGAAAACGTCGACGCCGACGAGCTCTTTTTTTGCAGGGTTAAGTACGGAGTAGATCGGCTTGCGGTCTGCCTCAGCGATCTCTTCGACCTTTTTGTATTCGACCGGCTTAAGCGTCTCCGGTTTCTGGCCGAGACGATCGACAACGGCCTGTGCAAATTCTTTCGTGCCGACCTTTTCCTTCGAGACGCCTTCCTTGAAGATGTCGTAGGTATGCACGCCATCTTCGATGGTCTTGAGCCATGCATTGTGGGCAAGCTCGGCGATGTCCGGCTGGTTAAGGTGAACGAGCATCATAATCGAACCGAGGAAAAGGCCCGACGGGTTCGCGAGGTTCTGCCCCGCACGCCGCGGTGCCGAACCGTGGATGGCTTCGAACATCGAGATGTGCTCGCCGATGTTTGCCGAACCTGCCAGCCCGACCGAACCGGCGATCTGCGCCGCGACGTCTGAGAGAATGTCGCCGTAGAGGTTTTGCATCACGATGACGTCAAAATTCTCCGGCGTATCGGCCATCTTTGCGGCACCGATATCGACGATCCAGTGGTCCGCCTCAATGCCCGGATACTCGGCCGCGATCTCGTCAAAGACCTTGTGGAAGAGCCCGTCGGTCTGCTTCATGATGTTGTCCTTCATGAAGGCGGTGACCTTTTTGCGGTTATTCCGATGGGCATACTCAAAGGCGTAGCGGACGATCTTTTCGCATCCGGGACGCGAGATCAGTTTCAAGCACTGCTCGACCATATCGGTCTGGCGATGCTCAATACCCGCGTAGGTATCTTCTTCATTTTCACGGACGATCACGACGTCCATCACCGGATGCTTCGTCTTAATGAACGGGTGGTAGGAAACGCACGGTCGGATGTTTGCGTAAAGGCCAAGCGTCTTGCGGACCGTTACGTTCAGCGACTTAAAGCCGCCGCCCTGCGGGGTCGTTATCGGCGCTTTCAGGAAAACCTTTGTCCTCCGAAGCGAATCCCATGACTCAGGCGCGATGCCGGCCGTATTTCCCGAGAGATAGACCTTTTCACCGATCTCGATCGTCTCGATATCGATGCGGGCACCGGCTTCCTTGATGATATGAAGCGTCGCATCCATGATCTCGGGGCCGATCCCGTCCCCGTGGGCGACTGTTATAGGCACATTTGACATAGTTGTATTAAGTTTTCCTCTAAGAGTTTGAAAAGCAAAAGATAAACGAGGATTTTACTTTAACGCGTTGTGCAAGGCAATCGGCGGCTGCCGGGACCGAGACCTGAATATGTGCCGCTTTTGGAACGAGGCCGCCGAAGACCTATACTTGGAGGACACGCTATGCTTACTTCGCTTTACCTGAACACCTCGGCACGGGCACGCTTTCAACTGATCTTTACCGCACTTTTTGCGTTCGGTTTCTTTGCGGTGCCGGCTGCGACGGATATGCTCGGGCAGTTTCCGCAGCAGCGGCGGCTCGAGATCCGCGAGCAGCGGCAGCAGGAAGCAGAGCGCCGAAGACGCGAGGCAAATGAAGCGGCGTTGGCCGCCCGCGACGCGGTACCGCGGCCTCGTGTTGCGGTCATGAACGTCAATGTCCAGATGGCCTTGACAACTGAGAACGCCAAGAACTTTGACGAAGCGAGGGCAAAGGCGGCCAAGCGTGTCCGTGACGGCGAGACACTCTGGATGCACCTGAAGTTTCAAGGAAAGCTCGGCGATTATGTGCTGACCTTTCGCGACGAGGAAAGCGGCACCTTGAGGTATGTGCTCTACGCCGAGACGGGGCCGCAGGACGACCCTACCGCACTGGCAAAGTACGCGATCGAATTCGCAAAAGAGGACCTTGCCAGCCCTGAGGTCAGGATATCTCTTACGCCGCTCAGCCCGGGGCAAAAACTCGGGACGCCCGTCCTGCTTGCAACGGCCGCAACTCGGCAGCCGGGCGTTTGGAATAACGAGCTCCGGCTGACAAACAACCCCGTCATTCCGCGGGCACCGACCGACAATCTCGCAAAGCTTGATTTTGCTCTCGACCTTGGCCAGGGCAACGGCCGCTACTCAGGGCTTTGGGCCGGATTTCGTGATTTCGGTTTGAGCGGCCCGGCCGCTGATACGGCGCTTCCGGTCGCTCGCTCGTTCTATAGCCTGCCGATCAAGACCGCCATCCAAAGCCATCTGACCGAAAAGGGCATTGAACCGGTGAGGTTCTTTTTCGCTCAGGACCATTGGCTTGAAACACTGCCCTCGGCGACCAGCAAGGTTCGCGAACGGAGTATCACGGCGATCTTCACTTACAAGAAAGGCGAGGAGTGCTTTTTCGGATCAGCGACGGCCGGGCAGACCTACTCGCTTTTGAACAGCAAGTTTGATGACGCGAAGATCGAATCCCGCGTCGGGATGCCGCTTGACTGCAAAGAATTGCAGTAGATCCACCGCCGGCTCAGGCAAGCCGGTCTATCTTTTCCGCAAGGTCGAAGTCGAGCGGGGTCAGCCCGCCGCGGTCATGTGTCGTTATTTCAAACTCGGCATAGCCCCAGCCCATCTTGATGTCCGGGTGATGGTCGGCAGCCTCAGCCAGCTCGCCCGCACGATTGACGAACGCGAGGCTTTCGGCGAAGTTAGCAAATTCAAACCGTTTTCTTAACGTCCCGTCAACGGCACTCCAGCCGCTGAGTTGGGCGGTCCGCTCTAATATCTCATCTTCGGTCAATCGTTCCCGCGTCATTATTTTTCAGTGCCTCTTTTTTCGGTTATACTTCCCTTTTATTTTAGAACACTATTACCATAACGAGTTTTAAATGCGCCCTCGAGCCCTTATTATCAGCCTTTTTGTCGCCCTGTCCGCCTTCGCAGCGGGCTGCGGCGGCCCGGAAAAGCCGGCCTCGCCCAAAGAAACATTTCAAACCTACGCCAAGGCCCTTAAGCAAAAGGACCTTACAACAATGAAACTTCTGCTCTCAAGCGAAACGCTGAAAATGCACGAGCAGCAGGCAAAGGCCCAGGGTGTCACGGTCGATGACATTGTAAAACGTGAAGCACTGATCAGCGAATCGCAGACGCTCGTGAAATTCCGCAACGAAAAGATCGAGGGCGAGAAAGCTACGCTGGAGGTCGAGAATTCATTCGGCGGCTGGGACACTGTTCCGTTCGTTTTTGAAGAAGGCCAGTGGAAGATCGATAAAAAAGGCTTTGCCGACCAGATGATGCGCGAGATCGAGGAAAGCCAGCGACAGATCGAGGACGCCATAAACCAGGGCCGGCAGGGCGGCCCGGTCACTCCAATGACAGACCCGGCGATGAGCCCCTCGCCCGCGAACCCCTTCTAACGCCGAAAGGAGAGAATGTGACACTGATAAAACCTTTCCGCGCTCTTCGTCCGGCACCCGAATTTGCCCGCCAGGTCTCAAGCGTCCCCTACGACGTGATCACCGAGGACGAGGTCCGCGGCTTCATCCGGGAAAACCCACTCAGCTTTTTGCGAATAACACGGGCCGATGCCGATTGCACCGAGGCCGACGACCATCTGCGAAAGGCCGAGGAAAACCTTGAAGACCTGATACGCCGAGGCGTTCTTTTTGAAGAAGCCGAACCATCGATCTATATTTACCGGCTGATGTCCGAACGGCATTCGCAGACGGGCGTGGTCGCCTGCTGTTCGCTGGAGGAGTACAGACAAGGCCTTATCAAAAAGCACGAACACACACGGCCGGAGAAAGTGTCCGAGCGAACGCGGCACATGGTCTGCCTGAGGGCACAGACCGGCCTCATATTCCTGGCCTATCGCGGGACCGAACAAATAAATGAATTGGTCGCCGGGGAATTGTCAGGTGAGCCGATCTACGATTTCACGTGCACGAACGACATCCGGCAGACGGTCTGGAAGGCCGCCCGGCCGGACGAGTTCGCGGATGCTTTCGGCGACGTTCCCGCACTTTATGTCGCCGACGGGCATCACCGACTTGAGAGCGCAAGGCTCGCGGCAGATGAACTCGCCGCAGAAAACCCCGAGCACGACGGCAGCGAGGACTACAACTTCGTGATCGCCGGAATGTTTCCTGCGGAACAGCTCAAAATACTTGCCTACAATCGCGTAGTCCGCGACGACTCCGGCCGCTCGGACGATGAGATACTCAATTTGCTTTCCGAGAGCTTCATCATTTCACCTGCCGATCGGGCCGTCCCGGAAGAACACGGCGAGATCATAATGTACCTCGGCGGAAAGTGGTACGACCTTCGACACAACGTTGCATACATCCGCGAGCCGGACCCGATCGAGCGGCTCGACGTTACCATTCTTCAGCAGTATGTCCTCGCACCGGTCTTTGGAATCGAAGATCCGCGGACAGACCAGAGGATCGGCTTTGTCGGCGGGATCCACGGTACCGAAGAGCTCAAGCAGCGGGTCGATTCCGGCGAAGCAAGAGCGGCATTTTCGCTTTTTGCCACGACGATGGACGACCTTTTCGCTGTTTCGGACATGGGCGAAACAATGCCGCCGAAATCGACCTGGTTCGAGCCAAAGCTCAAGGACGGCCTTTTCATTCACCGCATCTGATCAAGCCCGCGGCAAGGCGATATCGCGAATGCCCGAAAGCACTCCGCCCTTCCGTTCGAGCGTCAGGATCGGGTTGAAGCCGCCTTTTCGCGATTCGCGTTCGCGTGCGGTGATCAAGCTGTCACCTTCGAAGAGAATGGAGTCGATCCAATCCTCACGCGTTTCCGGCGTCGTCACGGTCATATGAATGTGGGCCGCGGTCCGGCGGGCCGGATAAGGTGCTGGCTTGATGGTCTCAAACTCATAACGGCCTTCGGCGTCGGTCAGGAGCCAACCACGAAACCGGCCGTGTTTATGCTCGCTCCCGCGGCCGTAAATGCCGTCCAGATCAGTATGGTAGAGGTAGATCAGAGTATTCGGCGCCGGCGTTTTCGCATCGGAACGAAAGACCCGGCCACTTATGATCAGCCGCTCACCTTTTTCCTCGCTTCCTGCGATCACAGCATTGGCGGCAACGGTTTCGGGCACATCGCGGGCACCGCACCATTCGCAGCCGGCATCTGATATCGCGTTCTGCAAAAGACGCCGGCGGATATCTGAATCGACACTTTGCGCACTGACGTCAGGCCGGCATCCCGGCACCAGAGGCAGTACCGCAAATGCTGCCGCACTCAACAGGAAACTCCTTCTTCCATTGTTTTCAATATGGATCATTGCCATTTCCCTCCTTTTTGCGAGGAAAACACCACCGAGGACATTTTTGTGTCGGCCCGAATGACGATATTCCCGCCTTTGACCGTAAATGTGATAGAATTCGCCAGTTTCGAGCGTTGAAGGGCCTGCCAAATGATCGAGCATTTTCCTGATACAGAGCGGCTTGCATTCCGCGGATTCACGCTGGACGACCTGCCGCAATTGATCGAACAGCGAGCCGACCCGGAAGTAAATCGCTACCTCGGCGGGCCGGAAAGGCAGAATCCCGAAGCTCTTTCCAAACGCATCCGGTTCTATATTTCCTGTTACGACTCGCACGGCTTCGGGATGTGCCCGATGATCTGGAAAGAGACAGGCGAGGTCATCGGCACAGCCGGCTTACAGCCGCTCGTCGGGACCGATGACATCGAGGTCGGCTACAGCCTCATCCCCGAGTTCTGGCGTCGCGGGATCGGGTCTGAAGCGGCTCGAGGCTGGATGGACCTGGGCTTTGGAATTCACGGCCTTGAGAGGATCGTCGCGGTTGCCCACCCGGAGAACATCGGCTCACGGCGGATAATGGAAAAGCTCGGAATGATCTACGAAAAAACGGAGGAGCATTACGGCGAAGATTGCGTCTTTTACGGTGTCTCGCGTGAGGCGTATCTTGCCGGAAAATGAAATTATGAAAAAGCTTGCAGCCGCAGCCGGGTTCGTGACCCTTTTTGCCTTGGTATCGCTGGCCCAGCAGATGCCGAAGAGCAACTTCACCAATTTTGACAAAAGCAAGATCCACTACTACGACATCGGCAACTCGAAGAGCCGTACAGCTATTGTATTCATCCACGGCTGGACCTGCTCAGCAGATTTCTGGAAGGACAGCTTCAATGCCTTCCCGCAAAATCGCGTGATCGCCATCGACCTCATCGGCCATGGTCAGAGCGACAAGCCGAACGCGATCTACTCGATGGACCTTTTCGCCAAATCGATCGACGCCGTTCTGACCAAAGAAAAGATCGAAAAGGCCGTGCTTGTTGGGCACAGTATGGGAACACCCGTCGCTAGGCAATATTACCGGCTCTTTCCGGCAAAGACCGCGGGCATCGTGATAGTTGACGGCGCGCTCCGGCCCTACATGAGCAGCGAAGAATTCGACAAGTTCTTCGCCCCGGTCAGATCGAATTACGTTCAGAATGCGCCGAACTTCATTAACGGAATGCTCCAGCCGATAAAGGACGCCGCCCTTCGCGATTGGATCCGCGAGAGGATGCTTGCAACCCGTGCCCCGGTCGCGCTAAGTGCGATGGACGGCATGGGCGACATGACCATCTGGAACACCGACAAGATCAATGTTCCGGTGCTTGCCGTCATGGCGGAATCTCCGGCTTGGAAGGCTGATGAAGAGGCCTTTTTCAAGAGCATTGCCCCAAATCTTGAATTTCACATGTGGAAGGACGCCAGCCACTTCCTGATGATGGAAAAGCCGGCGGAATTCAACAGCCTCATCAAAGCATTTATCACGAAGAACTCGCTGCTTTAACCGCTTGGCCATATCAAAGTGAAGCCGAACTATTTGAAGCTCATCTTTGCCGTCCTCGCCGCGATCTACTTTTTGTGGATCGCCTATGACCCAATGCAAGGCAGCTTTTTGGATCTTGTTGATCTGCCGATACATGAGACAGGGCATCTGCTGTTTCGGCCGTTCGGCGAGTTCATGATGATCGCCGGCGGAAGTCTATTTCAGGTGATAATGCCGGCCCTTTTCGTCGGCTACTTCGTTTGGAAAGGACAGTATTATTCGGCCGCGATAGTGCTTTTCTGGGTCGGGCAGAGTATTCTCAATGTTTGGGTCTATGCGGCGGATGCGGTCGTGATGCAGCTTGTTCTGCTAGGCGGCCTGACCGGAAGCGAGGGCAGCTTTCACGACTGGAATTATATGCTGACGCGGCTCGGGCTGCTCGATTCGACCAAGACGGTCGCCGGGCTGATCCGGGCCGTCGGCACATTGACCATCATCGCCGCTGCGGCACTCTCCATTTATCTCTCTTTTGGTGACGAGGCCGAACTCGACTTCACCGACGATCTATGACGGTAAGCCTGATAACAGGAGCTTCAAGCGGGATCGGCGAGGCGTTTGCCCGGCGGCTTGCGGCCGAAGGCCATGAGCTTTTGCTCGTCGCTCGGTCGGAAGCAAAGCTAGCCGCGCTCTGCGAGGAACTCCGTGCGGCCCACGGCGTTACGGCAAACTATGTCGCCATTGACCTTACCGACTTCGAGGCCGACCGCCGGCTGTTTCAGGAAACCGAAAGGCATGGCCTTGAGGTCGATTGGCTGATCAACAATGCCGGTTTCGGCTCAATGGGCGATTTTACCGAACTCGACCTTGAACGCGAGCTTGAGATGATCGGCCTCAACGTGATGGCACTTGTCGCGTTGACTCACCGATACCTTCCGGGAATGAGGCAGCGGCGGAGCGGTGTCATCGTGAATGTTTCCTCGACGGCAAGCTATCAGCCGATTCCCTATATGGCGACCTATGCCGCGACAAAGGCCTTCGTTACGAGCTTTTCGCAGGCGATAGCCGAAGAGAATCGGCAGTTTGGTATTCTTGTCCAGGCACTTTGTCCGGGGCCGACCGATACCGAATTTTTTGAGAACGCAAGGATCGACCCGACCTCGATGTTCAAACAGCAGCAAACGGCCGAGG
>ERZ761602.7539-NODE-7539-length-11478-cov-47.241180_pt1 | contig 11478 bp, 10 predicted proteins | sample MGYA00512165_ERZ761602 | MGnify/ENA primary metagenome ERZ761602 (study PRJEB28899, sample SAMN02445085) | bioreactor sludge metagenome | biome: EBPR sludge; isolation source: Thorneside wastewater treatment plant | place: Australia: Brisbane, Thorneside... | reverse complement strand
CCCTGTTCCGCTTGCGCCCGCGCCGCGCTCGCCAACTGGTTGGCTTGCCCGGCGTGATCGGCGCTTTGCCTGACCGTGCCGGTGAGTTGCTCCATGGTGGATGCGGTTTCCTCCAGCGCGCTGGCTTGCGCTTCCGTGCGTTGGGCCAAGTCATCGTTGCCCTGCGCGATTTCGGCGGCGGCGCTGTTGACGATGTCGGTAGTCTCTTGAACCTCACGGGCGATCCGCCGCAACTCCACCGTCATGGTTTGCATCGCCATTAACAGTTGGCCCGTTTCATCACCGGCGGTCGTTTTGACATCGACGGTCAAATCGCCCCGCGCGACTCTATCGGATACCGTCGCTGCTTTCTGAACTCGCCGGCTGATCTTTTGCGCCGCCAGCCAGGCGATGCCGATGGTAAGCCCCATCACCACTAATGCGCCCAAGCCCGCCAAGATCATGGTTTGACGAAGCTGGGCCGCCACTTTCTGTTCGATCTGGCCGACCGCGTCATCAATGTCATCAATGTAGAAACCCGTGCCCACCATCCATTGCCATTTATCCAGACCCGCCGCATAACTTAATTTAGGGACGGCTTTTTTCTTTGAGGGCTTATCGAAGATGTATTCGACGTAACCGCCCCCCCGCTTCGATTGTTCGATCATTTCACGAACGTAGAACACCCCGTTCGCATCTTTTAATCCGGATAGATTTTTGCCTTCCAATTCCGGTTTGGGGCGCAAAACGAGATTAGTGCCATCGGGTAGATAAGCGAAAAAATAACCATCCTTACCATAACTTAATTGACGTAAAATAACCCGCGCTTGTTCTCGGGCTGCTTTATCATCCGCCGCAGCACTGTCGTAGATCGGCTTAATGGCTGAAACGGCCATATCCACATAGTTCTTAAGCTCTGCTTCTTTTGCGGCCCGCATACTCGCTCGCGCTGTCTCCACTTCCTGTCGACCCAACTGATAGATCTGATAAAACGATAAACTCGTCAATACCAATGTCAAGATGATGATCGGGAGGACTACTAACAAAATGAGCTTAATTTTCAGTGAAAGAGTTGTCATGGTGCTGACCAACTTTATAAAATCAGTCTGATTGCTTTTAACCTCGGCTAGCGTTTCAAGGCGCTAGCCCCCAAAACTGAACGATGCGATAACTGGCACATATCCCAACCGGCAGCGCGTAGTCGGCGGCGACGCCGCACTGCGTTTGGCCCGGACCCGGATCGATGGGCTGTCCGTGGCCCATGCCGTCTATCAGATAAAGTTCGACGCGCGGCTGGCCGGCGTTGTCGCGGTAGACGCGGTGGGTATAACCGGATTCCGATTGCTCCACCACCGCGCGGCGGTCAATATTTTGCAGCGCGGTCCATTGCTCGACTAACTCGACCGCATTGTCCGCATCGACCACCCAATCCGACTCACCTTGCCAGATTGATACCAAAGGCCCGCTCGTCGGCTTTAAGCCGGTGCTGGCGGTGGCTTGCCGGACCCATTCGCCCCACTCCGCCGGTTCCAAATCTCGCCCCAGGAACTGGCAGCGCAAGGCGCTTATCAAGCCGCTGGCACAACCGTAGGGAATACCGGCCACGATCCCGCCGCCCGCAAATACATCGGGATAAACCGCCAGCAGCGCGGCGGTCATCGCCCCGCCCGCCGACAAGCCGGCCACATAAATTCGCTTCGGATCGATGGACTGATCGGCCTGCACCCGCGCGATCATCTGGCGGATCGATCCCGTTTCGCCTCGATCTCGTCCGATCGAGTCCGGCTCGAACCAGTTGAAACAACGCTGGCCGTTGTTGGTCGATGGCTGTTCGGGCAGCAAGAGCATGAAGCCCCAGCGCTCGGCCTGCTCCAGCCAACCAGCCTGACGGGCGTAATCGAGCGCCGTCTGCTGGCAGCCGTGCAGCGCGACCACCAGCGCCGCTGGCGCGCGCAAAGTCTCGGGCCGGTACTGAAACATCCGCAGGCCGCCCGGATTCGAGCCGAACTCCCGCACCTCCGCCGGCATTCCGGATCGAACCGGTCCGGCGGAAATTAGCAACAACCCCGCCAGCAGCCCGCTGGCGACATTCTGAAGGCGGTGAGACATGACGCGGTTCCTCCAGCGAATGCCGGAAGAAGCCGCCCGCGCTCATTCAGTGCTGATATTGAAGATGCTGACAGCTTCCAGCAGCGTATCCGCTTGATGGTTCAACATGACGGCGGCGGCCGTGATCTTTTCGGCGAACGCCGCGTTGGCTTGCGTGGCCCGGTCGAGTTGCATCGCGGCTTCGTTCACCTGGCCGATGCCGGCAGCCTGTTCCGTAGTGGCGCGGTTGATGTCGCCCATGATCGTGGTCACGCGGTTGATCGAGGCTACCATGTCCCCCATGGCTTTGCCGGTCTCCCGCGACAATTTCGCCCCCGATTCCACCTTGGTCAACGAGTCGGAAATTAAATTCTTGATTTCCTTGGCCGCCGTCGCGGTTTTTTGCGCCAGATTGCGCACTTCGGAGGCCACCACGGCAAAACCCCGACCCTGCTCGCCGGCGCGGGCGGCCTCGACCGCCGCATTGAGCGCCAAAATATTGGTTTGAAAAGCGATTTCATCGATCACGCCGATGATGTCGGCGATTTTGGCCGAGCTTTGGTTGATGTCGGTCATGTTCGCCACCGCCAGGCCGACCACCTTGCCGCCCTGTTCGGCGATGCTCGAAGCCGACGAGGCCAGCTGGTTGGCCTGACGGGCCAGATCGGCGGTTTGCTGGACCGTCGCGTGGAGTTGCTCCATGCTGGCGGCGGTTTGCTCCAAACTGGAGGCTTGCGATTCGGTTCGCGCCGATAAATCGACGATGCCGGAGGAAATTTCGCCAGTCGCCAGATGCATGGCGTTGGCCTGGGCGCGCACGTCGGAGACGATGCCCCACAAATTAACGTTGGTCTGGTTGAGGCCGCGGATCGCCTGACCGATGGCGTCGTGGCGGGAGGTCGCCAGCCGGTCGGTCAAATCCGCGCCGGCGATGCGTTGGGCCATCCGCGCCACGCCCTGCAACGGCTGGGCGACCGAACCGTTTAACCACCAGCCCAGCATCCCCGCGACTGTGAACCCCATCACTCCCAACAGGCCGATCCGCGACCATTCCGGACCGGACGGCCCCGCGCCGGCGACAAACCAGCGGCCACCGATCCAATCGAAGGCCAGCATCGCCAGCACCACCGCCAACAGCGCGATCCAGATGCGGGCGTGGACTCCGAGTTGCGCCCATTGGCTCAGTTTCCCCAACCAGTCGGTGCGGACCACGTCGCCGCCGCGCACGCCATGCGGGCTTTGACCGGCGCGCATCGCCTGATAAAGCGCGGTCGCGCCGGCGACTTCCTCGCGGCTGGGCTTGACCCGCACCGACATATAACCGACCGGTTCGCCGTCCTTGATGATCGGGGTGACGTTGGCCTTGACCCAATAAAAATCGCCGTTCTTGCGCCGGTTCTTGACCGGCGCGGTCCATTGTCGGCCCGTTTGAATCGTCCGCCACAGATCGGCGTAGGCTTCGGGGGGCATATCGGGGTGACGCACCAGATTGTGCGGCTGGCCGATCAGCTCTTCCTTGGCATAACCGCTGGTCTCGACAAAGGCCGGATTGGCGTAGGTGATCCGGCTGTCGAGGTCGGTCATGGAGACCAGAGCGCAATCGTCAGCGAGGACGTATTCGGTATCGGTAACAGGCAGGTTGGTACGCATGGGGTGGTCTAGCCAAACTCTAAAGCGTCATTGGTTCAATGCGGGCGAGGCCGTTCAAAACAGCTCGACGTCGCCCTCATCCATGGATTGCTGCAAAACGGTCTTGCTTTTCTGAAACAGCCCAGAGCGCTGCATGGCCTCCAGCTGGGCTTGCAGTTCCAGCAGCGCCTTGCGGGTGTCGCCGCCTTTTTGCGCGACCTCGGCGAACGCGCGCAGGCGGTTGCGCAGCTCCGCCAACACCTGCTCCTGCTCGCCCATTTCCCGATCCGCATGCGCCAGCAGTTGGCCGACGATGTCTTCAAATTGCAGCGACTGCACCGCCAGGCCCACGCTGCGGTCGATGCCTTGGCTCAGCTCGGACACCTGGCCGAGATTTTCGGACACGTACTCGTTCATCACCCCCAGCTTGGCGAACAGAATATCGGCGTTATCCTTGGCTTCGATCAGCGACGCCATGTCGCGCATCGCCATCTGGTTGACCACATCGCGCGTTTCGTGAACGATCTTCTTGGATTGTTCCACCTGGACCCGGATTTGCTCGTTCAAGCGCGCCGAGCTGTGCGACAAATTACGCATCTCGGTGGCCACCACCTGAAAGCCCCGGCCGGCTTCCCCCGAACGCGCCGCTTCGATGAAGGCGTTGAGCGACAGCAAGTTGGTCTGTTTGGTGATCATTTCGACGTTGCTGAGCAGCGAGAAGGTCTGATTCACCACATCGGTCATCGCTTCCATCTTGGCGATCACGCCGCTGCTTTGGGCGCTGACTTGGCTTAAGGTGTCCATGAAGCCTTGCAGGATCATCGACATGCCGTCGGCGATTTCCCGCACGCTGGCGCGGTTGCTGTTCCCCCCGCCCGCCTTTTTCTGCGACACCTCCTCGATCAGCGACGCCACCAGTTGCTGCTGGGCGCGGGTTTGGCTGTTCAAGCTGTTGAAGCTGTTGCCCAGCTTGACCACCGCATCGCTGATGATGGTCTTGCCGCGCCGGATGTCCTCGTGAATCTTCCCTTCCTTGAGGGACAGAATCTCTTGCAAGGCCACTAAAATCTCGGCCGCGATCCGCGCCTGATCGTCCGGTTCGTCGCGCGGCGAGTCGACTGCCCGAGCGCTGGTTTCGATGGCTTTCATCGCGCGTGCTCCTCCGCAAACCGCAACATCTGTCCGGCTACCGCTTCCAGGGGCAAGACCTTATCGACCCCGCCCAGTTTTACCGCCTGGCCCGGCATTCCCCACACCACGCTGGTCCGCTCGTCCTGGGCGATGGTGGGCGCGCCGGCCTCGTGCATTTCCTTCAAGCCCCGCGCGCCGTCGTCGCCCATGCCGGTCAAAATTACGCCGACCGCGTTTTGACCCGCGTTGGCCGCCACCGACCGAAACAGCACGTCCACGCTGGGGCGGTGCCGGTTGACCGGCGGACCGTCGTTCAACCGGCACATGTAGCGCGCGCCATCGCGCACCAGCATCAGATGCCGGTCGCCGGGCGCGATGTAGGCGTGCCCCGGAAACACTTGCTGGCCGTCTTGCGCCTCGCATACCGAAATCGCCGCCACCGAATCCATCCGCCGGGCGAAGGGGCCGCTGAACGCCTCCGGAATGTGCTGGGTGATCACGATGCCCGGACAGTTCAGCGGCATCCGGATCAAGACTTCCTTGATCGCCTCGGTGCCGCCGGTGGACGCGCCGATGGCGATGATGCTTTCGGTGGTCTTGAACGGCCGCCGCTGGCCGTCCTGGCGCAGGATGACATCGGCCGAATATTTTTCGCTGACGCTGGGGATGGCGGCGGGAGTGGGGCGGCGCTCCCGCACCCGAGCGCCCGCCGCCACCCGGACCTTCTCGCCGATTTCCAGGGCGTAATCGTCCAGGGTGTGCGCCAGATCCACCTTGGGCTTGGTCACGAAATCGATCGCGCCCAGCTCCAGGGCCTGCAGCGTCACCGCCGCGCCCGATTCGGTCAGCGAGGACACCATGACCACCGGCATCGGCCGCAACCGCATTAAATTGCTTAAAAAAGTCAAGCCGTCCATGCGCGGCATTTCCACATCCAGGGTCAACACATCGGGATTGAGCTTCTTGATCTTTTCCCGCGCCATGTAAGGATCGGTGGCCGAGCCGACCACGTCGATATCCGGCTCCTTGCCCAGTATTTCCGTGAGGATCTGGCGGACCAGCGCCGAATCGTCGACGATCAAGACTTTGATTTTGTCCGCCATCAGCCGAAATCTCCGAACAGTTCCACCTCGCCGCCCTTGCTCTCGGGCCGGCGCAGATCGTCGCGGTAGGCGGTTTCTTGCTTGATGATGGTTTCGCTGCGGACGTTGCGCAGCTTCTTGACCAGCACCTTGCCGGTCGCCGGCAGGTAAGCCATGCGGCGCGGCAAGTCGCCGCCCACATCCTCGGCGGCGATGCTCAAGCCTTCGGTCCGCAGATAGGACCGCACGAAGGCGATATTCTGGAGGCCGATATCGGTCATCCCTCCCATGATCCGGCCGCCGCCAAAGACTTTAATTTCCAGATTTTCGCGCCGGCCGCCATATTTGAGGACGCAGTTGATCAAACGCTCCATCGCGTAGCTGCCGTAAGCGGCGTCAGCGCTCAGCCCGCGGTGTCCCGATTCGTCGCCCGAGCGATTTTCTTCGGGCAGCATGAAATGGTTCATGCCGCCGATGTTGGCCACCTTGTCGCGCACGCAAGCGGAAATGCAGGAGCCGAGCACGGTGGTGATCATCTCCTGGCAGTGGGTGACGTAATATTCCCCGGCGAGAATCCTGACCACTTCGACGTTCTGGACCGGATCCCAGTAACTGCTCATGTGGGCGAATTCCGGCAGGCGCAAGTGTTTTAAAGGGGTCGAGGCGCGCGTGGCCGCAGTCATCGTCGGTTACCTTAAAGGCATCGTTGGTAGATGGTCTTGCCCAGCGGAGCAAACCGCTCGGTGACCTTGAACAGCGATTCGGAATGGCCGACAAACAGATGGCCTTGGTCGTCGAGCAGATCGGCGAAGCGTTCGAACAAGACCCGCTGGGTCGGCTTGTCGAAGTAGATCACCACATTGCGGCAAAAGATGATGTCGAACGGGCCGCGCATCGGCCAATCCCCCATCAGATTCAATTGCTTGAAGGTAATTAAATCGCGCAGCGCCGACGCGACCCGAACCTGCCCCGCCTGCCCCCCCCGCCCTTTTTGGAACCAGCGCCGCAACCGGGCGTCCGACAAATCCTTGATCCGGCTTTCGTCGTACACCCCCCGTTCGGCCGTCGCCAGCACGTTGGAATCCAGATCGGTCGCCAAGATCCTCACATCCCAGCCGGTCGCCGGCAGGGTTTCCCGCACGGTCATGGCGATGGAATAGGGTTCCTCGCCGGTCGAACAGCCGGCCGACCAGATCCGGATGCGGCGGTTGCCGAGCCCTTGCGCGCGCATGAGCGCCGGCAGCAGTTCCTTGCCCAAAAATTCGAAATGATGCGATTCTCGAAAGAACGCGGTCAGGTTGGTGGTGAGCGCGTTGACGAACTCGCTCATTTCCGCGCTATCGTCCCGCGTCTCCAGCAAGTTGCAATAATCCTCGAACCGCTGCAGCCCCCGCTGGCGCAAACGCCGCGACAGCCGGCTGTACACCAGTTCGCGCTTGCCGTCCGCCAGCGAAATGCCCGCGATCTCGTTGATGATTTGTCGGACCCGCTGGAAATCCCGATCTGAAAATTCAAACTCGGTATTTAACACCGCCACACCTTGCTTGCCTGAACCCATTAAGCGCCGGGGTCGGCCCGAAGGCCGATACCCTCTATTTTTATCTTTTGATATTCAATAATTAAGCGGCGGCTGCCGTAATATGCGACTCCGTGGGACGCACGTTTTCCAGTGCGAACATTTCTTCCACGCTCAACAGGCGATCCACATCCAGCAGCATCACCATCCCGGCATCGACCGTCACCAAGCCGCTGATAAAGTCGGTGTGGACGGCGGTTCCGAAATCCGGCGCGGGCTGGATGTCGGCGGGGTTGAGGTTGAGCACGTCCGAAACTCCGTCCACCACCGTCCCGATAATCCGGCTGCCGCTGGCCGACTGCACCGTCGCCACGATCACTACCGTGGTTTTGGTATATTCCACCGTCTCCAGACCGAAGCGCAGGCGCAGGTCGATCACCGGCACGATGGCGCCGCGCAGGTTCATCACGCCGCGCACGAAGGACGGCGCGTTGGGCACCTTGGTCACCGGCGCCCAACCGCGAATTTCTTGCACCTTCAAAATATCGATGCCGTATTCCTCGCCGGCCAAGCTGAAGGTCAGGTACTGCAGCCCTTCCGCCGTGGCGTCGCGCTTGAGCAGTCCGCGTTGGCCCAACGTGGCCAGTTCAGTGGTTTTCTTTTCCATCGTTACCTCACAACGCTACGTTATTGACTCGGATCAAACCCGAGATATCGAGAATCAAACCGACCCGGCCATCGCCGAGGATCGTGGCTCCCGCCACGCCCGACACCTGCCGGAAATTCTTTTCCAAAGATTTAATCGACACCTGTTGCTGGCCTTCCAGATCGTCCACGAACAAGCCGACCTGCCGGCCATCGGCTTCCACCACCACCAGCAAGCCTTGTTCTAAGTCGCTGACCGCCCCTTCGGTGTCGAACAGCTCGTACAAACGCAAGATCGGCAGCGGCTGACCGCGAAAACGGAACACTTCGCCCTTGCCGGCCACGCGGTTGACCGCATCGGCCCGCACTTGCACCGATTCGATGATCGACAGCAGGGGGATGATGTAGCAATCCTCGCCGACGCTCACCAACTGGCCGTCCAGGATCGCCAGCGTCAGCGGCAGGGAGATGGTGATGCGCGTGCCCTGACCCGGATGGCTGGCGATTTGAATGCTGCCGCCCACATCCTGGATGTTGCTGCGCACCACATCCATGCCCACGCCCCGGCCGGAGACATCGCTGACTTGCTTGGCGGTCGACAGGCCCGGATGGAAGATCAGGTCGTAAATTTGCTCGTCGCTGTACTCCTCGCCGGGCCTGAGCAATCCTTCCTGCAAGCCCTTGCGCAGCAGCGCCTCCCGGTTGAGGCCGCGACCGTCATCGCCGACTTCGATGAAAATGCTACCGCTCTTGTGATAAGCGTCGAGGCGGATCACCCCGGTTTCGGGCTTGCCGGCCCGCGCCCGTTCGTCGGGCGGTTCTAGCCCGTGATCGAGGCTGTTGCGGATCAGATGAACCAGCGGATCGCCGATCTTTTCGATCACGGTCTTATCGAGTTCGGTTTGTTCGCCGTTGATCTGCAATTCGACCTGTTTGCCCAACTTGGCGCTCACATCGTGCACCATGCGCGGGAACCGGCTGAACACCGAACTGACCGGCAACATCCGGATCCGCATGACGTGTTCTTGCAAATCGCGGGTGTTGCGATCCAACTGATCCAGCGCTTCGTGCAGTTTGTCCAGCCGGCTCATGTCGAAGTCTTCGCCCAGGGCGCTCAACATCGACTGGGTGGTCACCAATTCGCCGACCAGATTGATCACCGCGTCGACCTTATCGATGCCGACCCGGATCGAGGCGCTGTCGGAGGCCGCGACGTTTACTCGCCGGTCGCCCCTGCGGCGGTCCTCGCCTTTGCGCCGTTCCAACAACAGCTCGCCTTGCCGGCCTTCTTCACCGGTTTTCGGACCGGCTTCGGCGCCGGGTGGCGCGGCCGGCGGCGCGGGCTCGGCGCGAACCCCCGGCGCTGCCTCCGCCGCCAGCGGCTCGATGTTCAAATCGCAATCGCCCTCGACCCACGCAAAGACTTCGGCCACGGCATCGCGCGTCGCATCGCCGCTCAGCTCCAGCTCCCAAGACAGATAGCTGTCCTCAGGCCGCAGATCGGCCAACTTCGGCAGTCGGCTCGCATCCGCTCGGACCGTCAACTTGCCCAGTTCCGTCAGTTCGCGAAACATCCGCACCGGATCGTTGCCGCTGTGCATCAATTGCGGGTGCGGGCGGAATTGAATTCGCCAGCCGGCCGCTTGCGGCGCGGACGCCGGCGCGACGGTCGGCGAGGGTGTGTTCTCGGCGCGGTTTTGCGCCGGTTGTTGGTTTAGCAGTCGCGACAGCCGCGCGCGCAACGCCCGAACCTGTTCTGGCTCCACGGGAATGTTTTCCCGAGCCGCGATCAACATTTCACGCAAGCAGTCGACCGATTGCAGCAGCGCGTCGACTGCTTCGGAAGTGACGCTGAGCCGCCCTTCCCGCATCCCGTCCAACAAGGTTTCCATCAAGTGGGTAAAATCGGTCACGTCCTTGAAGCCGAACGTGCCGCCGCCTCCCTTGATCGAATGCGCCGCCCGGAAAATCGTGTTGATTTTTTCCAAGTCGGTGGTCACGCCGGGTTCCAGGGCTAACAGGCCAGCCTCCATGACGTCCAGCCCTTCAAAGCTTTCCTCAAAGAAGGTCTGGACGAACTGACCGATGTCGATGGCCATATCGCGTCATCCCAATACTTTGTTGACGGTCGCCAACAGTTTTTCCGGATTAAACGGCTTGACGATCCATCCGGTCGCGCCGGCGTCCTTTCCTTCCATCTTCTTTTCGGTGGTGGACTCGGTGGTCAGGGTGAGGATGGGGGTGAACTTGTACGCGGGCAGCGTCCGCAGTTCGCGGATCAAGGTGATGCCGTCCATGTTGGGCATGTTGACATCGGTGATGACCAGATTGGCCGATGCGCCCTTGGCGACGTTCAATGCCGCTTGTCCGTCTTCGGCCACCATGACCTGATGGCCGGCCTCCTTGAGGGTAAATTCCACCATTTGCCGCATGGAGGCTGAGTCATCTACTACCAGTATTGTTGCCATGAGTATTTCCTTTAATTCCAATCGATGATCGTTTTCCCACCAGCCCCAGCGGCGCATGGTCCGGGAATTGGGGTTAGCTGGTTGCGGTTGCTTCCAACCCTAGACTGTCGGTCAATCCCAGCAATCGCGCGCCTTCCACTACCGCCGGGGAAGGATTGCGCCAGCTTGCGTCCAGACCCCGCGATCGGGCTTCGGACACGAAGCCTAAAAACAATTGCAAGGCTGCGGCATGGATCTTTTGTACCGCCCGACCGTCGATCTGTAACGGCTCCGAGGCTTCCAAGGCGCTCAGCAATTGCTGGCGCAACAAGCCGACGCTTGCCATATCGAGTTCTGACGGGCATTCAATGAGGTTCATCGCTCAACTCCTAAAATTCTTCCCATTCCTCGGACGCGGCGGCCATTTTTGGTTTAGCCACGGCTTCATTAGCGGCTCTACGAGGTTTTTTCATCGCCAACTTGCGCTCTAAACCGTTGAGTAGCGATACGACTTTGTCGGAAAGACGATCAATCTTGGCAAGCTCGGTTTGCGCTTGATCTCTCCGGCCATCTCTTTGCAAGGAAGCAAACGTCTTGATTGTGGCGTGAAATTCAGCATGTTCTCTTTCAATATCCTGCATCTCGCTAAAATGGCCGTACTTCTTCATACCGCTCGAATACAGCCATTTGCCCAAATCACACTCCCGATGCGAAATGAGTTCCGCATCCGTCAGCGGCTGATCGCTGTGTAAAAAATGCCGCAACCGCGACTTCCATGCCAGATGCTTGTTCGCCGCCAAGGAAAAATCGATGGCGTTGCTTGCACCCGATCCAGAAGCGGCCGAAACCTTAACCGTCGAAACGCGCCGAAGCTGTTTTTCAAAGCGTTGTCCGTTAGCCGGCGACGCTCTTGTTTCGCTATCCGATACCGAGAATCTCGGCGGCGGAGCCTTTTCATCCA
>ERZ761602.7538-NODE-7538-length-11480-cov-3.544508_pt1 | contig 11480 bp, 13 predicted proteins | sample MGYA00512165_ERZ761602 | MGnify/ENA primary metagenome ERZ761602 (study PRJEB28899, sample SAMN02445085) | bioreactor sludge metagenome | biome: EBPR sludge; isolation source: Thorneside wastewater treatment plant | place: Australia: Brisbane, Thorneside... | reverse complement strand
CTGGAGATGCGGCGAGATGCGATCCCGGTGGGTGAGGACAACGAGATGACGGAGGTCGACGGACCGCCGTCGTTCGCGGACTCGGACCACGCGCTCACCGAGCGCCGGCGGCGATGAAGGTGGAGTGGCTCCGGGCGGACGGCGTCTCCAAGCGATTTGGGGCGACGGTAGCACTTCGTGGGGTGACGCTCGAGCTCGGTCCGGGCCGGCCGTATTTGATCGTAGGGGCGAACGGCTCGGGAAAGTCGACGCTGTTGGGCGTTCTGGCCGGCTCGATCAAGCCGACGACGGGCGACGTTCAGGTTGGACCTGGGGACGTGGCGCTCCGCTCCGTCGTGGGGTTGGTCTCGCACGAGACAATGGCGTACGGGGATCTGTCCGGGCGGCAAAACGTCGCGTTGGCAGCCGAGATCTGTGGGCTCGATGCCGAGGTTGCGTGGCGGGAGGTGGCGGAGCGGTTCGAGCTCGGGGGGTTCGCGGAGCGGCCGCTGCGTACCAATTCGCGCGGTCAGAAGCAGCGCATTGCGCTCGCTCGCGCGATGGTGAACCGGCCCGGTGTGCTGCTCCTGGATGAGCCAACGACCGGGCTCGACGACCGCGGCGTCGAGCGTCTGCTGGCCTTGGCGGCCGAAGAAGCGGAACGAGGCGCCATCGTCGTCATCGTCGCCCACGACGTGTCCACGTGGGCTGGGCTAGCTCCCCGGACGATCACGGTGGACCGGGGACGAGTCGACGTTTCACGTGGCACGTGACGGTGACGACGTTTCACGTGACACATCCGCTTCCGCCCCGCGCACCCCTCTCTGGCGCCCCCTAGGACGGCGGCGGGGTCCACTCGCGGAGCTTGCTCAGCGCCATCTCGGCGACTGCAACTTCGTCGGAAGCCAGATCGGCGCGAACCGCGATCCTCACGCGGGCGCTGCCCGCCGGGACGGTCGGGGGGCGAATCGGCAGTGCAAGGACCCCGACGCCACGCAAGAAGTCTGACGCCGCGAGCGCGTTCTCTGCCGACCCAGCACGCCACGGCAAAATTGGCCCAACCCCGCTCTGCAGCGCTGGCGTGTCGGGCCACAGCGCCATCCGGAAAAGCGCGGCGACCCGATGGAGGTCGTCACGGGGTCCTGATGCCCGGCGCAGCCGAGCGACGCGTTCGGGAACAGCCGCTGCGAGCGCGGGGGATACGCCGGTCGAGAAGACCAAGCTACGCGACCGGTTCCACAGCCACTCCCGCAACGTCCTCGCGCCGGCAATGAACGCGCCCTGGAGGCCGATCGCCTTGCCGAGCGTGCCGACGAACACGTCGGGCGCCACACCGCGCTCGGCGCAGAGGCCGCGACCCTGATCGCCGAAGACTCCGAGAGCGTGCGCCTCGTCGACGTAGAGCGCGGCATCGAACGCGTCACAGGCCCCTCGGAGGGCGACGAGATCGGGGCTGTCGCCGTCCATGCTGAAATAGCTCTCGGTGACGACGAGGCACTGCGCGTGCGCGCTCCGAAGCTCGGCGAGCCGCGCCGTCACGCCGGCGACATCCAGGTGGTCGAAGACCTCGACTCGAGCGCGCGAGAGCCGGCAACCGTCGATGATCGAGGCGTGATTCAGCCGATCCGAGAGGATCAGATCGCCGGGCCCCACCAGACACGAAATCGCCCCGACGTTGGCCGCGTAACCGGAGGTGTACAGGGTCGCTGACTCGGCCCCGAGCCAGTCGGCGATGGCCTGCTCGGCCGCCAAATGCTCGGGCCAGGTGCCGACGACGAGGGGCGAAGCGCCCGCGCCGCCGCGCGCGACGGAGGGGCCCCGAAGCGGCTCTGCGGCGAAGCCGAGGTAATCGTTGGAGCTCAAATTAACAAGACCCGCTGCGGCTGCGACGGGTGAGCTCGGCGGCTGCCGAAACAGCGATTCGGCCCGCAAACGAGCGATATTCGCGTCGAGATAACCTAACGGTCTTGTCATTTTGCTTCGACGCGCTCGGCGCGACGAAGCGTGTCCTCGGCGCGCTCGAGCGTGCCGTCGAGGCGCGAGATGATCTCCGAGACCTTCTCGCGAGAACGAGCGGCCAGCCGATCGGCGCGCTCGCGCTGGACCTCGACCTCGTGGGCGAGGGCGATCGCGGCGAGCAGCATCGCTTGGGGAGGCATGGGCCGCCCGGGCGGCGCGATACCGGCCAGCGTCTCGTCGACGACGACGGCCAGGCGCTCGAGCTCCTCGGGGCTGGCAGACGACACGACGCGGTACGTGTTGCCCCCGACGCGCAGCTCGACCGGCTTCGTCATCGAGGCGACGATAGCACGGCATCGTGTAACCTCGGCCACCGTGTCGATGCGCCGTACCCTCAGCGTTTGCTGCGCCTGGGCGCTGATGGTCTTTGCCTCGAGCGCGCGTGCCCAGCAGGCCAATGTCGGGCTGACGATCGGCGGTGCAGCGCGCGGCTACGAGCGTTCCATCGAGGAGCCGGCGTTTCACCTGGGTATGCGCGGCGACGTCCTGTTCGCTCGCTCGGCCGCGTCGGACTTCGGCGTCGGCCCCTACGCCGAGCTCTTCACGCACGCGTTCGACGAGCTCCAGGTAGGGCACGGTGTCTCTCTCCTCGTCCCCGTCGTCGACACGTTCCCGCTCGTCTTTTCGGCGGGGACGTACGGTCGCATCGGACAAGACGACTTCGGCTTCGAGCCCGGCTTCGCGGGCTCGATCTTCGTCGGGACCCGCGGCCACAACTTCTCGGCGCACTACGACATAGCGGCGGGCCTACTGGCTCAGGCCCGCGTGGGTTTGGGCTCGTCGGACGAGATATCGGTCGTCATCGCGGCCCACCTCGACATCGCGTTCCTGGGGCTGCCGATCGTCTACATCATCGACGCGACCCGCGGCGGATCGGACGAGACCGACGAGGTGGTTCCCGAGAAGACGGCGACGTCACGCTGATCGCGGCGCGGCCCGGGGCCGGCGATCAGAGGCAGATTTCGGTGAAGGGGACCGAGTCGGGACACTCGAGGCCCGTGGGATCGGTGTCCGGCACGTCGCAGTAACATTGCACCGGGTCGCCCTTTATCCGGACCGGGAAGAAGTACTCCGGCGTGTCGACATCCATCCCCCCCGTCGTGCGGCCGAACACGCGAACCGACGCGATCGTCTCGAATACGCCGCCTGCTGCGCTCGCCTGGCCGACGTAGTTGGCGAACTCGGTCGCCGTGAACGCCTCGAACACGATGCTGTCCTCCGTCGAGACCCCGGGCGTGCCGTCCTCGGTGTCGGCGCTCAAGAGACCGATCACGGCCTGGCGCCGCCCGCCTCCATCGGAGAACGAGATCTCGACCTCGTTGACGATGATGTTCGACGTTTCCACGCCGCCTCGCCGGCTCGATTTGAGCTTGTTGTTCAGGCAGAGCCGAACCCCGCTCGTGCTGAAGCCAATGTTCTTGTCGATCACGATCCCGGAGAACGCGACGCCTGCGTCGGGAAATTCATCGCATGCGATGTCGACGTCCGGATCGCCGAGCCTGGTCACGTAAAACATGCCCTCGTCCTCGACGCAGGCACCAAACCCGGCCACCGCGCCGATCGCCAAGGTTGCCGTCGCCAGAATCCTCGAAAAAAGCGCCCTAGCCATGACCCAAGCCTCCGCTCCTTCACGCGCGAGCCGCGCTTGGATCCAATCTTACGGGAGGCTCGCGTCGGGCCCCAATTTTCGCATGGCCGACTGGAGCCAGGCGAGCTCCACCGACTCGATCGCCGCCGCCCCGACGTCGTGGAGCACCACCAACTGAACGCGTGAACCCCGCCGCTTCTTGTCGGCGTGGACGCGGCCGATGACGTCCTGGCTGAGCTCGCCGAGCGGGGGCAAGCCCAGAGAGCGAAGCAAGCGCACGACCCGCGCCGCAAGAGGGGCCGGCGTGACGCCGAGCTGCGCACCGATGTGCAGCGCTGCCTCGAGACCCATGCCGACGGCTTCGCCGTGGGTGAGTGCGCCGCGCGAAGCCGACTCGAGGGCGTGCCCGACCGTGTGCCCGAGGTTGAGGAGCATGCGGTCGCCTTGCTCGTCGGGATCCGCGGCGACGACCCTCGCCTTTACGCGGCATGACGCGAGCACCGCGTCGAGGATCGCGCCGTCGCGCCGCTCGACGAGAGACGCCGGATCACGCTCCAACCGATCGAACAGCGCCGGATCGCCGATGAGGGCCGACTTGACGATCTCGGAGAACGCGGAGCGAACCCCTCGATCGGGCTCCGTCCGCGTGAGCGACGGATCGACGATCACCGCCGACGGGTGGTGAAAGACGCCGACCGGGTTCTTCACGTCCCGAAGGTTCACGGCCGTCTTGCCTCCGAGGGCGGCGTCGACCATCGCGAGCAGCGTGGTCGGGACCGCGACCCAGCGAACGCCGCGCGCGACGAGCGCCGCGGCCAGGCCGGCGAGGTCGGTGGTGGCCCCGCCGCCGAGCCCGATCACCACACCGTCGCGATCGATTCCTGCGTCGACCAGCTCGGCCAGGATGCGCTCGAGCTCCCCGAACCGCTTGGCGGCCTCGCCCGGGCCGACGACGTGCAGGCTCCGGGGCGGGACCGGCAACGCGTCCACGAGATCTTCGCCGAATGCCGCGTGGACCGCCTCGTCCACCACGACGTGCGTGGTCGACGGAGCGAGGCCATCGAGGCTCTCGGCGAGGACGCGACCGGCGGCGCCGGGAGCGAGCCAGGCTGCGTACGCGTGAGGGCCGACGACGAGCGGAACGAAGCCCGCGGTGACGCGCTCGGCGATGCGCTCGGCGACCATCTCTGGAGCGGCCGTGGCCCGAACCGCGAGGTGCCCGCACCTGTACGCGTGCGCGCGCCGGCGGAGCAGCGCTTCGAGCGCGCCTGGCGCGGAGAGGAGCGGGCGAGCGTCGCCGGCGAGCCGAACCCGCTCTTCGAGGATCTCGGCGGACGCGGTGAGCCGAACGACGAGCGCGCGGTCGAGCGCCTCGTCGCGAGCTCGCGGATCGACGAGCGCGCCGCCGCCGACCGCGATGACCGTAGGCGGCGTGGCGTCGAGCGCTTGCCGCAAAGCCAGGCGCTCACGCGCGCGAAACCCGTCCTCGCCTTCGGCATCGAAGATCGCGGAGACCGCCTTGTCGGCGCGCGCTTCGACGAGCCGATCCGAATCGACGAACGTCCAGCCGAGCCGGGCCGCGAGGACGGGCCCGACCGTGCTCTTGCCCGAGCCAGGCGGGCCCCAGAGCACGACGTGGCGATCGAATCGGCTCACGTCAGAACGCCTCGACCTGCGCGCGGTAGGCCGCCACGTTGCGTGAGAGCTCCGTCATGGAGTCGGCGCCGAATTTCTCGAGCACGGCGTGCGCGAGGACGAACGCGACCATCGCCTCGCCCACGATCGCGGCCGCGGGCACGGCGCAGACGTCGCTGCGCTCGTGCGCTGCGTCGAAGGGCTGCTTGGTGGCGACGTCGACCGACGCGAGGGCACGCTTCAGCGTGGCGATGGGCTTCATGGCCGCGCGGCAGACGAGCGGCATGCCGTTCGTGATCCCGCCCTCGAGACCGCCGGCCGTGTTGGTCGGACGCTTGAAGCCGCGCGTCGCGGCGTCCCACGTGATGGGATCGTGCACCGACGAGCCGCGCAGCGCGCCGGCGGCGAACCCCGCGCCGATCTCGACGCCCTTGATGGCCTGGATGCTCATCAGGGCCTGGGCGAGGCGCCCATCGAGCTTGCGATCCCAATGCACGTGGCTGCCCAACCCGGGCGGGACGCCGGTGGCAAAGACCTCGAAGACGCCGCCGAGCGTGTCACCGGCGTGGGCGGTCTCGCTGATGGCGTCGCGCATGCGTGTCTCGGCCTATGTCGCTGCCGCGAGCGCGTTCGGTGATCTCGTCGTAGGAGAGTGCGGCGACATCGACCGTCACGTCGCCGATCCGCACGACCTGCGAAGCAATCCGGATGCCCTGGGTGGCGAGGAGCGCGCGGCAGGCGCCCCCCACCGCTACCCTCGCTGCCGTCTCGCGGGCGCTCGCGCGCTCCAGCACGTCGCGCAGATCCCGGCGGTCGTACTTGAGGCCTCCCGCTAGATCGGCGTGACCGGGGCGCGGTCGTGTGAGGGGCAGAGGGGGCGCCTCGAACGGACCGACCGGCATGCGGTCGAGCCAGGATGCGTGATCGGCGTTCGCGATCCGCATCGCCAGGGGCGAGCCGAGGGTCTCGCCGCCGCGGACACCGCCCACGATGGTGACCCGATCCGTCTCGATTTTCATCCGACCGCCGCGCCCGTACCCGCGCTGGCGGCGCGCGAGGTCGGCGTCGATCATGTCGACCGTCAGCTGCAGGCCGGCGGGAAGACCCTCGACGATCGTCACCAGCTCCGGGCCGTGCGACTCGCCGGCCGTGAGCCACCTGAGCTCGGGCATTGCAGCGAGAGCCTAGCAGGTTGACATGGGCGCGCGCGCAGCCGACCGTGAGCGCACGTGAGCGAGAACGTGGCCTCGCGCTTCGACGTCTTCGTCAAGCCTCGAGCTTCGAGGACGCGCGTCGGCGGGCAACGAAACGGCGCGCTCGTGGTGGCGGTGGCGGCGGCGCCGGTCGACGGGGCCGCCAACGAAGCCGTGGTCGAGGCGATCGCAGAGGCGCTCCACGTGCGCCGTAGCGCCGTACGCATCGCCGCCGGTGCGTCGTCGCGGAGCAAGGTGGTGGAAATCGAGGGGCTCTCGACGGAGGAGCTCGCCGGCCGCCTCGCCGCGCTCCGCGGCGAGTAGCGCGCGCGCCTCGGCCGCGGTAGACGTACCGCCGGAAGCGCGATGCGCCTGTCGTTCGAGAAGTGGGAAGGGCTCGGAAACGACTTCGTGCTCGTGCGCGATCGCGAAGCCGGCCTGGCCATCGGCTCGGATCTGGTGCGGCGGATCTGTGACCGGCGCCACGGCGTAGGCGCCGACGGCGTGCTCGTGGTCGGCGACTCACCGGCCGAAATGGTCGTCCTCAACGCCGACGGCTCCCGCCCGGAAATGTGTGGCAACGGCCTCCGCTGCGTCGCCGCGCTCCTCGCCGGTGGGTCGGCGAAGGACATCGCGGTCAAGACCGACGCCGGCGAGCGCGTCGCCCGCGTTTCGTGGACGGGTCCCGACGAGGCGCTCGTCGAGGTCGAGATGGGCCGCGCCGAGATCGGCCCCGTCTCGCGGCAGGCGTGGGGCGGGCGAGAGATCACGTTCGGAGCAGTGAGCGTCGGAAACCCGCACGCGATCACGTTCGACGCGGTGGCGGGCGACGAGCGCGAGGGCCTCGGCCGCCACGTGGAGCGCACGACGCCCGGCGGCACGAACGTCGAGTTCGCGCGGCAGACCGCCCCCGATGGTTTCGAGGTCGTGGTCTGGGAGCGGGGCGTGGGCTTCACGCAGGCTTGCGGCACCGGCGCCTGTGCCACAGCCGCGCTCGCCTGTGTGAGCGGTGCCGCGTCCTACGGGGTTCCGGTCCGGGTCGCGTTGCCTGGCGGCGAGCTGGCCATCCACGTCTCGGCCAGCCTCGAAATCGTGATGCTGGGCCCGGCGCGGCGCGTTTTCCGAGGAAATCTGGAGGTTTGAGACAGGGGCGGGAGCCCGTGCCGGCGACCGATGGAGTTGACTAAAAAGTAAATCAACAGCTACGCTCGGATCTCCCTCCGGAGGCCCCCATGAGCGCAGCCCTCGTCGACCCGTCCCGAGCGAACGTTCCGACCCCGCGCCCGAGCGGCGCGCGCCTCCGGGAGAGCGCGCCTGCGACCCTCGAGGTCGCCTACGACGCGACGTTGGTCGACGGCTACGCGCCCGAGCGCGCCGACCTCCGCAACCTGTACGAGAAGGCGAAGGACGCGCAGTGGAACGCGCAGAAGGCGCTGGCCTGGGAGACCGATGTCGACCCCGAGGCCGAGAACATGCCGAACGCGCTCATCCCGATCTTCGGCTCGAGGGTCTGGGACCGCCTGGACAAGAAGACCGAGCTGCCGAAGCTGCGACGCCACTCGACGTCGTATCTGCTCTCGAACTTCCTCCACGGTGAGCAGGGCGCGCTCCTCGCGACCGCGCAGATCGTGTCGGCCGCGCCCACCGCCGACGCAAAGCTCTACGCAGCGACGCAGGTGATGGACGAGGCGCGCCACGTCGAAGCCTACGACCGCTACTTGCGGGAAAAGGTCGAGCTCGTTTACCCGATCTCTCCCTACCTGAAGACGCTCCTCGACGAGATCCTGAAGGAGCGCCGTTGGGACATGAAGTACCTGGGGATGCAGATCCTCGTGGAGGGGCTCGCGCTCGCCGCGTTCGGCCTCCTCAGCCAGAGCGCGACCGAGCCCCTCATCAAGGAGATCGTTCGAATGATCATGATCGACGAGGCGCGCCACGTCGCCTTCGGTGTGATGACGCTGCGGGGGGCCTACGACGAGATGAGCGCCGGCGAGCTCGCCGATCGCGAAGAGTTCGTGATCGAGGCCTCGCGTTTGATGCGCGATCGGTTCCTGATGCAGGAGGTCTGGGAGAACCTGGACCTGCCGGTCGACGAGTGCCTGGAGGTCACGCGCGAGAGCCCCATCATGCAGACGTTCCAGTCGCTTCTCTTTTCCAAGATCGTCCCGAACATCAAGCGGCTCGGGCTCTTGACCCCACGGGTGCGAAAGGGCTTTGAAGAGCTGCGCGTGATTCAGTACGAAACGTGGGATGCGTCGGCCTGACCGGCCCCAATCCGATCCACCGCTCAAGGGCGATCCACCTCCCAAGAGCGACAGCGTTCCGCCCAGCGATCGGCGCCACCCGAAGCGCGAGCGCAGCGCTGCCGTTACGCAGGAGCGCATCCTCGACTCGGCCGAGCACGAGTTCGCGGCGCGCGGGTTCGCGGGCGCTCGCCTGCGCGAGATCGCGGTCGCGGCCGCGGTGCAGCCCGCGCTCATCCACCACTACTTCGGCGACAAACAGGGCCTCTACGAGGCCGTGATCGGCCGAGCGGTCGAGCAGATGTCGACCGCGTCGTGGCGCGTCCTCGAGCGCCACACCGACCTCGAGGGCCTTATCGACGGTTTCGTCGACGTGATGGTCGACTTCTCCGAGACCCACCAGAAGCTCCTCGCCATCATGCGCGCCGAGGTCCTCTCGGGCGCCGGCGTATTGCTCGAGGTCGTCCGCGAGAAGAGCCGGCCGATCCTGGAGGCCGTGGTCGCGCTCGCCGCGCAGTTCCAGGCCGCGGGCAAGCTCCGCAGCGACGTCGAGCCGAGCGACATGGTCCGAGCCGGGCTCGCCCTCATCCTCTACCCCGTGGTCGACGCGCCCGTGCTCGAGGCGCTGCTCCCGGAGACCGATCCGGCCGCCGGCTCGGCCGAGCGGCGCAAGCGCCTCGTGGCCGCGATTCTCCTGCGCGGCTTGGCCCCCGGGTAGCCCGCGCGGCTGCGCACCGCGTCACGAAACGGGCGGGCGCGCGGCCGGCGCACGCTGGGGTTGGCTTCTGTTATCGTGCGCGACCCCAGGGCCACCGAGCCCACGAAGAAGGAGTCTGCCCGTGCTGATCGGAGTCCCCAAGGAGATCAAGACGCGCGAATACCGGGTCGGGATGACGCCCGCGGGTGTGCGAGCGCTCGTCGCTCACGGCCACAAGGTGATCGTCGAAAAGGGCGCCGGTGAGGGCAGTGGGATCGGCGACGACGCGTACGTGCGCGCCGGCGCGACCATCGTCCCCAGCGCGGCCGACGCGTGGGGCGCGCAGATGGTCGTCAAGGTGAAGGAGCCGCTCAAGGCCGAGTACGGCTTCTTTCGCAAGGACCTGATCCTCTACACCTACCTTCACCTGGCTGCCGAGCCCGACCTCACGCGCGAGCTGGCGAAGACGGGCGTGGCCGGCGTCGCCTACGAGACGATCGAGCTGCCCGACGGCTCGCTCCCGCTGCTGAAGCCGATGAGCGAGGTCGCGGGCCGCCTGTCGGTGCAGGTCGGCGCCGCGTGCCTGGAGAAGTCGCACGGCGGCAAGGGTGTGCTCCTCGGCGGCGTGCCCGGCACCCGTCGCGGGCGCGTCGTGATCCTCGGTGGCGGCGTGGTCGGAAAGAACGCGGCCATCATCGCCATCGGCATGGGCGCGCAGGTCGTGATGCTCGACGTTCGCGCCGACGTCATGGCCTACCTCGAGGACGTGTTCGGCGGCGCGATCGAGACGCTCTACTCGAACGCCGAGAACATCGAGCAGTGCGTCACCCACGCCGATCTCGTGATCGGGGCCGTGCTCGTCACCGGCGCCAAAGCGCCCAAGCTCGTCACCCGCGAGCTCATCTCCAAGATGGAGAAGGGCAGCGTCGTCGTCGACGTGGCCGTCGATCAGGGAGGCTGCATCGAGACGTGCAAGCCGACGACGCACGACAACCCGACGTACGAGGTCGACGGCGTCGTCCACTACTGCGTCGCCAACATGCCGGGCAACGTCTCGCACACGAGCACGTGGGCCCTGACCAACGTCACCATCCCCTACGCGGTCAAGCTCGCCAACCAGGGCGTCGTGGCTGCCTCCAAGGCCGATCGCTCGCTCCTCCTCGGGCTCAACACCTACGCGGGCGCGATCACCTACAAGGGCGTCGCCGAAGCTCACGGCCTCGAGTACACGCCGATCGAGAAGGTCCTCGGCTGAGCGTTTGTGGTTTGGCGGCACCGACATGACGAAAAAGAAGATCGCGCTCATCGGGGGGGATGGGATCGGCACCGAGGTCGTTCGCGAGGCCAAGCTGTTCTTGGAGTGGTGCCGCGAACGTCACGGCGTCCCCCTCGAGCTCTGGGAGCTCGATCTCGGCGCCGACCGCTACCTCCGAGACAAGACGACGTTCCCGACCGAGATCAAACAAGAGATCGCGGCGTCGTGCTCGGCGGTCTTGCTCGGGGCGCTCGGTGATCCGCGCGTGCCCGGGCTCGAGCACGCGCGCGACATCCTGTTCGGGATGCGGTTCGGCTTCGACCTCTACGCCAACGTGCGGCCCGTCAAATGCTTGTCGGATCGGCTCGTGCCGCTCAAGGGCCGCAAGGCGTCCGACGTCGACTTCACGGTGTTCCGCGAGAACACCGAGGGCGTGTATGTCGGCTTCGGCGGGCAGTTCAAGCGGGGCACCCCCGACGAGATCGGCATCAACGAAGACGTGAACACCCGCAAGGGGGTCGAGCGGATCATCCGCGCCGCGTTCGAGTTCGCCCGAGCCAACAAGAAGACGAAGGTCTGCATGGCCGACAAGTCGAACGCCATGCGGTTCGCGCACGAGCTCTGGCTACGCTGTTTTCAAGAGGTCGCGGCCGAGTATCCGTCGATCGAGGCGCGCCACGTCTACGTCGACGCGCTCTGTCTGTACGTCGTCCAAGACCCGTCGCAGTTCGAGGTCGTCGTCACCAACAACTTGTTCGGCGACATCGTGACCGACCTCGGCGCCGCGCTGCAGGGGGGCCTGGGCATGGCGCCGAGCGCCAACGTGCACGCCGCCGAGCCCGATCGCGTAGCGCTCTTCGAGCCCGTGCAC
>ERZ761602.7537-NODE-7537-length-11480-cov-3.580832_pt1 | contig 11480 bp, 8 predicted proteins | sample MGYA00512165_ERZ761602 | MGnify/ENA primary metagenome ERZ761602 (study PRJEB28899, sample SAMN02445085) | bioreactor sludge metagenome | biome: EBPR sludge; isolation source: Thorneside wastewater treatment plant | place: Australia: Brisbane, Thorneside... | reverse complement strand
AAGCACCATTGGCAACCCGCCGATAACTGCTCGGAACCGTCGGCATAACGGCTTCCGGCACAGCACCGTCCGCCCCGCCTATGAGCCAGTCCAATAACGAATCAACGCCCACCCCGTTAGCGCACGAGCCCCAGGGCGCGCACCAGAAGGCGCTCCAAATCAATCTCGATTCAACGATCTACGGCACCTTCGCGGAGATCGGCGCCGGCCAGGAGGTCGCCCGCTGGTTCTTCCGGGTCGGCGGCGCGGCCGGCACCATGGCCAAGGCGATGTCGGCCTACGACATGACCTTCAGTGACGCGATTTACGGCACCTGCGACCGCTATGTCAGCCGGCAGCGTTTGGAGACCATGTTGAACCATGAGTTCGGCCTGCTGGTCGAACGGCTTAACGCCAAGCGGGGCGCGACGACTCAATTCTTCGCCTACGCGGACACCTGCGCCACCCGCAGCTTCAGCCGCAAGCAGGACGGCGACGGCTGGCTGGGCATCCGCTACCAGACCCGGCCCCAGACCGACCCCTCGGACATCATCGTGCATTGCCGGTTGCGGGACGAGGAAGCGGTGCTCCAGCAGGAGGCGTTGGGCATCCTCGGAGTCAACCTGGTTCACGCCGCCTGCTACCATTATCAAGATCCCAAAACCTTGTTGCAGGCCTTGATGGATGGCCTCGGTCGGAAGCGCGTCGAGATCGACATGGTCGAATTGTCCGGACCCGCGTTTAATGGCCTGGACAACCGGCTGGTTGCTCTGATGCTGGTCGAGAACGGCCTCTGCGACGCCGCCATGTTCCTCGCCAATGGCGATGTCGTCCAACCGTCGGAGGTGCTCTACAAGCGGCCGATTCTAATTGAGCGCGGGAGCTTCCGGCCAGTGACCAAAGTGACGGTGGACATGCTGCGGTGCGCCAAGGCCCAGTTCGTTCAGGAACCCAAAATGCAGGGCGAGGAAGTCATCACCCTGCTGGAAATGACCCTCAAGAATTTGAGCGACGGCACGAAGATCGATCACCAGGATTTCCTCGACCGGGTGGACATTCTGCGCACGCTCGGTCATCCGGTGCTCATTTCCAACTTCGCCGAATACCACCGCCTGGCGGCCTACTTCTTCCGCTACACCCGCAAGATGATCGGCCTCGTCATGGGCGTCCCCACGCTGCGGGCGATCTTCGACGAGATGTATTACGCGGACCTTGAAGGCGGCATTTTGGAATCGTTTGGCCGCCTGTTTAAGAACGACCTGAAGTTTTATGTCTATCCCCAGCAGGACGCGACCACCGATGCGCTGATCTCGGGCTCCAACCTGCGCGTTGCCCCGCATCTCCGCCACCTGCACGCCTATCTCGTCGAGAACCGGCTGATCGAAAGTCTCCGCGATTACGACGAACGCTGTCTGCCGATCTTCTCCCGCCAGGTGCTGAACAAACTTCAATCCGGCGACGCCACCTGGGAGCAGGAAGTGCCGCCCCAGGTCGCCCGCATCATCAAGGAGCGGGGACTGCTCGGCTGCCATGAATCCTTTCGCGCGCAGGCGGTGAAGAAATCCGCGGCCGCCTGATCACGCCGCCTGCGTGCCGCGATAGACCCGCGGCACCCGGTAAGTGATCGCGGTCAGCACTTCCCATGGGATTGTTTCCGCCCATTGCGCCACCTCGGTCGCGCTCAATTCCTGATCGCCCTGCCGGCCGATCAACACCACTTCATCACCCGCCTGGGCGGCCGGCAGCTTCGTCACATCCACGAGCATTTGATCCATGGTGATGCGGCCCAAAACCGGGCAGCGTTCGCCGCCGATCAACACGTTCGCCCGCTCACTTCCCGCCCGCAGATAACCATCACCGTAACCGGCGCTCACCGTCGCCACCCGCGTGGGGCGCGTCGTCGTGTAAATGCCGCCGTAACTCAGGCGACTGCCCTTCGGCACTTCCTTCACCTGGGTGACGCGACACTTCAGCGACAACACCGGGCGGACATGGTCCGCCGCCGTCAGTTGGATCTTCCGGCGGCCCGCCGGCAGGACGCCATAAACCAGCAGACCCGGCCGCACGAGATTGTAGGGGCCGGGTTCCTCCAGGAGAATCGCCGCACTGTTGTTCGCGTGCAGATACTCGAAGCTCCGACCCTTGATGGCCAAGGCGCTCAGCAACTTTCCGAACACGGTCCGCTGCCGTTGGGTGTAGTGAAACTCGTCCTCCACCGACGCAAAGTGCGTGTACAGACCGACCAGGCTCACCTCCGGCAACGCGTCCAGTCGGGCGATCAATTCCTCCGCCTGCTCCGGTGCGCAGCCCAACCGGCCCATGCCCGTGTCCACCTTGAGATGCAACCTGGCCTTGCGCTTCGTTTTCTTCGCCGCCGCGGCAAACGACTCCGCCTCGGCCAGCGATGAAACCGTGACCATCACTTCGTCCTTCACCGCCTGCTCGATCTCCTCCGGCAGACACGCGCCCAGCATCAGGACCGGCCAACCGGGGCCCACACCGCGAATGGTCCGCGCCTCGGTCAGGTTCGCGACGCCGAACACATCCGTGCCGCTCTGCATGAGCACCCCGGCGATCTGTTTGAGGCCGTGGCCGTACGCATCCGCCTTCACGACCGTCATGACCCGGACGCCCGCGCCCACACGTTGACGAATCCACGTGAGGTTGCCGCGCAACGCGTCGAGATCGATTTCCGCCCAGCATCGAAGAACCGGTTTCACGCGGCTGATTTCAATCGGCACATCCGGTTGCCGCAATGGAAAAACAGAAAAAGGATTCGTCAGTGGATGGCGGCAAGATTGGACCGTCGTCTCCCGGCCCTCATGGCGACCGGTCTTTCCTGCTTTAAGCGGAGCGTGGCCCCGGCTATCCTCCACGCCATGCTCACGCGATTGATTCTGACTTCGGCCCTCCTCGTATCGCTCCTGGCCAACCGCGCCGAGACGGCGGACACTTCAATTGCCGGCGCATTACGAGTGGCCACGTTCGATGTCGATGCCACGCCGCCCATCGGCAGCCGGCTGGCGTACGACCCGGTCACCAACAAGTGGGATCTTGGTTTGCGTGCCCGGGGCATCGTCCTGCTGGGCGCGGGTGAACCCATCGTGCTGTGCGCCATCGACTGGCTGGGTCTGGCCAACGGCGCGCATGACGCGTTTCGCGAAGGCCTGGCCCGCGCGGCGGAAACCACCGCTTCGCGCGTCACCGTACACGCACTGCATCAGCACGACGCGCCATTGGCGGACTTTACAGCCGAGCAGATCTTGCGCGAGGAGGGGCTGGAACCGCTGGTGTTCGAAAGTTCATTTCAACGCGAAGTGCTGGGTTCGCTTGAAACTGCGATCCGCGAGGCGCTGCCGCGTGCGCGGTCGGTGACCCATGTCGGCCAAGGGACCGCAAAGGTGGACCGGGTGGCCTCCAACCGCCGCATCCCCGGTCCGGACGGCAAGATCCGGGCGGTGCGTTACACCGCGACAGCGGACCCGGCGTTGCGTGCGGAGCCCGAGGGAGTGATCGATCCCCTGGTTTCGCTGGTCAGCTTTTGGAACGGCGAGGTTCCACTCGCGGTGCTGAGTTACTACGCAACGCATCCTCAGAGTTATTATCGCACCGGCATTCCCAATCCGGACTTTCCCGGCCTCGCTCGTTTTCTTCGCCAGCTCGAAGTTCCGGCGGCGTTGCATGTTCACTTCAATGGCGCGGGCGGCAACATCGGCGCGGGCAAGTATAACGACGGCTCGCCCGGCAACCGGCTCGTTTTGGCCGAGCGTCTGGCCGCCGGCATGAAGCAAGCCTGGGAGTCCACGGTTCGCTCACCCATTTCCGCCTCCAACGTCCGTTGGCTCGTGGAGCCCGTCGCGCTGCCGCCCGCGAAGCATCTCTCCATCGACCAATTCGAAGCCCAGCTCAAGGCGCGCGAGGGTGCCTTCATGGCGCAAGGCGGGGCCTCGCGTCTGGCCTGGTTGCGCCGCTGCCGGGACGGCCACCAAATCGACGTAACCGCGCTGCAGCTCGGGGACATCCGGCTGCTCCATCTGCCGGGCGAATTGTTTGTGGAATATCAACTCGCAGCCAAGGCGTTGCGCCCGGACCGCTTCGTGGCGATGGCGGCGTATTCCGATTACGGCCCCTGGTACATCGGAACCGCGCGCGCCTATGAGGAAGGTGGCTACGAAACCGAGCCGCGTTCGTCGAACGTCGCGCCCGAGGTTGAAGCCGTGTTGATGGAGGCCATCCGCAAGCTGCTCAAGGACTGACGGGCGATTCTTTCGACAGTCTGTTCAAGGCGCGGCCGCTGGTTGGGCGGGAATCAAGGGCTGGGTCCACGCCGCTTCAAATTCGCCCTTCGCGTAGGGATTGGACTTCACCTTGGAAGAAATGACCTTGGCCCGCACGTAAAGCTCGTCCCCCTTCAAAGTGTAGGCGGCGCTCGTGCCGATCATCTCGGCCAAGACTTCGCCCACCTCGTCGCTGTAGCGATGCGTCACCCGCAAGGCTTCACCCGCCGCGTTGCGGACCGGCGTGTTGGTGCGGTCGAAGTTCTTCCGCGTGCCGATGAACTGCGTCCGGTAGCGAACCCCGGACTCGGCGGCGATTTCCAGCTTCAATGTGTCAGCCGTCCGTTCCAGTTGATGCAGCAGCACCCCCGAGCTGGCGTAGAAATCACCGGCTTCCAACGCGCGGATCAAGTGTTCGGGCGTGAGATAGGCGGCCCGGACCATGACCCAGCCGCGGCCGGAGTTGCTCTTGCCGACCGCCTGCTCGTGGTAGTGATGCGAATCGTCGGTCGCAAGGCCAAACATCGGCTCCAATCCCAGCACCGCGAGCCGCCACGTGAGAATGATGTCCCACATGCGCTCCGTGCCGGCATGCTGATCGTCACCTTCGTTGCGGACGGCGGGGTGACCGTTGTAAACCTCGAAGAACCGCTCGCCTTCCACGCGCATGAGTTCCTCCGCAGTGACGCCCCAGACGAAGTTGGGATGATTCAAATGCGGAAACATCAACTGCCCGGTGGCCTCGCGCTGTTCGAGCACGGCGTTGACGTTGTTCTGCATGACTTCATACACGCTGCTGCCACTGCGTGGCGGAACATGGTCGCGCAGATTGGTGGCATTGATATGCACCGGCGCGGCCAGATGGCGGTCGGTGATCTCCATCGCCGGCAGCAGGAGGAATCGCTGCGGCTCCTCAAACAAATGGCGAAACTCCCCCAGCGGCTTGAGCCGGACCTGCAGGCGGTCACCGGCTTGTCGCTGCTCCACCCAGGCGTTGCCGAAGCGGGCGATGTACCGCTCCAAGGCGCGGGCTCCGCCGGCATTGTTCGTGGCATCGACCCACTTCTGGCCTTCGAGCAGAACGTTGTGATCCGACAAGGCGAGGAAGTGGTAGCCCTCCCGCTGATACCACTCCACGATCATTTCGGGATAGTCATCGCCATCACTCCAGAGCGAATGGGTGTGGAGATTGCCTTTCCACCACCGCGACTCGGGCTCCGCCGCCGGCAAAAAGTTGACACCGAGAAGTCCAATCACAACGCCGAGATACAAACAATGGGCCGCAGCAGGAACTCCTGGGAACGTGGTGAAAAAGTCGCGCTTCATGGGAGGCCGCAGCATGCGGGGCTCAGTGAAATCGATCAACCGCGCAGTTCGCGGAAATCACCAAGCAGCCCGCTGCGGGAAATGTGGCCAGCCACCTGCACCGCCGGGTTCACGGTTGACTCCTTTGGCTCGCGATGGTTGCCCGCTTACCGCACGTTCGCCCCCGGATCGAAGGGCGACAAATAATCCCCGTAGATCACCCGTTGCTGGCCGCCGGGCGTGGTCCAGGAGAGCGTGAAGGCGGCCGGCTCGCTCTCGGACGTGCAGCGCAACTCGATGTAGTAGCGTTGTTCCGCCCGCAGTTGAGCCACCGCCGACTCAGCTTGGGGATCGGCGGAAGACCAGATCCTGCGGGCACGGGCGGGATTCTCCGAATCACTCAACCAGAGCTCCGTCTGGCCGCTGCCGCTCACATGAAAGGAATAAGCTCCCGAGCGCGGCGGATGAAGGTAGCCGCGCGCCCGGGAACTCCCAGGTTTGACCCCAACCCCGGAAAACATGAACTGACCCAGGTACGTCTGATTGGTCACCCCGCTGGCGGCGGTCCACTCCTCAAGCAAGAGCGTGCCGCGCGTATCCGAAAGTTTTTGCAGGACGGCCGGCTGGCCGGGCACCACGTTGACACCGTTGCCGGCGGGCACGAGCAGCGACGGACCTTCAAAGCTTTGCAGGATGCTGACCGCCCCCTCGAAGACTTCAAGCCGCGTGGCGTTCATCGTGGAGAGCAGTTTGAACCGCGTGCCCACGACAACGGCCTCGGCCTGACGCGTCACCAGGCGAACGGGTGTCCCCGACTTTTGCTTCGCAACCGTCGCCTCGAACGTTCCTTGATCAAGCTGCAGGTGCTTGCTGCCGCGTTGTTGATCAATCTGGAGCCGGGTAATCGCTTCGAGGGAGACTTCGGTTTCCTCACCGAGATAGCGGAAGCTGGCGCGACTGTTGGGCGAAGTGACCAGCCGATCCCCTGCGCGCAAGGCATCGCCCGGTTCCGCCGCGAACTTTCGATTCCCCCGCTCGATGGTCAGCGTGCCTTCCAGCTTCGCGAGCCGGGCGAGTTTCACCGGCTGCAACCATAGCCACGCCGCCACGCCCACCAGTGTGAGTGAGGCGGCCATCGCCAGTCCGGACAAAACCGGTGCCTGCCGGAGGCGCTGCCACCGCCGCCGGGGCTTTACGCTTCGAGTCGTCGCAGACACGGAAGCAGTGGCTTTCGGAGGCGCGGGGCTTAAAGGAACGATATTGCTGGCCGGTTCCGGGGCTTCCGCACTATCCGCCGCCAGCAACGCGGCTTCCTCGCCCAGTTCCTTGAGCTTGATCTGCTGGGCCAGCAAGTCCGCGAACATCCCGCGCAATTCGCCATCGCGCTTGAGCCGGTCATTCAATTCCTGAACTTCACCGGTCGGCAGGGTGCCATCCAGGTATTCGAGCATCTGCCGCCAGATCTGATCATCGTTGCTGGGCGGGATGGCGTTCATGGCGTCGGTGGCTGACGTTTCAGGCAGCGGGCCAGCGTCTGGTGAATGCGCGTGAATGCGACGTACAAGGTCCCGGGCGACTTGTTCTCAGCCGCCGCCAGTTCGACGTAGGTGCGTTGCTCGAAGTACCGGCGCTGAACCAGGCGTCGGGCGGCCTCCGAGAGTTTTTCCAGGCACTCGCCCAGCCGGTTCTTGTATTCCTCAAAACGGGGTTCCCCACCCATTTGTTCCATCTCGCTCCCCAGCAATTCGATGACCTCGGCGTCCAAACTGGTGATTTCCCGACCGGCTTTGCGGAGATTTGCCAGCGCGACCCGCCGGGCCAGACCGCGCGCCCAAGGGCCGAACGGGCGCGACGGATCATACGAGCCCCAGCAGCGCACAATCTCCAAAGTAACGTCCGAAAACGTGTCCTCCACCCGGTGCGGATCGCGGACGATGGCCCGGACGGTCGCCAGCAACACCGTGCGATGGGCAAGCACTTGCCGGAAGGCGTCTTCGTAGGCGTCATGCACTTCAAGTTTCACGGAAGCATTCACGTTCTTTTGAGCATATTGTCGCCCGCACCGAAAATCTTACAGGAAATCTTTGGGACAAGGCAGAATTTGCTCTGATGATCCCCCGCTCCACCGGGTGGTTGGGAACAATTTTCAGGAGGAAACGCTCATGAAACGGCAGTACCTGGCAACCGATGTCCTTCATTACCAACTACAAGTTCATCAATGGTGCCGGCACCATGAAGGCATGCTGCTCCAGCAGACTCAATGCGCCGTTCCACGAGAGGTATTGGGTGAGATAGACAAAGAATACGTAGAGAAACACCACCGGCACGAGCGCCAGCCGGCTGGTCCAGCGGAAAAACCAGTGGCGCGGCTCGTCGCGGCGGTTGGCCCGGCTGACCGCCCAGCCGGTGATCAAACGGGCGGGGAAGATGAAGACGACGAAGAGCAGGCTCGGCAACCAGGCGATCTCGCGTGGCGGCAGCTCGATCTTCAACAGATACAACGGCAGGGCGAACAGCAAGGTGATGAAGAGCGAGAGCCAGAACGCGATGGGCGCGCGGCGGAACATCTGGCGCACCGTCTTGACGGCGAACAAGGCGCGGAAGCGGTTCTCCAAAGCGAAGTGGGTTTGCAGAAACGGCAGATGCATGACCACGAGCATCAACAGCAGGCCGCCGATGATGGAGAGCAGCGCGCCGCCCTGGTCTGGGGCGACTTGCGCGGCCAAAATGAGCAGGCCCACCGGGATCACCAGCCAGAGGAGCGCGCCGAGGAACCCCCGTGCGCCGAGCCAGAAGTAGTAGGGAATGCGCAAACCGACCACGTAATCGACGACCGCGTTGCGAATCGTGCCGAACTTGTCGGGCGTCGAAAGCCATTTGAAGAACCGAACCGGAGCCGGCCAGAGAAAGTGCCGCAGTCGTCCGCCGCGCAGGCAGGCCCAGACAATGTGCAACACGGTGAGCGAAGCGAGCACCAGCAGTCCGATCCGCCACGCTTGGGCGGTGGGACTGCCTGGCGCGATCAATTCCGCATCCTTCCACAGACTGGAAACGATCCGCACCGGCAGGGACACCAGCCAGGCACCCAGGAAGAAGCTGCCCAGGATCGAGGCCTTGCGAATGCCGACGAATCCGCTGCGCAACTTGCCGGTCACCGCGACGCGCCCGCTGGCATGAATCAGGTATCCGAGACTCAGGAAGTTCAAGAACGGGACAATCGACAAGAGCGCAAGCCCGACAATCAGGGAGATTAATCCAAACGCCCAGTCCAGCCCCGCGCCGAGCGTGCGCACCAAGCGACGCAACCGCGACGCCGTCACACCCACTGCCGGGGCGGCGGGTTCCTCCGTCAACAGCGGCGGGATCTGCGTCGAGTCCATGATTTGAACGTCCTGAGTCATTATCTGAAACAATTGGGCCTTGCCGATGCTCTTAATACCCGGAATGTAACGACGTTTGTTTCAGCTTTCGAGAAAGCATGAGACCAGCCGGCAACTGATGCAAAGCCTGAACCAATGAAGCTCTGGGTCCGCAACACGATCTTTCTCGGCCTGTGCCTCGCCGCCACCGGTGTGGGGGTCGGACGCGTGCTTCAACGTCCCCAGTTCGCCGGGCCGAAGTCATTTGACGCGGCAAAGTTCGAAGCGGACGACTTCTTTCAAGCCGTGGCCCGGCTGGATCAGGCATTCGCCGGCAGTTGGGAGAATCTGGGCCTGAAGCCCGCTTCCCGCACCAGCGACCTGACCCTCGCCCGCCGCCTGTCACTGGCGCTGACCGGTACAATTCCCTCGCTCGAGGAAGTGCGGGCGTTGGAATCACTACCGGAAGCTCAACGTGTCCAGTGGTGGTTGACTCACTTGTTCGAGGACCGCCGATATGGCGATTATCTGGCTGAGCGTTTTGCGCGCATGGCGGTGGGCGTTGAGAACGGACCTTTCATCATCTATCGCCGACACCGGCTGGTGAGCTGGTTCAGTGACCAGCTCATGGCCAATCGTCCGTACGATGAACTAGTTCGCGAATTGATTTCCGCCGAAGGGGTCTGGACCTCAAAACCGGCGGCGAACTTTGTCACGGTGACGGTGGATCAGAACAACGAGGCGGAGGGGCCGGACCAGATCAAGCTCGCCGGCCGCGTGAGCAAGGCCTTCCTCGGCGTGCGTCTCGACTGTGTGGAATGCCACGACGACTTCATGGGGGATCGCTGGCAGCAGACCGATTTCCACCAACTGGCGGCCTTCTTTGCGCAATCGGAAATGTCGATGACCGGCGTGCGCGACAATCCGGAGCGAACCCATGACTACCGCTATCTCGGCAAACGCGAAGCGGAACCAGTTCCCGCGCGAGTCCCATTTCACGAGGAACTGCTGCCCGCCGAAGGCCAGTTGCGCGAACGGCTCGCCGTCTGGGTGACGCATCCGGACAACCGGCCCTTCGCCCGCACACTCGTGAATCGCGTGTGGGCGCTGCTCTTCAACCAGCCGCTCCACGAACCAGTGGACAGCATTCCCCTCGAAGGTCCGTTTCCTCCGGGCCTGGAGGTTTTGGCGGACGACTTGATCGCGCACAATTTCGATCTGCAACGTTTGATCCGGGTGATTGCCGCGAGCCAAGCGTTTCAAAGTGACAGCCGCTCCGACGATGCAGAGCACCCGGTCACCACCGAGCAGGCACAGACGTTTGCCGCCTTTCCCATCACCCGCTTGCGACCCGAGCAGGTGGCCGGCAGCGTGTTGCAGTCCGCGAACTTGAAAACCATCGACGCGAACTCGCATGTGCTTGTGCGCATCGTCCGCTTCTTTCAGCAGAACGATTTCATCAAACGCTATGGCGACGCGGGCGAGGATGAATTTGGCGTCACCGGAGGCACGATTCCGCAACGCCTGGTGCTCATGAACGGCAAGCTGGTTCACGAACGCACCAAGGAAGATCTCGTGATGAACTCGGCGACCCGCATCGGCGCGGTCGCCCCCGACAACGCCACCGCCGTTGAGACCGCCTACCTCACCGTGCTGACCCGCCGGCCCACGCCCGATGAACGCGAACACTTCGTCGAGCGTCTGGAAAATGGCGCGGGGGTCAAACGCTCCGAGCTAATGGAGGACCTGTTCTGGACGCTCATCAACTCAACCGAGTTTTCGTGGAACCACTGATGAAGGACCAAGATGCCATGACCAAGTTCCAAGCAATGGCCAATCCGACAGAAGGCGGCTGCGGCACGGCGGATCATTTCACGCGGCGCACCTTGTTGAAGACGCTGGGTGCGGCCGGAGTTTCGGCCTGGCTTACACCCGTCGCGCAATTGCTCGCCCGCGCTGAGGAAACGGCTCCCAAAGGCAAGCCCGCCCGCTCGGTTATCATCCTCTGGATGGCCGGCGCGCCCAGTCAGCTCGAGACGTTTGATCCGCACCCGAACAGCAAAATTTCCTACGGCACCAAGGCGATTAACACCGCGCTGCCCGGCGTGCAAGTCGCCGCCGGCCTCGGCAACGTCGCCGATCTCATGGGCGATATTTCGCTCGTTCGTTCCGTGATCAGCAAGGAGGCAGACCACGAGCGCGCGGTCTATAACATGAAGACCGGTTACCGCCCGAACCCGACGGTCGTGCATCCCTCCATCGGCGCGGTCATCTGTCACGAATTGAACGACGACGGGATGGACATCCCACGGCACATCTCGATCCTGCCCGATCAATGGCCGGCACGCGGCGGTTATCTCGGCGCGCAGTTCGACGCGTTTCAGGTGTACGATCCGCAGGGTCCGATTCAAGACGTGACGCCGTTGGTCTCCCAAGCGCGACTGGATCAACGGATGAACGATCTCTCGGTGGTGGAACGCGCCTTCAATCGCGGCCGGCCTGCTCAACTCGACGCCCACACCACGCTGCATCAACTCACGATGGCGCGCGCGTTGAAGAT
>ERZ761602.7533-NODE-7533-length-11482-cov-11.570403_pt1 | contig 11482 bp, 10 predicted proteins | sample MGYA00512165_ERZ761602 | MGnify/ENA primary metagenome ERZ761602 (study PRJEB28899, sample SAMN02445085) | bioreactor sludge metagenome | biome: EBPR sludge; isolation source: Thorneside wastewater treatment plant | place: Australia: Brisbane, Thorneside... | reverse complement strand
GCTGACGTAGGCGAGGAGTTGGACGTCGGCACCCCAGGTGCAGCCGTCGTCCGTGGGCTGCATGACCACCTGGACCTCGGCGTTCTCGGTCCGGTTGGAGAGCACCAGGGTGCCTCGAATGGCCTTCAGCAGGGGGGCGATCTGCGTGAACTCGGCGTCGGTGAGGACGAAGATGTCGCTGACCCCCTGGTTCGGGGCGCTGCCGCCCTCGCTGAAGGCGACCGAGATGGGGAAGCTCAGGGTTCGAACAGGAGGACTGCAGCTCATGGTGGGGGTCCCGGGCCGGGTTGGCGACATGCCTTCCGTTGGCTGCAGCCAAGCTATACCACTCTCTCTCTCTCTCTCTGCAAGGGGTGTGCCCACTCAGGAAGAACACTTCCTCTCGCCGCCCACTTCCGCCCTGCTGCCACCTGCCAGATCGCCGCCGGCCGTCAGGGCGGGGGCCACTTCGCGCGACCCCTTCGACCGTCGGAGGGCCGCGAGAGCAGGGCTCCTCGACAAGCTCCAGCGTCCATGCGCGGCAGGGGCCCGAGTGTCGCGCAGAGACGCGGAGGCGCAAAGGGGGCAGTCATGCGCACCCTGGTCCGCATGGCCGCGACACCGGCGGTCGATTCGTCGGGGATGACGATCCATCCCCGACGAATCGACCGCATGCTCCATCACCTCACCTGGTCCTCCGCGGGCCGCGCCTCTCTCTTCCCCGACGAGGCTCATCGCCGCCTCGCCTTGCGGACCCTCGCCCGCGTGGCCGGGGAAGAGACCGTACTGTTCTGCCTCGTGGACGATCATCTGCACCTCGTGGCAACCGAAGGCGGCCCGCTTTCGAGGGCTGTGCTGCTCGCCCTGCGCGGGGTCGCCGCCGCCGAGCTGGAGCCTGCCCACGTCCGCCCCGTCAAGGGCCGCAGCCACCTGGAGTGGCTGGTGTCCTATCTGCTGACCCAGGTCGACAAGCATGGCCTAGCCCACCATCCCGCTCTGTCGACCGGCTCCTTCTTTGCCGACCTGGTGGGCGCCCGAGCCCTCTTCCCGGGCCTGCCCGGCCGCTTCCGCGCTCAGCTCCCCCGCTTCCGTCTGCGGCAGTGCCACAACATCGTCGGCTTGCCGCAGCAGCCCCTCGTCCCCGCCGACGACGAGGCCGTTCGCACCGCCGGCCCCGCCCGCCTCGTCGCCGCCGCCGCCTGTGCCCTGGCGGCCGGGCCAGAGCTCTCTGGCAAGGCCGCCGAGCGCGTGCTCGCCCGTCGTGCCGCTGCTTGCCTGGGCGCCTCCGCGGGCATCGGCACCGCCGAGCTGGCCTGGGCCCTGGACCAGCCCGCCCGCAGCGTGCGACGTCTTCAGGACATCGCACCCGATCCCAAAGTCCTCACCAGCGTCCGCCTCCGCCTCGCCTTGGAGGAGGTGGTGGCCGGCTCGATCTGAACAGTCTCGCAGGAGGCGGGCGAGGTAATCTCCTCCCATAGCGGACCACCATCACAACGCGATGATCAACGGAGGCATCGGGCTCCCCTCCCACTCGATCCACCCCGCGCACAGCGCCCCCAGAACAAGCCCGAAGAGGAAGACCAGGAGGAGCTTGACCCGCGCAGAGTTCATACCGTGATGATCGGCCCGGGCTCGCCCGGCGACCCGGGGGCATCGTCACCGCCCCCAGGCCGTAGTGAGTGACATTCGCACACCACACAAACACTGCTCAGCTCTCCCAATGTGTCCTTCGACCTCTCGAGCACGGCAGAGCTCGACACGCCCAATTCCGAGGGCCCAAGCCGGGCAGCCTGAAGACCCGACGCGCGTACTTCAACCGCCGCCAACGCCGCCATCGGGTTGTTGAGAATGGCCATGGCTCCCTCCTTCAGCTTCGCAGCTCGAGATCGAGGATCACGGTACCACGAACCAGCTCCACCGCGGTGCCGGTGGTCTGGCGGACCTTCAGGCCGACCCGGATGCCGCGCGAGTCGGCGATGACGCCCCGGCACGACGCCCAGCCCTTGCTGAAGGCGACCGAGATGGGGAAGCTCAGGGTCCGAACCGGAGGACCGCAGCTCATGGTGGGGGACCCGGGCCGGGTTGGCGACATGCCTTCCGTTGGCTGCAGCCAAGCGATACCACTCTCTCTCCGCAAGGGGTGTGCCCACTCAGGAAGATTGCTTCCTCTCGCCACCCACTTCCGCCCCGCTGCAACCTGCCAGATGGCCGCCCCCCATCCGGGCGAGGACTGCGATTGCCGGCTCGTCGACCAGCTCCTGGGTCCATGCGTGGAGAGGGGCCCGAGTGTCGCGCAGAGACGCAGAGGCGCAAAGGGGGCAGTCATGCGCACCCTGGTCCGCATGGCCGCGACACCGGCGGTCGATTCGTCGGGGATGACGATCCATCCCCGACGAGTCGACCGCATACCGGTCGATATTCACATTATACTTCAGAACCCTCAGACAAACGACCGCCACACGGTCGATTCCAGCAGGCTCGCCGCTCATCCCCGACGAATCGACCGCATGATCCATCACCTCACCTGGTCCTCCGCCGGCCGCGCCACGCTGTTCCCGACGAGGCTCATCGCCGCCTCGCCCTGCGGACCCTGGCCCGCGTGGCCGGGGAAGAGACGGTGCTGTTCTGCCTCGTGGACGATCACCTGCACCTCGTGGCCACCGGGGGAGGCCCGCGGTCGAGGGCTGTGCTGCTCGCCCTGCGCGGGGTCGCGGCCGCCGAGCTGGACCCGGCCCACGTCCGCCCGGTCAAGGGCCGCAGCCACCTGGAGTGGCTGGTGTCCCATCTGCTAAACTAGGTCGACACGCATGGGCTCGCCCACCGTCCCGCCCTGTGGACCGGCTCCTTCTTCGCCGACGACGAGGCCGTTCGCACCGCCGGCCCCGCCCGCCTCGCCTTGGAGGAGGCCGTGGCGGCCGCGACCTATACCCCCCTCCTCCTCCCCCAGACCACCATCCCGACAGCCCCGCCCACACACAGCCACCCGAACACCCACCCTCCCCGACTGTACACCGTCGTCAGCGCCTTGACCCGCATCGGCACGACCTCGGCGTGGTCCGTGAACGGAGCCGTCTCGTGCAGGATCACCCCGTGCGGCTCGACCACCCAGGAGATGCCGGTGTACGCGATGCGCAGCATCGGCCGGCCCACCTGGACAGTCTGCACGGCGGTCAGCATGGCGTGCTGATGGGGCGAGGCGGTGTCTCCGAACCAGGCGTCGTTGGTGATGTTGACCAGGAAATCCGCGGTGGTCTCGGGGCTGGCGCCACCCGCGAAACGTCGCATGGTGGGCTGGAGGATGGCCTCGTAACAGATCGGCGTACTGTACCGGAGCGCCTGACCGTCGGCGGTGTGGGCAGTGAAGAAGGTGGGCTCGGTGCCGGCGCGGAAGTCGCCGGGGCCCTGGACGATGGTCTTGAGGATCGGGAAGGTGTCGGCCAGCGGGATGTACTCGCCGAAGGGCAGGGGCACCATCTTGTCGAAGCGACCCTCGATCCCGCCCTCGCTGTCGAAGACGTACAGGCTGTTGAAGGCGATGTACTCGCGCTCACCCGGGCCGGGGTTGGGGTTGTCCTCGATGGTGCCGCCGCCGATCAGCAGGTCGAAGTTGCCCTGTTGAGCGAACCCGTCGAGCATGGACTGGACGGAGAGCGCAGCGGCGGCGTCGACCAGCCGCTCGTTGGTGGAGATCAGCGGCCCGACCTCGGGCGGCAGCGGGAGCATGTCGAAGGCGCCGATCTCGGCCAGCCGTCGGACGAGCATCTTGCGCTGGCTGGAGCGGATCGAGCTGAAGCTGCGGTCCTCGGTCGGGTTGAAGGCCAGGGAGCCCTCGGGCCAGACGACGAGGTCGGGCTTCTGCTCGAAGACCTTCCGGGTCAGGTCGATCCAGGAGAAGAAGCCCTCCCAAGGCGACTCGGTGAGGCGCTGCTCCATCGTGACGCCCTGCTGGAGCAGCGAGACGCGCAAGACTGGGGCCTGGGCCAGCTCGGCTTCGACGGCGGCGACCCGCCAGGCCCCGAAGCCGAGGTTTGCGAGCAGCAGCCCCGCGGTCAGGGCGAGGGCGCGCAGCGGGGGGCGGGTGCGGGCCCGCAGGGCGAAGGCGGTCTCGGTGAGGACGCTGTTGACCAGGAGGATCAGGAAGGAGATGCCCATGACGCCGGTGACGCTGGCGAGCTGGAACATCCAGGGCTGCCGGTACTGGCTGACCCCCTGGTAGTAGGGGAAGAGCACGGGGAAGGCCTGCTCGCCGGCGACGACGACCAGGGGCATGGCCAGCATCCACCACGGCCCCAGCCGCTGCCGCAGCCAGGGCATCAACCCGAAGAGCCCGTAGGAGAGCGAGAAGACGGTGGTGCTGAGCAGGTGCACCACGAAGGCCAGGGCCCAGGGGAGGCTGCTGAAGCGCTGGATGGTCTCGATCAGCCACCAGAAGATGATGAAGTTGCTGACCCAGCCGGTCGCGTAGGAGAGCAGCACGCCGCGACGCAGCGAGACCCCGTCCAGGGCGAAGAAGAGCGGCAGGAAGGCGAACCAGTGCAGGAAGTGCAGGTTGGCCGGCGCCGAGATGAACGGGATGACGAGCGCCGTCGGCAAGCAGAGCAGCAGGCGGACCGGCAGGGACATAGGAGGGCTCCAGGGGACCGCCAGCATTAGCGCAATCGGGGATCCCAGTCCAAAAAGGCAGAGGGGCCCGCCCCGGTCTCCCGAGGCGGGCCCCATTCGGCAGGCAGGCCCTTGGGGCCGCCGGGACTACATCATGTCCATGCCGCCCATGCCGCCCATGCCGCCCATGCCGCCCATGCCACCGCCGCCGCCGCCGCCGCCGGCCGGAGCAGCCTTCTCGGGCTTCTGCGAGATGACGGCTTCGGTGGTCAGCAGCAGGCCGGCCACGCTGGCGGCGTTCTGCAGCGCGGTGCGCACGACCTTGGTGGGGTCGAGCACGCCCATCTCGAACATATCGCCGTAGGTGTCCGTCGCGGCGTTGAAGCCGAAGGCCCCGTTGCCGTTCTTCACCTTGTCGACGACGATGCTGCCATCGACGCCGGCGTTGGAGGCGATGGCCCGGATGGGGGCCTGGCAGGCCTCGGCGATGATCTTCACGCCAAAGGCGGCGTCACCGTCGAGCTTGAGCGAGTCCAGCGAGGCCATGGCGCGGACCAGGGCGACGCCGCCACCAGCGACCACGCCCTCTTCCACCGCGGCGCGGGTGGCGTTGAGGGCGTCCTCGACCCGGGCCTTCTTCTCCTTCATCTCGATCTCGGTGGCCGCGCCGACGTGCACGACGGCCACGCCGCCGACCAGCTTGGCGAGGCGCTCCTGGAGCTTCTCGCGGTCGTAGTCGCTGGTCGTGTCCTCGATGCGGGCGCGGATCTGCTTGACCCGGCCGCGCACCGCGTCGCGGCTGCCCTCGCCGTCGATGATGGTGGTGTTGTCCTTGGTGATGACCAGGCGGCGGGCCTTGCCCAGGTCGCTAAGCTGCACGCTCTCCAGCTTGATGCCGAGGTCGTCCATCAGGGCCTTGCCGCCGGTCAGGACGGCGATGTCCTCGAGCATCTCCTTGCGGCGATCGCCGAAGCCGGGGGCCTTGACCGCGACGACGTTCATGTTGCCGCGCAGCTTGTTGACGACCAGGGTCGCCAGGGCGTCGCCGTCGACGTCCTCGGCCAGGATGAGCAGGGGCTTGCCGGCCTGGTGGACCTTCTCGAGGACCGGGAGGAGGTCCTTCATGTTGCTGAGCTTCTTCTCGTGGATGAGGATCAGCGCGTCCTCGAGCACGGCCTCCATGCGGTCGGCGTCGGTGACGAAGTAGGGGCTGAGGTAGCCGCGGTCGAACTGCATGCCCTCGACGATGTCGAGCTCGGTCTGCAGGCCCTTGGCCTCTTCCACCGTGACGACGCCGTCGCGGCCGACCTTGTCCATCGCGGTGGCGATCATGTCGCCGACCTCGGTGTCGCCGTTGGCCGAGATGGTGGCGACCTTGGCGATGTCGTCCTTGCTGGAGCAGGGCTGGCTGGCGCCGTGGAGCTGGTCGATGACCTGCTTGACGGCGAGGTCGATGCCGACCTTGAGCTCCATCGGGTTGGCGCCGGCGGCGACCATCTTGGCGCCGCTGCGGTAGATCGCCTGGGCCAGCACGGTGGCGGTGGTGGTGCCGTCACCGGCGACGTCGTTGGTCTTGGAGGCGACCTCCTTGACCATCTGCGCGCCGATGTTCTGCAGCTTGTTCTTGAGCTCGATCTCCTTGGCGACGGTCACGCCGTCCTTGGTGACCGTGGGGGCGCCCCAGCTCTTCTCGAGGACGACGTTGCGGCCCTTGGGACCGAGGGTGACCTTGACGGCGTTGGCGAGGGTGTCGACGCCCTTGGCGATCTCGGCCCAGGCGGTGTCGCGGAACTGAATGTCTTTGGCAGCCATGGAAGCTACTCCTGGGGCCGTTGGCCCCGGTGGGAATGGAAAGATTGGAGGGGGAGGCGAGGAGGAGGCTCAGCGCTCGATGACGGCGAGCACGTCCTCTTCACGGAGGATGATGTGCTCCACGCCATCCAGCTTGATCTCGTCGCCGGTGTACTTGCCGAAGAGGACGCGGTCGCCCACGTTCAGGCTCATGGGGCGGACCTTGCCCTCCTTGGTCACGCGGCCGGAGCCGACAGCGATGACCTCGGCCTCCAGCGGCTTCTCCTTGGCGGCTTCGGGGATGATGAGGCCGCTGGAGGTCTTCTCTTCGGCCTCCACGCGCTTGACGAGGATGCGGTCGTACAGGGGACGGAGCTTCATGGTGGTTCTCCCGGATTTCCGGTGGGTTGAGGGTTCGGTGGGCGAGCGTCCGGGCCAGGGATGGCCGACCGACGCCGCCCGGGTCAGTGCGGCGACGGAGTAGGCACCGACCCGGGCCCCGTCAAGCGCAGGGAGCAAAAAGCGAGAGCGGCCGGGCTGTGAACCCGGCCGCTCAGAGTCGACGACCCGCACGCCGCACCACGCGGCGCCGGGACCGGTCCGCCCCTCCAGCCCAGAGTCAGGGCACGGACATTTGGGTTTGAGAGCTGGAGCTTCGGACGCCCGCAAGGAGTGCAGGAGGCGTGCCAGGCCGTGGACACTCGCAAATTCAACGCCTTGACCGGGGGACCTTCGCGCGCGCGTTGATGATCCGCGACATCGGTGTCGGGCCTTGTCGCCCTGGAGACCGCGATTACCCTTGCGCCGACCGCCTACCGCGGAGCGCGCGGGTACCGCCGCAGGGGCACCTTTGCCTCGTTGCGGATCCGCGCAGGAACTAGATCGCGAACCAGCCACGACCTCCCGGCCGCCGGGCCGGAGAGCACGGAGGAAGACATCATGGGCAAGATCATCGGAATCGACCTGGGCACCACCAACTCGGTCGTCTCGGTCATGGAGGGGGACTCCCCCACCGTCATCGTCAACGAAGAAGGCGGGCGCACCACCCCCTCGGTCGTCGCCTTCGCCAAGGACGGCGAGCGCCTCGTCGGCGCCGTGGCCAAGCGCCAGGCGATCACCAACGCCACGCGCACCGTGGCCTCCATCAAGCGCTTCATGGGCCGGCGCTTCGACGAGTCCAAGACCGAGATGGAGCGGGTCAGCTACGACGTGGTCCGCGGCAACGACGGCCTGCCGCGCATCAAGATCGATGACAACCAGTTCAGCCCGCCCGAGATCTCGGCGATGGTGCTGCAGAAGCTCAAGCGCGAGGCCGAGCGCTACCTGGGCATGCCCGTGACCGAGGCGGTCATCACCGTGCCCGCCTACTTCAACGACGCCCAGCGCCAGGCGACCAAGGACGCCGGCAAGATCGCCGGCCTCGACGTCAAGCGCATCATCAACGAGCCGACGGCGGCCGCCCTGGCCTACGGCCTGGACAAGAAGCAGGACCAGATCATCGCCGTCTACGACTTCGGCGGCGGCACCTTCGACGTCTCCATCCTCGAAGTGGGCGAGGGCGTGGTCGAGGTCAAGTCGACCAACGGCGACACCCACCTGGGCGGCGACGACGTCGACCACGTGCTGATCGACTGGATGGTGGCCGAGTTCAAGAAGGAGCACGGCATCGACCTCAGCAAGGATCGCATGGTCATGCAGCGCCTGAAGGACGCCGCCGAGAAGACCAAGATCGAGCTCTCCAGCGCCCAGTCCAGCGAGGTCAACCTGCCCTTCCTCACCGCGGACGCCTCGGGGCCCAAGCACTTCGTGCAGACCCTCTCCCGCGCCCGGTTCGAGCAGATGATCGAGCCGGTCATCGCCCGGACGCTGGAGCCCTGCCGCCAGGCGCTCAAGGACGCCAAGCTCAGCGCCAAGGACATCAACGAGGTGCTGATGGTCGGCGGCTCGACCCGCATCCCGCTGGTCCGCGAGAAGGTCAAGCAGCTCTTCGGCAAGGAGCCCAACCACAGCGTCAACCCCGACGAGGTGGTGGCCGTCGGCGCGGCGGTCCAGGGCGGCGTGCTCGCCGGCGACGTCAAGGACCTGCTGCTGCTCGACGTGACCCCGCTCTCCCTGGGCATCGAGACCCTGGGCGGCGTCAACACCGTGCTGATCCCCCGCAACACGACGATCCCGGCCAAGAAGTCCGAGATCTTCAGCACCGCCGCCGACAGCCAGACCGCGGTCGACGTGCATGTGTACCAGGGCGAGCGGCCGATGGCCAAGGACAACCGCATGCTGGGCACCTTCCGGCTGGACGGCATCCCCAGCGCCCCCCGCGGCGTGCCCCAGATCGAGGTGACCTTCGACCTGGACGCCAACGGCATCCTCAACGTCACGGCCAAGGACAAGGCCACCGGCAAGGAGCAGAAGATCACCATCACCAGCAGCAGCGGCCTCTCCAAGGAGGAGGTCGAGAAGCTGGTCCGCGACGCCGAGGCCCACGAGGGCGAGGACAAGGCGCGCCGCGAGGTGATCGAGGCCCGCAACCAGCTCGACACCAGCGTCTACCAGACCGAGAAGCTGCTCAACGAGCACCGCGAGAAGCTGCCTTCGGCCCAGGTCGAGGAGGTCGAGGCCGCCCTGAAGGAGGCCCGCGAGGCGCTCAGCAGCGACGACGTCGCCACGCTGAAGGGCGCCAACGAGCGGCTGCAGGCCGCCAGCCACAAGCTGGCCGAGGCCGCCTACCAGGGCGCTGGCGCCAGCGCGGCCGGCCCCGAGGCGGCCGACGGCAAGAAGGGCGGCGACGATGTGATCGACGCGGAGTACGAGGAGGCCTGATCCTCCGCTGCCTTCGGGCGGCTTTCACCAAGCACGCCCGGAGCGGACAACAGACCGCTCCGGGCGTCGGCGTACCCGCCTTGCGGGTCGGAGAGCAGCAAGGATGTCGTCCCCCCGCGATTATTACGAGGTGCTCGGCGTGGCCCGAGACGCCAGCGAAGCGGACCTGAAGAAGTCCTACCGCAAGCTGGCGATGCAGTACCACCCCGACCGCAACCCCGACGATCCCCAGGCCGAGGCGAAGTTCAAGGAGGTCAGCGAGGCCTACGCGGTCCTCTCCGACGCCGAGAAGCGCTCGATGTACGACCGCTTCGGCCACCAGGGCATCCGCGGCCAGGGCATGGACCCCGGCTTCGCCAACGCCGAGGACATCCTCAGCCAGTTCTCCGACATGTTCGGCGATCTCTTCGGCTTCGGCGGCGGCGGCCGACGGGGCGGAGGCCGCGGCGGCGGACCCCGGCTCCGGCGCGGCTCGGACACCGAGTACGCGCTCCAGCTGGACTTCCTGGAGGCCGTGCACGGCACGACCAAGGAGGTCAGCGTTCCTCGGCACGCGATCTGCACCGGCTGCAAGGGCAGCGGGGCCGAGCCGGGCACCGAGCCGACCGGCTGCACCACCTGCGGCGGGGCCGGCCAGGTGATCCAGGGCCACGGCTTCCTGCGCATTCGCACCGCCTGCCCGACCTGCCAGGGCCGCGGCAAGGTGGTCGGCACCCCCTGCAAGCAGTGCGACGGCGCCGGTCGGACCCGGGTGGTGGACACCCTGTCGATCACGGTACCGGCCGGCGTCGACAACGGCCTGCAGCTCCGCCTCAGCGGCAAGGGCGACGAGGGCGATCCCGGCGCGCCGGCCGGCGATCTCTACGTCCACATCCAGGTCCGCGAGCACGAGCGCTTCCGGCGCAACGGCAACGAGATCCTCGTCGAGGTGCCGATCAGCTACCCCCAGGCCTGCCTGGGCGGCGCCATCACGGTGCCCACGGTCGACGGCGAGGAGCGCCTGGAGATCCCCGCGGGCACCCCCTCGGGCAAGGTCTTCACCCTGCGCGGCAAGGGCGTCCCCAACCTCGGCCGCCGCGGCGGTCGAGGCGACCACCACGTCCAGGTCGTGGTCGCCGTGCCGACCAGGCTCAGCGGCGACGAAGAGGAGCTGATCCGCAAGCTCGCCGCCCTCCAGGACCACCGCGTCTCCGAGAAGGGCTTCTGGAAGGAGTTCCTGGGCCGCTTCTCTACCTGAGCCCCCCACCCGAAAGGATCCCCCGATGCAGAACCCCCTCTCCGTCAGCGAGGTCGAGGCCCGCATCGCCGAGGTCGGCCCCCCCATCGCCGCCATCCGCCAGGAGGTCGGCCGGATGCTGGTCGGCCAGCGGGGCATGGTCGACGGGCTGCTGATCAGCCTGCTGGCAAACGGCCACGTCCTGCTCGAAGGCGTGCCCGGCCTCGCCAAGACCACCGCCGTCTCGGCCCTCTCCCAGGCCGTCCACCTGGACTTCCGGCGCCTGCAGTTCACCCCCGATCTGCTGCCCGCCGACCTGATCGGCACCCAGGTCTACAACCCGCGCGAAGCCGCCTTCACCACCCACAAGGGCCCGATCTTCGCCAACATCGTGCTGGCCGACGAGATCAACCGGGCGCCGGCCAAGGTGCAGAGCGCCCTGCTCGAAGCGATGCAGGAGCGGCAGGTCACCCTGGCCGATCGCACCTGGCCCCTGCCCAAGCCCTTCCTGGTCCTGGCGACCATGAACCCGATCGAGCAGGAGGGCACCTACGCCCTGCCCGAGGCCCAGGCCGACCGCTTCCTGCTGAAGATCGTGGTCGGCTACCCGACCCGGGACGAGGAGCGCGAGATCCTCAACCGGGCCAGCCAGACCCCCGAGCCGGTCCAGCGGGTGGCCGACGCCACCGCGATCGAGGCCGCCCAGCAGGCGGTGCGTCTGGTGCGGATGGAGCAGGTCGTCGCCGACTACATCGTCGAGCTGGTCCAGGCGACCCGCGACCCGCGGCAGCTCGCCGGCGCCAGCGAGCTGGCCCGCTTCATCCAGTTCGGCGCCAGCCCGCGCGCCACCCTGGCCCTGGCCATCACCGCCCGTGCCCGCGCCTTCCTGGCCGGCCGCGGCTACGTCACCCCCGACGACGTCAAGGCCATGGGCCCCGACGTCCTGCGCCACCGCATGCTGCTCACCTACGAGGCCGAGGCCGAGGGCCTCACGGTCGACCAGGTCATCCAGCGCGTCTTCGAGCGGGTGCGCACGCCGTGAGCTGCGCTCACTTTTTGCGGAGGGGGGTGGGG
>ERZ761602.7531-NODE-7531-length-11483-cov-5.387294_pt1 | contig 11483 bp, 4 predicted proteins | sample MGYA00512165_ERZ761602 | MGnify/ENA primary metagenome ERZ761602 (study PRJEB28899, sample SAMN02445085) | bioreactor sludge metagenome | biome: EBPR sludge; isolation source: Thorneside wastewater treatment plant | place: Australia: Brisbane, Thorneside... | reverse complement strand
ATGCCATCGACAGGTCGCCGATCTCGTCGAGAAACAGCGTGCCGCCGGCCGCCTGCGCGATGAGGCCGGCACGCGACTGGTCGGCACCGGTGAAAGCGCCTTTCTTGTGGCCGAACAGGGTATCCGAGAAGAGCGTGTCGTCCAGGCCAGCCACGTTGACCTGGACGAATTGTCCACTCAAGCCACTCAGCTTGTGCAGCGCATGCGCAAACATTTCCTTGCCCGCTCCGGTCTCGCCGGAGATCAGGACCGGCTCGGCGGTCACCGCAACCGCTTCGAGATACTGAAAGAGGGCACGCATCTTGCGGCTGTTGGTGACGATGCCGGCAAAGGCTTCGTTATTCTGCAGGCAGTCCGAGAGAAGATAGCGTTTGAGAACCCCCATCTGCCGCCGCAGGGAGTGCACTTCGAGGGCATGGCGCACACTGGCCACCAGACGGCTTTCCTCGACCGGTTTGACCAAGTAGTCGAATGCCCCCTCCTTCATGCTGCGTACCGCGGTTTCGACATCCAGCGCCGCGGTCATCACGATCACCGGCACCTCGGTGTAGAGGTGAACGATGTCGGGCAGCAACTTGTTGCCGGGGAGATGCGGCATCGAAAGATCGAGCAGCACGGCGCTCGCCGACTGCCGCTCGAGCGCCGGCAGCAACTCCCGGCTGTCGCTCAGCAGTTCGAGGCGGGCCACACCGGCGCTGCGCAACACCGCCGCGGAAGCGTGCAGGACCGACTCCTCGTCATCGACGAGAAAAACGGGCAGACTGGAAAATGGTTTTTCTTTCATTCACTCCTCCGTGGCGATCGGCAGATCGATGCTGACCGTGGTTCCGCAATCGGCGTTCGACTCGAAACGCAATATCCCGCCATGCCGCTCGACGATCGATGACGAGATCGACAGTCCGAGACCCGTACCACCGCTCTCGGCTTTCGTGGTGAAGAAGGGCTCGCCGATCTGCGCCATGACGTCATCGGGGATCCCCTTCCCCTGGTCCGCCACCTCGACGATCAGCCGGCCGCCTGAATCGTCCCTTCTCGCCGAGACGCGGACCGACCGGTTGCGCTCGGGCAGCGATTCCAGGGCATTGACCACGACATTGATGAACACCTGCTCCAGTTGCTGCACGTTGCCCCGCACCAGTGGCAGACTCTCGGGCAACTTCAGGCTGAAGGCATCGGTATGCTTCCTGATCCGGACCTCGAGCAGTGCCGCCACCGCCGGCAGGATCTTGCCGATGTCGGCCAGCTCATCCATGTGACCGCGATCCTGCTTGCCGAGGTGTTTCAGATCATGCACGATCTTCTGGATGCGTTTGGCGTTGGCGCCGATGTCGCTCATGCCGCGCGCGATGATCTGTCGCGCCTGATCATAGCTCAAACCGGCCAGCATGAAGCGGCCCTGCTCCTCCTCGTACTCGTTGAGGATGGGTAGCGCATCCTGCCAGATACGCCCGAGCAGCGCCGCGTTGGCCAGAATCGCGTGGTTCGGATTGTTGATCTCGTGCGCGATGCCGGCCGACAGCACGCCGAGCGAGGCGAGGCGGGCGCTGCGGATGGCCTGCCACTGCAGTTTGCGGTTCTCGGTGATGTCGCTGATCACCACCATGGCTGCCTTCACCACGTTGGCGGTACTGATCGGGACCATGCGGATTTCCCACCACGTGGCGTCACTCGAACGGTACTGGAAATGCTCGATTCGCCCGCTTGCGAAAACGTGTCGCAGCCTTTGCAGATAACCCGGCCGAACGTCGGGTGGCAGGATCAGTGGCGAGCGCCGGTCGCCGGCGCTGCCCACCGGGTGGGGCAAAGGCCGGTTGGTCAGCAGAATGTTTGCTTCGCTATCGACCGTGAAGATGAGGTCCGGGGAATGGTTGAACAGGGTGCGCAACCTCGCCTCGGAGTCGCGCAGAGCATCCTCGGCCAGCTTGTGTTCGGTGACATCCTCCAGAAAGCCGACGATGCGGCTCAGCTCGCAATCCGGCTCACGCACGGGAAAACCGCAGACCCGCAACCAGCGTAGCCCCCGCTCGCCCTGCGCCATCGGCAGCAGCACGCTGAAACGCCCGCCTTCGCGGCGCAGTTGCTCGAGCGCATCGACCAGGACACGCCGATCGTCCGGCTCGAAAAGATCGAGCACCAGTGACGGAGTCGGATTGTCCAGCGGCGTCTCGCGCCCGGCCAGCTGCCTGAACGCCGGACCGATGTACTCGAGCCGTTTCCCGTCGGCGGTGATCGCCCAGAAAACGACGTCGACCGTTTCCGCCAGTTGCCGGAACAGTTCTTCACGCTCGTAGATCGTTTGCGTCAGCTGGATCCTGTTCTCGAGTTCGCGACGACTGCGCACCAGGTAAGAAACCAGCAGCGCGGTACACAGGAAACCGCCGAGCAGCACCGACCAGTGGGCCTTGGTGAACGCCTCGGCGCTGCGGAAAGTGTGCGTGGCGACACAGGTGATCGTCCAGCGACGGTCACCCACCGGAATGGTGACCACCATGCGCGGCTGATCCTCGTCCCCCTCCGGCATCAGGCCCTCGACGGCGCCGAAGGGTCGGGGTTCCAGTCGGCTGGCGTAGAAGTGGAGGAACAGGGCCTCGCCGCCTGGCGTCGTGTCCCGCACCAGCACCTCGACACCGCGTGGTTCGAGCAGACTGATGGCGACATGCACCAGTTCCTCGATGTCATAGACGCCGATGACGAAGCCGAGCGGGTCCGGTCGCTGTCCGTCGGGCGTGCCGCGCGCGTAGCCCGGCGCGTAAACCGGCAGTACCGCGTAGATGACATGCGCCACCTGGTTGCCCGGACGCGCCACCTCCATGCGCCCGCTGACCGCCACTTTGCCGCTCTCCCGCGCGCGCGCGAAGACCGGCGCCAGTTCGCTGATCGCGTTCAGATCGAGCCCCTGAGCGACGACCGACGCCGCACGCGACGCCGACAGCAGCACCGGCACACGCACCTCTCCCCGGCTCGCCGGCGCACTCCGGCCCGCATTGTGCGCCGGCGACGGGCCGGGAGCCGTTCCCGGCAAGGCCTGCCGCGACGAGGTCAGGAGCGGCGCCCAGAGCAGGCTGTCGATGTAGGAATGCCGCTTGAGCACCGAATCGGTAAACAGCAGGAACTCCTGCTCGTCGATCCCCTGCGCCGCGTAGAACAGACCGCGGATTTCCAGCAGCGCATCCAGCCCCTGCTCGGCGACCGCCCGAACCGACTGGATACGGTCTCCGGCGGCCCACTCGAACTCCTTGAGGTGGCTGGTCTGCAGCTCCTGCCGCACATTCCACGATGACAGGCAGGTGAGCAGGATGCCGCCGGTCGCCACGATATAGGTGGCGGCATATTTTCGCAAATGGTCGAACATGGGTATCCAGAAATGAGCCCTACCGAACCGTCCCGACGCCTCTCATCGAGCGCGCCGCTGACCAGAACCGTAAAAGCTTAGCAGAAAGCACCGGCCGCCCGGGCATCGACGAGCCGCAGCCGGAGCGTTGTCAGGCGAACCCGGGAGCGTGCCAGCCGCAGCCGGAGCGCTGTCAGGCGGACCCGGGAGCGTGCCAGCCACAGCCGGAGCGCTGTCAGGCGAACCCGGGAGCGTGCCAGCCGCGGCCGGAGCGCTGTCAGGCGAACCCGGGAGCGTGCCAGCCACAGCCGGAGCGTTGTCAGGCGGACCCGGGAGCGTGCCAGCCACAACCGGAGCCCTGTCGATCGGCGACGGGAGGAGGCAGGCCAGGTGCGGGACACTGCCCGGCCAGCGCCGCCGCGCCGCACGCCGGATCCTGCCGACGTGTGACGACCGACGGTTCTGCGCATCAGCCTGCGGTGCCCCGTTGCGGCGCGCAGCGTGGCAGGTTCAGGGTAAAACGGGTGCCCTCACCCGGTGCGCTGTCGACCTCGATGCTGCCACCCAGTACGCCGCTGACCAGATTGTAGACCAGGTACAGACCCAGGCCGCTGCCCCCCTGTCCCAGGCGGGTGGTGAAAAACGGCTCGAAGACACGCCGCAGAATCGCCGTCGGCATGCCGACTCCGTCGTCCGAGTAGCGCAAGAGCACCCGGTGATCACCGCTCGTCGCCGCCTGCAGCAGGATCCGGCCCGGCGCGAAGCCGGCGAAGCCGTGTGTCACCGAGTTGCTCACCAGGTTACCGATCACCTGTTCGAGCGGCCCCGGGTAGCTGTCCATCTGCAGGCCGAACGGTATGTCCAATTCGATCTGGTGCTGGCTGTGCTTGAAGCTCAGACGCAAGGTGCTCAGCATCTCCTCACAGGTCTGGCGAAGATCGAACGAGCGCCGGCGAGCGCTGCTCTGGTCCACCGCGACCTGCGTGAAGTGGCCGATCAGGTCGGCCGCGCGCGCGCTGTTGCGCTCCAGCAGTTCGACCGCTTCACCGCCGCGCGTCAGGAAACTGTCCAGTTGCGAGCGTCGCAGACTGCCGGATCGGGCGGCGCTGGCAAACGCGCGCATCTCCTCGCCGAGCAGGCTGGCGACGACCCGACTGTTGCCGAGCGGCGTGTTCAGTTCGTGCGCCACCCCGGCCACCAGGTTGCCCAAGGCAGCCAGCTTTTCCGTCTGTACCAGTTGCGTCATCGCCTGCCGCAACTCGCTGGTGCGGTCGTTCACCAGTTCCTCGAGATGTTCGCGATGCCGCTGCAGTTCCTGCTCGGCACGCCGGCGCTCGGTAACGTCGATGATCAGCGACAGCAGCACATCCTCCTCGCCCAGGCGAATGATTTCTCCGGAATAGAGCGCCTCGCGCACGTCGCCCGTCCGGGTGCGGAAGCGCGTCGGCAACTCCCGGCAGGAGCCTTCGGCGTGCAGTCGCGCGACCATCCGTTGGCGGGCGCCGGGATCGGCCCAGATGCCCAGCTCGGGCGCGCTATGGCCGATCATTTCTGCGCGCCGATAGCACAACATGCGCAGCATCTGCTCGTTGACGTCGAGGAAGCGACCGTTCTCGATGACGCTGATGGCCAGGGGCGCCGGGCTGGCATTGAATGCCTTGGCAAAGCGTTCCTCGCTCTCCCGGGCGGCTGCCTGCGCACGTTTCTGCTCGGTAACGTCGGAACCGACGCTGAACACCTCGACCACCTGCCCCCAGTCGTCGAACACGGCCTTGTTGGTCCACGACACCCAGACCCGCTCGCCGTTACGCCGCATGTTCTCGTTGATGTTGTGCGCGAACTCGTCGGGATGCAGGCAGATACGCTCCATCAGCGGACGCAGATCGCTTCCCGTGCTGCTTGCTGCGCGTGGAACGATGGTTCCGACCATCTGCCGGCCGAGCAGTTCTGCTTCCGCATAGCCGAAGAAGCGCAGCCCGAATTCGTTGATGAAGGTGATCTCGCCGGCCGGATTCCAGCGCAGGATGATGCTGTTGGCGTTCTCGACGAGTTCGCGGTACTTCAGCTCGCTGGCCAGCAAGGCCTGTTCGGAGCGCCGGCGCTCGGTGATGTCGTTGGCCAGCACCAGTTCCGCCGGCCGCCCCTCGAAGGACACGGCGTGGGCGATGATCTCGACGTCGAGCATGCTGCCATCCCTGCGCCGGTGCCTCCAGAACCCGTTATAGTCACCCCGTTCTTCGACCGCGATGACGTCTTCCTCGAGCAAGGGCGTCCCCTCGTCGATGCCGAGATCGAGCAGGGTCATGTTGAGAAATTCGGCCCGCGAGTAGCCGTAACTGTCGATTGCCGCATCGTTGACCGTCAGGAAGGCCAGGGTCTCCAGATCGTACACCCACATCGGGTGAGGGTTGCTGTCGAACAGCAGGCGGTAGCGTGCCTCGCTCTCCTGCAGAGCCTGCTCGGCCCGCAGGCTGGCGGTGATGTCCTGGATCGTGCCGATCATCTTGATCGCCACCCCGTCTTGATCGAACTCCAGCTCGCCCAGCCCATGCACCCAGCGCTCCTCACCGTCGACGCGCCGGATGATGCGGTACTGGCGATCAAAGCGCTGGCCGCCGGCCAGCACATGATCGTTCAGATGCTGCAACATTTCCGCTCGGTCGAGCGGATGAACCAGCTCGAGCCAGGCCGCCAGTGTCTTCGCATAGGAGTCGTCGATGCCGAGGATCTGGTCGAGCTTCTCCGAGCTGATCCAGTTGCCCGAACGCGTGTCGAAATAGTAGGAACCCAGGTCGCCCACCTGTTGCGCGCGGCGCAACAGGAATTCGCTCTCGCGCAGTGCCGCATCGGCCTGGTCGCGCTGCTTCCGGGTGCGCAGCACCGTAATGCCGAAAGCCAGATCACCGGCCAGTTCGCTCAGCAGGACGACCTCGTCGCTGTCGAAGGCATCCTTGGTCGCGGCAAGAATGCTCAAGGCACCCAGCGTCTGTTCGCCGATCTGCAGCGGGAGGGCGCATTCGGCGACATAACCGCCCTCGACCGCCCGTCGGCGCCAGTCTGCCGTGAATGGCTGGCTCGCCATGTCGTGGACCAGGCAGGGTCGGCCGGTGCGAATCACCGTCGCACTGGCATCGCCCTCGCTGACACCGTCCGTCCAGTTGCTGCACCAGGCGTCGAGCCAGCCCGGCTCGTCCCCGGCATGCGCCATCAGTTGCAGGGTCTGCGCGCTGGCGTGCTCGGCATAGGCCACCCTGGCCATCCGGTAGCCGCCGCTTTCGACGACGATCGCACAAACGGTGCGCAGCAGCCCGATTTCGTCGTCAGCCCGGATCAGCGCCTGGTTGCAGTCGCTGATCATGCGCAGTTGCCGGTTGACCCGGCGCAGCGCCTCTTCGGCCCGCTTGCGCTCGCTGATGTCGATCACGATACCCTGATAGTGGGTAATCTGACCCGCCGCATTCCGCTCGACCGCAGTCCGGTCATCGACCCAGCGGAGCGACCCGTCGCGGGTGACGATCCGGTATTCCTGCCCGAAGTGATCACTGCCCTGTTCGCTGTGACGCTGTACTTCGTTGGCCACCCGTCCGAGATCGTCGGGATGAATCAGCGATGCGAAACGAATCGACCCGTCGCGCAACTCCCCGGCCGTGTAGCCGAGCTGGGTGACGTTGTCGGAAACGAAGACCGTCGGCCAGCCCTCCTCCGCACGCCAGCGAAACAGGATCGCCGGGCTGTTCTCCACCACCAGGTTGGCCTGCCGCAGCGCCTCATCGGCCAGCTTGCGGCGGGTGATGTCGCGCGCCGTGCCGCGGTAACCGGTGAAACGACCGCTGTCGTCGAACAGTGGCTGGCCATTGACGCTGAACCAGCGTACCCCCCCTGAATCCGTGGTGATCGGGTATTCGAAGTCGCGAAACGGCTGATGCGCCTCGAGCGCCGTCCGGTGCGCCCGCCACGCCTCCGGGCTCAGGTTGACCGGCAACTCCCAGCGCGTCCTGCCAATCAACTGCCGGTGGCCGATCCCGACGCGTTCGAGCGCGGACATCGCTCCGCCAAAGGAAAAGTAGGTAAAGCGGAACTGCTCGTCCTGTTCCCAGAACCAGTCCGAGGCCAGCGCCGAGAGATCCCGGAAACGCACCTCGCTGGCCCGCAAAGCCCCCTCGCGCTGACGAATGGCCTGTGACATGCGGTCGAGTTCGTCGGCCAGGCGGTCGAGTTCGCGGATCTTGAGTGCTGGCCACGGTTGCGCGTAATCACCCTCGGCGATGGCATGGGCCTGCTCGGTGTAGCGGCCGATGCGTTGCGCGAAGCGGCGCGCCAGGATCAGGGTTGCGCCGCTCGCCAGCAGCAGGGCGGCCAGCACGTCGACAGCCAGCGCCCAGAGGGTCGACCGGAAGGGTCGCAAGGCATCGTGTCGCGGCTGAGCGACCAGCACCGTCCAGCCCGGTTGTGGCACGGTGACCAGTGTGGCGACGAATGCCTCGCCGTCGAGTTCGAGATCATGGCGCGCGAAGCGTCCGCGCAAGGCTTCGTCGACGATCGGCAGGTGCCCGAGGCTGAGCTGCTGACCACCGAGGCTACTCTGCGAATGGGCAATGATCTGACCGCGGCGATCGAGGACCATGGTCAACATTCCCGCCTCGGTCGGCAATCGGCCAAGAAAGCCGGACAAACCATCGATCGCCACTTCACCGATCAGCACCTGATCGGCGACCGGGATCGCCAGGCTGACCGCCAGCCGGGCACTGACCGCCGACAGGAAGACCTCCGACCAGACCGGCGCCTGCCGCTCGCGCGCCTGACGCAGAATCGGCCAGCGAGAGAGGTCGACCTCGAGCAGATCGTCGCGCTGGCCGCGCATCCCCGACGGCAGACCCACGGCGTAGACCGCATCGTCTGCCGCCGCGACGTAGATCGCCGCAAACACCTCGCCAACGCCCGCATGCGCATCGAGGATTGGCCGCAGGCGTACGCTCGCCGGTTGATCACCCGGTTGCTCGAGATACTCGGCCACGGCCGACAATTCACGCCCGGCGCTGCGCAGGTACTCCTCGACCTGACCCGCTATGGCCCGGGCCAGCGCCTGGTGACGGGCTTCGATGTCCGCCATCACCTGCGGCAACATCACCCACATGAGCAGCGCAGCCACCAGCAGCAACGGCAGGACACCGGCCAGCGTGAAGCGCCAGCCCAACCATCGCCAGAGAGGCCGGGGCTCCACGGCGCTACTCGAGGACCACCAGACGGCCATCGCGCACCACCGTCATGACGACACCCTGGTTCACGTCGCCGAAGTCATCGAACACGATCGGCGCCTGGGCTCCCGTGAAGCGGCGCACCTTCAGCACGGCTTCCTTGACGCTTTGCGTGCCCTGGCGCTGCGACAGCGCATCCAGCAGCACATTGGCAGCGTCGTAGGCAAGCACTCCGCCAAACCCCGGTTCGCGATGGAAGCGCTCCAGATAAACCTCGCGCAAGGCCTGGTAGCGCGGTGCCGTGCTGCGGCGATCGAAGCTCTGCCCGACCAGCAGACCTTCCACGGCCTTGCCGCCGAGCTCGAGCAGGCGCTCGGTCGCCGCCCATTCGGCCGCAACTATCGGCAGGCGGCTGCCCAGCTTGCGCAGTTGCTGACACAACAGAGCCGTGTCCACCGAGTTGGCGACGATCAGCAGTCGGTCGGGCTTGCTGGCCAGAAGTTCCCGGGCGAGCTGCCGCAAGGACACCTCGCCGCCCGACCTGAAGCCGATGGCCGGGAGCATTTCACCACCCCCATCGACATAAGCGGCACCAAAGCCGGCCAGCCAGCTCTCGCTGTAAGCCATATTGCTCAGATCATGAGCCGCCACCAGGCGCTGCCGCCCGGACTGTTGCAGAACATATTGCGCCACCCGTCGCGCGCTGGCATGGTTGGACGAAGCGACGCGAAAGAAGTGGTCATCGCGACCACTGAGCTGCTCGGTGGACACCGTCGGGCTGACCAGCAAGACCCTCGCTTCGTTGGCGATCGGCACGGTGACCATGGCCATGGCGCTGGTCATCGGACCGACGATGGCGACGGCGCCCTGCTCGATCAGTTCGCGCATCACCCGCTGCGCCACCTCCGGATTCTGCTGATCATCCCGGATCAGCAGCTTCACCTTGCGCCCGGCAACACCACCTGCCTGGTTGCGCTGCTCGACTGCCAACTGGACTGCATCGCGACCGGCAATGCCGAGGTCGGCCACCCGCCCCGAGCTGCCGCCGATAAAGCCGATGATGATCGGTTCCGGCTGCATCGTGCAAGCCGGCAGAATCGCCATGCCGAGGAAGCCGATCGCCGCCGCCCAGCGCCGGACGGCCCGGCGACCAACAAACAGCCCGCTGTTCCCCATGCCCGACCTCCCGCCAGCAGTGCCCGCACCACCCCTCAATGTAACGGCAAGGCAACGACGTTGGCAACGCACCGACCGCACACGCGCACCGTGCGTCCGGCCGGCTAACGGGTCGCCAGCAGGTTACGGGCAGCCAGCCCCTGGGCCGCAAAATGCTCGAGCAGTTCCTGTTGATGCGCCAGATCACGCGTTTCGATCTGCAGGATGATTTCGGTCATTCCCACCGCGACGTGCAGTTCACCACGCCGGTGCTCGACATGACGAACATTCATCCCGTGCTCGGCGACGACGCCGAGCAACCCCGCCAGCCGCCCGGGCGAGTCCGGAATGGTCACCGCCAGGCTCATCAGGCGGCCACTCGAGGCCAGACCGTAATCGATCGAACGGCCGACCAGCGTCATGTCGGCGTTGCCGCCGCTGATCAGCAGCACCACGCAATCATCCGGCCGCGGCAGCACCCTGCCCTTGCGCAGTGCCGCCAGCGCAACGACCCCGGCGCCCTCGCCGATGGTGCGGGTACGCTCGAGCAGGCAGACCATCGCCTCGGCGATGGCGTTGTCGTCGACCGTGACAATCGCATCGACATGCCGGGCGATCACCTGCCGGGTCAGCACCCCCGGTGCCTTGACCTTGATCCCGTCGGCGATGGTATGCGCCGACGGCGTGACGGCTTCCAGGCTGCCGTCGTCGAGAAAGCGGCGGAAGGGGGCAACCGTCTCGGTCTGCACACCGACAATGCGCACCGCCGGATGCTGCAGCTTGATGGCCAGCGCCACGCCGGAGATCAGACCGCCACCGCCGAGCGGCACCACGATCAGATTGGCGGCCGGCAGGGTCTCCATGATCTCCAGCCCGATGCTCGCCTGGCCGGCGATGACCTCCCAGTCGTCGTAAGGGTGCACGAAATCGAGTCCACGTTCGTCACCCAGGCGCTCGGCCACCAGCTTCGCTTCCTCGAGGTTGTTGCCTGCCAGAACGACCTCGGCCGCCAGTCCGCGACAAGCCTCGATCTTGGTCAGCGGCGCGCCGACCGGCATGACCACCGTCGCCGGCAGACCGCTGACCAGGGCGGCGCGCGCCACGCCCTGTGCGTGGTTGCCGGCGGAGGCGGCGATCACGCCGCGCTGCCCGCGACCAGCGGCGAGCAGCCGGTCGATCTTGTGACTGGCCCCGCGCAGTTTGAACGATCCGGTCGGCTGCAGGTTCTCGAGCTTGAAGTGGATCGGCAGACCGAAATCGCGCGACAGCACATCGTTACGCCAGAGCGGCGTGCCGAGCGCTTCGGCAGGAATGCGCGCCCGTGCCTGCGCGAGGTCGTCCAGGGTCAGCGGGATGCTGTCCATCGCTCAGCCCGCACCCGGCGGGCAATGCTTGATCGGGAAATCCATGGCATTCCGCCGCCCGGACGGCATCCGGCCAGCCGCAGACAAAAATGCAGTCTAACGCGTCCGGGGCTGCCGAGTCTTGCTGATTTCTTCCGCTCTTCACGACAAACGCGCCGCGCCGCCCGTCGTCGAACGCACGCGGCAAACCCGTCAGCGCCTGACAGAGCCCGCTGCCGGTGCCGTCCCGCTCCCCGATCCTCTCCTCGGCGTGCCCCTCCGGCCGTCCCGGCAAACCGCAGCTGCCGGGTTTGGCGGTAGAATCCGCGGCTTCCCTTCCGGTGACGCCGTCGATGCACTCCCTGTGGATGCTCCTGGCCAGTCTGCTCTTCGCCTGCATGGGGGTCTGCGTCAAGCTGGCGGCGGCGAGCCACTCGGCAGAGGAGATCGTCTTCTACC
>ERZ761602.7529-NODE-7529-length-11485-cov-16.637533_pt1 | contig 11485 bp, 11 predicted proteins | sample MGYA00512165_ERZ761602 | MGnify/ENA primary metagenome ERZ761602 (study PRJEB28899, sample SAMN02445085) | bioreactor sludge metagenome | biome: EBPR sludge; isolation source: Thorneside wastewater treatment plant | place: Australia: Brisbane, Thorneside... | reverse complement strand
TAACGAGTGACTGTAAAAAAGCCGACAGAGTAGAACGGTGCATACTTGAAGGACAGCTTCAAATGGGTATAGCAGGCTGCACTCCTGCTTCTCCTAATTCGTGATCTTATCTTTATAATTGGGAAAAATTTAATCAGCGGCGAGGGCAGCGCAGTGATCACCTGGTTTTGCCGTACCGATCCGATCAATAGGGATGAAATTGGATGACGATTGTAATTGCTTTAGCAAACCAAAAGGGCGGGGTGGGGAAAACTACCTCGACTGTCAACCTCGCATGCGCCCTTGCCCATCAAGGCCAGCACGTACTAGCCATCGATATGGATCCACAAAGTAGCCTGACCATCTACTACAACAATGACCCACGCACATTAGAAAAACAGGAAGCAACTCTGTATTGGGCATTGATGAAAGATCAGGCTCTAGCGAACCTCATCCTCTCGAACCCTGACGGCGGTCCTGACCTGATTCCGGCCAGTATTTCACTGGCAGGCGCGGAACCGGAACTTACCTTGCTTTGGGATAGCGCTTCGGTTTTTCGCGGCAAACTGAATACGATCAAGGAAAATTACAACTTTATCCTGCTGGATTGTCCGCCTTCACTCACCTTGCTAACAGTCAACGCGCTAGCGGCTGCTGACACGGTACTGGTTCCGGTCAAAACCGACTACCTGTCAATCATGGGCATTCCTCTCCTGTTTGATACCGTGGAGAAAGTACGAAAGCGGCTCAATACCCGTCTGAGTATCCTTGGTGTACTTCCTACGATGTACAACGCCCGTAATATTCACGATAACGATTGCTTGACCGAACTCAAGGAAGTATTGGGTTCACGCATTCAGCTCTTCGAGCCGATTCATCGCAGCACAGGTTTTGATCGCTCCTCGGCGATTGGAAAAGCTACGCTGGACGCTTTCCCGGATACACCGGGCGTACCGGTTTACCATCATATTGCCAACGAACTGATCCATCATGGTGAATCCCAATAGACCCTCGACATTGCGCGGCAAACTCACTCCCTCAATGTTTTTCCAAACTTCACCAGATTTGCCTCGAATCGTGGAAATCGACCTTGACCGTTTGACGCCGAACCCGGATCAGCCGCGAAAGTGGTTTGACGATGTTGCACTACAAGAACTTGCCGCATCTATTGATCGGCATGGCCTCATCCAGCCCATCATCGTTAAAGAGGCGGAAGGGGACACGTTCATTTTGGTAGCAGGAGAGCGTCGCTACCGGGCGCATAAACTATTGGGTCGCGCCACCATTGTCGCTCTTATCACCCAAGGTAAACCCGATGAAATTGCCCTGATCGAAAACCTGCAGCGGGAAGACTTAAACCCGATTGAAGCGGCTGAGGCGCTAGCGATCATGATGGAGCGTCACCACTATAATCAGGAAGATTTGGGGCGCACGATTGGCAAAAACCGGGTCACGGTTAATGAACTGCTGAGGCTGAATACGCTGCCTCAGAAGATTAGGGAAGAGTGTCGGACGTCCGACACCCTGCGCAAGTCGGTGCTGATTGAGTTGGCTCGCTTGGATGATGAAAGTGCACAACTACAACTCTGGGAAGAGATTAAGCAAGGGCGGCTGGCAACCGTTCGAGCTGCGCGAGAACGCAAGACCGCGCAAAAACTTCCGAAACCTCGGGTTGAAAAGGCGATGCAAAGCGGCCAGCGTTTTATCTTGGCGTTGAAATCGCTGGTTAACGAAGAACCACTTGCTGAAACCGATTACCAGCAACTACGGGTATTGTATGAAGAGATGGGGTTGGCGCTTCAACAACTAGCTACGGACTCATCACCCGACCCCTCAGAGTAAAATGTCGGATGTCCGACACCCTAACGCCATGCGCCAATCGAACATAAATTGACCGGTGATGATCGGCAATAAGTTCAGGTTTTGCTGCATCGTAACAGACATCAGATCGGTATTCTGGATCAAGCTTGGCTTAAGGCCCATATCCCAACCGTTCCAAGACCCCATCGAGAATTTCCAGGGTATCGAAATCGATGACCAATTGCCCTCGACCCTGCCCACCATAAGCCAGTGTGACGCGCGTACCCAAGCGTTCGGCCAGTTCCGATTCCAAGCGCACGAGATCGGGGTCTTTAGCCGGTAACGAGGGGGTGGCTTCGGCATGAGCTGAACCGTTCTTCCCTGGGTGCTTGTAGGCTTTCGCCAGGGCTTCCACTTGGCGCGTGTTCAATTTTTCCCACGCCAGGCGCTGCACCAATTCCAATTGTACCGACGCCGGCAACCCGACCAAGGGGCGGGCTTTCCCCATCTCCAGTTGGCCAGCGGTGATCCGCGCCTGGACACTCGGCGCCAACTGCAACAACCGCAGGCGATGGGAAGCCTCCGTGCGCGACAGACCGAGTGCCCGGCCAGCGGCCGTAATACTTTTCCCTTGGGCGACCTCGGCCTGAATCATCTGGGCTTCGGCGATCGGATTGGCCACCGCATCGCCAGAATCCAGGAGGATGAGTTGATGGGCTTGCGCATCGCTGAGCGGTTCCCGCACCTGAATGGCGATGGTCGGCAATTGCGCGCGCTGGGCGAGCAACCAGTGTTTGAGGCCGGTGAGAATTTCATAGCATTGGGGCCCGGTCTTTGCGATGGGACGCACCGTGACCGGATCGACAAAGCCCACGCTCCGGGCCAGCGCCACTGCCGAAGCCGGGGGCCAAGGTAACGGGGCAGACGGCCGCAGCGGACTGATGTGTAGCAGATCGAGGGGAACACAGCGCATGGGCGGTTTTCCGTGTGACGTGACACGGTCGGAGACTTTAACACAAGATGTAGCTTGTCATCTCCAGAAGGCGTTGCGACTGGCGTAAGATGCGCCACTATCTCCAGAAGGCGTTGCGACCGAAGGAGGATGAGGCCCCGTCATGGCACCTCGCCCAACTGGATGAACTCGAATCCAGTTGCGTCGCCAGACCCGAGAGGTCGCGAGATCGCCGAAGCCAGACGATGAGAGATCCCACCGCATCCACCACGGCCTCAGCCCTCCTCGTCGCGATAGCCAAACCGTTCGAGCAGGCCATCCAGGACGTCCAGAATCGCACCGTAAGGCTCATCTGCTGCGATGCGCTGTTCAGCGCGTCCGCCTCTCAACCTGCATGCAGGCCACATGGCCCTTTTCCATCCTGGCGTATCGGCCCTAACCGGCGGTTTCACGCCAAGGATTGGAATCGGGAGGGATCGGCAAACTGTTGCACTGCCTCCAGATACGCATGCCAGCCGACGGCAAAGATCGTGTTGTGATCGGCCCCGCGAATCTGCACCAAACGTTTATCCGATGCCGGACTGGCATCATACAAAGCGCGCCCATCGGTAAAAGGAATCAGGTGATCGTGTTCGGCGTGGAGGATCAAGGTTGGTTTCGCAAACGTCCGGATCTTGTCCAGTTGACGAAAGCCCTGCGTTTCTTCAAATTTCACGGCAGGAACCCCCAGCCGGCGCAGCAGGGGACCGGTATGGGCGAAGGCGCTTTCCAGGATCAGTCCGGCGAGGGCCTTGGGGCGGCGATACGCCAGTTCCAGGGCGGAGGCGCTGCCCAGCGAGCGGCCCAGGACGATCAGCGGGCCGGTGTGTCCTTGCTGGCGCCGCCATACTGTGACGAAATCCAGAATCATCACCCCATCGGCCAACAGCGTGGTGGCCGTGGGCCAGCCGGTGGAGCGGCCATACCCCCGGTAGTCGACGACCAGAAAATTGATGCCGCGCTGGACATATACCGCGCCGAGGTCGTCATAATCCTCGGCAAGTTCGCCGTTACCGTGGAAGCATAACAAGGTGACAGCGCCCGGATCGGCCGGATGCCAGCGGGCGCCGATCATCTCATTCTGGACCGGGAGGGTGAGATCTTCGATAGGCGGTGCTGCGTCGGCCCGGCTTGGGCGGGGATGAAACAGCGCGGCGAGGATAGCGGGCTGGTCGAGAACAGCGGCGTCCAGGGAAAAATCATCCGTCATGGGTGTTTCTCCGCAAGGGGAAAGCTAAAGCCGGTGAATCTGTTAGGTACAACTCTTGCTGTGAAAATCCTGGGTGCAAGCGGAGTTTTCATCATCGGGAGTCATCACCGGTAGGTAAGCATGATGGTTTAGAGCGACAGATCTTTCATCAGCGACTACGATCACCATCGCCAAGATTAGAATGATGCCCAATCGATGGGCAGTATGACGACTTTTCAGACCGCTTCCAAGCATGCGTAATCACCAATACCGCCTGTCATTTACCATGGGCAGCCTCTTTCACCATGAATCGTTGAAGCTAGCCGTGCTGTATCTTGATCTTGGCGATTGGGATTCTGTCCGTGACCAGGTCATCGCACAAAACCTGTTGCAGACCAGAACCCTGAATACGCTCAAGCGCATCTGTCATGAAATCGTCTCTCGATTGAGGACGTTAAATGTGGGTGAGCTTGAATTCCTTGTTGAAAGTAGCCACCAGGAGCAAGCCTATCTCCTGTGGCTCACCGTTTGCCGCCGGTACCGGTTCATCGCGGATTTTGCCGTTGAAGTACTTCGAGAACGATATATCACGCTGAAGATGGATCTAACCTACGAGGATTTCGACTCATTTTTCAACCGAAAGTCGGAGTGGCATTTGGAACTGGATGCGATCAGTCCGGCAACGCGAAGCAAATTGCGGCAGGTCCTGTTCAAGATCCTTCACGAGGCGGATCTCTTAACGGCCAACAATATGATTAACGCGGCCACGCTCAGCCCGAGACTGTTGGCAGTGATCCATCAAGGCAGCGGCAGGGATGTTTTGTACTTCCCGGTTTTTGAATCCGATGTGAGGGGGATGACGCAGTGACAGCCGAGAGCGCCAGAATGCCCATGCAAGACCGATTTCAGCATCTCTTTGCGGTGATCTCGGGCCCGCGTTTTCTCAACAAGCAAGGTCTCGGTAACGAGGTGCCGTTTTTCATCTGTCCCTTCCAGCCGGAAGAATCCGTTGAAATGGAGCGGCTCCAGCGGCAACTGGTCAATCGCCTTGAGCAAGCCGGTATCCGGATTCTGGAAATCAACCTGTACGACCTTTCCATAGAAATCCTCAAAGCACGTGGTATTTGGAGCCAGATCATCGAGATGGAAGCATCGGTCTCCAAAGAGCAGCTCAAAGAGCTGCTGCAAGGCGTGCTGGACCCCGAAACCCATCTCGTTCCGGCCATAGCGGCTAAACTGGCCCGCACGGATTTCGAGGTTCTTTTTCTATCCGGGGTTGGCGAGGTGTTCCCCTACATCCGTTCGCACCATGTTTTAAATAATTTGCAGAGTACCGCGAAAGAAAAGCCGACCGTTCTGTTCTTTCCGGGAGCCTACACCCACTCCCTGGAATCCGGAACCTCTCTTGATCTCTTCGGAAGACTGCATGACGATAAGTACTACCGGGCCTTCAACATCTTTCACTGTGAAGCATCAACGAAGGAAGCGTAATGATTCTTAAGAGTGTATTTAAAAAACCCGTTGACCGCCCGATAGAAGGAGTGATTAAAGCCGACGATGAAGCCAGTCTACGTCTTGAGATCGAAGAATATGTGTTGACTAACGAGGTTGAGAAACGCCTGGAATCCTTCCTGGATGCCTATAACAATTATGCGGGCGCCAATGGGGTGTGGGTATCCGGTTTCTTCGGATCCGGTAAATCCCACCTGCTGAAGATGTTGGCGCTGTTGCTCGAAAACCGGCAAATCGACGGAGCTTCCGCGCTTGACCTGTTCCTGCCCAAGTGTGGCGATAACGAAATCCTGCGCGGCGATCTCAAGCGCGCGATCGCCATCCCGTCAAAAAGCATTCTGTTCAATATCGATCAGAAAGCTGATGTGATCAGCAAAACGCAGATCGATGCCCTTCTGGCGGTCTTCGTCAAAGTGTTTGACGAGATGTGTGGTTACTACGGCAAGCAAGGACACATTGCCCAGTTCGAGCGCGACCTCGACAGCCGGGGCCTCTATGAAAATTTCAAATCGGCCTATGCATCCACCGCAGGCAGAACCTGGCAAACCGGCCGCGAGCAGGCGCTCCTGGAGGCGAACAACATTGCCAAAGCTTATGCCCAGGCCACCGGTGGCGATGAGGCACTGGCCATGGGGATACTGGATAAATACCGCAGCCAATACCGGGTCTCCATCGAGGATTTTGCCTCACAAGTCCATGCTTATATCGAACGGCAATCCCCCGATTTCCGGCTGAACTTCTACGTCGATGAGGTCGGCCAGTATATCGCCGAAAACATCAAGCTGATGACCAATCTCCAGACCATTGCCGAAAGTCTGGCCACCAAGAGCCGGGGCCGCGCCTGGATCATCGTGACTGCCCAGGAAGATATGGGTACGGTGGTCGGCGAAATGAGCAAACAGCAAGGCAATGACTTTTCCAAGATTCAGGCCCGGTTCGCCAATCGCATGAAGCTGACCAGCGCCGACGTCGCGGAGGTCATCCAGAAGCGCCTGCTGATGAAAAACGAAGAAGGCGTTCGTTTGCTTTCGGACCTTTATCACGCGCAGTCTAACAATTTTAAGACCCTGTTTGACTTTGCCGACGGCTCGCAAACCTACCGGAACTTTCAGGACCGCGATCATTTTATTCACAGTTACCCGTTTATTCCGTACCAGTTCGCGCTCTTCCAGTCGGCCATTCAGAATCTGTCGCAGCATAACGCCTTCGAGGGCAAGCACAGCTCGGTGGGTGAGCGCTCCATGCTCGGGGTATTCCAGCAGGTGGCGATTCAGATCGGGGGGCATGAAATCGGTCAGTTGGCGACCTTCGATCTGATGTTCGAGGGCATTCGCACCGCGCTGAAATCCAACCTCCAGCGCGCCATCATTCAGGCGGAAAACCATTTGAATGATCCCTTCGCGATCCGGTTGTTGAAAACGCTCTTTCTGGTCAAATACGTCAAGGAGTTCAAGCCAACGGTTCGCAACCTGTGCATCCTGATGCTGGAGCGCTTTAATCAGGATCTGCCGGCGCTGCGCAAGCAGGTGGAAGAAGCCCTGCGCCTTCTGGAGCAACAGACCTACCTTCAGCGCAATGGTGAACTTTACGAGTACCTGACCGACGAGGAAAAAGATGTTGAGCAGGAGATCAAGAACATGGAAGTCGAGTCTGCCGATGTGGCCGCCGAGCTTGAGAAAATCATTTTCGACCATGTGATCAAGCAGCGGAAGATTCGTTATGACGAGAACGGCCAGGATTACCCGTTCTCCCGAAAGCTGGATGATCGACTGCACGGGCGAGAATATGAGCTGGCCATTCATGTCATCAGTCCGTTCCATGAAAACGCGGAAAATGAGTCCCTCCTGCGGATGCAGACCATGGGCCGGGATGAGCTGTTGGTCCTGATGCCGGCGGATGAACGCCTGATTCGCGACCTGCTCATGTACAAGCGGACGGAGAAGTATATTCGTCAGAATGTGTCGATCACACAGCAAGAGGCGGTCAAACGCATTCTGACCGACAAGGGTTTTCAGAACCGGGAACGCTATGCCGAGTTGCAACAACGGGTGCAAAACCTGATGGGCAAAGCCAAGCTGTTGGTAGCGGGTGGCGACATTGAAATGAGTTCCGAAGATGCGCAGACGCGGGTGCTGCGCGGATTCCATGAACTCATTTTGCGTGCATACCCGAACCTGCGGATGTTGCGTGGCATCGCTTACACCGAGAATGACATTGCCCCATGCCTTAACGCTGCGCAGCAGGGACTGTTTGGCAATGACGCCACCACACTGGCTGAATCCGAGCAGGAGCTGTTGGCGTTCATTCAGAGCAACAACCGGGGTGGTGTGCGCACTACGTTAAAGAAGTTGCTGGAGAAATTCGAGCGCAAACCCTACGGTTGGTATTACGCCGCCGTGCTTTGCACGCTGGCCCATCTCTGCGCCCGAGGTAAGGTTGAGGTGCGCACCGACGGCAACCTGCTGGAAGAAGACGAACTGGAACGGGCGCTGCGCAACACCCATGGCCACGGCAATGTCGTGCTGGAACCGCAGGTTGAATTTACCGCGTCGCAAGTCCGCGCGCTCAAGACATTCTTTGAGGACTTCTTCGATGCCCCGCCTCGCGCCAGTGAGGCCAAATCGCTGGGCAAGGAAACCGGTGACGCTCTCCAGAAACTCCTGGATCAGCTCACCCTGTTAGTGGCTCAAACCTCCCAATATCCGTTTTTGAATGCGCTGACGCCGGTAATTGAGAAGCTCAAGGAACGGACCGGCAAGCCCTATACCTGGTATCTGACCGAACTCACCCGTCAGGAAGACGCGCTGCTGGACATGAAGGAAGGGGTGATCGATCCCGTCCGCAAATTCATGAACGGTCCGCAGAGAGACATCTTTGATAACGCCCGCAAGTTTGTGCAGGCCCAGGAGCCTAACTTCGCCTACCTCAGCGAAGCCGTGGAAAGTGGGAAGTGGGGCGTGAAAGAAGACCGTGGAGACGAAACCTCTCCGGCCGCTTTGCTCAAAGCGTTGACCGATCCGGAATGTTTCAAGGGCAACCGTATGCAGCAGGTCAAGACATACGCTGAGACGCTGCAAGAGAAAGTCACTGACCGGATTAAGGCTGAGAGGGCCAAAGCCAGGGAGACGGTGGCTAACCTTAAAAGCCGCCTGTGCGGCATGGCTGAATTCGGCGCGTTAAATGGCGAGCAACAGGAACGGATCACCCGACCGTTTGACGAATTGGCCACCGCCATTGAAGGCCAGAAGCTGATAGCTGTTATTCGTGACACGGTGCGACGGTTTGAGGACAGCGACTACATGCAGATGCTGGCGCGGTTGAGTGGAAAGTGGAAAGTGGAAAGTGGAAAGCAGGAGGGAAATGCCACGGAAGGCGGGAAGAAAACTACCCACTATCCACTCGTCACTATCCACTCGCTGAAGGTTCCTTTCAATGCGGCCTGGCTGGCCGATGAAACTGATGTGGATCGCTATCTGGCATCCATGCGCGAGGCGCTGCTGGAAGAAATTCGCCAGGGCAAGCGGATTCAAATCTAGGGTTTGTCAAATGTTATTCAACCGTGGGGATTGTCATCATGCTCATTGCAGAAAAAATCTATGCGGAAGTTCAAACACTACCTGACGAATTAGCGCGTGAGGTGCTGGACTTCGTCTACTTCATCGAGGCTAGATACGACTTAAAACCCGCATCTGAACGGGATTTGCAGCGACGGACGCGGACACCGGGCAGTGCTGTGGGTAAATTGAAAATGCTAGTTGAAGATGATGAGCATCTAAAGGACTTTCAGGATTACATGCCATGAGAGTCCTTCTCGATACCCATGCCTTGCTGTGGTTTCTTCTGGCGGATCATAAATTGTCTCAGCGGGCGCAGGAAATGATCTCTGATGCAGAGACGGTCGTGGAGATCAGTCCCGCTTCTTACTGGGAGATCGCTATCAAGATCAGTCTTGGTAAATATGAGTTGCCAGAACCCTACGCCCAATTCATGGAACGGGAACTAATGATCAACGATTTCAGTATATTACCGATTCTGCCACGGCATACTGCGCTTTTGACGAACTTACCTTTCCATCATCGTGACCCGTTCGACCGCTTGCTGATCGCACAGTCAATGGCCGAAGTGATACCGCTGGTTAGTTGCGACCAAAATTTTGATGCCTATGCTATCTCCCGGATATGGTGAATCTTTTTTGCTATTTTAGCCTTTTTGCGAGGTTAAAGGTTTTTCGATGGAAACCGCAAAACTGAAAAAATTCGCCCAGTTCGCCCGGCGCAGTCTGCTAGAGCAGGTCTCCGCCAAACTGAAATTGGTGCTGGCCGAGAACAGCGCCGCCCGGCGTGAACGCGCCGAGGCCATCAAGAAGCTTGAAGAGGCAATTAAAAATCACGGCAAGGAACAGGTCATCGAGCGGGTGGCCTACATCTGGTTCAACCGCTTTTGCGCCCTGCGCTTCATGGACGTGAACCGCTATACCCGGATTGGCGTTGTGTCGCCCACTGAGGGCCAGTTCCAGCCCGAGATTCTGGCCGAGGCCAAGATGGGGCACATCGACGAAGAAATGGTGCATAACAAACTCCGGCAGCAGATCTTCGCCCTGCTCGACGGTAAAGCGCCCAGCCGCGACCCGCAGGGCGAGGCCTATCGCCTGCTGGTGGTCGCCGCCTGCAATTTCTGGAATGCGGCGATGCCGTTTTTGTTTCAGCGTATCGATGACTACACCGAACTGCTGATGCCTGATGATCTGCTCTCGGGCAATTCCATCCTCGCCTCTACTCGCGAGGCAATGACGCCGGATGCCTGCGAGGATGTCGAGGTGATCGGGTGGCTTTACCAGTTCTACATCTCCGAGAAGAAGGACGAGGTGTTCGACGGTCTTAAGAAGAACAAGAAGATCACGCCCGAGAACATCCCCGCCGCCACCCAGCTCTTTACCGCGCACTGGATCGTGCGCTACCTGGTGGAAAACTCCCTCGGCCGTCTGTGGCTGCTCAACCGTCCCGGCTCGAAGCTGGTCGGGCAGATGGACTACTACATCAAGCCCGAACAGGCGGAAACGGACTTCCTGCGCATCAGCAAGCCGGAAGAGATCAAGATTTGTGATCCCGCGTGTGGAAGCGGCCACATGCTCACCTATGCCTTTGACCTGCTTTACGCCATCTACGAGGAGGAAGGTTACGAGCCCGCCGAGATTCCGGAGAAGATCCTCACCAATAACCTCTACGGCATCGAGATCGACGAACGCGCCGGGGAATTGGCTGCCTTTGCGCTGACCATGAAAGCCCGCGCCAGGCAGCGCCGGTTTTTCAACAAGGGCGTCAAGCCGAACATCTGCGTGCTGGAGAACGTCCACTTCGACGGCAATGAGTTGAAGGAGTACATGGATTTTGTCGGCCGCGACCTGTTCACCGCGCCGCTGCAAACCACCCTGCGCCAGTTCGAAGAGGCCGACAATTTCGGCTCCCTGATCCGTCCGGATGTCACCGACGTGGACGGCATGCTCAGGATTCTGGAGTCAAAGAACGTCTCCGGGCATCTGTTTCTCAGCATGACCCATCAGAAGGTGCTGCAAGCCCTGCTGCAGGCCGATTACCTGAGCCCGAAATACCATGTGGTAATTGCTAATCCGCCCTATGCAGGTAGCAAGGGGATGAATGGACGGTTAAAAGCTTGGGCTTCAGATAATTTTCCTGATAGCAAGTCTGACTTGTACGCAATGTTCATGGAACGTGCGCTGCTGATGACCATGAAATCCGGCATGGTTGCCATGATCAATATGCAAGCATGGATGTTTCTTTCAACCCTTGAGAGCCTTCGAACAAAGCTGCTGACGAAAGCAAGTTTCCTAACAATGGCACATATTGGTGCTAGAGGGTTTGATTCAATCGGAGGTGAGGTTGTTTCAACAACAGCATTCGTATGCACGTCGTGCAGCCGCCCTAGTTTCAAAGGTGCGTACATTAGTTCTACTTTGTCAGAACACATGTCACTATTGGTTAAGTTGTTGTTTACGA
>ERZ761602.7528-NODE-7528-length-11489-cov-6.353857_pt1 | contig 11489 bp, 4 predicted proteins | sample MGYA00512165_ERZ761602 | MGnify/ENA primary metagenome ERZ761602 (study PRJEB28899, sample SAMN02445085) | bioreactor sludge metagenome | biome: EBPR sludge; isolation source: Thorneside wastewater treatment plant | place: Australia: Brisbane, Thorneside... | reverse complement strand
TCGAGTCCCGCTACCGGGTGACGGCCTGCCCCAGCCCGCCGGGCGCGCTCGGCTACCTTCTGCCCACCAGCGTCACGATCACCGACACTCTACCGTCGGGCGCGACCTTCGTCGCCGCCACGCCGTCCCCGGACTCGAATGCCGGCGGTGACCTGACCTGGAATAACGTCGATCTTTCCGCCGGCTGCCGCACCTTCGATATTCGGGTCACTTACCCGAGCCCAGGCAACACCGTCGGTCAAACCAAGAACAATCAGGTCGCGATGACCTACACGCCGACCGGCGGATCGGCGCCGAAAACGATCACCGACAGCGCCTCCCACAGCTTGGCAAATCCCAATGCCAGCTACGGTAGCACCAAATCGCAAACCGACCCGGACAACCGGGGTAACGTCAATCAGCTTCTCGACTACGTTCTGTCCTGCACCGCCAGCGGCAATGTGCCGCTCAACGAATGCCGCGTCGTCGACGAGTTGCCGCCGAATTTTGAGTTCACCGGCTTGGGGGGGCCCGCGCTACCCGCTGGGACCACCGCTTCGATCAGCTACCAGCGCGCGACCAACGGCAGCTCGACGTGCCTCCCAGGCTTGCCGCTGACCGGTACTCCGACGAACACCGTCGGCGAATACGTCTGCCGGATCGAGATCGTGTGGGCGCCGCTCGACGTGCAGGCAACCGCTCGGGCCACGATTTTCGGACGAGTTTGTAACGGCACCAGCGGCGCCAATCCCTGTGTTTCGGGAGCGACCGTTACGCTCCCGTTCAATATGGTGAACACGGCCAACTATACGGCGCTCGACTCCAACGGCGCTCCGCTCGTGCCGCAGACGCCCACCACCACCTTTGAAATTCGCGATCCGGTCGGCCATCCGACCTTCGCTCCGGAGATCGCCAAAACGGTGTCCGCCGCAGAGGTAACGCCGGGCGCTAACTTCAGCTTCACGTTGACCATGAGCAACTCGGCGAGCTACTCCTCGCCGCCGGAACAGGTGGCGTTGCTCGATCCGGTGTTCGCCGATTTACTACCGGCCGGCGTCGCGCTGAACCCGCCGATTACCGGGCCGACCGATAACCCGCCCGCCGTGGTGGCCGCCGGCGGTACCGCGCCAAACTGCGCCCAAATCCCGACCGTGCGCGCGATACCGAACTACAACGGCACCGGCCGAATCATGGTGGTGTTCGATTGGAGCGGGACCGGCTGCTCGCTGGCGCGCGGCAACACGCGACAATATACAGTCAACGCCAGCATCGCCCCCAACACCCTGCCGGCGGCATTGACCAATCGCGGCGCGTTCCTCGGCTCCGGCAATCCTCCGACCGATCAGCTCGGCAGAGATCGCTGCAACACCACGCTATCGGCCGACAACCCGATCAGCAGCGCCGGCGGTCCAAACTTCACCGGCGGCATCGGCGATCCGAACCGAACCTGCCAAACCGGGGCCATCCCGTTTTCAATCGCCGGCCAACGCTCGCTGGAATCGCGCAAGGGCGTGCTCGGCCAGCTCGACGCCGGCTTCGGGTACGGCACGCAAGATTTCATCGGCCGCACCGTGCAAGGCGGCACCGTGACGTGGCGGCTGGAGATCACCAACACCGGCAACATCGGCGTGCGGTCGGTGGACATCATCGACATCCTGCCGTTCAGCGCCGCCGACGGTGGTCCCTCCGGCAACAATCGCGGGGTCGGTACCAACGCGCCCTTGGGCACGACCTGGTCGCCGCGCTTCGCCAAGGGCCTGGTGCCCGACGTGCGTTTGCAGCCGTCGGGCACGGTGCTCAGCGGCGGCCGCGTGTACTACACCAACGCCCCCAACCCGTGCCGCAGCTCGGGTACCGACCCGGATATCGTCAACCCCTTGCCCGGCAACACCGGCGCTGGCGCCTGCAATCCGATGGCTCTATTGGCGGACGGCGTGCCGCTGACCAACCCGTTCGCGACCTCCGCGCCGGGCGCGGCCGGCCAATGGAGCACGGTTTTGCCCGCCAACGCCGGCCTGATCAACGCCTTTCGGGTGCAGCTCGAACCCACCGACGTGATTCCGCCGGGCCAGACCTTGCAGCTCGATTTCCTGATGTGGGCGCCGTTCAACGCGCCGACCGATACCTGCCCCGCCGGCGCCATCCCGCGCAACCCGGACTGCACCCAGGTGGCGTGGAACACCTTCGGCTTCCAGTTCCAGTACGTGGATCGCGGCATCACCGGCACCGCGCCGACCCGCGTGGGCGTGGTGGTGAAACCGCAGCCGACCGGCACGGCGACCTACGGCAACTACGTCTGGTACGACACCAACCAGAACGGCATCAACGACGAGGCGCCGAGCAACGGCATCAACAACGCCCTGGTCGAACTGTACTACGACGCCGACGGCGATCCGGCCACCACCGGCGACCAGTCGCAGGTCTACGTCCAGCGCACCGGCCCCAATCCGGAACCGGGCCCCGAACAGGGCCGCCCCGGCTACTATCTGTTCACGGGCTTGCCGCCATCGACCGGCCCCGGCCGCTATTTCACCCGTTTCTATCCGCCCGACACGGCGGCCGATGGCGCGCCGGGCAGCACCGATACTTCGGCGTGGACGGCGACGCTCCCGAACGCGGGCGGCAACGATGCGACCGATTCCGACGGCGTGCCGTCGCCCCGACCCGGCGGGTCTTTCACCACGACCAACGGCAACGGCTCGATCAGCATGGAGCGGCGCGGCTTCGTCGATTCCAATGGCGTGCCGCTTGTGGCGGGTCAAAATTTCCGCGATGCCGACCAAGGCTTTTATCGGAGCACTCCGGCGTTTTCCTTGGGGAACCGGCTCTGGTACGACACCAACAATGACGGTATCGACAACGATGGTGCGGGCGCGGCCCTGGGCAGCGGAACCGGCATCGCCAACGTTTCCGTGGAGCTGTGGGACGTGGATGGCAATGGCAATTCGACCGGCGGCACGCCGCGCGCGACCACCACGACTAACGCCACGGGCCACTATCTGTTCATCGACTTGCCTGCGGGCAATTACCGGGTCGTGATTCCGCCGACCCAGTTTGCCGCCGCCGGCCCGCTGAACGGTTTGTGGTCCAGCGGCACGGTGCTGGCGCCCACCGGCGCGAGCACCGCCGAGACGGGGCCGGTCGGCTCGTCGTCCAGCCCCGGCGCGGTAGACGGCAATTCGGACCAGGATGGAAACGATCATGGCTCGCGGCTCGCGGCTCCGGTCGGCGCCATTCCTGCTGGCAGCGTCGCCAGCGGTTTGGTGACTCTGGGCGGTACGCCGACGGAGCCCGTCAACGAAATCAACAGCAACGCGGATGGGGGGCGGAACGCGCCGAGCGGCAAGACCGACGGGCTAAACGACCCGGCGCCGGACGACCACTCAAATCTGACGATCGACTTCGGCTTTTACTCGATGTCGGTCGGCAATCTGGTCTGGCGCGATGACGGCGCGGGCGGCGGCACTCCCGCCGACGGTATCCGTCAGTCCGGCGAACCCGGCATCCCAGGCGTCACCGTGCGCCTGCTCGCCGCCGACGGCACCGTGATCGCGACCACCCAGACCGATACCAACGGGCGCTATTTGTTCGCGGGTCTCGCCGCCGGCCAATACCAGGTGGAGATCGACCAGGGGCCGGGCAGCCCGATTGCAACCGCACAACTCAATCCGACCACGCAGCCAGCGACCGCCGGCACGCCTTCGGCGGTCGATAACGATAACAATGGCGTCAATATTTCGGCGACCGCAGTGCGGAGCGTGGTGTTCGCGCTGACGCCGGGCGCCGCGCCGGCCGGCGAGTCCGACCAGAGCGAGTCAGGCGGCGCGGTCGGCGGTTCGCGGGGACCCGGTTTCGGCAGTCCGGCTGTGCAGGAAAACCGCGCCACGCCCGACAGCAACTCCAACCTGGCCGTCGATTTCGGCTTCACCCAGCAAGTCGCCGCGCCGCCCGCGCTGGGCGCCATCGGCAACTACGTCTGGCTGGACGAGAACAGCGACGGCCGGCAAGATCCGGGCGAGCGTGGGATCGCGAACGTGACGGTGACCTTGACCGGCACCGACGGCAGCGGCAACCCCGTCAGCCGCACCACGACTACCGATGCCAACGGCGGCTATCTGTTCACCGGTTTGCCGGCAGGTAACTATCAGGTGCAGGTCAGCGCCAGCACATTACCTGCTGGTCTAACCCAGACCACCGCCAACCCGGTGGGCGCGGGCGCCGATTTCGGCAATCAGAGCCAACCTTATGCCATTGCCTTGGGCGCTGGCGAGACCAATCTGACCGCCGATTTCGGCTACAACTACAGTCCCGATGCCAACGTCAACGGCAACACCGGCAACGCCGCGCTCGGCGACCGGGGGTGGATCGACGCCGACGGCGACGGCCGGCAAGATCCCGGCGAACCCGGCGTGGCCGGCGTGACGGTCAATCTGTTTGGCGACCCCGACGGCAACGGCGTTTACGACACCCCGGCGGGCAGCACGACCACAGACGGCAGCGGCAACTACATCTTCACCGATCTGCCGCCCGGAGCCTATGTGGTGGTGGTCGATGCCAGCACCGGACCGCTGGCGGGATACACCCAGACCGGCGATCCCGACCATTTCGGCACCACCGGGACCAACGACAACCGCACCACCACGCCGGTGGTGCTGGGGCCGGGCGACGTGTTCCTCAACGTCGATTTCGGCTACCAGCCACCCGCCGCGCAAAACAATAGCGTGGGCGACACGGTCTGGTTCGATCCCAACGCCAACGGGACGCAGGATGCGGGCGAACCCGGCATTCCCGGCGTCACTGTCGCGCTCTACCGGGACAGCAACGGCAACGGCCAACTGGATGCCGGCGAGCCCGCTATCGCCACCACCACCACCGACGGTAACGGTAATTATCTGTTCGCCGGGGTGCCCGACGGTAACTACATCGTCCGGGTGACCGACACGGACAACGTGCTCGGCGGGCTCGTTCAAAGCGGCGATCCGGATAGCGTTCTCGATAGTCGCGGCGCGGTCAATCTCGACAACGCGAGCGCCAACCCCGCTCCCGTCCAGAATCTCGCTCAGGATTTCGGCTACACCGCACGCGGCCAGCAACCGGGCCTCGGCCTGATCGGCGACACCATCTTCCTGGACGGCAACGGAGATGGCCAACCCGGTCCCGGCGAGGGTATCGGCGGCGTCACGGTCCAGCTATACGACGCCACCGGCACCAATCTGCTGGCGACCACGGTCACCGACCGCAACGGCAATTACAGCTTCGGTGGCCTCAATCCCAACGGTACCTACACCGTGCGGGTGGACACCGCCACGCTGCCGCCGGGCGTGACGAACACCGTCGATCCGGACGGCGGAACCCCGAGCGAGTCGGTGGTGACGCTGACGCCGGCCAACCCGATCAACCTGAACCAGGACTTCGGTTATCGGTTGCCGCAGGGGCAAACCCCCGGTTCCATCGGCAACCAGATCTGGCTGGATCGGAACGCCGATGGTGTGTACGCGCCCAACGGCCCCGATGGCGTGCCCGGAACCGGCGACGACGAGCCCGGCATCGCCGGCGTCACCGTCGATCTCTATCTGGACGCTAACGGTAACGGTCGGATCGATCCGGGCGAACCCAGAATCGGCACGACCACCACCGACGGCAGCGGCCAATACCTGTTCCCCGGCTTGCCGGCCGACAACGTGAATTACGTGGTCCAGGTGAGCGACAGGGGCGGTGTGCTCGCCGGCTACGCGCACAGCGTGGGGCCTGGCGCCGGTGATCGCGCCACCGACGACAACAGCCAAACCGACCCGCATCCGGTCACGCTGACACCGGCGGCGCCCAATTATTTATTGGCCGACTTCGGCTACTACCTGGACGGCGCGGCGGTGGGCAACCGGGTTTGGAACGACACCGACAGCAACGGGGTCCAGGATGCCGGCGAACTCGGTATCGCCAACGTGCCGGTGACCTTGACCATCGCCTATCCGGGCGGCACGACCAGCACCCTGGTGACCCTGACCGACGCCAACGGTTTCTACAGCTTCGGCAATCTGTTGCTGGACGAAGACTATCCGAGCGCCGGTGGTCCATCGGGACCGACGTTCACGATCTCGGTGGCTACCCCGACCGGCTTTGCCCGATCTCCCATCGACGTCGGCAGCGGCGTGACGCCGGACCGGAATGATTCGGACAATCACGCGGGCGTGATGGCATTGCCGGTGCGAGGCTTGACCGACACCGCGCTGCTGGCCGATCCCAACCAGGAACCCGACATCGCCTCCTACGACTTCGGGTTCATCGGCTCCACCGCCAGCCTCGGCGACCGGATCTGGTCGGATGTCGATGGCGACGGCGCGCAAGACGCGGGCGAGCCGGGCATCGCCGGGGTGCGGGTGTTCCTGGACACCAACGGCAACGGGGTGCCGGATGCGGGCGAGCCGAGCCAGACCACCGACGCCGGCGGCAACTACACCTTCACGGGCCTGACGCCGGGCACGTACCGGGTGGTGGTGGACGCGACCACGCTGCCGGCGAACGCCGCCCCGACCGGCGATCTGGACGGGGTGGCGACGCCGAACGTGGCGGTTGCCGTCCTGACCGGCGGCCAAGCCAGGACCGACGTGGACTTCGGCTATCGGCTGCCCTCCGCGTCCACCGCCAGCATCAGCAGCGTGATCTGGAGCGATCTCGACGGCGATGGTCTGCGCGATGAAGGCGAATCCGGCATCGAAGGCGTGACGGTCACCCTCACCGACGCGGACGGGAATGTGGTGGCGACCACTACCACGGACGCCGACGGCAACTACCGCTTCACCGGATTGCCGCCGGGCACCTATGTCGTGACCTACACGCTGCCGCCCGGTTACGCGCCGAGCACGGACGAGTCCTACACGATCACCGTGCGTCCGGGCGAAGCGGTCACCAATGTCTCCAGCTTCGGGTTGCAGCCGCAAGCGCCGCCACCGCCACCGCCGCCGACCGACATTCCGACCCTGTCCGAAGTCGCCATGCTGGCATTGCTGGCCCTGCTGTTGCTAGCGGGATGGCGGAACATCGACCAGACCGGGCGGAGGAGGGCGCGCGGGTAAATCGACTCATTGGACCTGTTGGCCAGAAAGGGGCGTCCCGCGCGGACGCCCTTTTTTTTGTTTCGCCGCCGTCAGCGAGCTGCCGTCCGGCGCGGAACTGGCGGACAGCGAATGATAGGCGTACTATTTCGAAGACAAGCGCGCTCGCCAACCCAATTTGCCATTCGCCTGGGCGTCCGGCCCAGATGACCGTGACCGACTCGCGAACCTCCTTTGGGACATCCTCCCGAACACAAGACCCCCGCCCTATCGATTCGCCCGCGCGGGGATTTTCGTTTCAACCCATGTCCGTCCACACGCCGGGAGGTGAATCGAGATGAGCGGGGTAGACGAAGAGCAGGAGGTTTCGGACGAGGGCGAATTGCCGCAAACCGACGAGCAGCCCAGCGAGGAAATGCAGCGCTGTCTCGACGAGATCGTGGAAGTGCTGCGCAAGTACGATCTCGGGGTGGCGCTGTGCTTGGCCAACGACCGGGAATCGGTGCTGATGTACCGCATTCCGGACTGGTGCGCGGTGATGCTGAACGAGGGCGAGCCCGAAATCCATCCGGAAAAACTGTGGCAAACGGACGATCTGGAACAGCTTTTGTCCCGCACCTACCGCTTGGCCATGGCCCTGAGTCAGACGAGCGAGCGCTTGCACACCGAATCGAGCCGCTTGGAAAATTTCGTGCGGAATCTCGGGCAGCATCTGCTGGATCCCAACCGGAAAAGCCATTGAGACCGTCGCGAGCTGCTTCGGGAGCTGCGAACCCCACCGCATCGGCGCGGCCATCAGCCGGGCTTTTCCGAGTCGCCCTCGCTCTCGGCGGAGTCCAATGGTGTCACCGGTCGCAACAGCGGACCCAAATCCAGTTGCCGGAGTACGCCGATGGCGTATTCCCAGCGACCTTCGGCGCACAAACCGCTCGATCCGGCGTCCTCGTAAGCGGCCAGGGCGGCGTGCACGCAGGCCGCCCGCACCCGTTCGGCCAGTTGGCGGTCAACCTGGTCCATAGTCCGGCCTTCATTCGTTCAGTTGGATTTGAGCGTCGCGGCGTTGGCGCTTCGCCACTCGCGCGCCATTTCGCGCGCTCGCGCCAGATCGGTTTCGCTGAGTTGGCTGGCGGCATAGTCCAGCGGTTGCGACGCGCCAACGTAGCCGCCGGCGGTCGCCAAATTCAGCCACAGATACGCTTTGATCCAATCCCGATCAGCTCCCCTGCCGTTGCTGTAGAGCATTCCCAGGGCATACTGGGCGAGCGGTAGCCCGCTGCTGGCGGCTCGCTCGAACCAGCTCATCGCCTGCAGGTCATCTTTGGCCGCCCCCCGGCCGGTGGCGTGGGCCAAACCCAGCATCAGTTGTGCCAGCGGCAGGTTTTGTGTGGCCGCCTTGCGATACCAGGCCACCGCCTGGGCCTCGTCGCGGGGCAGCCCACCACGGCCTTCGGTGTAAAGCATTCCCAGATTCAGTTGGGCCAGGGCGAACCCCCGGTCTGCGGCTTTGCGGTACCACGTGGCCGCCTGGACCTCGTCGCGGGGTGCTCCCCGGCCCGTGGCCAGCAACACGCCGATGTCGAATTCCGCTTCCGGATTGTTTTGCTTGGCCGCTTCGCGAAACCATTGCAGCGCCTGCCGGTCGTCTTGCGAAACCCCGGAGCCGCTCGCGTACAGGCCCGCCAGCCGAATCTGGCTGGCGACATGGCCCTGCTCGGCCGCCTTGCGCAACCAGCCTGCGGCTTGGCCTTCGTCCCGCTCGACGATCTCGCCGCCGGCGTGCAGGTTGGCCAGCAGGAATTGCGCTTCGGTGTACCCCTGCTCGGCCGCTTTGCGCAACCAGTCCAGGCCGATCCGGTTGTCGCGCGGCACTCCCCGGCCGGCGAAGTGGCGTTCCGCCAGCCGCAACTGGGCTTCGGGGCTGCCGCCCGCCGCCGCTTGGCGGAGCAACTGGAGGCCCCGGGTTTCGTCCCGCTCGACCGCGCGACCGTTCAAATAGCCGTTGGCCAGCTCCAGTTGCGCCAGCGGCAAATTCTGGTCGGCCGCTCGGCGGAACCATTGCAGAGACTCCCGATCATCGCGCGCCACGCCGCGCCCGTCGGCGTACATCCGCCCCAGATAGTATTGTGCCAGCGGCAAATTCTGGTCGGCGGCCAGCCGGAACCACTTAACCGCCTCGGCGTCGTTGCGGGCGGTCCCTTTCCCGTCGGCGTACAGCCGCCCCAGGTTCAGTTGGGCCAATCCCAAACCCTGTTCCGCCGCTTTGCGAAACCAGGCGAACGCATCCTCGGGGCTCGGCGAAACCCCGCGTCCGCTCAAATAGCGCACGGCCAGGTTGTACTGGGCTTCGGTATGGTTTTGCTCGGCGGCCTTGCGGTACCACTGCACCGCGTCCCGGTCGCTGGCGCTCACGCCCCGCCCAGCGGCGTACATGGCGCCGAGCGAGAACTGAGCGCCCGGATGGCCTTGCCCGGCCGCTTTCTGGTACCACTGCACCGCTTCCTTGTCGTTGCGCGACACCCCGCGCCCGCTGGCGTAAAAATTCCCCAACTCGAAGCAGGCGCTGGCGTTGCCCTGCTCGGCCGCCCGCTGATACCAGGCCATGGCCTCCCGGTCATCCCGCGTTACCACCCGCCCGCTGGCGTATTGGTTGGCCAGCACCAGTTGAGCTTCGGCGTTGCCGCGCTGCGCCGACTTGCGCAACCACTGCAAGGGCTCCCGCTCGTTGGCGGCCGCAGCGGGGTTTTCGGCGTAGAGCATCGCCAGATGGAACTGGGCGTTCGGGTTGCCCTGCATCGCCGCCCGCCGCAGCCATTCGATGGCGTTGCTCGCGCTTTGCGCCACGCCTTCGCCGCGCAGGTACATCAGGCCGATCATGGTCTGCGCCCTGGGATCGCCCTGTTTCGCCCACGTCATGTATTCCTCGAACGCCGCGCCGAAATCGCCGCGCCGATAGGCCTCGGCGGCGCTGTTGGTGACGGCGTCGGGCGAGATCGGCCGGCTGTCGCCGTAATGGGTGATTCCCTTCTCGTCCTGCCATTTTTTCAGGCTCGCATCGGGTGCCGGCGCGGCCTGGACCGCCGCGACCAGCGCGAGCGACAACAACGCGATCTTGCGCATGACCACCTCCACATATAAGAATACTGGGAGACTTTCAATTCGGCCGATCATCCCCATATCCGCGAAGATTATCGCACCGCGACTGGATTCGGCCCTCTGGCCGAAGCCCCCGCCGGCCTCTTCGGGTCGCCGCCGCTCGCGCTACACTTCGTGCGAGCGGGTGTGTCATCATTACCCGAATTCGATCGAAATCCAGCAAAATAACGAGGGTATCCGCATGGCCATCAACTTGCAAAAAGGGCAGCGCATCAGCCTGGAAAAAGAGGCCGGGCGCGGACTGAGCCGGGTCGTCATGGGGCTGGGCTGGGGCATGAAGCAGGTCCAATCCAAGGGATTTCTCGGTTTCGGCGCGGGCACCCGCCAGGAAGCGGTGGATCTTGACGCCTCCTGCCTGTTGTTCGACGCCGCCGGCAATCTCGTCGATACCGTTTGGTTTCGACAACTGGAAAGCCGTTGTGGCTCCGTCCGGCACAGCGGCGACGACCGTTCCGGCGGCGGCGAAGCCGGCGGCGAGAACGAGCGGATCACCATCGACCTGAACCGGGTACCCGCGACGGCGCAGGTGTTGATCTTCACCGTCAACAGCTTTAGCGGGGAAGGTTTCGCCGGGATACCCAGCGCGTTCTGCCGGATCGTGGACGGCGCCGACGGCAGCGAGATCGCCCGCTTCGATCTGTCTCTGGAAGGCGGCGATTACACCGGCTTGATCATGACCAAGCTGTATCGTCACGGCGGAGAATGGAAGCTGCAAGCCATCGGCGAGCACGCCGCCGGTCGGACGTTCCACGACCTGCTGCCCGCGCTGCGGCCCTATCTGTGATTCGGCGGGACATTCCACCATGGACCTGCAACCCGGCCAAAATTTCTCCATCACCAAGCAGAGCCCGGCTCCGGCCACCGTCGAAATCGTCCTCGGCTGGGAGCCGGCCGGCACCCCGCTGACGCTCGATTCCAGCGCCTTCGCGCTGAGCGGCCAGGGCAAGGTGCGCGGCGACGAGGATTTCGTGTTCTACAACCAGCCCTCGCTGCCGGGTGGCGGCATCCAGCGCGCCGGCGACGGTCGCGCCTTCGCGATCACTTTCGCGAAAGTGCCGCCGGCCATCGAGAAGATCGTGGTCGCGCTGACCATCGACCAGGGCCAGCGGCGCGGGCATTCGTTCGGCCAGTTGAGCCAGGTGCGGGCCGAGATCCGCGACGCGCAAAGCAAGGCGTCTCTGGCGACGTTTCCGCTGGCGACCAAAATGATGCCGGAAACCGCGCTCATCGTCGGTGAATTTTATCTGCGCAACGGCGAATGGAAGTTCCGCGCCGTCGGCCAGGGCTTCGTCGGGGGTCTGGGGC
>ERZ761602.7527-NODE-7527-length-11490-cov-8.543857_pt1 | contig 11490 bp, 12 predicted proteins | sample MGYA00512165_ERZ761602 | MGnify/ENA primary metagenome ERZ761602 (study PRJEB28899, sample SAMN02445085) | bioreactor sludge metagenome | biome: EBPR sludge; isolation source: Thorneside wastewater treatment plant | place: Australia: Brisbane, Thorneside... | reverse complement strand
GTCGAGAACATCAAGAACAAGAAGCAGACCTCGATACCGACCGACGAGGTTTGTGAAAAATGCGGGGCCGGAATGGTCATCAAGTTCGGCCGCTTCGGGCAGTTCCTCGCGTGTTCGAATTATCCCGAGTGCAAGAATACCCGCGAGGTCGCTAGCAAGCGTTCGAGCGAGGCGGCCGAAGGCGAATCCGGCGAGGCAGAGGCCGTGCCGCCCTGCGAGCTTTGCGGCCGCGAGATGGCATTGAAGAAAGGCCGCTTCGGCCCTTTCTATGGCTGCACCGGATACCCCGAATGCAAGAATATTCGCAAGATCGCCAAGGGCGATCAGAAGCCCGCTCCGCCGCCCGAACCGATCAACGAAACCTGCCCCAAGGATGGAGGCCAGCTAGTCCGCAGGCAGGGCCGCTTTGGCGAGTTCATCTCGTGTTCGAATTATCCAAAGTGCGATTACATCAAGCGCGAGACCATCGGCGTCGCCTGCCCGAAGTGCGGCGGCGATATCGCGGTCAAGAAATCAAAGCGCGGAAAGACCTTTTACGGGTGTGCAAATTACCCGAAATGCGACGAGGTTTTCTGGGATAAACCGATCGCCGTACCTTGCCCGGAGTGCAGCGCGCCCATTACGCTCGAAAAGACCACAAAGAAAGAAGGCACCGTCCGCTATTGCAAAAACGAGGCGTGTGATTATAAGATTTCCGTCGTCGATACATCTGAAGCGGCAGATGCCGGGGCCGACACGGCCGCTCCCGTCGCTTGAGCCCTATGAACGAGAACATTCAGTTCTTACAGGCATTCCTGAAAAATCCGACCTCGGTCGGCTCCATTGCCCCGAGCTCGCCGGAGCTTGCCCGGGCAATGGTCAAGGGCATCGAGCCAGGGCCTGAGAACATTGTTCTTGAACTCGGCGTTGGTACCGGAGCGATCACGAAACAGCTTCGAAATGCCGGTGCTAACTCGGAGAATTATCTTGGCATCGAGATCGACCCCTCGCTCGTGCGTTCGCTTCGCGGCAGCTTCCACGAGTTGAATATCGTCACCGGCGATGCGACCAGCCTTGCCGAGATACACCGACGTTCGGGTCTCGGCCGCGTCGGCTATATCGTTTGCTGCCTTCCTTTTGTCTCGCTTCCGAACGAGGTCGGCGGGAAGATACTTGGCGAGGTTGAAAAGTTGATGACCGAGGGATGCATGTTCCGGATGTATCAATATGCACACGGCTATTATTCGCCCTCGGCGATCAAGCTTAGAGATTTTATGCGCAAGCGCTACGGCCGGTCGCGGCGAAGCCCCCTGATCGTAAAGAATATTCCGCCGGCCTATACACTGACCTGGCTCGGGCGCTGAAATGGCCAAGGGCCTCTTCCCGCTTTATGTCCAACATTCAATACTATCCCGGTGCGATCGATCCCTCAGGGTGCATCAGCAATGGCTGGAATCTCATTAAGCCGAAATACTGGATGTACTTCGCCATCTCGCTGCTGACGTGGGTCATCGTCTCGTGCATTCCCTGCGTCAACTATATCCTGATGGGGCCGGTGCTGGCCGGAGTTTATTACACCCTGCTTCGCGATATGCGTGGCGAATCGGTCGATTTCGGGATGATGTTCAAGGGCTTTGAAAAGTTCTTGCCGGCGCTCGTCGTCGGGCTTGTCCAATCGATCCCCGGCATCATCTGGCAGATCATCGATACGACGATGAACATCTCGACGATCTTCATCCAGCAGGGAACGGGCTCGCTTGGCGGCGGTAACTTCTTTCAGGAAACGTCACCACCCGGACTAGCCGAAGGTATCTCGGCGGTCTATTTCATTCTTGCCGCGGTCTTTCTTATTGTGACCGTCGTCTGGTCCATCTCATTCGCGTTCGCGATCCCGCTTATCGCCGAGCACAACATCGGCCCGGTCGAGGCGCTTACGCTCAGCGCAAAAGCCGCCTGGAGCAACGTCGGCGGTGTGATCGTGACCTCGATCCTCCTTGGACTGATCGCCCTGCTCGGCGTGCTTGCTCTGTGTATCGGTGTGTTCTTCGTCCTGCCGCTTTTCTGGGCCGCTTGGGCCTTTGCCTATAGGCAGGTCTTCCCGGCCATCGATACGGACAACTTCAGAATGGAACCGCCGTCACCTCAGGAATACGGAAGTTCCTTTGGCCAGGGAATGGAGTAGCCCGCGAGATCGCACACTTGTTAAACAAAAAGCCGTCGGCCTAAATAAGGCTTACGGCTTTATTCTTTTGCCGCCGAAAGCAAAACGATGTCGCGGAAATCCTGCCCGCGAAAAAGATCGGTTAATTTCACACCCCTGACCGGCAACTTGGGCGACATGAGCCTCGACTCTAAGCCCGCAGATCGGCTTAAACCGGATGCAAACGCCTATTGTTGACCATCTGTCGAAAACGATGATTATCCATGTAAACGCTAGCGAGCGGCATATTAGGAAATTTAAGGAAAAATTAGCAGGAAAATTAAGGACATTCACGAGCCTGCAGGTCAGACTGTGTGATCAAGAGCGAGCAATCTGAGAATTACGCCGCAAACAAACTTTGTTAACGCCGGGGTCAGGAGTCAGATATCGCACAAATTCAGAAGATCTAGTTCTTACCAGCGAAATACTTTTAATATGCGACTACAAGCAAAGAATCAAGTAACTTCGTTGATCGCTCTAGCAATGTTTGTGGTCGTTGCGTCCGGATGCATGTCGTTCAGCACCACGGTTCGCGGCCGTGTGATGAAAGGTAGTACACCGGTCGAAGGGGCGACCGTTGAGTTCGGCCCGACTTTAGCGGTGCAGACGGCAACCACCGGTGCGGATGGAAGATTTGAGCTGACGGCACGGCATGGGCCGATACAAATGCTGCGGCTGACCGCGAAAAAGCAGAACATGGTTCAAAGGGAAAAGATCGAGTTTCCGGGCTTTGCTGCTCCGGATTCGGAAGTCGAAATTGAGATGATCGGAGTTATTGGGCGTCAGGAGAAGTGACAATGAATCGGTTGATCAAAAGTGGCTTTCTTTTATTTCTCGGGTTCGTTATGCTCGCGTGGTTCATTCATTCCGTAAGCCAACCGGCCGTCCCGAGCGAAACATATAAGATGGATAGGGTCATGGATATCTTCATGCTCATCGGAGCCGTCGCGGGCTTTATCGGCGGAATTTTGGAATTCATAAGGCGATAGGCTCCGCCTTTCGAGCAGCCGGCATAACGATATGTACACGGACTACAACCGGTTTTCGGTTAATGCATTTACAGCCGTAAGCGATGCTTGGGGACTGCTGAGCAGCAACTACTGGCCATTTTTTGGCGTGACCTCCATCCTGCTGGTTGCTGTTTGCTGTATTCCGGCCGGAGGCTTGCTGGCGCCGTTCCTGACGGCGGGCATCTACGCAATGGTCTTTCGCTCACTTCGCGGCGAACAGTACGACCTTTCCACTGCTTTTGGTGATGGGTTCAAAGGAAAAAGCTGGCGCGTCTTTTTCGCTGCCGTTGTCGCCGGGCTTCCATGGCTGCCGCTTACGGTGATGTCGCAGATGATCGACCGGATCGAAAAAGCACCTCAGGAAACGGTCGCCATATTCCTGATCGCTGCTCTAGTGTTCTTCGCCATCGCAATGGTTTGGGGCTTGACCTGCGTTTTTTGGATCCCCCTCATTGTTGATAAGGACCTTTCGTTCGGAGAAGCGTTCGGCCTAAGCGCCAGGGCGGCCTGGATGAACCTTCCCGGCCTTGTTTTGCTTTACATCATCAGCGGCGTTATTTTGACGATCGGGATGCTGGCCGTGTGCCTCGGAATGCTGTTCGTTTACCCGCTCGTAATGGTCGCCTATGCCTTTGCGTACCGCCAGGTATTTCCCGACGATAAGCTGCCGTCACCGGGCCATGAGCCGCCGCCGCCGGATGCTTATCCTGGCGTTTTCGGGCAAAGGATCTGATCAGATCAGGTCGAGTTCCATGAAAAGAGTGTCGCCGTGCGGGTTGTCGTAATAGGCTTCGATCGGGTGGAAGCCGTGGGCCTCATAGAGGCTGACGGCTTTTCCCATTTTTGGCGGGTAGGTATCAAGCCGCATCTTATGGTAGCCGATCTCGCGGGCATCGGCGATCACCTGCTCGATCAGCCGCCGCCCGAGCCCAAGTCCGCGTGCACTATCCCGAAGATAAAGCCGCTTCATTTCGCAGATGCCATCGCCGAGGCTCCGAAGTGCGATGCAGCCGGCCGCTTCCCCGTCAACGCTTGCCAGGTAAAGCCGGCCCTCGGGCGGAGCATATTTGCCCGGCAGCGTGGCAAGTTCTTCCTCAAAACCCTGAAAACAGAGGCTCAGCCCGAGCCATGCCTCATACTCGCGAAAAAGCCCTTGCAGCTCCTCGATGTCATCCGCCGTTTCGGCTTGTCTTATCGTCATCACAGCTAATAATTCATATCAAATTAACACCGGAGTGCAACTATTGAAATGAACACAAGAGACGAAGTAAGCTAGGGGAGTACCTGCCAAACGATCTATAGGAGCACTTATGAACAGGCGATCATTTCTTGCGAACCTTTCTGTTTTCGCTGGCGGGGTGGCACTTGCCGGGACGTCGCTCGGCAGGCGGGCAGAGGCGTTCCTTCAAACCGGAGACCTCTCGGCTTTTCGTGCGGCAGGCTATGGCGAGCTTTTCCCCACGGCGGCAAAGAACACCGGCGAAACCTTCCTCGCCCTGCCGAAGGGCTTTGAATACAACGTCCTCGGCAAACGCGGCACGAAGATGACAGACGGACGGACGACACCGCCGGCCCACGACGGGCAGTGGACGTTCCGGGTCGGCAATGAGCTTCGCATCGTCCGCAACCATGAGGTGACCAATGGCCGCGTTCCCCGCGAGGGCTCAGCGATCGGCTCCAAAAATCATTACGACCCGATGGCCGGCGGCGGCACGACCACGCTCGTCATTGACCCCAAGACGAACACGCTCATCCGCGATTTTGTCAGCCTTTCAGGCACGCTCGTAAATTGTGCCGGCGGGCCGACGCCCTGGGGAAGCTGGATCACCTGCGAAGAGACGACCATCGGTAAAACCGAGGTGACAAACTCGCGTGGTGTGAAGACCGGCGGATACCCGGTTCCCCACGGCTATTGCTTTGAGGTGCCGGCCTCGGCAAACTCGGAGGTGAAGCCGGTGCCGCTCAAGGCAATGGGAAGGTTCGTCCACGAAGCGGTCGCCGTTGACCCGAAGACCGGCATCGTTTACCTGACCGAGGACTACAACCCTTCCGGTTTTTATCGCTTCATTCTAAAGCGAAATAGGCGGCTTGCCGAGGGCGGAATGCTTCAGGTGCTCGCGGTCAAGGACAAGCCGAAGTTCGATACCCGCACGGGCATGAAGATGGGCGACGTGCTTGAGACCGTTTGGGTAACTATCAACGACCCCGACCCGGAAGCCGCCGATACCCAGCCGAACGCCGTTTTTCAGGAAGGCTTTGGCAAAGGGGCTGCCTCGTTTGCCCGGCTCGAGGGCTGCGCGATCGATCCTGACCGCCGCGTTCACTTTACGGCAACCAGCGGCGGCGACAACAAGGGCGGCCAGGTCTGGATGTTCGAACCCGTTGGCCGCGAGGGCGGCAGGCTCAAGCTGCTTTTCGAGTCGCCCGACCCCAAAGTGCTCCACATGCCGGACAACATCTGCATGATGCCAAAGAGCGGGCTGACGTTCATCTGCGAAGACAGCGACTACGCCGGCCAACAGTCGATAAACCACCTTCGCATACTCACTGCCGAAGGCAAGATCGCCGACTTTGCCCGCAATGCTTCGGCCGAATTTCCGCGGAGCGAATTTGCCGGCTCGGTCTTTTCGCCGGATGGCTCCACGCTTTTCGTCAATCTCCAGACCGCGGGCGTAACGCTCGCCATTCGCGGCGATTGGTCAAAGTTCAAGGCCTGAAGACGACAAGCAGCATCGCGATCAAGAACCCGGGCAATCAAACAGCCCGGGTTCTTTCGTGTGCATCTCGGGCCTTTTCTTTCTATAATTTTCCTAATGGAACTTGCGGTCGAAAAATACCGGGTCGCGGATGAGCCCTATTATCTACCCATCGGCAAAGAGGTCGAGCTTTTCGAAGCGGCTTACGCGGCAAAGCTCCCGGCGCTTCTTAAGGGCCCGACGGGCTGCGGAAAGACGCGTTTTGTCGAGTATATGGCCCATCGGCTCGGCCGGCCGCTGATAACGGTTGCCTGCCACGAGGATCTTTCATCGACCGATCTTGTCGGCCGCTTTTTGCTTGAGGGCGATGAGACCGTCTGGCACGACGGGCCGCTGACGGCCGCGGTTCGCGCAGGGGCGATCTGCTATCTCGACGAGGTCGTCGAGGCACGCAAGGACACGGTCGTCATCATCCACCCGCTGACCGACGACCGCCGCCGGCTCCCGATGGAGAAACGCGGCACCATCATCGAAGCGCCGCCCGAGTTCATGCTCGTCGTCTCGTACAATCCCGGATATCAATCGATCCTCAAGGACCTCAAGCAATCGACCCGGCAGCGGTTCGTCTCGCTCGAGTTCGATTATCCGGAAGCCGAGGCTGAAACCGCGATCGTCGCGAAAGAAGGCGGCATCGATGCTGAAATGGCCGCCGACCTCGTCAAGATCGGGCAAAAGGTGCGGAACCTCCGCGGCCACGGCCTTGAAGAAGGCGTCTCAACGCGGCTATTGATCTATGCCGCCCAGATGATCGCCAAAGGCATCGCCCCCATCGACGCCGCCGAGGTCGCCATCTGCTCGCCGATAACCGACGACCGCGAACTCCAGCGCTCGATCCGCGAGATCGTCACGACGATCATCTAGGCTTCTAGGTTGTAAAGATAATTTTCGGAGTAGGTGAAAAGTTAGAAGTTTTAACTGAGTTGCATTACTGGTACTTTTCACCTTTCCCTTACCACTTATTTCGAATCTTAAGAGTAAAAAACAATGAGTTTACGAGTTGTCGCACATTTGATATCAAAGCCTGATAGCATCGACGAAACGCGGGAGGTCTTGCTTGGGCTTATCGGGCCGACTTGTGCTGAAGAAGGGTGCGTTGCGTATGAGTTGCACCAGAATACGGCCGATCCAACGGATTTTACATTCATCGAGGAATGGACCGATGACGCGTCGCTTGACGCTCATCTTGAGTCTGCCCACCTCGCGGCTGCTCGCGAAAAGCTCGGCGATCTGCTTGCCGAGCCCGCCGATATTCGCAGGTACAGGTTAATTGCCTGAAGCAGCCGAAGGGCGTTACTCGAGAGTTATTACCAACCGCAGTGACTTCCTTAAAATTCACGGTACGGCAGCGAAGGCCTCGCGATCGGGTCACAATCGGTCTTAGGGCAAGTTAGCCGCCCGGTGTCCGCATCGCCATTTACCACAGAACCCACAGACCAAAACCCGCAATTCCAACGATCCGACTTCCGGTTTCTGCCTTCTGACTTCTTCCGATGCTACTAATTGTCTGTTGATCGCCGCATACAATCCGTATACCTTGAAGCTCCCCTCCTTATTTAGGAGGGTTGGCCGAAGGCCGGGGTGGTAGCCTAAAAATGCTCCCCTCCTTGTTTAGGAGGGGTGGCACCGCTTCGGTGACGGGGTGGTAGCGGTCCTGGATCGGGAATTCCGCATTCATCATTCCGAATTCCGCATTCTCCGGAAAACTCCCCTCCTTGTTTAGGAGGGGTGGCACCGCTTCGGTGACGGGGTGGTAGCTCTAAGGGTTTCGCTCCCAATTGACCACTCTCCATTATCCGTTGTCCATTGACGAGTAATGCCGCACCCCGTCAACAAAAAGCTGCTCAAACAGTTCGGCGACCGCATCCGCCGCCTCCGCACCACCCGCGGCCTAACCCAAGAACAACTCGCCGAACTAACCGGCTTCCACCGAACCTACATCGGCATGATCGAACGCGGCGAACGCTAAAGCTCAGTTTCCAAAATTTGGCGTAATTGTTGAATTGCATCGGGCGTAAACCGGATGCACTGACTCTTCTTACCGGGAAATTGTCTCTCTGGTGAGCCGTAAGTATCGATCTGAAGTAATTTCTCGCCGTCTGGACCATAGACGATTGAATAGGTACATTCAACAGGCCGATGCGACGAATCCCTTTCAAGTGAAATTCGATCGAGACGATTCACAATACCCATATTTTTCTCCTATTGCGTGTTAGATTTTAAGAATCGCAGCAGCTTGAGTTCGACGTTTGCTGAGTTTCGAAGCTCGCATTCCCAGATAACCAAGACTCGCCACCCCAACTTTGCGAGTGCTATCTTGTGGAGCTTATCCCGTTTGGCATTCCCCTCTAGTTTAGGAAGCCAGTAGTCAATATTGGTTCTTGGGGTAGTGCATCTTTTACATCCTCCATGCCGGTGCCAAAAGCAGCCATGAACGAAAATCACCGACATGTACTTCCGCATTACGATATCAGGCTTGCCTGGAAGCGATGCCACGTGCAATCGAAACCGATAGCCAAGTCGGTGAAGCGTTGAACGGACAGCAATCTCCGGCCTCGTGTTCTTGCCCCGAATTCGCGACATGTTGTCACTACGCTGTTTCTTCGAGACATTAACGGTCACGGTATAAAATCTGTCGGTAAGATTCGCCTGTTTAATGCGAAAAGAGTTTTTAGTTCAGTTTTTGAAAATGGCTTTAACCGATGCTGTCGAAGCAAGGCCAAAAGTTCTTGAGCGGTCACCGCCGCACCACATATTCCAGTATCGGTGAATATACGGTTGATTCCATTGTCGATAGTTGCTCCAAGTCCACCTGCGACGTAAGAAAAGAAGGCAAGCACATAATCCTTGCCTTTGTAATTGTATTTCTTGAACTTGGGAACATAATTGTGAGACATATTACGCCTGTGATCACCACTGATTGTGTATGCTTTATAAGCCTTAGCGTCGATAATGCCTAGGAACTCATCACTCGTATCGAGTGAGAATGCAAGTACATCAGGATTGTTCGGAGAGGAACCTATCCATTCAGTGTCGAACCCAAGACCGCCAGGTCCGAAAACACCTTGAGTGGATTTCTCGAAATCCCGTGCAGTAGCTGTTCCTCCCATTGAGAGTTCCAAATAGTTCCGTTCGAATAATTCATACGATGGAGTTACGCCGACAGCCGCAATAATTCGTTCGACGCTTGATTCTTTGATTCCTGATTTGAGCGAAATACGATTTATTAGCGTTTTATCAATTGTCTTTATCGGCTCATTTGCGAGGATACTCCAAAGGATCACAAGGACTTTCGAGCGTTCTGCATCGTAGGGGGAAATGCTTGAGCCAATTCTAAACGTTCGATTATCACGTTTATGATTTGGGCCCGTCCCGTATTTGCGCTGGAAAAATTCGTACTCATCGTTGCGGCTGATCCAATCGGAGGCGGCCCTCAATAGCTTTTCAACTTGACCGACTTTGCCAGAGGCTATCCTGAATTTATTGTTGCCAATCCGGTCGATAAGCTGAGTGAACTCCAGTTGGTTTACGAAAGTATTGGCGGTATCTTTTACTTTTTCTGCTTTTCCATATTTCGCTTCAAATGCAGCATCGAAAACGGAGTCGATCGAACGGCCGGACCTATGTCTCAGTAATTCCCCAATGACCGATCCCAAGTCCCCGTCGGTTTCCGCACAGGGAACGACAATTGCGGCTAATTCCTTCTCGGTCAAATAGCCATTCAATCTCGCGTCTAGCAAAAGCCTGAGGATGAATCGAAATGGAAATATCTTAAATCTCAAATCGACCTTAGTCGTTCGGGAATATGGCGAAGGGTACTGAAAATTTAGAATCTGGGTTCCTAAGATGGGAACTGGGTCATGGCCTTTTAGTACATCATCACCAGCAAGTGTTGCTCGGACAATACCCGTGGCATCTTCAGCAAACCAAAGTCCAAAAGAAAACAGCCAGGCCGCGTATGTCCGCCCGCCACCACCACCTTGATCTCTCCGTTTTCCTTTTCCCTTCAGACCAGCATCTTCTAGCGCTTTCTCAAACTCCAAATGCAATTTCTTATCGCCTTTCCACACCTTGCCTTCCGCGACGGTGAGGAATACGCGAAGGACATCGACAATTGTGATGAGCCGTCGTTTTGGTCTAGTTGTCCACCAGTGGTTAATTCGCGGCATATGAGAATGATCTGGTTACCTCGTCTAGGGAGATATTGTTTGGAATAAACTCATAGTCGACTCTTGCGAATGAATTAAGAATGGCGTCGAAGATAACTTTAGCCCCAAGCGGTGGCACGGCCATGCCAATTTGGCGTCTAACGCTTTCTTTCGAACCGCTGAAAATAAAATCATCAGGAAAAGTTTGCAATCTTGCTCGCTCCCGATTCGTAAGAGCCCGGTCCTCAGACCAGTGATATACGTGCGTTCCGCCGCCGCCACTGCCTGTAACCGTGTAAGAAGGCTTTCCAGGATCTAGTCTTTTGTAAATTTGGCTGATTTTTGCGCCTTTTACGTTGAGTTTAAGATGATCGGGAATATCTGCATTAAAGGCATTCTGTCCGGGCAGAATGTGCCTGAGCCTTTCTTTTACATTTTCAGACTGTCTAGTGAACTCGTGGTTTGGCGCATTCGCCGGAATCGGCGGAAACAAAATTGCGTTGCTACTGGACACATCTACGTGCTTAAACGGACCTGGTGAAGGCACCTTAAATTCCAATTCTAAATCATCTCGGATCCCAACAATAATGATTCTGTGCCGAGCTTGCGGCACGCCATATTCTTCGAATTTATAAAGATGTGGAACAACCTTGTAACCGACACCCCGCAATTCTTGAAGTATTGTCGAAAAGGCCTCGCCGTCATTCGAATTTCGGAGGCCGCCAACATTCTCAGCAAGAAACCACTTTGGCTTGAAATAATCAAGGAAATCGACACCGAATTTATAGAGTGGACCAAAATTGCCGTCTGTTCCCTTTTGCTCACCAACTGAACTAAAATCATTACAAGGAAATCCAAACGCTAGCGCGTCAATGTCCGAAATCTTCAAAAGTGAGAGCGGTTTAATTTTGCGAATATCATCACAAACAACAGTGCTTGGCTCTTCAGGGCAAATATTTTGAATGTACGTGTCACAAGTGTCATGATGGTAATCAGTCGCCCATGCGTGAGAAATCGAGTATTCACATTCGCCGTTATCGGACTTCGCAAGTCGTGCCCCCAAGGCAATTCCCCCAGGGCCAGAAAAAAGCTCGCCGAGACGAAACTTAACGATCTTTCGTTCTGATGTCGTTGTGGAACTCATATTTCGGGAGGCAACTTCCTCAAAGTCCGTTCGATTCCTTCAACAAAAGCTAAAAGCGAGATGTCCATTGCAGAACAGAGCCCTCGGAGTTCGACGATGTCTATGCGGCGTTCGCCGCGTTCGACCTTGCTGACGAAACTCTGGGTTTGGCCGAGGCGTTCGGCGACCTCGGTCTGCGTTAAACCCTTTTCCTCACGGGCATTTCGGAGCTGTTCGAGGAACAGGGAGTACTCCTTGGAGTAAATTGATTTTTCCA
>ERZ761602.7525-NODE-7525-length-11495-cov-39.241958_pt1 | contig 11495 bp, 6 predicted proteins | sample MGYA00512165_ERZ761602 | MGnify/ENA primary metagenome ERZ761602 (study PRJEB28899, sample SAMN02445085) | bioreactor sludge metagenome | biome: EBPR sludge; isolation source: Thorneside wastewater treatment plant | place: Australia: Brisbane, Thorneside... | reverse complement strand
CAATCTGGCGGTGCGCTGCGGCGAGCGCGAATCGACCGCCCGAGTGCGCAAGCGGAGCAAGGAGCCGGATTTGGCGCTGCTGGCGACATCGCTCGCCGGCGGAGAAGCGTTCGCGCTCAACGAAACCTACAACCAGGACTTGATCGGTCGAGACGTGTTCGTGATCGGCAATCCCTACGGGCTGGAAGGCACCTTTTCCACCGGCGTCATCAGCGGCCTGCGCGAGATCGACGGGGTGCGCTACATCCAGATTTCCGCGCCGGTCAGCCCCGGCAACAGCGGCGGCCCGGTCATCCTGCGCGACGGCAGCGTGATCGGCATCACCGCCATGGGCCTCAAAGTGGGCCAGAACCTCAACTTCGCCATCGCCTCGGCCGAGGTCATCGCATCCGGCGTGTTCGATCCCGCGCGGATGAAGAGCCGGCCGCTGGGGCGCGATCAATAGAGCGGCATCGCCTAACCGTGCGGGGCGAGATCGCGGCTCGTGGCGTCAACCGAGCGGTACGTTATCGGGTGGCGTCGCGGTCGAACGTTCCCGAGCCGTTCATGGCGTTGATTGCCGCTGCCGGTTCGGCTATACCGATGCTCGAGGGACCGGCGCGGGCCGCCCGAGTTAGTGGCCGTTAAGGCATCCCGAATAAGCGCAAAAGCTCGGACCCTATAAGCCTTGGTGTATCAGTATCAAGTGCGATATTTAGCACTCATTGCTTAAAGAAACAAAAGTATAACCTTATGCTTCCGGCACCACTCGGTCAAAAGCTTTCAAAGCTCTTGCGGTTTATCTTATTTTTCTTCTCTGTTAGCACGGCTTATGCGCAACAAACACCTATTGATCGAATAGAATCACTGGACACCCCTTATATTTATAATGGCGGATCATCTGGTTACCCGTACCACTTTTCTGAGAGAGAAGCGCTCGACGACAGCGCCGCTAGACTCGCGAGTAACCAGAACTCATATTGCGCTGTTTGGATCGGAGAGACCGGCTCTTGGCCACCTTTCGAGCAATCGTTGGTAGGAGGTCGGGTAAAGGCCGGAGCGGAGAAAACACTCTTGGCCCCGTGGCTCTTTGATCGACCGTTTACCTTTCGCCTGTGGACCAATTGGCACAGTCTTGTTGCTGAGTACCGATATCAAGGCAGATGCTTGAATCCCGTGGTGGCCATACCAAAAATTTATCACTACCGAGAGATATATTCCTATTGCCCTAAAGGTTATGCAGTTACTCCATATAGGGTCGGTGAAGCGATGTATTTCTACTGCCAACGCTCACTTTATCCGGTCCCGGAATGGCAGCCGCCCGCTTGTCCGAGCGTCGAAAACCCCATCCAAGCGGCCACCGGCAACAAATATCAGCGCGAGACCGACTATCGGGCGGCTGGCGTTTTCCCGTTGGTTTTTGAACGCCACTACGGCAGCGGCTCGCATATCATGTCAGCGCGCCTCGGTGAAAAATGGCGCCACAATTACGACCGTTCCATAGTATTGACCGATACGCCGGCTCTCTCGACGGCAACCGCCTATGTTTACCGGCCCGACGGGCGCATCTTCCCATTCAACAGAGAAGCTGGCGGTAATTGGGTCACCAACCCAGCTTTCAATGCCCGATTAAGCACTCGTTACGACAGCAGTGGCACGCCAGTCGGTTGGCGATACATCGACTCTGACGACTCGACCGAGGATTACGATACCAGCGGTCGGCTATTATCGATTGCAAACCGTGCCGGGTTAACCCTCAGGCTAGCCTACGAGAATGACAGGCTCGCCACCGTCACGGACACTTTCGGCCGCTCCTTGGTTTTCGCCTACGACGCCAACGGTCGCCTCGTGACCGTCACCGACCCGTCGGGCGGGATCTACCGTTACGCATACAGCGCCAGCAGCAATCTCATCTCGGTCACTTATCCCGACTCGCGCGCTCGGAAGTACCTGTACGAAAATCCGACGTTCCCGAGCGCCCTCACAGGGATCGACGACGAAAACGGCAATCGCTTTGCCACTTATGCCTACGACGGCCAAGGGCGGGCGATATCCACCGAACATGCCGACGGCGCCAACAAAGCCACCTTGGCTTACAGCAGCACCAACATCTATGACACCACCACCGCGGTGACCGATGCGCTCGGCACGGTCCGCACTTATAAGTTTCAAACTGTTTTGGGCGTCAGCAAAAACACCGGCCTCAGCCAGCCCTGCACCACCGGCTGCGGTGCATCCTCCGCCGCGACCGCCTATGACGCCAACGGCAACATCGCCTCTCAAACCGACTTCAACGGGGTCAAGACCACCTACCTTTACGATCTGACGCGCAACCTGGAAACCTCCCGCACGGAAGCCTCGGGCACGCCGCAAGCGCGGACCATCGCCACGCAGTGGCACCCGACCTTCCGGCTGCCGGCGACGATCACCGAACCCACCCGGCGCACCGACTTCAGCTACGACGAGCGGGGTAACCTGCTCCGCCGCGCGGAAACGGCGCTGGACACCGGCGCGACGCGCGTCTGGACGTACACTCGCAACTCCGACGGCCAAGTGCTGACGGCGGACGGCCCCCGCGAGGACGTGGCGGACGTGACCGCCCACGAATACTGGCCGGCGGACGCCCAATGTCCGGGCGCGGGCGAGGGGCCGGGGATGGACAAGGGCTGCCGGGGGCAGTTGCGGCGGACGACCGACGCCGCCGGCCACGTCACCGAGTACCTCAAATACGACGCCCACGGCCAGTTGCTCCGGCGGCGCGACCCCAACGACGCGGAAGGGGTGTACGCCTACGACGCCCGGCAACGACTCACCGCGCGCACCGAGGCCGGCCTCACCACGACCTACCGCTACGACCCGCGCGGGCTGCTCGATCAAGTCACGCTGCCCGAAGGCGCGGTGCTGAGCTACCGGTACGACGCCGCCCACCGTCTGATCGGAATACAGGACAACCTCGGCAACCGGGTCAGCTACACCCTCGATCCTGCCGGCAACCGCCTGAAAGAAACCCTGACCGACCCGAACGGTGCCCTGGCCCGGCAGATCGGTCGCGAGTTCGACGCGCTCTCGCGCCTCCAGCGCGAAACCTGGGGGGCGCAGCCGTGAGCCGCCGCGCCCGCCTCGTTTCGAGCGTTCTCGCCGGCCGGCCTACCGGTTGCCTGCCGGGCCTTTTGCTGGGCCTGCTCCTGGTTCTTCCGGTCGGGGTTCGCGCCCAGGCGCTGCTGGACACCCGCTACCAGTACGACGCGGCGGGCAACCTCACCGCCATCACCGACGGCCTCAATCAAACGAGCCGCACCGCCTGGGACCCGCTGGGTCGGCCCAGCGGCGAAACCGACCCGCTCGGCCGGAGCACCGCCTACCGCTATCAGCCCAACGACGCCCTCGACCGCGTGCAGGCCCCCAACGGCGCGGTCACCACCTGGAGCAACGACGGCTTCGGCCAGGCCGCGAGCGAGGCCAGCCCCGACCGGGGCACGACCGGCTACCGCTACGACGCCGCCGGCAACCTCGCGGGCAGCACCGACGCGCGGGGCGCGCGGGTCGAGACGACCTACGACGCCTTGAACCGTCCCCTCGAACGGCGCTTTTACCGGCCCGACCAAACGTTGGAGGCGACCCACCTCTACGCCTGGGACCGCGCCCCGCGCGGCATCGGTCGGCTGGACGAGATCGCCGCCGGCCCCAACCGGCTCGCCTTCGACTACGACCTCGCCGGCCACACCACGACTCGCGTCTACACGCGCGGCGCGATCGCCCTCGCCGTGCGCGCCGACCATGATCCGGTCACCGGCCTGCTCGACACCCTGACCTACCCCTCCGGCGCCGCGATCCAGTATCAATACGACACCGCCGGTCGGATATCCGGCCTGACCTGGGACGGCGAGCCCATCGCCGATCAACTGCAATACACCGCCTTCGGCGCGATAAAAGCGTTGCGGCTCGCCAACGGCCTCGACCACCTGCGCGCCCACGACAGCGCCGGACGGATCGCGAGCTACACCCTCGCCGGAGAAACCGTCCAGATCGGCTACGATGCCGCCGGGCGGATCACCGCCCTGACTCCCGCCGATCCGAGCCGCCGCCAACAGTTCGGCTACGACGCCGCCGGGCGACTGACCGGCTATCAAGACCCGACCCGCACCGAAACGCACGCCTACGACGCCAGCGGCAACCGCCTGAGCCGCACCGTCAACGGCCAGACCACCGCCTACCAGTACCTCGCCAACAGCAACCGCCTCCAGACCCTCGACGCGCTCGCCATCGCGCACGACGCCGCCGGCAACCGGCTCGCCGACCTCGGCCGCCAGTACGTTCACGACAGCGCCGGGCGTCTCGTCCAGCTCGCAGCCGGCGCCACCCTCGCCCGCTACGAATACAACGGGCTCGGCGAGCGGGCGCTCAAGCAAGTCGGCGCCGAGCTGCGCCACTTCGCCTACGACGCACAAGGCCACCTGCTCGGCGAGTACGACGCCACCGGCCAGCCGCTGGCCGAATACGCCTGGCTCGGCGATCTGCCCGTCGCCTACCGCGCCTATCGCCAAGTGAACGGCCTCGCCCAGACCGACCTCTACACCGTCGAGGCCGACCACCTCGGCACCCCCCGCGCCCTGACCGACGCCGCCCAGCACCTCCGCTGGCGCTGGCATTCCGCCCCCTTCGGCGATACCATCCCCGACGAGAACCCCGCCGGCCTCGGTCCCGTCACGTTCAACCTGCGCTTTCCCGGCCAGTATTACGACGCGGAGTCGGGACTGCATTACAATTACATGAGGGATTATGATCCGCAGACCGGGCGGTATGTGCAACCAGATCCTATAGGAATTTTGCGTGATTACAGTGATCCTGTCTTAAAATTATCTATAGATCTGGGTTTAATAAATCCAGATGGAGATTATACAAACCCTATTGACCATCTATATAATTATGTTCATAACGACCCCATTGGTTACTTTGATCCTGAAGGGCTGGCAGAACATAGCACTAATAAAAGGGAATCAAACCGAAACAAACATGAAGCTGGTGACGCTAGGCGCAAAAAGGATGGCGGGGGAGAAAAAGGCGATGAAGGCAGATCTCCTCCAAGAAAACGCCCTCCTGGCCACAAAGGGCCTTGGCCGTTAATCAGAGGGTTTTTAATTCCTGTACTGCCATATGATCCATGTGTGATAATGCCTGAAATTTGTAATCCTTGTGCTCCGTTTAACTGCGATGATATTTCTTGTTAATATTGAATCTCATGAGTTCTGAAGCCGCTAGCTAACTATGTTATTTTTATTATTTAATGTGTTGATTTTATTATAAGTACATGCTTTCTGCCCGCAGCGATAATAACCTTGTAATCCTTGTGCTTGATCAATTTTAAGGCTGATCTTGCTTGTCAGAAACTAACCAACTCAACGATTGATGATACAGATGTCTGCTGATTCTACAGACAAAGAATTGTACCAAAAAGCATTGGATGGAATACACAAAAGCAATCCCAATGTATCAGATGTTATTCAAAACTTAACAGTTGCTAAGGATATGGGTAATGCTGATGCTGCCTACGCTTTGGGAACATGGTACTTGTATGGAAAATATGTAGAGAAGTCTGTTGATAAGGCTATTAATTTGCTAGAACTCGCTGCGCAAAAAAACCATCCAGATGCTCTTTACGACTTAGCTGTTTGTTACGAAACTGGCGAAAATATTAAAAAAAATGAAAAAATAGCATTTAAATTATATATGCAAGCTGCATTATGGGGCGATAAACAATCCGTATATGAAGTCTATCGTTGTTACTTTCACGGAATAGGTATAAAAAAGAATAAAGAACTATCAAATATATGGTATGAGCGTGCCAAGTATTTAGGTATAGAGGAGTAGTTTAAAATCATTAAAAATAGCCAAGCAAGGTACGCACAGCATATCGCTATCCGTTGCAATGGCGAGGTGGGGTAAGCTTGTGGAACGCCATTGAATTTTTCCCAAGAAGAAAGCCGTCTTGAATGGCTTTTTTTCATTTTGAATCCGTCTTTTTCACTCATCCCGCACGAAACCGATCTGTCGTTTCTTGGGCGGATCGGGGGGCAACATCAGTTGGCGGATAGCCTCGAAGACCTGCTTGAAGCGGGTATCGGTTTTCGCCTCCAGCTCTTCCAGCCGTTTGGCTAGGGCCTTATGCGATGCCAGTAACTCGCGCAGCCGTACGAAGGCCCGCATGATTTCGATGTTGACGGCAATCGCTTGGGGGCTGCGCAAAACCGAAGACAACATGGCCACGCCCTGTTCGGTGAAGGCATACGGCCGATAGCGTCGCCCGCCCCAACTTGAGGTCACAAGCTGTGACCTCAAGTCGTTAAACTCAACGGTAGTCAATTGGAACATAAAGTCGTCCGGGAACCGCTCATGGTTACGCTTGACCGCTTGCAGCAGCACCTTGGTCTCTACGCCATAGAGGGCGGCGAGATCGGCATCCAGCAACACCTTCTGGTTACGGATCACCCGAATAGCCTGGGCAATATATTCGGTTGGAATGGTCTCCATCAGGTTTTGGCTCCCTGGGTGAAACGACTGGCATCATGCTTCAAGATTAACCCCTCAATCACGGCCTTAGCGATGCGTTTCTCCTCCGGTGAAAACTGTTTGACCGCCTCAAAATGCAGTTTGAGGTCGTCATCGGGGCCACGCTCGCCGTCATCGAACAACAGAAAATCGGTGGACACCCCGAAGGTGCGAGCGATCTTCTTTAGCGCCTCTAGCGAGGGCTGAACCGCTCCCGACTCATAGCGTTTAATCTGGGTCACATGCAGGCCGACCGCATCGGCCAAGGCTTGCTGGGATAGCCCTTTCTCCTTGCGGAGGCGGATTAACCGGGCGGCGAGTTCCATACAGAGGAGCCTGTGTTGATAAATGCCCACTATGCTACCTCCGAGGTTCTGAAGAGACTTGACAATAGTAGCGTATAAGACACTAAAATAATCCCCCGAAAGCGACTTGACGCCTTTTGAGGAGGAAACCCCGATGCCCCGCATCCCCGAGTCCGAGCTGGAGCGGCTGAAGACCGAAGTCTCGGTCGAGCGGCTGATCGAAGCGCGGGGGATTGTGTTGAAGAAGCGGGGGGCCGATCTCGTTGGTTTGTGTCCGTTCCATGAGGATCGGGAACCGTCGCTGGTCGTGACGCCCGCCAAAAACCTCTGGCACTGCTTTGGCTGTGGCCTGGGCGGCGGGGTGATCGACTGGGTGATGAAGGCGGACGGGGTGTCGTTCCGTCATGCGGTCGAGCGGCTAAAGGAAGGCTTACCGATCTTCGCCGCCGAGACCGGCCGCGGTGCTACCGCCGGGCCGGTTCTCTCCGTCAAGCGTTCCACCGTGCGCCGTCTGGACTCGCCGGTCAGCTTGGACGCCGACGATCAAGCGCTGCTGGAGCAGGTCATCGACTACTACCACGCGACCTTGAAGCAAAGCCCCGAGGCGCTGTCCTATCTGGAACAACGCGGCATCGGCTCCCTGGAGGCCATCGAGACCTTCAAGCTCGGCTACGCGGATCGGACCCTGGGGCTGCGGCTGCCGGAGAAGACCCGCAAAGCCGGGGCCGAGGTGCGCGGACGGCTGGTCAAGCTGGGGTTGTACCGGGAGAGCGGCCACGAGCACTTCAACGGCTCGCTGGTCGTGCCGATCTTCGACGAGGCGGGCCAGGTCGTGGAGGTGTATGGCCGCAAGCGCCGCGACGACCTGCGGCCCGGCACGCCCCAACACCTGTATCTGCCCGGCCCGCATCGCGGGGTGTGGAATCTTCCGGCCCTTCAGGCCAGCGCGGAGATCATCCTGTGCGAGGCGCTGATCGACGCCCTGACCTTCTGGGTGGCCGGGTTTCGGAATGTGACCGCGAGTTATGGCGTGAATGGCTTTACCGACGAGCATCTGGCCGCGTTCCAACGCCACGGTATCCAGCGGGTGCTGATCGCGTATGACCGCGACGCCGCCGGCGACCGGGCCGCCCTTGCGCTGGCCGAGCGGTTGATCGGGGTCGGGATCGACTGTTATCGCGTCCGCTTCCCCAAGGACATGGACGCCAACGACTACGCCCGGCAATCGGCCTCGCCCCACGACAGCCTGGGCGCGCTGATCCGGTCGGCCGAATGGCTGGGGAAGGGGAAAGCGGTCGCGATGATCGCCCCACCGGAAGCCGCGAAGGGCGAGCCGGTCAGCGAACCCACACCCTCCTCCTGCGCGGATGCAGCGCCTCTCGCTGCTCCCTTAGCCGCCTCTGTCCTACCGCCGCCTCCCATTGCCGGCCCCACCGTCACCGCCGACGGGGATGACCTGCATCTGACCCTGGGCGACCGGCACTATCGGGTGCGGGGTCTGGACGAGAAAGCCCCGCCCGGCGCGTTCAAGGTGAACCTGCTGGCCCGCTGCGGCGAGGGCTTTCATGCGGATAGTTTGGATTTGTACAGCGCCCGGCAGCGGAGCGCGTTCGCCGAGGCCGCCGCTTTGGAGTTGAACGTCTCGGCGGAGGTGCTGCGCCGCGACCTGGGCCGGCTGCTGCTGGCCCTGGAAGCTGTCCAGGACGAACGGCGCGCGACGTTGAAGGCCGCGTCCTCAAAGGACACCGCGACCGGCGACGGGCGTACCCTCCCGCCACCCTTGACCGAAGCCGAACGCGACGCGGCGCTGGCCTTTCTCCAATCGCCCGATCTCCTGTCCCGGATCAGCGCCGATCTGACTCGCTGCGGGTTAGTCGGTGAGCCGGTCAACGCCTTGGTGGGGTATCTCGCCTGCCTGTCGCGCAAGCTGCCCGCACCGCTGGCCGTCCTGGTGCAATCGGCCTCCGCCGCCGGGAAATCGGCGCTGCAAGACGCCTGTCTGGCCTTCATCCCGGAGGGCGAGCGGGTCAAGTACTCGGCCGTGACCGGCCAGAGCCTGTTTTACGTGGGCGAGACCGATCTCAAACACAAGGTGCTGGCCATCGCCGAGAGCGAAGGGGCGTTACAGGCCGCCTACGCCTTGAAGCTCCTGCAATCGGAAGGCGAGTTGACCATCGCCAGCACCGCCAAAGACCCCCAGACCGGTCAACTGGCTACCCGTACCTACCGCGTCCAAGGCCCGGTGATGCTCCTGCTCACCACCACCGCCGCCGAACCGGACGAAGAGCTGCTGAATCGCTGTCTGGTCTTGGCCGTCAACGAATCTCGTGAGCAAACGAAGGCCATCCACGCCGCCCAGCGGCAACGCCGGACGCTGGAGGGGCTGCTGGCTGGCCAAGAACGCGAAGCGATCCTGACGTTACACCGTAACGCCCAACGCCTCCTGGAACCGCTGCCCATCGTCAACCCCTACGCCCAACGACTGACCTTCGTCGATGGCTCCACCCGCACCCGCCGCGATCACGAGAAGTACCTGACGCTGATCGATACCCTTGCGCTGCTGCATCAACACCAACGGCCCCAAAAGACCGCCCGGCGGGCGGGATCACGCGAAGGGCTAGGATCGACGCTCCAGTACTTGGAAGTCACCCTGGAGGACATCGAAACCGCCAACCGGCTGGCCCACGAGGTGCTGGGCCGCACCCTGGACGAGCTGCCGCCCCAGACCCGCCGCCTGCTGCGGCTGCTCCAGCGGTGGGTCACGGAGCAAACCCACCGTCAAGCGATCCCGCGCCGGGCCTTCCGCTTCCGCCGCCGGGAGCTGCGCGAGGCCGTGGGTTGGGGCGACACCCAGCTCAAGATCCACCTCGCCCGGCTGGTCGATCTGGAATACCTCCTGCTCCATCGCGCCCCCGGTCAGTCGTTCGTCTACGAGCTGCTCTACGACGGCCCCGCCCAACACCCCGACGACCGGCCGCACCTCTGCGGGCTGATCGACGTGGATGAGCTACGCCGCCGTGACGGCGAATCGGCCACACCGGCGGCAACCGCCGAAACCACCCGCGCTTCGACCGCGCGTCACGGCTACGACGCCGACCGGTCGGGGTTGGAACCCTCTCGGTCGGCCTCCGGTCGGGCCGAAGTCGGCGCGCGGTCGGCGGGGGGTCGGAGGCCCGAAACCGCCGGTTTAGCCGCCGAGGGAGCGACTTTCCAGACTCTGGACGCCGAAACCGCCGAAAACGCAAGAGGTGGGGAAAATCCGGGTGTTGTGCCGGTCGTAGCGGTCTTGCCGGTCGTAGCGCGCGCGGTCGCCGCGAGCGCGCCCTGATGGGCCGTCCCCGCCGCCACGCCGCGCCCGCCGAGACCGGCCTGTGGCCGCTGGTGCGGGCTTACCTGGACTGGACGCGGGTCGCGGGTTGCTCGAAAGACACCTGCCGCCGCCGGGACGCCGCGCTACGCCGCTTCCATGCCTGGTGTCTGGAACGCGATCTCCTCCACCCCGCCGAACTCACCCGCCCGATCCTGGAGCGCTACCAGCGCCATCTCCAGGACGCCCGCAAGACCGACGGCCGCCCCCTGAGCGCGGGCTCCCAGCACGTCCTGCTCGCGCCGCTCAAGGGCTTCTTCCAGTGGCTGGTCCGGGAGCGCCGCCTGCTCCACAACCCCGCCGCCGACTGGGTCCTGCCCAAACGGCCCAAACAGTTGCCGCATACCCTGCTCGCGGTCGAGGACATCGAAGCCGTCTTCGCCCAGCCCGACACCCAGACTGTGGAGGGAATCCGCGACCGAGCCATCCTGGAAGTCTTCTACGCCACCGGCATCCGCCGGCTGGAGCTGGCCCACCTCGATCTCAGTGACGTGGATCACCGCCACCAGACCCTGCTGATCCGCGCCGGCAAGGGCCAACAAGACCGCTTCGTGCCGCTGGGACAGCGCGCCCTCCAGTGGATCGAGCGCTACCGCCAACAAAGCCGTCCGGCCCTCCAGCACGATCCCCAGGAACTGGCCCTGTTCCTCACCGATCAGGGGAAACGCTTCCGAAGAAGCGCGCTGTCGGCCCGCGTCAAGCGCCTGTTGGAGAAAGCCAACCTCCGAAGACCCGGCTCCTGCCACCTGTTCCGCCACGCCTGCGCCACCCACATGCTCCAGGGCGGGGCCGACGTCCGGGTCATCCAGGCCCTCCTGGGCCACCAAAGCCTGGAAACCACCCAGCTCTACACCCACGTCGCCCTCGATCACCTGACCAAAATCCACGCCGCCACCCATCCGCTGGTCGCCCTTGAAGCCGACCCCTCGGAGGCCGCCTCCGAGAGCGCCGACGCTGACCACCCCGCGCCGCACTCTCGCGCCTGATCCCTTCACAATCCTTCTTTAGCCGCTCAATAGGTCTAGCCCGTCCTGGCTTGACGGATCGCCCGACGCCCCCGACACTGACATTATCAAGACCGTTCGCTCTTTCAAAACTTGGTCCCGCCCGCCCGCACTTTCCAAAACCGCGTCCGGTCCGCCGTCCTTATTTTAGCCGCCTCCATTCGGCCAAACCGCCGCTAACGGACTGACCGCATTGGGAAAACCGGCGAGTTGATGACCGCACCGCGCCGGGTGTCCGCTTTCCCGGCCAGTATTACGACGAAGAATCCGGCCTGCATTACAACTACTTCCGAG
>ERZ761602.7523-NODE-7523-length-11498-cov-4.204230_pt1 | contig 11498 bp, 13 predicted proteins | sample MGYA00512165_ERZ761602 | MGnify/ENA primary metagenome ERZ761602 (study PRJEB28899, sample SAMN02445085) | bioreactor sludge metagenome | biome: EBPR sludge; isolation source: Thorneside wastewater treatment plant | place: Australia: Brisbane, Thorneside... | reverse complement strand
CCCATATGCAGCGACCCGCTCACCGTCGGCGGCGGCGTATCCACGACAAACGTTTCGTCCCTGCCCCGCGTCGGGTCGTACGCATACGGGTTGTTCCCCTGCCAATGCGCGCGCCAGCGAGCCTCGACATCTTCCGGCGCATAGTTGGATGGCAGTTGTGGTTTCGAAACGCTCATTTCATTCTCCCTCGACAAAGCAGTCGCGATGAAACCGCGACGCCTATTGCTCCGACATATAAAAAAGACGCCACGGAATTTCGAGGCGTCAAAAGAAACGAAAGTATACCAAAAGCCTGAACCAGGTGACGGCGATCATCCCGATCGGGAGGGCGGTCGTCCTCGACCGCTTCTTCGCCAACCACGCCTGAATCCTACAACGGGACCCCAATCGTAATCGCCGAAAGGACCAGATCATTCAGAAAATTGAGCGGTGTCGAAAGGAAGCGGCTCGAAATGAATATCGCAATCAAAATCCCGAACGGCCCTATGGAATCCATCACCTGCTGACCCGACTCCGGAAGCACCGACCGGAGAATATGCCCGCCGTCGAGTGGCGGCACCGGTATCAGGTTAAACAGGAAGAGCAGCAAGTTGATGCCAATCAACATCAACCCCACGCCAAGCAGGTTCGATTCGATCATCCGCTCCGGACCCAGCACGCCAAAACCCAGGCGAATCAGGAAAATCGTAAACACCGCAATAATGACGTTGGAGATCGGACCCGCCGCGGCAATCAACGCCGGATCGCGCCGGATGTTCTTGAGATTTCTCGGGTTAAAGGGAACCGGCTTGGCCCACCCAAAAAGGTAGGGGATTGGGCTGAAAAACATCAGCAAAGGCATCAGCACCGTCCCAATCGGATCGATATGCTTCAGCGGGTTAAGGGTCACGCGACCCAACAAGCGGCCCGTAGGATCGCCGCATCGTTCCGCCGTGATGGCATGCGCCGCCTCATGCACGGAAAGGGAAAAAAGGAAGCAAAAATACTGAATTCCGAAGAATACAATACGCTGCTGTTGTTCTTGATCCATATCGGTAGGGGTTCTGCGTAAATAGTTAGAACCAGTATACGGAGACCGCGCCACGGAGTCAAAGAATCCCCCAAATCCCCCAATTTTCCGTATAAGCAGTGGGCAGGAAAAGACTTGCACGGAAACTACCCTTACCGTATAATCGCCATCAGCGACGGTAGTAATTGCGTCCAATCCTTTGCCACAAGGGCGGTTACGCCCGCGTACAGCCGAATGGAGGGTCTGGCCAGGTGACGATGACAAAGCGCGAACTCGTAATCCGGGTTGCCAACACCCTTGGCATGACCCAAAGCGATGTTGCCAAAATCATCGAAGGCGCGTTCGACACCATCTCCCGTACCCTTGCGGACGGCGAGCGATGGGAGTTACGCGACTTCGGCGTCTTCGAAGTCAAAACGCGAGCCAGCCGTATCGGGCGCAATCCGCGCACCGGCGATCAGGTTCCTGTTCCCGAACGTCGTGTCGTCACGTTTCGACCAGGGAAAAAGATGAAAGAGCTCATCTCCGGCGAAGCAAGCTCGGATTCCGGCGATGACGGCGACGACATTCTTGTGACCGATTCCGCGCAATAACTCGCACTCAAACTTAATTACTTCGGGGGCAACATGAACCGTAGCATCGCAGGCGTTATAACTGTCTCCATTGCATTCGTAGCCGTAGCCATGCTGGCAATTGCCCAGCCCGCCGACGACAAAGCGGCCAAAGAGCAGGATATCCGCAAGCTCATGGAACTCACCGGCGCCGGCGATTTGGGCGCCCAGTCCCTCGAGCAGATGCTCGGCGCATTCAAACAGTCCTATCCGAACGTCCCCGCCACCTTCTGGGATGAATTCAAAAAAGAAGTAAAGCCCGAAGAAATGGTCGACATGATCGTCCCCATCTACGATCAGAATCTGTCGCACGAAGACATCAAAGAAGCCGTAAAATTCTATGACTCGCCCGCGGGCCGCCGCATCTCCGGCGCGCTGCCAACCATAAACCAGCAATCATTTCAGGCAGGACAAGCCTGGGGACAGGAAATTGGCGCGCGTGTCGCCGCCAAAATGCGCGCCCAAGGGTTTATTCAATAGCCCGCCGGTGAGTACCGCTTCGCTGCGGCATTCGCGCGTCCCGATTTGCAAACCGAAATTGTGCCGCGCATAGGCATGTTTCCTGTAGGTATAGGTGTACCGCGTGCAAGCTGCGAAGGCAGCGTTCATTTCAGGCGCTTCACCCATGGAAAGGAATCACTACTCAGTCCCATGATCATTATGTCGCGCGCGAACCAGACTGGATCACAACGATGATGACGCGGCTGCCAGCCGAGTGGGAGCCGCAATCCGCTGTCCAGCTTACCTGGCCCCACGAAAACACCGATTGGTCGCACTTGCTTGCCGAGGTCGAACCCGTGTTCGACGTTATCGCTGTTGCAATCGCAAAGCGCGAGACCGTGCTCATAGCCTGCGAAGACCCCGAATACATCACCGACCGCCTCACCCGCGCCGGTGCCGATCCTGCTCGCGTGCGCGCTTATCGCGTACCCTCAAACGATACGTGGGCGAGAGATCACGGCCCCATCACCGTCCTGCGCAATGGTCAGCCGCTCTTGCTCGATTTCTCATTCAACGGATGGGGCGGAAAGTACGACGCCGACCTCGACGATGCAATCACGTTGAATCTCTTCAGCCAGAAAGCGTTCGGCGAAATCGCGATGGAAACATTGCCCGTGGTGCTTGAAGGTGGCTCCATCGAAAGCGACGGAGAAGGCACCATCCTCACCACCGCATCCTGTCTGCTAAACCAGAACCGCAACGGCACAACCAGCGAAGCCGAAGTCGAATTCGTACTCCGCGAACATCTCGGTATGGACCACGTCCTATGGCTGCACCACGGACAACTCGCCGGCGACGACACCGACGGACATGTAGACACCATCGCGCGATTCTGCGATTCAAAAACCATCGCCTACGTCTCATGCACCGACAAGCGCGACAAACACTACGAACCACTCAAGAAAATGGAAGCGGAACTGCAATCGCTCCGCAATAAAAACGATGAACCGTATCGGCTCGTACCCTTGCCCTGGCCAAAGGCGTGTTATGATCCCGACAAGAAACGCTTGCCCGCGACCTACGCGAACTTTCTCGTCGTAAACGGAGCCGTTTTGATGCCGGTATACGGCGATAAAGCAGACGAAAAGGCCCAATCAACGCTGCAATCCTGTTTTCCAGAACGCGAAATTGTGCCCATCGACTGCGCAACCATAATTCGCCAGGGCGGCTCGTTGCACTGCCTTACCATGCAGATCCCCGCCGGAGTCCACATATGAAAAATCCAATTACCGTTGCCATGGTGCAGCAAGCCTGCGGCAATGATCGCGAGCAAAACCTCGAACTCACGCTGCGCTTCATTCGCGACGCCGCGGATCGCGGCGCGCAACTCGTCGTGCTTCAGGAACTCCACTGCGGTCCCTATTTCTGCCAATGCGAAAACCTCGCGGCATTCGATGCCGCCGAGCCCATACCAGGACCCGCAACCGCGCGCCTCGGCACACAGGCCGGCGAGTGCGGCGTGGTCATCGTCTCGTCGCTCTTCGAACGCCGCGCTGCTGGCGTCTATCACAACACCGCCGTGGTCTTTGACAACGACGGCTCCATCGCCGGCAAGTACCGCAAAATGCACATCCCCGATGATCCCGGCTTCTACGAAAAATTCTATTTCACCCCGGGCGATCTCGGCTTTCATCCCATCCAGACCTCCATCGGCAAACTCGGCGTACTCGTCTGCTGGGATCAGTGGTTTCCCGAAGCCGCGCGCCTCATGGCCTTGCGTGGCGCCGATCTGCTCATCTACCCGACCGCCATCGGCTGGACCCCCTCCGATCCCGATGACGAAAAGCACCGCCAGCGCGACGCGTGGATTACTGTCCAGCGCGGTCACGCCATCGCAAACGGACTTCCCGTTGTCGTCGTGAATCGCGTGGGCTACGAGCCGGATATCTCCGGCGTAACCGAAGGCCTGCACTTCTGGGGCAGCAGCTTCGTCGCCGGGCCGCAAGGCGAAATCATCGCGCAAGCCGGTATCGACGCGGAACAGGTTGTCCTCGCCGAAATCGACAACACCCGCACCGAACAGGTTCGCCGCATATGGCCCTTCCTCCGCGACCGCCGCGTGGATGCGTACAGCGGCATTGATAAGCGGCTGCTCGACGAATCATGAACGGTGTCCTGATCGGACTGTCGGTCTACGTTCTGATACAACTCGCGATCGGACTCTACGTTTCGCGCTGGATGCGCAACGAAACCGACTATCTCCTCGCTGGCAAGCGCTTCGGTTTGGGCATTGCCACCATGAGCATCTTCGCAACATGGTTCGGCTCGGAAACCTGCATCGGCTCCTCCGGCGCGGTCTACGAAGAAGGCCTGTCCGGAAGCAAGGCGGATCCCTTCGGCTACACACTCTGCCTCTTGCTCATGGGCCTCGTCTTCGCCGTGCCCCTCTACCGCCGGCAACTTACAACCCTCGGCGATCTGTTTCGTCAACGCTACGGCGGCGGCGTCGAAAAGATCGCTGTCCTCGTGATCATCCCAAGTTCGCTGCTCTGGGCCGGTGCGCAGATTCGCGCCTTCGGCCACGTAATCTCCGCGTCCTCGGAAATCGCGCCCGCTATTTCCATCGCTGTAGCCGCCGCTGTCGTTATCGTATACACCAGCAGTGGCGGGTTGCTCGCGGACGCCGTGACCGACCTAATCCAGGGCACGGTGCTAATTCTCGGCTTGGTCGTCGTTTTGGTAGTCGCCGTCTACTCGCTCGGTGGAATCGGCGAAGCCTACCGTGGAATTGAACCCGAACGGTTCACGTTTCTCCGTGCAGATGGCAGTCTGCTCGAACAAATGGACGGATGGGCCGTCCCGATTTTCGGATCCGTCCTTGCCCAGGAACTCATCTCCCGCACCCTCGCTTCGCGCAACGAATCAATCGCGCGCAATGCGGCACTCAGCGGTGCCGCCGTCTATTTCTGCGTCGGATCAATACCCGTCATCCTCGGACTGCTTGGCCCGGCCCTGATGCCAGACCTCGAAGACCCCGAACAACTCTTGCCCTCCGTTGCCATGAATTTGCTGCACCCCGTGCTTTACGTCGTTTTCGCCGGAGCGCTGATCTCCGCTATTCTCTCAACGGTAGACAGCGCCCTGCTCGCCGCGTCCGCCCTAACCTCGCACAACATCATCGTCCCGCTTCGAAAAAACATGACGGAACGACACAAGGTCCGCGCCGCGCGCTACTGTGTCGTCGCATTCGGCGTGCTCGCCTACCTATTCGCGATTCGCGAAGGCTCCGTGTACGAACAGGTCGAGGAAGCCTCGGCGTTCGGGTCCGCGGGCATTTTGGTTGTAGGCGTATTCGCGCTGTTCACCCGGTTCGGCGGTAAACTCGCTGCGGGCGCCGCGCTTATCACCGGCAGCATCTCGTATCTAATCGCCAGCTACACCTTCGAACTCGGCTATCCATATATCACCGCGATCGTTTCGTCGTTGGCGGTTTACTGTCTCTTCGCGCCTTTCGGCAAAGGACTTACACAGGAATTCGAGCCGAAATCCGCCTGAATTGGCGGTCTATTGCTCCGTTCCGGTATCCTATACGGCGGCAACATCGCCAAGTTTATGAAAAAAGATGACACTAGCAATTGACATAACGTTCCTCGTCGCGGTCTGCCTCTATGTCGTAGCCGCCGTCATGTCGTATGTCTATCTCCAGGGCGGCAAAAATTCCGTGCTGCGCGCAACGCATCATGCGGTAGTCGGCGGCGCGGTCCTGCTGTTTCTTCTATTTTGCATGCGCTGGGCCACGCACGGACGTCTCCCGCTCACGACGATGGTGGATGTACTCAATATCCTCATCCTCACCGCCACCGCCGTCGTGCTGCCCCTCGTTCGCCGCGAGAACGTGCGGGCGCTCCTGTGTTACTACGCGCCGCCGCTCGCGCTGTTGGCGGTTTTCAACGGCATCGTCGGCCGCGCGTCATTGCGAACCGTTCCGAAAGAACTCAACGAGGCTTTCGTCGCCATGCACGTAGGGCCTGTCATCATCGCATTCGCGTTGTTCTTCGTCGCAAGCCTCACTGGTTTTGTCTATATCGTGCAGGCGCAGCGCCTGAAGTCATTGCGCACAAATGCTACCCCGGCAAAGTTGCCGCCCCTCGAGCAGTTGGACGCAACCTTGTTCAGCCTGATTCGCTGGGGATATCCGCTCTTCGTCGTAACCCTGCTCCTTGGCTTTTTCGGCGCATACCTGTTCCCCGAAGAACTTGACGCAAATTGGTGGCGTTCGCCAAAGATTCTCCTCGCCGTGGCAACGGCCGCGTTGTTCTCGTTCTCGTTCCACTCGCGCAAACTCGGTTTGCTCCGCGGTCGAAAGCTTGCCTACGTCGTCGTTGTCGGCTTTACCGTCATGCTTGCGATTTACCTCCTGCTTCAAAGCACGGGGCTGAAAGACTACGGCTTCTGGAGCGCCTCGGTATGAACCTCGTCGTCACAGGCGTGAGTCATCACACGAGCACGCTCGAACTGCGCGAGCGCCTCCATTTTCCCGAGTCCGCGCTTCCCGCCGCACTCATGAAACTGAAAACGGCGTTGGACGGCGGCGGCGTCGTGCTGCTCAGCACCTGTAACCGCGTTGAAATCTACGCGTGTACCAACGCCCCCGTGCATATCGCCCAGGATATCCTGCGTCGCTTCATCGGCGAGTGGCACGGCATTCCAGAACAGGATTACCGCGATTCGCTCTACCAATATGAAGGCCGCGAAGCAGTCGGCCATCTTTTCCGCGTAACCGGGAGTCTCGACAGTCTCGTCGTGGGGGAAGCGCAAATCCTCGGCCAGGTGCATGACGCCTATCTCGTCGCACAGTCCGAACAGTGCACCGATAAAGTTATCAGCGCGCTGTTCCAGCGCGCATTCGCCATCGCGAAGGACATCCGATCCCAAACCAACATCGGCGCGGGCACGGTTTCCATCGGCAGTGTCGCGGTCGATCTCGCCGTCTCCATCTTCTCCGATCTCGCCGGAAAAACGGCCATGATAATAGGCTCGGGCAAGATGGGCGCCACCACGCTCCGCAGCATCGTATCGCGCGGCGTCGATAACGTTTTGCTGGTAAACCGCAACCACGATCGCGCAATCGAACTCGCGGGCCGCGTGCGCGGCGAGGCGATTCCCTTTGATCAACTCGAAGCCAATCTCCCGCGCGCGGACATCGTCATCTCCTCGACAGCCGCGCCCTCGCATTTGCTGGGTCCCGCGCATTTCCAGCGCGCATTGCGCCGCAGAAGCAACGAACCGTTCTTTGTGGTCGATATTGCCGTTCCGCGCAACATCGATCCTGCCGTGAAGCGCATGGACAACGTGTATCTCTACGACATCGACGATTTGCAAACGGTCGCGAACGCCAACATGGAAGCGCGCCGACAGGAAATCGACCTATGCATGCAACGCGTGGAAAATGGCGTCGAACAGTTCTGGGCATGGCTACAGGGCCTCGCCGCCGAGCCGACCATCATGTCCATCGCCGCGGGCATCCACCAGTTGCGGGAACGTGAAGTCCAAAAACTGCTCGCACAACTCCCGGAACTCGGCGAGCACGACGAACAGGCGCGGGAATTGATCGCCGCTTCATTCAAGCGCTTCGCAAACGCCGTGTTGCATCAGCCAACGGTCCAATTGAAACGCGAAGTCGCGCATCAGGATCCGCATACGGTGCTTCACCTGGTCAAGCGCCTGTTCGGATTGAAAGAGTCTCCTTGATGGATCGCATCATCATCGGATCGCGCGGGAGCCAGCTTGCCCTGACGCAATCCCGCGCCGTCGGCGCCATGCTGCAGGCCGCAACACCCGGCCTGTCCGTCGAGATCGAAATCATCCACACCAAAGGCGACAGAATTCTCGACGCGCCCCTCGCGCAAATCGGCGGCAAAGGACTGTTCACGCGGGAACTGGAAGTAGCGCTGCTGGACGGAAAAATCGACCTTGCCGTGCACAGCCTCAAGGACCTTCCGACCGAACTTCCCGAAGGCCTTGCCATCGGGGCCATTCCGAAACGCGAGCACGCCGGCGATGCACTCGTCTCCACGAAGTACGATTCATTGGAAGCATTGCCTTCCGGCGCGACAGTCGGTACGTCGAGTCTGCGCCGGCGCGCCCAGCTCCTGGCGTATCGCGCTGATCTCTGTGTGGTCGATCTGCGCGGAAACGTCGATACACGCATTCGGAAAGTTGCCGAAGGCGAATTGGACGCCGCAATACTCGCCTGCGCCGGACTCTCGCGCATCGGCCGCAACGACGCGATCCGCGCCATTATCTCCACGGACATCATGCTCCCGGCCCCTGCGCAGGGTGCCCTCGGAATTGAGATTCGAGCGGGCGACCCGCGCGTCGCGGAGATCTGTTCGCACATTCACGACGAAGCTGCGCATCGCGAGGCGACTGCCGAACGCGCCTGCCTCGCCGCGCTCGAAGGCGGATGCCAGATTCCAATTGGAGCGCATGCCCAAATCGTCGATGGACAGATTACGCTTTCCGCATGCGTGTGCAGTGTCGATGGCACAACCGTGCTGCGTGTAACGGAACACGCAAGCGCAGAGGATCCGGCAATTGTAGGCGAGCAGGCCGCGGCGCGGCTGCTTCTCATGGGGGCGGCGGAGCTTATCGCCGCGCTGCGATGACACAATCCGCAGGCAAAGTGTATCTCGTCGGCGCCGGGCCCGGCGACCCGGGATTGATCACGGTGCGAGGTCGCGAATGCCTCGAACACGCCGATGTCGTCTTCTATGATTCGCTCGCAAACGATGCTTTGCTGGAATATGCGCTCCGCGCAGAACATATCTTCGCCGGAAAGTCTGCCGACAAACATCACTTGACCCAGGACGAAATCAACGCGCTCCTCATCACGCACGCAAAGTCGGGCCGCCGCGTCGTAAGACTCAAAGGCGGCGATCCTTTTGTGTTCGGGCGTGGGGGAGAGGAGGCGCTCGCGCTCGCGGAGAACGGCATCCCCTTCGAGATCGTCCCCGGCGTCACCGCCGGAATTGCGGTGCCCGCATTCGCAGGTATCCCCGTGACGCATCGCGGCGCATCCACCAGCGTAACCCTGATCACCGGCCACGACGAACGCGCCCTCGAATCGGGCGAGATCGATATCGCCCGCATTCCCATGAAGGGGACGCTCGTTTTCTATATGAGCGTGCGCAATCTCCCGCTGATCGTGCGTCAGCTCATGCAATTGGGCCGCGATCCCCAGACGCCGGTCGCGGTCGTGGCGTCCGGAACGCACGCAAAACAACGCACCATAATCGGCACGCTCGAAACAATCGTCGATGCCTGTGCAGACGAAGGCATCGCGCCTCCCGCCGTCGCGATCGTCGGTGAAGTCGTGCGCATGCACGAAAAACTCGCGTGGTTCGAAAGCCTTCCGCTGTTCGGCAAACGCATTGTCGTCACGCGCGCCCGCAACCAGGCAAGTGAGCTCGTTCGTCAACTCCACGAACTCGGCGCGGATGTGTTCGAATTCCCAACCATCGAAATCGAACCCGCAAACGTCACCGAACCCTTCGACTACATCGGCAAATACGATTGGCTCGTCCTCACCAGCGTCAACGGCGTCGAAATGCTTTTCGAACGTCTCGAAGAACTTGGCCAGGACGCGCGCGACCTTGCGGGCGTAAAACTTTGCGTCATTGGGTCCGCCACCGCCGAAGCCCTGCGCAAGCGATTTCTCCGCGTCGATCTCATGCCGGAAAAGTATGTTGCCGAAGATTTGATGGCCGCGCTCCTCGCGCACGAACCGCAACTTGCCGGCAAACGTTTCCTCATGCCGCGCGCCGACATCGCCCGCAGCTTTCTGCCCGAAGAATTGCGCAAACACGGCGCGGAAGTCACCGAACTCGTCGCCTATCGCACCGTCGCGCCCGAATCCAGCGAGGCCCGCGCCGAAGCGCTGCTCGCGTATCGTCCCGATGTCATCACCTTCACAAGTTCCTCGACCGCACGCAATTTCTATGACATGATAGGGCCGGAACGCGTTGCGGCCGTCAAATCCTACGCCGCCTTCGCGTCCATCGGCCCGATAACGGCGCGAACCGCGAACGACCTCGGTATGCCAGTGACGATCCAGCCGGACGTCCACGACATTCCGAATTTTGTCGATGCCATCGTGCGCGCCGTTCAACGAAAAGTGTGACGCAAGACAAGACAGGGGAGAGGCAAACCGTGGGGTATCCCGAAGTCCGCATGAGACGCCTGCGCGCGACGCCCGCGTTGCGGCGCATGGTGCGTGAAACAACGCTCTCAGTCGACGACCTCATCATGCCGCTATTCGTGCGGCCCGGCAAGAAGGTGCGCAATCCTATCGCCTCCATGCCCGGTAACTTTCAGTTCTCGGTAGACACCCTTGTCGAAGAAACAAAAGCAATCGCCGATCTCGGCATTCCCGCGATAATCTTGTTCGGCATCCCCGAATCGAAAGATCCAATAGGCACAAGCGCCTATATCAAAGGCTCAATCATCGCCCGAGCAATCGAAGCCGTGAAAAAAAGTTGTCCCGATATCTGCGTGATCACCGACGTTTGCCTCTGCGAATACACCAACCACGGCCATTGTGGTGCGATCGGCGAAACGCATCGCGGCAACAAGGATGTCGACAACGACAAGACCCTCGGTCTGCTTGTCAAAGAAGCGCTCGCCCACGCACGCGCCGGCGCCGATATGGTTGCGCCGTCGGATATGATGGATGGACGCGTCGGCGCTATCCGCAAGGGGCTCGACGGCGCAGGCTTTCATGATCTGCCCATCATGGCCTACAGCGCGAAGTTCGCTTCCGCATTCTATGGACCATTCCGCGACGCCGCCGAATCCCCGCCACAATTCGGCGATCGCACCACCTATCAGATGGATCCCCCCAACTTCCGCGAAGCCATGCGCGAAATCGCGCTCGATATCGACGAAGGCGCGGACATCGTCATGGTCAAGCCCGCGCTTCCCTATCTAGACATCATTCGCGCCGCATCCGACAGCTTCGATCTGCTCATAGCCGCATACAATGTCTCGGGCGAATTCTCCATGATCAAAGCCGCCGCCGAACGCGGCTGGCTCGACGAACGCCGCGCCGCAATGGAATCTCTCCTGTCAATCCGCCGCGCTGGCGCAAAACTGATTCTCACCTACTGGGCAAAAGACGCCGCCCGCTGGATTGCTACCTCATAACACCATGAAGTGAAGGAGCCACATCCCATGCACCACAAAAACCACCCCGCCAAAGCCCAACAAATCGGAAGCTTCTTCGACTTCCTCTACATCCTGCAATACGTTCAATTCTTCTTGAGCCTCATCCGAAACGGCTTCAACCGCATCATCGACACCCTGATCTTCGTCTTCACCATACTCGACTAACAAAACGATCGCGCCCAAGAGGACTGTCACACCCCAGGGGACTGTCA
>ERZ761602.7522-NODE-7522-length-11499-cov-3.481125_pt1 | contig 11499 bp, 11 predicted proteins | sample MGYA00512165_ERZ761602 | MGnify/ENA primary metagenome ERZ761602 (study PRJEB28899, sample SAMN02445085) | bioreactor sludge metagenome | biome: EBPR sludge; isolation source: Thorneside wastewater treatment plant | place: Australia: Brisbane, Thorneside... | reverse complement strand
AGAGCGGGAACGAGGCCCTGCAGCTCGGAAGCGCAGCGAGGTGGTCACGGCTTGAGCTCCTGGCGCACCCAAGCGAGCGCCGCCTCGTGAATGGTGTCGACCCCGGCCAAGAGATCGCTCTGCTTTTGGTCGACGACGACGTCGGGGAGGACGCCGCGGCCGATCATCGCCTCGCCGTCCTTGGTGATCGTGTCGCCCGACGCGATCTGGAAGCTCATGCCGCCCCAGTAGGCGAACTGGATGAACGTGGAGAACGCGCCCGCCGTCGGCCCGGGTCCGAACAACCTCACCTTGGGGGCGCCCTTCATGCCGAGCGGCAGGTAGTCGGACGCCGAGCCGTCGCGGTGAAGGACGAGCGCGACCGGGAGGTTCGGATCGTGTGCCACGTCGCCGACGTTGTAGGGCGCGGTGAACTTCGACTCGTTGAAGAGCGCGATCCCTTCGGTCGTGTCGGCGGGGCCGTCGAAGCCCGCGATCTCGATGGGCATGCGGACGACGGCCGCGATCTCGGGCGGCCGCACCAGATCGGTGAGGTACTCGGGCGCGTCGAGCGTGCCACCATTGCCCGCGCGGTGATCGAGGATGACGCCGCGTGCGCCCGCCTTCCATTCGGCGATGCGCGCCTTGATGTTGCCGTTTACATACCCGTTGGGATCACCGCCGCCGTAGAGCGTGTCCCAGACCATCCCGTAGATCGCCTCTTCTTCGGTGGTGCCGTCGATTCGCCCGTGAAAGAAGCCGTAGTTGACGGCGTGGGTGGTCGATGACGGCGACGCGGTGCCGAGGTGGTAGCTCGGCCGGTTGTCACAGTCGACGTCGGGGCCCACGTCGGTGAACGGGATGTCCTTGACGGCGATGGTCTCGATGGCGTCGTTGCACGTCAGCGTGGCCGGATCGCACCGGATGATCGTGATCTCGCGCGCGTAGCGCAGGATGGTGGCGGTGTTGCCGCCGAGGGCTTCGGCGAAGTCGGCGAACGAGGCCGAGTCGGTGGCGACGTGGTAGTTCCAGTTCACGTCGATGAGCTTGCGCGCCCACGCGATCGGGTGCTCGCCGTCGACGGCCACGAGCCGATCGCCGGCGACGAGGCCCAGGCCGTCGGTGCCCGAGTGGGAGACGAGGATGTCGTCGTAGAGGGGGTGTTTGGCCCACACGCCGTGGGTGAGGTCGGCCTCGCCCTCGATGAAGCAAGCGTTGATACGCCCCGGGAACCCGCCCTCGAGCACGGCGGTGCTGACCCGCGTATGCCAGTCGTGGAGCTCGCGGCTCGCCTGCCCGAAGAGGCGCCAAAAATCCCACCCGGTCTCGGCGTCACGCATCTGCTCCATCGTCGCGAGCGCGACGGGCAGATCTTCGAGCCGCGTCTTTCGCCCGCCGTAGAAGAGGAGGAGCTTGTCCTGGAGCGAGGTCACCACCTCGTCGCGGATCTCGACCGCCGGCAGCGGCGGCACGCCGAGGCCGCCGAGCCGGCAGGTGCCCCCGTAGCAGAAGCCCTCGTCGCCGCAGACCGCGTCGCGAACGCCGTTGCACGTCGTCGGTGCGTAGAACGCGCCGGACGGAACGAGCTCGAGCGCGTCGATGTCGACGCCGTCGTCGTACACGGTGTCGGCGACGCGCAGGTACACGACCGGCATCTGGGTGCCGTCGACGGGAAAATCGTTCGACGCGAGCTCGATCCAGCCGTCGCTCGTCGCCCGGCCGGTGGGCGCCATGCGCGCGCTCAGGGAGGCGATGCCCGTGCGCTCCGGGTAGCTCACGGTCATCCGCGCGCCGACGCCGCCATGGCGGAGCCAGACGGTGGCGCGATACGACGCCTGGACTGCTGGTACCTCGACCGAGAAGCGCTCGGTGCATTCGTCCGAGACGTGGAGGTTCAAGTAGGTGTCGCCCTCGAGCGCGGGGCCCGTGACGACGTCGTAGCCCTCGGCGACGCACCCCATCTCGAGCTGGTCGGGGAGGTAACGAACCGGGGCCAAGAAGCCCTCGAACGCGGTCGCGCCCGGGTCCGGCACGAGGTAGCCCTGCTCGTCGAAGTCGGCTGCGCGCGCGTGCGCGCCTGCGAGGACGAGCGCGACCACCAGCAGCGTCGTGGGAATGCGAAGCACGCGGCCTTCTATCCCTGCCGGCTCGCCGCGAAAAGACCCCCCTGCTCAGGCGTACTTGGCGGCGAGCGCTTCGTCGGCGAGCTCGTCCATGCTCGCCCCCGCGGCGCGCTCCCACTCCTCTTTCGTGTAGAGGTCGCGCAGGTACTCGCCGGGGACACCCACCAGACGCTCGGCGATGCGGCCGAGGGTCGCGTGGGTGAGCGGCGAGGCGTAGAGGAACTTCATCGCCCGGAGGAACCGTGAGAACGGACGGGCCGCGACGCCCGGCTTGGCGCCGATCAGCTGCATCCGCTTGAAGGCCTCGCGCATCCGCCGGCGCTCGGGGTCGACCCGAGACATCGGCACCACGAATACATCGCGGATGAAGGCCTTGGCGGTGAGGAGCATCCCCGCGAACGCCCACGCCGCGCGCAGCGCCTCGGCCGGCGTTTTCCGCGGGGCGTCGGCTCGGCGGCGCGCCCACGCCGGTGAGCCGTAGTAGTCGGTCATGAAGTAGTCGATCGCGACGTGCCGCGACTCGTCACGGTTGATGAGTCGCATGACGTCGTGGCACGTGTCGTCTTTCAAGTAGTCGTCGATGGACCGGAGCAGCGCGATGTCGAGCAGCAGCTCACCCGCGATGATGTAAGCGTTCGCGACCTCGGCCGACACGTGGCGCAATGACGCGAGAAAGCGCGGGCGAAACCGGACGAGGCTCGGGCTGGGCGCGTAGCGTTGGAGCTTCTTCGTGTCGAAGTGCGCGGCGAGGCGCTCCGCCGCCTGGGCGTGCCGCTCCTCGTCGATCACGAACGTCGAGAAGATGGCGGCCAGGGTCGGGGCCTCGGCCCGGCGCCGCTGCTCGGCGAAGAGCGCGCCTGCGAGCCGCTCGATCTGCGCCATGTCGGTGAAGTACTGCACGACATTGCGCTCCTCGTCCGGAGGCATCGCGCGCGGCGCCCGCGACCAATCGACGTCGTCGAGCCGCCATTGGCCGGCGTTGCACCGATCGAGCATGCGGTCGAGGTCCACGGATCACAGCGTACCGCGAAGCCCCCCCAAGATGCCTGCTAGTACTTGACGCTGCAGCCGTACGCCTTGGTGCTCGCCACCTTGACCGGGCGCTTCTCGTCGATCGCGGCCAGCGCCTCGGTGACGTAGTTCACGAGCGTGCCGCCCTCGGGCGACTCGCCCTCGGCGTCGGGCGAGTTGTCGATCGCGCCTGCGTAGACGAGGACGCCGCTCGGATCGATGACGAACATGTGGGGGGTGTTGGTGGCGCCGTAGAGCTTGCCGACCTCGCCCGACTCGTCGATCAGAACCGGGTTCTTGACGCCGAGCGCGGCCGCGCCGTCTTTGCTCTTGTCGACGCCGGCGCCCTGCTTGCCCGGCGCGCCCGAGTTGATCGCGAGCCAGACGACGCCCTTCTCGGTCACCTTCGGGGCGAGGCCCGCGAGCGAGCCCTTGCCATGGCTCTTCTTCACGAAGGGGCACTCGGGGTTGAACCACTCCAGCACCACGGTCTTGCCCTTGAGGGAGGCGAGCGAGACCTCTTTGCCGTCGGTGTCCTTGAGCTTGAAGTCGGGTGCGGGCTTGCCGACCGCGGCCTGCGCCCCCTCCGGCTTTGCGCCCTCGGTCTTCGTGCCCTCGGTCTTCGTGCTCCCCGCCTTGGCTCCGCTGCTCGCCCCCGTCGCCGCGCCGTCGCTCGCCGCCGTGGCCGGCGCTTGCTTCGTCTCGGTGCAGCCCATTGCGAACACGAACGCAGAGAGGAGGAGCTTGTTTCGCATGACCGAGCGTATGGCACTCGTGGCCCGATCACGCAAGCGGTTCGGCAGTGGCGCGATGGCCGCTCTCAATCATTCAGCTCGATGGAGACCGGGGCGTGATCGCTCGGTACCCGGCCCTCACGCTTCTTGCGAAAGTCGCGGTCGACGCTGGCCGCGCTCGCGCGCGCAGCGACGTCGGCGGTGCCGAGGAGGAGGTCGATGCGCAGGCCTTGCTTCTTGTGAAAGCAGCCGGCTCGGTAGTCCCACCAGGAGAACACCCGTTCGTCGGGCACCTGCTCGCGAAACACGTCGTGCCACCCCTGGTCGAGGAGAGCTCGAAACCGAGCTCGCTCGGCGTCGGTATGGAAGATGTGCCCGGCGTGGAGCGCGGGGTCCCATGTGTCGAGATCGCTCGGGCAGAGGTTGAAGTCACCGCCGATGACGGCGTTGCCGTCCTTGCCGAGCGCGCGCGTGTAACCGGCGAGGGTGTCGAGCCACGCGAGCTTGAGATCGAAGTCGGGGTGGCGGACCGACTTGCCGTTCGGGACGTACACCGACGTGACCGTCAGGCCCAGCGCGCGAACGGTGAGCAGGCGCCCGCCCGCGGCCTCCTGACCGACGAGCCCGGCCTGCACGATCTCGGGCGGCCCCCCCGCCGCCTTGCGTACCAAGACGCCCACGCCGTTCCACTGCTTCTGACCATGCGTGGCGACCGCGTACCCCGCGGCGTCGAAGGCGGCGCGAGGAAAACCGTCGTCATCGACCTTGAGCTCTTGGAGGCAAACGATGTCGGGCTCGCGCGCCCTCAAGTAATCGAGGACGAAGTCGAGCCGCGCCGTGATCGAATTGATGTTCCAGGTGACGATGCGCAAGCGCTGTCGGAGCCTTGGCTATTTCAGGTTGGAGAGCGGCGCCGAGCAAAATTGGGGGTCGCCGAACGTCGGCGCGTCGATCCCGAACAGGCCCAGCATCCCGGAGAGGAGGTTGTTGTGCGACCGATCGGCGAGGGCGTCGTTGCGCAAGAAGCGCCCGCCGCGCAATCCGCCGCCGCCGCCGGCGACCAGAAACGGCATGTCGTCTTTGCTGTGGCTCGGCGGGTCGGCGAGCTCGGAGCCGAAGAACACGACGCTCTCGTCGAGCAGGGTGTGGTCGCCGAGGCTCACGGCGTCGAGCTCTTGGAGCAGATAGGCGTGCTGCCCGGAGTACCACGTACAAATCTGCTCACACTCCTCGGGCCGGAACCCGCCGTCGTGTTGGTAGAAGTGGTGGTGCTGATTGAGGCCGAGCCAGGGGAAAGTGTGCTTCGCCTCGGTGTCGGTCCACTGGAGCGTGCCGACCGAGGTGATGTCGCAAGCGAGCGCCATCACCATCATGTCGATCATGAAACGACCTACCTTGGGGATGGCCGCGTCGGTGGTGGTGTTCACGATCGACCCGTCGTCGGACGAATTGAGCCCCGTGGCGGGGTCGTAGTCCGAGGTGTCGACGGGCTCGGGCAGTTGGCAGATCGCGCTCGGCACCACCCCGCTCTCGAGCGCCTTCTCGAGCTCGCGGATCTTCTCGAGGTGCTGCTCGAGCTTCTGTCGGTCGCCGGCCCCGAGCTTCTGAGCGAGGCCGGCGTAGCGGCGGTCGACGTAGTCGAGGATCGACTTTTTTCGTTCGATGCGCGCCTTGGCCTCGTCGCTGTTGTTCGGATCGAGGGTGCCGAACAAGTCGGTGAAGATTTGCTGCGGATCGAGGCGCGGCGGGATGGGGCTGTGGTCGGCGTTGTCTTCGAAGTTCGCCGAGTTGATCGGGTGGAGGAGGCCGTGCGACTTGCCCGTTCCCCAGCGCACGGCCATCTCGATGCTCTTCTTCGGCTTGCCGACCGAGACGGTGCCGGCGATGACCTGATCGATCGACGGCCCGCCCGAGTACCCGTTCCCTTGCTGCGTGGTGCCCGTCAGCCAGGCGATGATGCCGGCCTGGTGTTGTTCGCCCTGGGCCGAGTGCATGCTCAGCCCATCCATCACGATCAGCTTGTGCTTGATCGCCTCGAGCGGGGCCAGGATCGGGCTGAGGGTGAAATCGTTCTCGGTGCCGGTCGGGCGCCAGCGGTTCTCGCCGCTGCCGTTGTTCACCACGTTGCCCCCGGGGGTGTAGACGGCGAGGAAACGCTGCGCGAGCGCGGGCGCTGCCGCCGCCGTGCCCGGGCCGCGCATCGCTTCGAGCCAGGGCAGGGCGATCGCGATGCTGCCCGCACCCCGCAACATCGCGCGTCTGCCGAGTCGGAACGGTCGCATCGGTCTACTCCTCTCTCTCGGGCAAGTAGAGGAACGCATCGGTCTGCGTGATCTCGAGGAGCAGCGCCCGGACGTCGGAACCCGAGGCCAAGAACGCCTGGTGAACGCGCTCGGTCGTGCACTCGTCTTCGGCGCCCAGGGTGCGGCCATACGCGAAGTTGAGCCAATTGTCGGCGAAGCAGAGCTCGACGGACTCTGTCTTGGCGATCTCGGTCACCAGCTCGACGGGGCCAGCGGTGGTGATCGCCGTACCGGGCACGCCGCCGCTCGCATCGATGGTCACGCCATTTTCGGTGTCGCGCCAGAGCCCGACCGGGTCGAAATTCTCGAGCGCGAGCCCGACCGGATCCATCAAGCGATGGCACGCCGCGCACGTCGGGTCGGCGCTGTGCTGCAGAAACCGTTCGCGCGCCGTCGCGCCCGAGTAGGGGTCCGGTGGCTTGACCTTCTCCGCGATCTCTCCTGTCGGCGCCGGGATCTCGAAGCACATGATCTTCTGGACGACGAAGGATCCGCGGGTGACGGGGTTCGTCGTGTTCGAGTGGATCGTCCCGGCGAGCATCCCGCCTTGCAGCAAGAGGCCGGCGCGCTGCGTGCCGTCGAGCGGCACCTTCTGGAACGCGTCACCCTCGACGCCTTCGATCCCGTAGAAAGCGGCGAGTGGGCCGTTGACGAAGGTGTACGGCGCCGTCAGGGCGCCGCGCCACGAGCCCGAGCCCTCGAAGATCTCGTGCTCGAGGAAGCGCTGTGTCTCCTCGCGCATGAACGCCCCGATCGGCGCCGAGAAGGTCGGGAACAGCTCCTCGTCGCGCTCGAGTCGAGAGAGGTTGCTGATCGGGAGGAGGTTGTCGAAGAAGAAGCGCACGACCGGGCGCGAGCGCGGATCGTCGAGGAGGCGGCTCGCTTGGGCAAAGACGCCCTCTTTCGTCGAGAGCTCGCCCGACGCGGCTGCCTCGAGCAGCTCCTCGTCCGGCTGGGTCCCCCATAGAAAATAGGAGAGGCGGGTCGCCATCTCGTGGCCGGTCGGACGCCGAAAGCGGGAGCCGTCCGGGTCGGGCTCGCCGAGCTCGACTTTGTAGAGAAAGTCCGGCGACTGGAGCACGGCCTCGATGACGGCGGCGATGCTCGTCGGAAAGTCGGAGGTTTGCCTGATCGTCTGCTGCAACGCGACGAGCTCGTCGAGCTCGCCGTCGGCGAGCGGTCGGCGAAACGCTCCGATCGCGAGGCGCTCGATCGCGCTCGTGGCACACGCGAGCTCGGTGGTCGTGTCCGTCGCGGCCGTGATCGAAGCGGCGCAAGGGTCGAGCCGGCCGAGCGCCTCCGGCGACGCCGTCGCGCGCAGGGCGACGGCTTCGGCGACCGAGCTGTACGTCTCGGCGAGCAGGCTCGAGACCGACTGCGCGTCGGCGTCGTTGCCGAACCCGTTGCCGAGCTCCTCGCTGGGAAAGGCGTTGGCGGGCTCGGTGTCGTCACCGAGCAGATCGCGGACGGTGTTGTTGTACTCGAACCGGGTCAGCCGCCTCAGCGGCGAGCGACCGGGAAAAATGGCGCCTTCGTCGTCACACGACAGGGCGCTCGAGGCGGGGCCGCTCGGCTCGCCGATCTCGCCGATGCACCCAGCAGTCGCGGTCGCGGTCGCGAGCGCGGAGAGCAGAAGCGTCCAGCCGGCGGGGGTGACCGTAGGCATGCCGAAGTGGTCCTACCACATTCCCCTCCGGAAGCGGAGCCAGAGCGCGATGCCGGCAGCGGCCATGAGACCAAAAGCGACCAGCGCGGCGATGGTCCAGAACGACGACCTCTTCTTGTGTGCGCTCCTCGGCGGGAGCGGGATCGACGCTGGCGCGCCCCGGCGCGCTTGGAGCGCGGCGGATCGGCGCGAGGCCTCGGCGAAGGCGACCGACGCCGCCTCCGGATCGTCGACCGTCGCGGCGAGGAGCGGGTTCTTGCCGGCTGGACGCGGCGCGTCTGGGTTGGTCGCGGCGAGCGGGTTGGCGATCGATGGCGGCGCGGTGGCGGCGAGCGCGCTGATCCGGCGGCTGCTTTCGCCTCCGAGCGGCGTCGTCGCACCGAAGCCGCCCCTGGGCAACGCCGCGCCCACGGCGAGCGGGGTGTTCATCGACGGCGGGGACGTGGCCGCGAGCGCGCTCACGCGGGGAGGCGTCGACGAGCGCGGCAGCTCCATCACCTGCGTGCCGAACTTGCCGGATTGCGGCTGGGGAGGCGCGACGCTCGCGCGACCCGACATCAGCCCGGTCGCGATCAGGGCCTGGCGCATTTGGTCCGCGGTGCGGAATCGATCATGGAGGTCGATCGCGGTGGCGCGCCGCAGAACGGCGAGCAGCGAGATCGGGATCGTGTTCGCCCGAAATACGGGGGGCTGTCCGTTGAGCTTCGCCAGGCATATCGGCAGCGCATCGCCCTGGTAGACCGGCTCGCGCTGGATCATCTCGGCGAGCACCAAGCCCAGGGCGAAGAAGTCGGTCCCGGGGCCCGCCGGCTGCCCTGCGAGCTGCTCGGGCGCCATGTACGCCGGGGTGCCGACCATCGTGCCCTCGCGGGTCAGCTTCTCCATCGACGAGCCGGGCGGCGCCTCTTGCGCGACGCCGAAGTCGAGCAGCTTGACGGCGCCGCGCGGGCTCGCACAGAGAAACACGTTGGCCGGCTTCACGTCGCGGTGAATCACGTGGTGGGCGTGGGCCTCTTCGAGCGAGCCGAGCACCGCGCTTGCGATCGCCACCGCCTCCTCCACGGGGATCGGGCCCGCGGCCAAGCGCTCCTCGACCGAGACCCCTTCGAGCAGCTCGAAGGTGATGTAAGGCGTGCCCTCGCCGGCGTCGCCGGAGTCGAACACGCGGACCGTGCTCGGGTGTCGGAAGCTCATCGCCAGCCTGGCTTCGCGATGAAAGCGCGGGACGGCGTCGGGGTGGAGCATGGCGGAGCGCGTGAGGAGCTTGATCGCGACCGGCGTCTGCGTGTGCAGGTCGAACGCGCGAAAGACGGCCCCGAACCCGCCTGCTCCCAAGAGCGCTTCGAGCCGGTATCTCCCGGCGACCGACGTGCCGAGCGCCCACGTCGCTGGCTTGCGGTAGTCGGGCCCCACGCGCGCAGCGTAACAGGCTATTCTCCGACCTCGAAATGCCGTCTGTTTCTCGTGCCCGGAGCCCAAAGCGAACCTCGGCGGCCAAGGCCAAGCCGGTCCGCCACCAGGAGCGGCGCGAGCGCTCGCACGCGCGCATCCTCTCCAAGGCCGCCAAGATGATGCGCGAGCGCGGTCTCGACGGCGCCAGCGTCAACGAGGTCATGGCGGCCGCGGGCCTGACCCGGGGCGGCTTCTACGCGCACTTCTCCGACAAGTCAGAGATGATCGCAGAGGCCCTCGGGCTCGCGTTCGACGACGCGCGCACGGCTCTGCTCGGCTCGCTGCCCGAAGAGGGCGACGCATGGGCCGAGCACGCCGCCGGCCGCTACCTCTCGCAGAAGCACCTCGACAGCCCGGGTACCGGCTGCGTCATCACGTCGCTCGGCCCCGACGTCGCCCGGAGCGAGCCGGTGGTGAAAAGGGTGTTTCAGCGCGGGGTCGAGTCGATGCTCGACGGCATCAAAGAGAAGCTCGGCGGGACGCGCGAAGACGCGATCGTGTTCCTCGCGACCTGCATCGGCGCGGTGACGCTCGGTCGCGCCGTGCACGATCGCGCGCTGTCGAGCCAGATCCGCGAGGCCGTGAAGCAGGATCTCAAGAAAGCTCGCTAGCGCGCGGACGCGGGTTAGCTAACATTAGCCCAATGCGCCAGGTCAACGTCCACGAAGCCAAGTCGCAACTATCCAAGCTGCTCGAGGACGTCGAAGCGGGCGAGCGCATCGTCATCGCGCGCGCGGGCCAGCCCGTCGCCGTGCTCTCGCCTTGGCGACAGGCCACCAAGAAGCGCCGACTCGGCCTGTTCGAGGGTCAGGTCCAGATCGGCGCCGACTTCGACTCCCTGCCGGCGGATGTGGCGGCCGGCTTCGAGGGCGACCCAGCGTGAGGCTCTTGCTCGACACCCACGCCTTCCTCTGGTCGGCGTCCAGCCCCGATCAGCTGAGCGCAGCCGCGCGCTCTGCAATCGAGGACGGCGCAAACGAAGTGCTCGTCAGTCCGGTGAGCGGTTGGGAGATTGCGATCAAGCAATCGCTCGGCAAGCTGGTCCTGCCGAGCCCCGCCGAGAGCTGGGTAGTCGAGGTGGTGCGTCGCCTGTCGTTCGACGTCACCGCGGTCGAGCTCGGTGCGGCGCTGCGCGTCCGCTCGCTGCCTTGGCACCACCGTGATCCCTTCGACCGGCTCCTGATCGCGCAGGCTCTCGAGGAGTCGTTGACCATCGTGACGTGCGACGAAGTCTTCGGGCGGTACGGTGCTGCCGTGCTCGGCGCGTGACCGTCGCTCACGGCGGCAGACCCATCCGCTCGCGCGCGCGGTGCATGTCGGGGGTGATCGCGCCCGCCGCGTCCCGCACCACGAACGTATCCACTCGTGGGGCCACGACGGCGCCGCGTCGCGCGACCAGAACACGAAAGAGAACGGGTTTGCCCGCGCGTGGGACGACGTCGACGCGACGCACCAGCTCGAGCCCCGCCGCGCGCACCGCGTCTTCGCCGCGGGTCGCAGGATACGCGCCGTAGCAAGCGACGAACGCGCCGTTGGGGGCGAGAAGCTGCGCTGCGCGCGCCGCGTAGTCCTCGATCCCCCCGCGGGTCTCGAAGCAGCACGGGCCGCGTTGGGCCCGGCTCGAGACGAGCCCGCTGCCGATCGGGATGTATGGCGGCGTGCCGGTGACGAGATCGAACGTGGTGCCCGAGGGGAGGAGCGTCTCGTCGCGCAGATCGCCGTGATGCAGCGCGCACCGATCCTCGACGCCGTTGTAGGCGACCGATCGCCGCGCGAGCGCGATGCTCACGTCTTGCGCCTCGACGCCGACGAGCGAGGCGCTCGGTAGGCCCCACGCGACCATGAGCAGGACCGAGCCGATGCCGCACCCGAGGTCGAGCGCGTGCGCCGCTTCGGGCGCCGCTTCGAGGGCGACGTACGCGGTCATGAAGTCGTCCAGCGACCAGCGGTGGCCGTCGCGCAGCTGAAAGATGCGAAAGTCGCCGGTCAGAAACGACAGGTCTTCGTCGGCAGCGGGAGCGAGCTCGTCGCGGCCGCGGGGGCCCAACGGCTGCGGGCCCGGCGCGACCCAACCGGCGCGACGCACGTGGGAACGCTCGGCGGCGAGGTCGATGGGCGCGGGCATCGGTCGGGTCGAATAGCACGATCGCGCGCTCCTCGGGCTCGGACCGAGCCAACGGTCCCATGAGCAGCATGCGTCGTGCCGTTCGGGCGTGGCGGGGGCGCTACCT
>ERZ761602.7521-NODE-7521-length-11508-cov-12.741378_pt1 | contig 11508 bp, 14 predicted proteins | sample MGYA00512165_ERZ761602 | MGnify/ENA primary metagenome ERZ761602 (study PRJEB28899, sample SAMN02445085) | bioreactor sludge metagenome | biome: EBPR sludge; isolation source: Thorneside wastewater treatment plant | place: Australia: Brisbane, Thorneside... | reverse complement strand
AAAACATCATGACAGCCAGCTTATCATATATATCTATGAACGCTACTTGGTATGAAACCGCCGCAGGCCGTGCTGGACGCCACGCAAGCCTATCGGGAAGAGATGGATGTGTTGGCGGCTTGGCTAGCAGATTGTTGCGTGGTTAATAAAGTGGCCGAAGCGAAAGCGGCCGATTTATATAAATCCTATAGCGATTGGTGCGAAGCACAAGGGGAACGCCCTGAATCACAACGAAGTTTTGGGTTAAGACTGGTTGAGCGTGGTTTTGACCAAAAGAAACGCACAGGCGGAACCCGCTACTGGCTAGGTATTGGTTTGCTTGTTGACAGTGGCGCAAGTGGCGCAAGTGGCGTTGATTCTGACATTTTAAAAACCCTCTAGGAAAATAGGTATCCTTAATGTCAGAAGTTCCGCCACTTGCGCCACTTGCGCCACTCTTCATCACCTCATGGAAATTTGGATGGGATTGCCGTACCGCGTCGGTCAAATCCGCTGGTCGGGCGCATGGATGCCGGATTTGCCCACCACGGATTGGCAGGACCTGAAAGTCTGGCGCGCGGATGGCGCTGCGGTGGCGCTGGTGCGCTGGGACACGCCGGGCAATCAACCCGGTTTCAGGATCGTGGTCATCGATTGCGTGGCGCGGACCGTGGAGACCAGCGAACGCTTTCTGGGCTGCTGCGAGGCGCTGGCGTGGGTCGGACCGGATACGCTGGCGTGGCGGGCCTTCCCGGATCAGGCCGGGTGTTACCGAATCCCAGGCGATGATCTAACCGAAGAGGGCACTGGTTGAATGCAGCGGATCTTGATTAATCACATATAAAAATTAATGTAATTATGTTATCTTATTGTCATTATTGAATTTGTGCGATCAAGATAAAGCTACCCTGCTGGCAAGGTTCAAGTGTCCCAGTGCAAGTTAAAGTATGGACAAAGGAGAACATGTCATGGCCAAGTCACCGGTTAAACCGGAATTGTATCAGTATGAAATAAATCAATTAATTATCAGGCACTTTGATTCTAGCTATACAACAACAGGGATTCCGGGTTATCCAATAAGCACCAATGGCTCTTTTTTCAGTGGTGGGGTGCCAAACGGCCCGTACATATTGGGTGCTGTTTGGGGTGTTGGCAACAGTGCCATCGCTTATTGTCGTGGTGGCGTTGGAGTTGTCAGCGGTCACCAGATTCTGGTGCGACGCCTGATTATTTCGCCTGGTCATGCGGCGATCAAGCAGGATCTTGAAGATAATCTCAGAGCGTCTTTTGGCGGTGATTTACCACAACCGTTCATGGGAGGAGGGTTCATGATCATCGAGAACGGCGTGGCGGTTTCAATGACGGATCTCCAATCTAATCAGCATTATTCAACCGGCAATAGTGGAAAACAACTTGAGACAAACAACCATATCCTGTTAGGGAATACAAGGTCCAAAGTGTTTTTGGTGATTGCAATCCAGATGGACTATGCCGAGATTCAAACTCGATTGCTGGGCGATGGCTACACGCATCTGTGCATGTTTGACGGCGGTAAAGCCTTTTGGGTACGAACCCCCGAGCTGACCTTGGATGGAACCACGTATGGTACGCCTGAATGCCCCTACTTCGCGCTTGGTGCACAGGGAACACTCTTCAAAAGGAGTTGATGATTCCGCAATACGTGTTTCCGCTAGCCGGTCGGGTAGCGGGTCTTCATCAGGTGCTCATCAGTAGTTGTGGTGAGGGAAGCCCTGGAGGCGATCGCAATTGGATCGATCACCCGTGCAGACGCACGAAACCGCGCCCGGCGACGCGCTCGATGCCTTCGAGCAGAATGCGCCCGCGGGCGGACAAGGTCGGGCCGACCTGGAGAACGCACAACTCCCAACCAGCGTCGTGCAGGCGATGCAAGTCATTTTGCGTGGTGCGGGTCGTCATTCCGGCATCTTCATAAGCCCCCTTGGCGGCGAGGATGAAACGATTGCGCGGACCCCGGGCGGGAAAATTTCGATACAGGGCGCTGAGGGCGCTGATCAGCAAGGCGGTGCAGTTTCGGCAGGGGCTGCGATTGATCGCCAGCGTGACCGTGATGCAGCTATCGTGGGGCGTCCACGCGCGCAAGGCGTTGGGAAGATGCGCGGTCCATAGCGCGGTGCGCAGCAGGTTGGCCTCGGCATGGTCGCCGGCGCTGTAACCCAATTCATCCTCTGTCGGACTATACCGGCAGCAGAGCAGGCCGTAGGTGGTTTGTCCCGCTTGTTCGAATCGAGGTCGGTGCTGGTTCAGCGCCGAACCGTAATGTAAAACCAGTTGTTCCCAATGCAGAATCATGGCCACAGGCTCCTAATAAGGCGACGGATGGGGTGGAAGCCACGGATGCGGTCTCGGTCGGCTCCGGCTTCGCCTCGGCGTTCGGCATCGGGGACCAGTCCCGAAACGTCGCGGCCTGTCCGCAGCGCTGGCCCGCTGCATCGGTCAGATTCCAAACGGTGGCCCGCTCGATCATGAAGCGCCGACCGGTGCGAGCGATGCGCACTCTGGAAAAGTCGGCGGTGTAGCCACGAGTCTGTTGCCAAAACTCACTGTTTTCCTATCGACAGTGCTGAGTTTAGCTGAAAAAAATGGATGCCACTTCTTAACAGAGAGGAGTTTCCTTATCCGTTCTTTGTGTTTCACGGGGCTGAGTGCGATCTTGCGTTGGTGTCTCTTCTGATTGCAGAAAAGGCAGGCAGCAACGATATTACTCTGTGAAGTAGTCCCTCCATCTTGGCGGGCAACCAAATGTTCAGCCGTACACTGGAATTGCTTGGTTTGCGGCACTGTGATGTCAAACCGAAGAGCGAAATGCTCAGGATGGTCTAGCCACATGGGTCGATCGCAGTAGTAGCACCGACCCGATTGAATTTGGAACGCAGCGGATTTAAAGCGAAAATTTTTCGTAGCCATAAGCAGTCTCGGATGTGGAATGTAGGCCCCCGTCTCTCTATTTTGAGTAGGCGGGGAAGCCAGCCGATTCAGCTCAGACAGGCCAATAAAGGAGTACCATTGCGGTAGTTCCCGTAAAGCTTATATCACACTTCAGTGAGCAGAAGAAACCCTCCTAATGATTCGAGAAAGGACACGGCAAAATAGCAATCTCGTATCTCTGATGTAGTGCGGCTAAAGTTTTTAAAATGAGTGATACAAGGATTTTTGGGATGACTAACCGCAGAAATCCGTATAGGGCTATTGGCGCATGAATCGTTGCTGGTCTTGGATTACGCTTACAAAATTCCCTGTCCCCGCGCCGCTTCCAGCCACTGCGGAAACTCGTTCAACAGCCGGTCATACAGCTCGGCATCCTTGATCGCGTCAATGTCATTAACGTGCATGAATCCAGCATTGTCGATGACCTGCCCCGGCAACTCGTCCAGCTTGTGCAGAAAGGGGAAATCCTCTTTGCCGATGCCGACGAATTGCACAAACACGGGGTGGACCGATAGTTCACGCATCATGTCCGCGCTGGCCGGCTTGTCAGCATTGCCGCCATCGGTGAGGAAGATCACGAATACCGGGGCGGGTTGCGGTTGAGGATACTGATCCCGGATCAGCCGCAGCGGGGGCGCGTAGTGCGTCGCTTCCCGGATTTTGTACTGGGCGAGAATGACGCGCTCCACATAGCCTTCGATCTCGTCCAGGGTCACGGGCGGCAGCCGGTAAGCGTTCGTGCCAAACAGCAGCAGATCGATCTGGCCGTCGTCGTCAAACGTCACCGCCAGGCCCAGGATGCGTTCGATGACGCGCTGCACTACGCCGGTTTTATACAGCGCGTTCATGGAGGCCGAAATGTCCAGCACCAACACCACTTGGGCGCGCTGGCCTTCGATGCCGTGCTTATTCGCGGCGAAAGCCGCTTTTTTACTCAGGTCGACAATGCGTTTGCGCAGATCGATGGCCATTGAACAGATGCTCCGTGTGGCGAGGGATTCAACGGAAATTCCAGCATAGGTCGGTCGTGAGACTACTCCGCCGCCGCACCCAGGAAAAGTTGAGTGACCCGGCCTCCTTCAAAGGAGAACAACAATCCGCCGTAAACGCTGCCAGCCACAAAAAGCTGGCCCGCTTGGCTCTCCTCGGCGTTGCGGTCGCGCCCGTAGGCGGTCATCACTTCCCCCTCGGTGCGGCCCAGGCCGATCCCGCGCGCGGTCGTCCAGGCGCTCGGCGCGGTCAGGGTGATGGCGCGAACGGTTTGCGGGCCGTCAGGTTCCGTTGCACTCAGATCGAGGGTCAGCCCGCAATCCGGTGCGGTCCAGGTTTGATGATATTCGCCGTCTGCGCCCCACAGCTCCACCAGGCCGCGTTGCACCGGGCAGGTAATGAGCCGTTCCGCTTCAGCGGCGGGCTGGTCAATGCGCAGCGGGCCGATGCGCTCGGCGCGCAGCAGGGCGAATTCATTGGCGGCGGCGGGCGCGTTCCCGACGAGAACAAACAGCAGGGTGGCCAGTGTGGCTTTATTGACCCAATCGGCAATGCGCTTCATTGAAATGACTTAAATTGACTTAAGTTGATATGAATCAATTGAGATTAAAACACGTCATTTCAAGTCAATTTGACGGATTCCGCTCAGTAGCCCATTGTTCCAGCGTCAACTGCTTGAGAATCGGGATCAAGTGCCGATTCAGCAGTTTTTGCTGGCTGATATCCCGCGCTTCCGCCAGATAGCGCAGCATCGCCAACTGGTAATCGTTCAGCCGGATGGCGACGTTGTAGCGCGGCTTGGCGTTGGGGTCGAAGTGGTCCCAAGGCGGCGCTTCCGCCTCCCCGGTGTCCCGGCCCCTGGCGCCAGCGGCGAACGCTTCCAGCGCCTCGGGATCGATGTCGGGTTCCACAGTCGGCGTGGGGTTGGGTTTAAGGCTGAATTTCGCCATCGGTGTCTCCATAGATTTCTCCCGCCAGCGCCGCCATCTCGGCGCGGGCTTTGTCGTTGTCGAGTTCGCAAGCCCCCCGCCCTTCGGTCATGGCGTCCCGGTAGACCTTGCGCTCGCTGATCGTGGCGGCGGAAGGAATCAGGGCGGAAAGTTCCTGTAGCAGTTCCCGCGCGTCGACGGTTTCCTTGATGGAAGGATTCGTCGGGGCCATTGAAATCAGCACCCGCGCTTCCAGTGTGGGGTTCATGCCACGCGCTAGGGTAATCAGCTCATTCATGTGCAGGCTGGTTTCCAGATCGGGCTGGCTGGCGCGCAGCGGGACATAGACCTGGTGGGCCGCGACCAGGGCGGTGCGCAGCTCCTCGGAATCCCGGCCCCCGGCATCCACGATCACCTCGTCATAGCGTTTGGCCAGATCGCGCAGCGCATGAAAGACATTGCCCCGGCGTTCGGCGCAATGCACGGCAGGCACCCCTGACAACAGGTGGCGTCGATCCACCCAGTTCGCGGCGGTGCGCTGCACATCGGTATCGACCAGCAGCACATCACGCCCCTTGACCGCTAGCCAGGCGGCCAGGTTAGTCGCGAGGGTGGATTTTCCAGTTCCGCCTTTCTCACCGCCCAGCAATAAAATCATCGGATCGCACTCGCGTTCAGTTGCGTTCAGTCAACGTGACATCCATTAACCAGCGTTAAAATGACTTAAGTCAACTTACGTTAATGGATGTGTGGGCCACTTCGCAATAGCCACGTTGGAGACGCCGCCGTTGGATGCGTGCAAATTGAGCCAGCGTTGCTGGGTAGGTTTCACAGGGGATATGGCGTTGTTGGCCCAGGGCGGTCCCACGCCGTCCCCATGACTGAGTCAACAGCCACTCGCCCCAGAGGTCTTGTTGGACCCGCACCTCATAATAGCGACTGCCGCGTTCCCATCGACAGTAAAACCAGAACATGGTGATCGCCTTGCAATGACTTAAATTAAGTTAATCTAAAATGATATAGATCAATTCAAGTCACTTCAAATTATTTTGCATCGATTTATTTTTACTTAAATCAAAATAAATTAAGTAAACTTAAGTCAACTTGATTCATAGCGATGACCGGTTAACTATCGAATAATTTTTCAGAAAAATAATTTTTGAAAGTTTATGATGAAATCATGCACTTTTTTCAACTTACCCCCCAATCGAATAGCCCATTTTTCGCAGACTTAGCTTATAATGCAAAAAATAACCTTCAACTTTAGCTTTCAGAAATCGCCATTTCCGAAAATCATGAAACCGGCTCGGCGCGCAGCAGGATCGCGAAGAGCGGGTGGAGCAGCGCCGCCATGTTCGACCGTGAAGTCTTTGACGAGGCCCGGAAAGAGTTTCTTTCGCATCTGCTGTACGCCCGTGGCCACCGCAAGAGCACCTGCTATGCCTACAACTCGGATCTTGGCCTCTGGGCCGACTGGCTCCAGGAAGCCGGCAAGGACTGGCAGCGGGCGCGCGCGGTGGACGTAGAACAGTTCGCCGCCTGGCAGTTGCGCGACCGGCAGGTCAGCGTCGCCATCGTCACCCGGCGCCTAAGCACTTTGAGCAGTTTCTACAAGTGGGCCATGCGCCATGAGATCGTGGAACGCGACCCGGTGTATCTGGCCGATAAGCCCAAGCGGCCCCAGCGCCTGCCGGTGTGGATGGAGAAGGAGGAGCAAGCGAAGTTGCAGGCGACCTTGAAGGACCGGAACAACCTGCCGCTGAACATCTTCGGCCAGAACCCGGAGTGGATGACCGCCACCCGCCGCCGCTATGAACTGCTGTTTGGGCTGCTGCTGAACTCCGGGTTACGCATCTCGGAGGCCCTGGGCCTGAAGGTTTCAGACGTGCGGCTGGTGGACGGCATGGCGAAATCGGTGCGGGTGATCGGCAAGGGCGATAAGGAACGGCGGGTGCCACTGCCGGAGGCGTTCGGTGCGGTGTTCGGCTTCTGGCTCAAGGATCAGCCACGCGGGGAGTTTGTGTTCGCCAAAGCCCCCGGCCAGCCGCCCGCGTCCTCCCAGGCAGCCCGCGCCTATCTGCGGGGGATGGTGCGCCAGGCCGGGATCGATAAACCGATCACGCCGCATAAATTGCGCCATACTTACGCGACGAATCTGCTCAACGCCGGGGCGGAATTGGTGGACATCAAGGCGCTGCTGGGCCATGAGAGCATCGCCACCACGCAGATTTATACCAATGTGGGGCAGGAGCGGATGGAACAGGTGGTGGGGCGGTTATAGTGCCAGTGACGCCACCTTAACGTCTAATATCATTATCGCAAAGGGCTAATTATGTCTGAAACTCTTCAATCGGTTGATCTTGTTTTTGTGACATCAATACCATCAGAGACCGAGGCTCTTCTAACGTATCTTCGCTTGCTCCACAGCGAAACAGCTTCCGTTCAAGTTACAGATATGTCTGTCGACGATGCGCTTGGAGTCGTATCAAGCGAAAAGATTATTTCTGTTGTCTTTGCATTTGCACTAAATGTTGGAGGTGGAGTGATTGGAAATGTAATCTACAATGCTCTACAAGCCGCACCTAGTTGTCAATGCGTTATTGGGGATACACAGGTCAGTCAGGGTGAAGCTACAGATAAAGCTGCATTAGAGGCGAAGATACGTTCGGCTGCTAAGCAGAAGTGATTGATTGTAAGAAAAATGGATGCAGCATCCCCAGCACGAATTGAGGCCGTGCTTAAGTATCTATCTGAAAGTGACTTTTCCTCCTTTCTAGCTGCTGCAACTGTCGAGCAATTTGTGCTTGCCAAGCTGAAAGACACGGAGGTGAGTTTTACTGAGATCGCTCGTCTTTCCGAAGTTTTTCTGGCCGATCACCGCCAAGGAGTTCGTGGAGTTCTCGGTTCTAGCGCATATCCAATGCAAGATGTGGACTTCTTCGTTTTGCCTTTGGCGTCAAGCTTTGTGCTAACTTACGTCCCAGATGGGCAGGCAAGCATTACCATGAGCCTTGGACTTATGGAAGTACTGCGGCTTGGTTGCGCTGCTAGTCATCTCGAATCCGCCATCGGAAAACTTGAATCTGACCAAGCTCTTTGCGAAGCAATCGGCATTAGCGAACTCCACCGGATGATTCGGTCGCTTAAAACGATGACCCAGTATTTTAATGCTTGTGCCATTATCCATTTTAAGGAGCCTGGTCCGCTTCCAAATATTGAAGCCTCGCTGGACGAAAATACAAGAAAGTACATCGGGGTCACGCTGCAAGCAGTATTGATGTTCGTACTACTTCACGAACTTGGACACATTGAGTTTAGAAGAAGCCGTCGCCATCTATCACGTAGCACGATGGACATCGCTTGGGAATTCACGGTAGCGGAAGAAATAAGCATAAGGAAGGAGGAAGAACTCTATGCTGACCGCTTCGCGATCCAATCGGTGCCGCCATTATTCATGCTCCCACTGGTTCATGCAGCAACCTTTTTTTTGCATCTACATAACTATGTTGATGCGACAACTGGCAGTAGACCTAATATGCATCCGCTTTGCGTTAATCGGATATCTGCGATGTATGCCTTGGCGAATCGCATGGCGGCGGCAGATGCAGTTGGACATCGAGCTGTAAGCCTTGCGATAGAGACTGGCGCACAACTCTGGACCAGAGCCGAACCAACCTTGTCTCTTTCAGTTCTCCGACGATTTGTTGAAAGCTTGAGCAAGGTCGATTGGCGACCAGCGCAAGAGGCGTTGCAGATCCTAGCAAGTCGCCCAGTTATCAGTACACTTGGGTAGTCCGCCATGTTGGTGCCAGAGATACCATTACTGGGTAAAGCGAAGGAAGAAAACCACTTCCAAGGGCTTCTCAACGATATGGCCCGCAATATTTTGATTCGCAGTGGTTTCGTTTCATTCACGCCTTCCTCGGACACAGACGTGGCCCAGTTCATTGAGCATTTCAGCGGTTTGTGGGAGCGCGTCGGCGATGGCTTCACACCGAACCCACAGGACATCAAGCGGCAAATGGATGAATATGAATCTATCCTTTATGACGTGTGGAGACTCGCGTTACGCAACGATTTTGCTTCTGGTCCGACACCATTAGTAGCCCAAGCTGCCGTTACCAGAACAGCTAATCCGCTTATTTTTAGGTCGCACCGGTTAAAGCGCCCGGTTGTGATCATGGCTATAGAATTTTGGCTGTTTATTGCTGGAACTGTATTCGGTCTGTTGCACTGGGCAGAGGGATCGGGAGAACGCGAAACCGTCGGCAAAAATCTATTTATCAGTTCAGTGAAGAGATGGGTGACTAACGATCCAAATCCCAGCACCATCGGTAGAGATTTAGCAGAAGCTGCCACGCTAGATCTTGATATTTCCAATTATGCCGTAGGATTGGCGGATGCTGCCTTCACTTGGGCCTTTCTCCATGAGATGGGGCACTTCGCTTTGAATCATTTGCCCACAGCAGAAGTAATGCGCGGTATGTCGGCTGACGGCACCGCTACCGCAACATCGATAGTGTATGGGCACGAAGATGAACTTGCTGCTGACGCTTTCGGGTTTGACCGCTACCTTGGGCTCATGCCGCTTACGATGGAACTCCGCCAGCATATTCGCTTTGGCCCGCAAATTGACCACGCTCCTATTGTCGCCTTTGAGTTGATGGATTTTGCATATCGTCTAGAAAGCAGATACGACCTTTTGAACTCCAGCAGCCATCCAGCACCCTTAGAGCGAGCTAAAGTGCTCATGATGTCTCGTGGATCTGACCTTTCGGAAGAGGGTTGCGATTGGTACGGTTACTGGTCCGAGAGACTCGCCGCATTACAGGTTGAACTCCTCGGCTGACTGTTGTAATTACGGTCTCAGTTTCCGGGCATGGGTGTAATGCATATGGTCTGACTAGAGGAACGGCCTCAGTTCCGCCGGAATCAGATCAACCGGTGGATCATTCCCTACCTCAAACACTACCGCCTGCTCGCCCGGCCTCAGCCAAAACTGCACGACCACCTCACCCCGCACGGCCACACGATCCAGCCACGGCTGTAGCTCTTGGGCGCGGGCGTAGTGCAGGGCAAGGACACCGCCTTGGTAAATGGCCGGGTTGTAGCGTTCCAAGCTCTCCAGCCGTCCGGCCAGTGCCGGGGTTTTCCCATCCGAAATTTCCAACTCCCCCAGTAGGAAATAAGGCCGAGTCTGATCAATCCGGCTGACCAGCCCGCGCAGGGTTTGGCCTGTCATGTTCACCCGTTCCGCCACCACCCGCAGCGGCTCGCCCTCGATCAACCGAGCAGAAACCGGCAGCAGGTTATGTTGCGCCTGGCTCTTGCCCACGGCGCGCGGCTGGCCCGCATGCAGCACAATCAAGCCGTCTTTCCACAGGCCAATGACCGGGCAGCGGCAGGCGATCCGCTCTAGGGTCCGGTTATCCGAGGCGATCAATTCCAGGTCGTACCAATGCGTGCCGATCTGGCGGGCGTACTGCTCCACGGCAATATCGAAGCTCTTGAGCATCGCTTGCAGGGCATCCCGGAAGCCGAGGTGACTGAGCGGATACAAGGCGACGGTCAGGCTCAGCAGCACCGCCAGCAGGATCATTTCGGCCTTGCTGCCGACCTGAATCCGCCAGTTGCGGTTACCGGGGGTGACCAGCCGCACCGGGGAGGGCCAGAACAGATCCACGCCCCGGATGTTCAGCATGTCGATCCACAGATGCGACCAGTAGCCACCGACCACGCACCCCCAGTATTGCGGTTGTATCCAAGCCAGCGGATAACTGACCACGGCCAGCGCTATCAGCACCAGCAGGGAATGCGTCAGGGTGCGATGACCGAAGCGCCGTTCCAGCGGCACCGAGACGAACCAGAACAGCCGCCCAATCTTGGCCGGGGGATGGTCGATGTCGGGCAGGATGCTAGTAACGGCAATCAACAACCAACCCATCCAGTCAGGTTTATAGCCAAACAGCGTCGCGCCGCCCAGGTAGAGCACCGAGGCAAAAGCAACGTGAGTACCCAGGGTCACGCGCTAATTCCGGGCAAAGCCTGGATATTGATAAAAACTAGGGCGAGTCGAGCGCTAGATCAATCATCTTTTTGAAAACCTGCTCCAATCCCTTTTTAGCTACAAAGTAAGAAACGCCTGTCAGCGTCGTTCCCGATAAAGCCAAGGCAGCAGCTGGTCCAGCAATCTTCTTGATATAGAGCATCTTAATAGACTGCTCGACGGCTATCATCGCCGCACCATAGAGCCTTCGTTGCCCATCGATGAGAAGCTGAACGTCCGTAACCCGCATATCCATTGCAATCATCATCATAACGCTGCTAATTTCTGCTTCCCGCGAGAGATTACCGAAGATGGGCATCTTGGAAATGAGCCATTCACCTGTTGATACCTTTCCATCTCCGTTAGCGTCCCGAGGGTCAAGAAGCGGGATATAGCCCATGAATTGATTATCTTGTAGTCCTACCAGGGCAGCGGGTTTTTTCCACAAACTGTGATACACGATAATCCAGGTGTCAGTAGTCATTATTCCCTAATCCATTACAGTAAATTTTAGATTATAGATGGCAGGATAATGATAATCTCTAATTCGCCTTCCCCGCGCCTTTGAACAGAAACACCCGAACCGAGATCACCACC
>ERZ761602.7520-NODE-7520-length-11510-cov-3.700044_pt1 | contig 11510 bp, 11 predicted proteins | sample MGYA00512165_ERZ761602 | MGnify/ENA primary metagenome ERZ761602 (study PRJEB28899, sample SAMN02445085) | bioreactor sludge metagenome | biome: EBPR sludge; isolation source: Thorneside wastewater treatment plant | place: Australia: Brisbane, Thorneside... | reverse complement strand
TGACTACACGGTCGCGCGATTCCTGCTCGAAGAGAAGATGGGGGAACTCGAGATTCAAACTGTCCATCAGGATGGCGCTTCATCCGCAGGCGATTTTGGCGATGACCATCCTCGCTTTACCTACTCGTGGAATGTCTCCCGGGTCGACATGCCGACTCCCGAAGTTCCGCCTGAACTTCAGCCTTTTCTCGTAGATGTTCCCGAACTTCCAGAGCCATACTTGGGTAGGATTTCAGTGACTATTTCATGGACGCGCGCCGGTCGTGACTTCTCGACCACGGCGGAGACTTTGGTTTCTTCGGCGCGCCTTATCGTTTCGGATTTACCCGATGACACAGCCGTACCGACATCATAAAGACGGATTCACGCTTGCGGAATTGCTGGTAGCGAGCACTATTCTTGCTGTGTTGCTTGGTGCCGTCTATACGGCATTTTCATCGTCTGTGAGTATCTGGAAAATGGGTGAATCGAATACCCACACCTATCAAGACGCGCGCACGGCCCTCGACATCATCGGACGGGAACTGCAGAACATGGTGCCGGGTGCATCGCACCTTTTTACCGGCGACGATGATTCTTTCGAGTTCTATGCTGTCACTAGGCCGATGAACGTCGAGGATGGTTCGGAGCCGCGCGTGCTCTGGATTTCGTACCGCACCAAATCCGACCCCGACGGTGAAGGAAGACTGCTGATACGCGAAGAACGCACGGTCGAAAGCCCACTGCCATCAAAACCCCCAGAGGATGGCGAAGTCGATTCGACGATTATCGAATTGGGCAATGAATCGGAGTTTGAGTTGGCCGCAGGCGTGGAAGATTTCACTCTTTCCTACTATTGGGTCGAGCCGCGGGAACCGGTAGATCCGCTGTCGTCGGCGAGCATCGAGCCGGCAGCTTTTATTATCAAGGACGAGCATGAGGAGAACGCGGGGATTCCCCAGGCAATCAAGATTGAGTTGACGTTACTCGATCCAAATGCGGAGCAAGGGGAAACGCGCTTCTCGACTTTCGCCGTCATGCACGGACCAACCACGGAACTGGAAGACGGTTCGGTGGAAGCCGAGGAGGTCATCGCACAATGAGGCGGGAGAAAGATGGGTTTGTCCTGGTCGCGATTATTTGGATTATAGCGATCCTGACCGTGTTGACCCTGGGTTTGGCGAATCGCGCATTGGTGGATCAGCGGGCGGCCGCCTTATCACTCGATAAATCGAAAGCCCAATACCGCGCCCGCGGCGCGGTTCAGTACGCCGTGGCAGACATCCAGAATAAGGCCATGATCGAACAGCTCATGATTTCCGCCAGGGAGCGCGCGGCTGCCAGCGGCGTCCATGCTTCTATCAATATGACTGGCAGCGGATTTCAACGGGGGGGTGTTCATACTGTGACGCTTTCCAGCGCTGATGGCGTTTTTTCAGCTGCAGGGACGGAGAACGCAAACAGCGTCCGGTATACGGTTTCTGATGAGGAAAGCAGAATTTCTCTCAATACCGCTCCAGAAGTGTTGTTGGACGAAATCGACGGGCTCAGCTTTCGCGCCGTATCCGCGATAATGCAGCATCGCGGCGGAGAACTGAATCCGGAGGAACAAAACCTTTTTCTCACCGTTGAAGAAGCGCGTTTTCTGGAAGGCATCGACGAGTACGACTGGCAGGGGAGCGATGACGAGCCCGGCTTGCGCGAACTGTTCACGGTTCACGGCGCGGGCCGCATCAATTTAAACAGTGCGTCACGAGAAGTCTTGCTCGCGATACCGGACGTAGACGAAGGCGTTGTCGAGTCGGTCATCAACTATCGAGTCGGAGGGGACCGGGAGTTGAATACAGCCGACGACCGCAGTTTTCGATCCATGGAATCGGTATCTGCGGTGACAGGCGTCGAGCCAACGGCGCTTGCCCCGATTCAACAGTATTGCACGTTGGAATCGCAGTTTTTTACAATCACGGGCTTTGCCTCGGAACGACAAGGCAAAGTGCGAGCGGCTTCCCAAGCCATAGTCCATATTCAACCGGGAAGCGCGGCGCTGCTGTCGTGGTCGGAGGGTGAACTTGGCCCCTAAAGCACATATCAGCATCCTCCAATTTGATGAGCACTGCATTACGCGTTTGCGCGTCAAGCGCACGCCCAAAGGCATTGAAGCCCTGACGTATGACGTTCAGCATGGGTCATGGCCTGCGGCGGGCGGCGCCATGGCCGACGCTGTGCGTGCCTTTTCAAAGCAGCACAGTCTCAGCGAAGACGGTGTGTGCACAGTCCTGCCTCGACACGACATGACCGTCCGAATTCTCAGTTTGCCAACCCAAAGCGCTGCAGAAGTCGACAGCATGGTGCGGTTGAGTGCCGAGGAGTATGTGCCGTATCCCGTACACGAGTTGGTGATCGATCAGTCGATTATTCACAAGACTTCCGATGGTTCTTCTACGGTACTCGCCGTATTCGCCCATCGTGACATTGTTGAGGCGCATGCAGAGGTCCTGCGTGCCGCAGGTATCGAGCCGGATCACATCTACGTCAGTACCTCGTGTCTCATCTCCGCGGTGCAAGCTTCGCGCATGCCGGCCGAACGCTATGCGCTTGTGAATCTCGCGGCAGGTGGATTGGAAGTGCTCGTTTTTCAGGGAAGCAAGGTTTTGTATGGGCGGGGCGTTGCTTCGCCGTGTGATTGGCGAGAGCTTTCCAACGATGAATCTTCCGCGAAGGAGGAACTGGCTGCGGAGGTCCGTGCGTCCCTGGCCGCCTATCGCCGCGACAGCGAAGACGGCGAGAGCGTTGAACGGGTCTATGTTTGTTCGGACTACGCGGATTGCGAAGTTGCTGCACAGGTTTTAGGGGACATTACCGGATACGAGTGTTTGCCTGCAGGATTTGCATCGTCACTGTTTACTGGCAACGCCCCGTCCGAAGGCTTGCCCATGGCAGCGGCTGGGGCGTCTCTCGCAGCACAGGATCGCGCGTCGCTCGCGATTAGTTTGATGCCGCCGTCGCTACTGGAATTGCGCCGGGCGTCAACTTTTCGAAAAACAGCGATCAATGCGGGCGGTTTGGCTGCCGCGGTGCTGTTCGGCGCGATTGCGGTGTTTGCGCAGGCCTACTATCAGCGCTCCAGCTACTCTAGCGAGCTTTCTTCCCGCATCGCGGCAGTACAGTCCACTGCCGAGAGTGTCGAGACAAAACGCGCCCAACTCTTGCGCCTTCAGCAGCATCTTGACAGACGCGGCAGCGCGCTCGAGCTCCTGGGTAAACTGAGTGAGCTCATACCAAGGTCTGGAGTGAATGTGTTGCGTTTCTCGTTTACGCACAATGATACGCTTACCATCCATTGCAGGGCGGAATCGCAGGGCCTTGCGTATGAGTTAGCGGATGCGTTGAGGAATGCGGGGCGCCGTGGCGACGTGCCACAGTTTGCTCGCGCCCAAGGCGGAAACACGCGGGAAGAAATCGAACAGAATCAGTCCGTCTATCAGTTCGAGATAATAGTGCCGCTGGGCGAGGAAGAGACGGAATCGGAATCGACAGAAGGATCGGGTGAGTAAGGTGTCGATTTCCACGACGATAGCAAAACTCACCCCGTCGGAACGTCGTCTCGCGTTGGCGGTTTTGGTACTGCTTGTGGGGGCTATTCTTTTCTTCGTTGTGATGCGCTGTCTCGATATTTTGGAGGCCTTGGACGCTACGATAGAGAGCCAAGAGCGCTTGTTGCTGCAGTACACCCAGCAGGCCGCACTCGCTGAACCGGTGGAGCGCGCATTTCAGAGCATGGCCTCCCAACATTCGAGCAAATGGTCGCAACAGGAAATTCATGATCGGTTGCGTTTTGAGATTACGCGACTCTCGCTAAGGCAGGTACCCGAGGAGGGCGCGCCGCTCCCAACGAATACAAAAGCGGGGGATAATCTCGTGGAGATTCGCGCGATGCCCGCTGGGGCTTTGGACGATAGCGGCGTGGGATATCGGACGTACCGAATTAATTTCCGCACCGAACCAACTTCGATTCAGAACATTGCCACATTTCTACAGCGGCTCCAGCAAAGTCCGCAAGCCTTGCGCGTGGATTTTCTTGAGCTTACGCGCGCCCCGCTCTCTGATCAGGTGGCTGCGGAAATACACGTAACACGAACCGTCATTGGCGACGCCACCGACGCGGTCGACACAGATGAAACCGAGACAGCGACAGACACGGACGCTGCCGCCTCCAGCGCGGGGAATCTGGCGCGCAACGGCAGTTTTGAACAGTTCGACGCTGCGTCGGGTCAGGCTCCGGAATGGACTGCGACGGGTGCGGCATTGAAAGTGATTCCCGAAGCAACCCATGGCGCCGCCGCATTGGCGGTCGACGCAACTGCACCGAACGCGACCTTCGCCCAGCATCATCAGTTGCGGGCGGGAGTCACATACGAACTTGCATTTGACGCACAGGCGATGGGCGGCGCGAAAGTCAATGTAGTGAACGACGTGGACGGCACGTCGCTGGGCGAAGCGACGCCTATTCCAACGGCATCACCCCGATCTCGCTATCGTTTCCTCTTTACGGCACCGGGTGAAGGCGCAGGCTCGGTTGCGATGCGCGTTCCCGTGCTAACTTTGGATCAGATCGGTACCGCGATAACGATCGACAATGTTGTCTTAAGGGAGTATGTGCTGCCATGATTCCAAGAGTTGCTTATGGCGTGGGATGGGCAATCCTCGGTTTATGCATTCTTTTGTTCATCGTTGGACTTGTGCAGAATCCCGTTCAAGCGAGGCGGCAACAGTTCGAGCTTGCGCTGGCGGAGGCGCCGCCGTTGGAACTCAACCTTGATCTGAATGCGGGGTCGGAGTTCGAAGCCTGGCAGCAGAGCGTGTCTGGGCGTCCCCGCTTGTGGCAGCCGTTGATGGAGCCGCCCAAAATTGATGCGCCACCGCCGGAATTGCAGAAAATGCTGGGGGGCGTAGAGCCAACACGCAACACGATGGGTAGCGGCGATACCTTGCGCATCCAGATCAAGGTAGATGGCAAGCGGGAGTGGTTTTCGAAGGGCCACCAGGTGAAGGGTTGCACTATTCAGGACATTAACGACAACGAAGTGATGTTTACGGTTGTTCAGGATGGTCGAACGCACGGAATTCGAGTGCCGCGCCGGTAATGAGCTTGTCTACCAACCGGCGCTTCGATTCGTTATACTCTTGGCATCGCAATCGCTTGTTCGGGAACTAGCGGGACATAAGGGAAGGGGATAGCGCAGGGCGGCACGTCCGAACTCTGCGCGCGCAGCAATCAGTGCGGTTAACAGGGCATAAAATATTCGTGGTCATCGCGATGATGGCAGCCTCTGGTCTGAACCCTATTTTTGCGCAGCAGAGTCCCACTCAACCTTCCCCTTCACCCAGTGTCGATGCCAGCGTCGGCAACATTATCATGCAGGATGGTTCATCCGAGGGCGCCGACAACGTCAGGCGGGGCACGCAGGATCAGGGCAGTCCCCAACAGCGTTCCCAACAGCAGGGGCGCACGGGTAGCGGCGTGACCGCGATTCAGGGTGAACGCCGACAGGTGACCATTGGCGGCGAAGGGGCGTTTGAACCGATCCTTCAGGAGGCCATGCCCAAGGTTGAGCTACCCGACGAAGGCGAACCAATTTCTATTATTGCGTCAGACAGTGCGATTCCCGTAATCGAGGTACTGGACGCCGTCGCAACGGCCACCGGTTGGAACATCGTCGCATCGAACGGGGTCGAAGAGAAATCAATTCGATTCTGGGTAAAGAATGTTCGTCCTCGCCAGGTCATGGAAATTCTTAAGTTTAACAATGTTCATTATGATTTCGACCCGGAAACCCGCTTCCTGTATGTGATGCTAGACGGCGAGTTCCTGGAGCGCGAGCATGGATCGCTGAAAAAAGCAGAGTTCATGGTGAAACACGCCGATGTTATGGACATGGAGACCGTACTGAATGGCCTGATGTCCGCTACAGGGCGATTGATTAGCGATCCACGTACCGGAAATATTCTGGTGTGGGACACGCAAGCCAATCTTACGGTAATGCAGGATGCAGTGAAGCGTCTCGACGTACCGCTGGAACCTCGCGTCTTCATGCTCAAGCATCTGGCCGCGGACGACTTGCTCGAAACAATCCAGAGTCTGCTTTCGGAACGCGGCCTGGCGCAAGCGGATCCGCGCGCGAACAGTATTGTCGTGACCGATCTGCCGGCGCGACAAGATCAGATCGCGACCATGCTGGAAGCACTTGATCAGCCGCTCGTTACGAAAACGTGGACCCTGCGCTACACGGAACCCAAAGATATCTCGGAACGACTCGAAAATATCATTCCCGAAGAGACAGGTGTCATCACAATCGATGAGAACACCCATCAGGTAAGTTTGACCGCAATCGCGAGCAGAATCGAAGAAGTAGGGAAGATGATCTCCGATTGGGACGTCAAGGGTCAGCAGGTCGAAATTGAAACATTCCTAGTATCGGCGAGCACCACAGTGCTGCGCGATTTGTCCATTGATTGGGCGTATTTCGACGAGATCGCGGGCGCGCCTTTCGCGATCCAAAGCGGAGGTAATCGACCAAACTACACAACAGCGCCAGACGCTGGTCAACGCGTCTCCGCGGGTCGATATCCGTATCGCGCGTTCCTCCGAGACCCGGTCACAGGGGCGATCAAGCAGGAAGTTAGTAATCCCAATGGCGCGGAGGCCGGCAGCCTCACGGGCCGCAATATTCTGGATCCGGAGTTTAAAGGCAACCGCGTTGCCGTCGTGCTCGATTTTCTTGATAGCACGGGCGAGTTGAACATACTCGCCCGTCCGCGCGTCACTGTACACGATGGGGAAGAAGCCACGTTCGAAAACACGACCGATCAGCCGTTCCAAAGCGTCGGGTTTACCGGTTACGGCGGCACGGTGATTGATGATGGCGGCGGTGACCCGGTAAACGACGTGTCGAGTCGCGTCATTCCTGGCCAAGTACAATTCATCAAGGTGGGAACGATCCTCAAAGTCAAACCACGCATCAATGATGAAAACAATATCCTGATGGAGATTGAGACGGAAGAAAGCTCGGCGGAAGACAAAACTATTCTTGCCGGAGGCCTTGCCAGCACCATACCGCAAAAGACGCAGAACAAAGCTCAGACCAAGGTCATCGTCAATGATGGACAAACAATCGTAATCGGCGGTCTGCGCGCGCTGAGCGTTAAAGACGATGTCGAACGCGTCCCAATTCTGTCGGAATTGCCTTTTGTCGGCAGACTCTTCAAGAATACGAGCAAAGACCACGTCGATAGGGAGTTGGCGGTCTTCATCACGCCGAATATCGTCGACGAGTTCACGCAGCCAGAAGCAGATCGCGCCGCCGCATTCGACGAACAGGCTACGGATGCCGTCCGTAATTCACAGAAGAACATTTTCGGCCGCGCACATGACAGGATCACAAAAGGCAAGAACGAGTTAAGCATTGCTGTTGGCCATACCGGAAGCATCTTCTCGGAAGGCAAAGTAGTTTCAGAAGCGGACATCGCCGCTACCTTTGAGTCCTATCGAGAATTGAAGACGAAACCAACGGTAATCGTGCGCGTCCACCCCGACGCACCCGCGGAGATCGAGAACCGCATTCGCGAAATGGCGATGGAGTCCGGCCTCAAGATGACGACTGAGGAAGATCGTCGTCCGTTTGTTCCAGCACCTCGAGAAGAAGCAGCGACACCAGAGCCTTGATGCGCAAATCCTGGGCTATGCGCCTTCCTGTCTTGACAATCCTGCCCGGATTACAAGGCACCAGCCCACAATAAGCGCAACGCCGCCAATCGGCGTGATCGCTCCCAGCCACCGCATCCCCGTGAACGTCATGAGGTAGAGGCTGCCAGAGAAGATCACGATTCCCACAAGCCAGGCACTGCATGCCCGCCCAAACCAGCGATTCCTGGATTCTGCCGCAAATACGGCCACAGCGAGCATGGCGATTGCATGGTACATGTGATACCGAACCCCAACTTCGAACACCACCAGCAAGTCTGCCGGGACGCGTTCTTTCAACCCGTGCGCGCCAAATGCGCCCAAAATCACGCCTAGCGCGCCAAACACGCCCGCAATTGACATCCACGAATTGCGCATCCGACGAGTCCCTTCAATTGATTTGCGGTAAACTTACAGTCCAAATCATACCGCTGATTCGTTCCACAAAAAAACGAAACGCGCCCGCGACGGAGGCGCGGGCGCGTGTTTAACTCTGCGTCTATAGATCTAGTTGCCTTGGTAAAGCGGAATCGAAGAGCCGCACTGCTGAACGGGGTTAACCTTGTCATACTGGTCTTTCGGAATGCTGGGGCCTTGCGCCGTGCATTCCTTATTAAAGATTTCCCGCAGCGCATTTGCAATATCCACCGCCGTCATGCGCTCAATATGCGAGCGCTGAAGTGCATGAGTCGGCTTGCCATCCTTGAACAACACGATGTTCGGGGAGGACGCCGGAATCCCCGTCATATACTCGCGCGCGCGTTGCGTCGCTTCCGTGTCAACACCAGCAAATACCGTGACAAGGTTGTCGGGAATCACGTCATTCTGCAGCGCAAGCATGACCCCGGGGCGGCATCCGCCTGCGGCGCACCCACACACCGAATTAATCACCAACAACGTGGAACCCGTAGCGCCTTCGCCGAGAACGGCGTCTACTTCACCGGGCGTATGCAACGGCTTAATGCCAACGTTGGCCAATTCTTCCCACATCGGGCGAACTGCTTCCGGATCATAAATGGGGGGCATGTGTGAAAAACCTCCGTCGGATGAATCTATTTCGTACAGTTTGAAAAACACGTTTCGGTTGAGTATTTGCGCCCCGAGCAGACAGTGGCTTCGAACCGCCATCTAAACCAGAGGCCCCAACCCCTTTCACTGCAAACGCCGCAAGTATACCTGAAATTCCCCCAAAGAACGGGAGGGGGCTCGACTGGGCGCGCTCCCCAAACTAGCTGATATAGGCGTCCGCTTCAATCTCAACCAACATCTCCGGGTCAATCAGTTTGGAAACCTCGACGATCGTCGTAGCCGGTCGAACCTCGCCAAAATACTCGCCATGTGCCCTTCCAACAGCCTCCCACTGGCTCACGTCTGTCAAATACATGCGCGTTCGGTAGACATCGCTCATCTTCGCGCCTGCCTTGGCCAAGGCCCCTTCGATGATTTCCAGGCACCGCTTCGTCTGAGCATAGGGGTCGCCCGGCCCCACGACTTTACCATCGGGTCCGGAAGGCGCCGTGCCCGACACATGCACGGAATTCCCAATCTTCACCGCGCGCGAATACCCAATAATCGGTTCCCATTTCGACCCCGCGGGGATCAATGTCCGTTCCATCGCTCAATGCTCCTGTGAATGGATGAAAAGAAAGGCGGCCCGAGTTGGACCGCCTATTGATTCATAAGTGGTGCGCGGAGGGAGACTTGAACTCCCAATCCCCTTTCGAGGAACTAGATCCTTAGTCTAGCGTGTCTGCCAGTTCCACCATCCGCGCAGAACGGCCTATAGTTTACCCCGGCTGGGGCGCGTGGCGCAACTCGCCGGTCACCCTGCGTTAGCAACTAATCCAGCAGACTGACGAGATACTTGCCATAGCCGCTTTTGAGAAGTGGCTCAGCCAGGGAGCGGAGCTTAGCCTCATCGATGAACCCCATCCGGTAAGCGGACTCCTCGATACAGCCTATCTTCTGGCCTTGACGCTCTTCGATGACCTGAACGAACTGGGACGCTTGCATGAGCGATGCAAACGTGCCGGTGTCGAGCCAGGCGGTGCCACGATCCAAAATGGCAACCTTAAGTTTGCCACGCTTCAGGTATTCCCGGTTTACATCCGTGATCTCGTACTCGCCGCGCGCGCTCGGCTTCAACGCCTTCGCGATTTCGATCACGCTATTGTCATAAAAATAGAGACCCGGCACCGCGTAGTTCGACTTCGGTTCCTTAGGCTTTTCTTCGATGGATATGGCCTTATTGCTCGCATCAAACTCGACTACGCCGTAGCGCTCTGGATCGGACACGTGATACGCATAAACTACCCCGCCTTCTGGGTCGTTATTCGCTTGGAGCAGGGAATCGAGTCCTGTGCCATAGAAGATGTTGTCCCCGAGGATCAACGCTGCCTTATCGTTCCCAACGAAATCCGCGCCAATTACAAACGCCTGCGCCAGTCCGTTCGGCACCTCCTGCACCGCATAACTCAAATTGATGCCGATTCGGCTGCCGTCGCCCAAGAGGTTTCTAAAAAGAGGGACATCATGTGGTGTAGAAATGATCAGAATGTCCCGAATCCCGGACATAATCAGCGTGGACAACGGGTAGTAAATCATAGGCTTGTCATACACCGGCATGAGCTGTTTGCTCACCGCCAAGGTGATCGGATGCAGCCGTGTGCCGGAACCGCCGGCGAGAATGATGCCCTTCATGCGAACTCCCTAAAATACCCCGCAAACGACCGCCACTCTATCAGGATGGGCCAATGTCTGCAAGGTGCTGTCATGCAAGCAGTTGAAGCTCCCCGATTACCAAATGCATACTTGAGATGAAATGGAAGCGGTGAGCGGGTAACCGCTGCTAAAGAAAGAACACCATTCACTAGGAGCTGTGCAGGATACGGACACATGCCTATCGCACGCGAAGAAGATATAGAAATCACTTTCTACCGCAGCAGCGGGCCCGGTGGTCAGCACAAAAATACCACCGAGTCTGCCGTCCGGATTCGTCACATTCCGACGGGGCTAATCGTCGTAGCGACAGCCGAGCGGTCCCAACTGCGGAACAAGCAAGCCGCGCTCGAGGAACTCGAACGCCGCCTCGCCGCGCGCCGCCGCAAACCAAAACCCCGCGTACCCACGAAACCTTCGAAAGCCGCCAAGACCCGTCGCATCGAATCGAAGGTAAAGCGCGGGGCCACCAAAAGTCTGCGCCGTCCCCCCAGTGACGATTGAAGTAACTCTACGATTGGCCTCGCCTATCTTGTTCCTCGCTTTTCTTTCCCATATCGCCAGCTCCGTGAATTAACCTTCTTCGCTCTGGTACCATCTGCGCCTAACTCAAGACGAAGGGGTCTACCATATGCGCCGCTATTTCCTGCTCTCTACCTTGGCATTGCTCATTTCCCTTGGTTGCGCAAGCACCCCAGACGGCCCGACCACCCTTGCCACCGCAAAATCCCCCGCGTGGTCGGCAAAGGCAAGCCCGAAAGAAATGCAGGTCGCAGTATCGCCTGCAGGTAAGACGCTTCGTGTACTCGGAACTTCCGGCATGGTGCTCGGCGCGGGCGCCGACGCGATTGTAAACGCAAAGTTTCGCGGACCCATTCGCGACTCCCTCGCAGGATATGACGCGGCCGAAGTTTATAAGAACATCATCAAAACCCGCCTGGAGGCGTCCTTATCCACTCCACCATCGGAAGTGGCCCCCTTCGCGTCGACCGCAGGGTCCACATCGGTTGAAGAGGCAAAGAAGGCGCGCTACCGCTCGATCGCAAAAGGCGGCGCCGACCTGCTCCTCGAC
>ERZ761602.7519-NODE-7519-length-11510-cov-4.396857_pt1 | contig 11510 bp, 9 predicted proteins | sample MGYA00512165_ERZ761602 | MGnify/ENA primary metagenome ERZ761602 (study PRJEB28899, sample SAMN02445085) | bioreactor sludge metagenome | biome: EBPR sludge; isolation source: Thorneside wastewater treatment plant | place: Australia: Brisbane, Thorneside... | reverse complement strand
GCGATGTTGTGGATGTTGTCGTCCATCAGGCTGAACATCTGCGCCTGCTGGAACGGGCTCATGCGGCCGTGCGGGCTGGTCATGAAGACCCGCACGCCCTTTTTGCCGCGCATGGCGTATTCGGCCGCGCTGCCGGTGTCGCCGCTGGTGGCCCCCAGGATGTTGAGCTGCTCGCCGCGGCGGCCCAGTTCGTATTCGAACAGGTTGCCCAGCAGCTGCATCGCCATGTCCTTGAAGGCCAGCGTGGGGCCATTGGACAGGGCTTCGAGCGTCAGGCCCGGCTCCAGCGGCTTGAGCGGGACGATCTGCGGCGTGCCGAACACGGCCTCGGTGTAGGTCTTGTCGCAGATCGCCTTGAGATCCGCCGCCGGGATGTCGTCGATGTACAGCGACAGGATTTCAAATGCCAGCGCCGCATAGCCCCGCGTCTGCCAGACGGTCCGCCAGGCGGCCAGCGCGGTGCCGTCGACCTGCGGATAGGCCTCGGGCAAGTACAGGCCACCGTCGGGCGCCAGGCCTTCAAGCAGGATTTCGCAGAAATGTTTGCGGCCCGGATCGCCGCGCGTGGACAGGTACAGCATCAGTTGAGCTCTTCCTTGCGGATGCGGACAATCGGCGCCAGCACGGTGGGCAAGGCCTGCAGCTCGGCAAGCACCGCGTTCAGGGTGCCCTCGCGGGTCTCATGGGTGAGCATGATCAGGTCGGTGGAGGTGGCGCCCTCGCCGCCGATTTCGGCCGCTTCGCGCTGAAGGACCGCGTCAATGCTGACGCCGGCCCGGGCCACGATACCCGTCACCTGGGCGAGCACGCCCGCCTGGTCAGCCACCCGCAGGCGCAGGTAGTAGCTGGTGACCACCTCGGCCATGGGCAGCACCGGCAGGCCGCTCAGCGAATCGGCCTGAAACGCCAGGTGTGGCACGCGGTTTTGCGGGTCGGCGGTGTGCAGGCGGGTGACGTCCACCAGATCGGCGATGACGGCGCTGGCGGTCGGCTCGGAGCCTGCGCCCTTGCCGTAGTAGAGCGTGGTGCCTACCGCGTCGCCGTGGACCATGACCGCGTTCATGGCCCCTTCGACATTGGCGATGAGGCGTTTGGCCGGCACCAGCGTCGGGTGCACACGCAGTTCGACGCCCGCATCCCGCCGTTTGGCCACACCCAGCAGCTTGATGCGGTAGCCGAGTTGCTCGGCATAGCGGATGTCGGCAGCGGCGAGTCGGGTAATTCCTTCGACATACGCTTTGTCGAACTGCACCGGAATGCCGAAGGCAATGGCGCTCATGATCGTGGCTTTGTGGGCGGCGTCCACCCCTTCGATATCGAAGGTGGGGTCCGTCTCGGCGTAGCCCAGGCGCTGCGCTTCCTTGAGCACCACATCGAAATCCAGACCCTTGTCGCGCATTTCGGACAGGATGAAGTTGGTCGTGCCATTGATGATCCCGGCCAACCATTCAACGCGATTGGCGGTGAGCCCCTCGCGCAGCGCCTTGATGATGGGTATGCCGCCGGCCACGGCCGCTTCAAACGCGACCATGACACCTTTGGCCGACGCCGCCGCGAAGATTTCTGTGCCATGCACCGCCAGCAGCGCCTTGTTGGCGGTGACCACATGTTTGCCCGCCGCGATGGCTTCCAGCACCAGCGCCCTGGCAATGCCGTAGCCGCCGATCAGTTCGATCACGATGTCGATGTCGGGGTTGGCAATCACGGCGCGCGCGTCATTCACCACCGTCACATCCGGGCCGACGACGGCCTGGGCACGTGCGACATCCAGGTCGGCGACCATGGTGATGGCAATGCCGCGGCCCGCTCGGCGGCGGATCTCTTCCTGGTTGCGGCGCAGCACGTTGAACGTGCCGCTGCCGACGGTGCCAATGCCCAGAAGACCTACTTGAATCGGTTTCATACCCGGTTTTCCTCGAAAAACGCCAATACCCAGCGTAAAAAGGTGGTTGTTTGCTATCAAAGACGATTCGGCATCAGGTGCCGTGACGCTTGCGGTACGCCTCCAGGAAGCGGGCCAGGCGGCCGATGGCTTCCCGCAGGTCATCCTCGTGCGGCAGGAACACGATGCGAAAGTGCTGGTTGTCCGGGTAGTTGAAGCCCGAGCCCTGCACCAGCATCACCCGCGTTGCCCGCAGCACTTCCATGAAGAACTGACGGTCGTCGTCAATCGGATAGATCTGCGGGTCCAGGCGCGGAAACATGTACAGCGCCGCCTGCGGTTTGACACAGCTGACCCCCGGAATCGCGGTGATCAGCTCGTAGGCCAGATCGCGCTGGCGGCGCAGCCGGCCGCCTTCCTTGACCAGGTCATTGATGCTCTGGTAGCCGCCCAGGGCGGTCTGGATCGCCCACTGCCCGGGCACGTTGGAGCCCAGCTTGAGGTTGGCCAGCATGTTCAGGCCTTCGATGAAGTCCCGCGCGATCTCCTTCGGGCCGGAGACCACCATCCACCCGGCGCGGTAGCCACAGGAACGGTAGGCCTTGGACAGCGAGTTGAAGGTCAGCGTCAGCACATCGGTCGACAAACTGGCCATGGCCGTATGCCGAACGCCGTCATACAGCACTTTGTCGTAGACCTCGTCGGCCAGCAGGACCAGGCCGAACTCGCGTGCCAGCGCAACAATGCCCCGCAGCAACTCGTCGCTGTAGAGCACGCCGGTCGGATTGTTGGGGTTGATCACCACGATCCCCTTGGTCCGGGGCGTGATCTTCGCGCGCATGTCGGCCAGATCCGGCTGCCAGCCGTTGCCTTCGTCGCAGCGGTAATGGACTGGCGCGCCGCCCGACAGGCTGGTTGCCGCGGTCCACAGTGGGTAGTCTGGCGACGGCACCAGCAGTTCATCGCCGTTGTCAAGCAGGGCATTGGCGGCCATCACGATCAATTCGCTGGCTCCGTTGCCCAGGTAGATATCTTCCAGCGTGACACCCTGAACCTGCTGCTGCTGGGTGTAATGCATGACCGCCTTGCGCGCGGCAAAAATGCCCTTGCTGTCGGAGTAACCGGCCGAATTGGGCAGGTTGCGGATCATGTCCTGCTGGATTTCTTCTGGCGCATCAAAGCCGAACGGCGCGAGGTTGCCGATATTGAGCTTGATGATCTTCTGGCCTTCATCCTCCATCTGCTTGGCCGCCTCGACGATCGGGCCGCGAACGTCATAGAGCACATTGGCAAGCTTGGCGGATTTGTGAACGGTTTTCAAAGTCCCTCCCGGGGGCGCTGTCACGGGTGAAAACCTATAATTTGACCACAGTTCCAACCTCTCCTCGCGGCCCCACGGGCCTCGCCGACGCCATGAAACTCCAACCGGACCGCTTTGACGCCCCGGCCATCAATGCCTATGGCCCGGGGTGGCTGGCAGTCAACGGGCAACGGTACGCGTCCAGCCTGATCGTGAATGCCAACGGCCGCATTGAACCCTGGCCCTGGCACCAGTTCGGGAGCCTGTGCGCCGAAAGTTTCACCGCCCTTTCTGCTCAGGACGCGGAAATTGTCCTGTTCGGCAGTGGGCTGCGCCTGCGGTTTCCGCAGCCCGTCTGGCTGCAAGCACTGGTCGCGCGCCGCATCGGTGTAGAAACCATGGATTCACCCGCGGCCTGTCGCACCTACAACATCCTGGCCAGCGAGGGCCGGAGGGTTGTCGCCGCGATCTTGCTTGAGACTGACGGAAACCCCTCGGAAAAGGGGTAAAATAGTCGGTTGCGGCGCTATCGACGGCCCTTCCTGTCACGGGGCCGGTTGCCGGTTCGCCACTCGGCCACACCCTAGAAGAGACTTGCATCCATGGCGATTGTTGTCAACAAGCCCATCCCCGAATTCGAAGCGAACGCGACCGGCGGTGTCAAGGTCTCCAATACCTCCCACCACGGACAGACCGTCATCCTCTATTTCTATCCCAAGGACAACACCCCGGGCTGTACGACCGAGGCCATGCAGTTCCGGGACAAATACAAGGATTTCGTCAAGGCGGGCGCCGTGGTTTTCGGTGTCTCGCGCGACAACATGAAATCCCACGATGATTTCAAAGCCAAGCTGGAACTGCCTTTCGAGTTGATTGCCGACACCGAAGAGAAAATGTGTCACATGTTCGGCGTGGTCAAGAACAAGATCATGTATGGCAAGAAGGTCAAAGGAATCGAACGGAGCACCTTCCTGATCGGCGCTGACGGCACCCTCAAGCAGGAATGGCGCGGATTGAAGGTGCCGGGGCACGTCGAAGAGGTTCTTAAGGCCGTCAAGGTCCTGAAGAAAGCAGCCTGAATTTGTTCGCCCCCCCGTGTTGCGGTTGCCGTCACACCGCTACGGCATAATGGTTTCATGCAACCGGTTGACCGCAAAGCTTCCCATCCAGCCAGCCGCCTCGCTCTCCAGGCGGCTTTTTTTTGGGCGGCATCAACCGTAACGACGGCCGCCCCCTCCTGATAGACCATGCCCCTGCCTCCTCCGCCCAGAAAACGGGCCGACACCGTAACACCTGCCGCATTTGCGAGCCAGGCGCCCGCTTCGGCAGACGTTCACGCAAGCGCCCGTTCACGGGCCGAACCCGAAGGATCGTCTGACCGCCCCGCGACCTCCGTAGCGCCCACGAAAAAAATCAGGAACACTGGTCGCGGCAGTGCCACACGCCCCGCTGTTGCTGACCGATCTCCGCCTTTGCCCGTCGTTGTAGCGGAAAAGACTGTCGCACCTTCCGATCCAGCTGAGCTTTCAGCGGCTGGTCCGGCAGCACGGCCGCCCGAAGAGGCCCACGGAGCCGCGTCGGCCCGGCGGAGAACCCGTCCCGCGCCACGAAAGGCCGGCACAGCCGCTGCAGGCGCCAAGACAAAGCTGTTTGTGCTGGACACCAATGTGTTGATGCACGATCCGATGTGCCTGTTCAACTTCGAAGAGCACGACATCTTCCTGCCCATGATCGTGCTGGAGGAACTCGACGGCCACAAAAAAGGGATGACGGAAGTCGCCCGCAATGCACGGCAGGCCAGCCGCATGTTGGACGGCCTTGCGGGCAGTCAAGGGGCGGATATTGCGGCCGGTTTGCCTCTGCGCGCAACCGGTCATCGCGAGGCCGGTGGCAAGCTGTTTTTCCAGACGCAGCCACTGAACTATGCCCTGCCAACCAGCCTTCCCCAAGGCAAAGCCGACAACCAGATTCTGGGCGTCGTCGAAGCCTTGCGCGAACACCATGACGGACGGGACGTTGTTCTGGTGTCAAAAGACATCAATATGCGAGTCAAAGCCCGTGCCTTGGGTCTGGCTGCTGAGGACTACCAGAACGACAAGGCGCTGGAAGACGGCGATTTGCTGTATTCGGGGGCACTGCCCTTGCCGCCGGACTTCTGGGCCCGCCATGGAAAACAGGTGGAAAGCTGGCAACAAGGGGTGCACACGTTCTACCGCATCAGCGGGCCGGTGGTACCCAACCTGCTGATCAACCAGTTTGTCTTCCTGGAAGCGCCCGGCGAGCCGACACTGTACGCACGGGTGACTGAAATCCGCGGAAAGACGGCGGTGCTGAAAACCCTCAAGGACTTCACCCACCTCAAACAAGCGGTATGGGGCGTGGCCGCCAGGAACCGGGAGCAGAATTTCGCCATGAATCTGCTGATGGACCCGGAGGTGGATTTCGTCACCCTGACCGGCACTGCGGGCACCGGCAAAACCTTGATGGCCCTTGCATCCGGCCTGACCCAGGTACTGGACGAACGCCGCTATACCGAAATCATCATGACCCGTGCCACCGTCAGCGTCGGCGAGGACATCGGCTTCCTGCCTGGAACCGAAGAAGAAAAGATGGGCCCCTGGATGGGGGCACTGGATGACAACCTGGAGTTTCTTGCGAAGGGCGACGGCGGCGGTGCCGGCGAGTGGGGGCGTGCAGCGACCAACGAGCTGATCCGAAGTCGCATCAAGATCAAAAGCATGAATTTCATGCGGGGTCGGACCTTTCTCAACAAGTTCGTGATCATCGACGAGGCCCAGAACCTCACTCCTAAACAGATCAAGACCCTGATCACCCGGGCGGGGCCGGGCACCAAAATCGTCTGCATGGGAAATCTGGCCCAGATCGACACACCGTACCTGACCGAGGGTTCCTCCGGCCTCACGTATGCCGTTGACCGGTTCAAGGGCTGGCCCCACAGCGGACACATCACGCTGGCGCGCGGCGAACGTTCACGTCTGGCCGATTTCGCCAGCGAGGTGCTGTAAAACGGCGGCGGCGAGCAGCGGCCGCGACAGTGCCCAGATACTCCCGCGCCGGGCAGGGGCGTGTCAGAGGGCACGCGACCTCTGCCCGAGCCCGTGCCGATGCGCCACTCAGAAGTCGTCGCCGGCGCCGCTGGCCAGACTTTCGAAACGGGTCAGCGGCTTGAGGAAAGCGAGTTTCACCGTCCCCGTTGGCCCATTGCGCTGTTTGCCAATGATGATCTCGGCCACACCGGGTTCGCGTGAATCCTTGTTGTAATAGTCGTCCCGGTAGATGAACATGATGATGTCGGCATCCTGCTCGATCGCTCCGGATTCGCGCAAGTCGCTCATCATCGGCCGCTTGTCGGTTCGGGTTTCGACACTTCGGTTGAGCTGTGACAGGGCGATCACCGGGCACTGCAATTCTTTGGCGAGCATTTTCAGGCCGCGTGAGATTTCGCCCAGTTCGGTTGCTCGGTTTTCGCCGTCCGACGACGAACCACTCATCAATTGCAGGTAGTCGACCACAATCAGGCCCAGCTTGCCGCATTGGCGCGCCAACCGGCGGGCATTGGCCCGCAATTCGCTGCTGCTCAGCCCGGGGGATTCGTCGATATGCAGCGACACGGTACGCAGCTTCTCGATTGCCTCGGTCAGGCGGGGCCATTCTTCGTCGCTGAGTTTTCCCGTTCGAAGATGCCCCTGATCAATGCGACCGATCGACCCGACAATTCGAACAGCCAGTTGCGCCGCACCCATTTCCATCGAGAACACGGCAACCGGCAGGCCTTCGTTCAAGGCAACATGTTCGGCAATGTTGATGGCGAAGGCGGTTTTCCCCATGGACGGACGAGCCGCCAGCACAATCATGTCACCCGCCTGGAATCCTGAGGTCATGCGATCCAGATCGTGAAAGCCCGTGGGTACTCCGGTGATGTCGTTCGGGTTGTCGGCCATCTCCTGCACTCGGTCGAGCAACTGCACCACCAGGGAGTCCATCGATTGGAACCCCTGTTTCATCCGGGAGCCTTCCTCGCCGATATTGAAGATTTTCTGCTCCGCCTCATCCAGGATGCGATCGACCGGCTTGCCCTGCGGATTGAACGCGGTTGTGGAGATTTCATCACTCGCAGTCACCAGCTTGCGCAGAATGGCCCGCTCCCGAACGATTTCCGCGTAACGGCGGATGTTGCTGGCGCTGGGAACATACTGAGCCAATGCGTTGAGATAAGGCAAGCCCCCCACTTCGTCCGCCTTACCCTGGTTGCGCAGATGTTCATGAACAGTGATCACGTCGGCCGGACGGGAACTGTTGATTAGGGCGCCAATGGCTGCATACACCAGGCGATGCTCATAACGATAGAAATCGCTGTCAACCAGCAGGTCTCCGACACGATCCCATGCGCCGTTGTCCAGCAGCAGGCCCCCCAGGACACTCGACTCGGCTTCGTTGGAATGGGGTGGGACCCGGAGACGCGACACCTGTGCATCCATCTCCGCATCGTCGTACGGGCTCAGAGGCTCAAAAGGCGAAAGACTGGACATAGGCGCGGATCAGTTCAAAGCGGGCATGCTAGCGACTGTCGGTTCGTTCGTCACCGGACAAGTCTGTTGATAAGCTGTGCAGGAAGTGCGGACTGCCGGGTACAACTCGACGCAGCCCCCCGGAAACGAAAAAGCCGCCAGCGAGGCTGGCGGCTCTGGCGGGCGGCAAGGCCCAAAGTAAGGTCAGGCGGTTTCGCCGTAGACGGTTACGCTGACTTCAACCACCACATCGGTATGGAGCGCTACGTTGACCGAGCTCTCACCGACGTGTTTGATCGGTCCATTTGGCATGCGGACCTGGGATTTGACCACGCCGTACCCTTGTTTGTTGAGCTCTTCAGCGATGTCATGATTGGTGACAGAACCGAACAGGCGGCCATCCACGCCAGCTTTTTGGGTCACCTTGACATTCAGGCCAGCGAGCTTTTCGCCCTGCGCCTGAGCTTGCGCGAACTTGGCAGCGGCCGATTTCTCGAGCTCGACACGGCGAGCTTCAAACTCCGCCTTGTTGGCTTCGGTTGCGCGACGGGCAAGGCCGGTAGGGATCAGGAAGTTGCGGGCATAGCCGTCCTTGACCTTGACGATATCGCCGAGGTTACCGACGTTGACGACCTTTTCAAGAAGAATGATTTGCATGGTCGTACTCCTCAGACGCGGTGCTGGTCGCTGTAGGGCACAAGTGCCAGGAAGCGCGCCCGCTTGATCGCGGTGTTCAACTGACGCTGGAAAATGGCACGGGTGCCGGTGAGACGCGCGGGGATGATCTTGCCATTCTCGGCAATGAAATCGCGCAGGGTGTCGACATCTTTGTAGTCGATTTCCTCGACGCCGGTGACGGTGAAACGGCAGAAGCGCTTGCGCTTGAACAGCAGGGACTGGGTGTTGCGCTTAGGACGCTTGTCCTTGTTGAATTTTTTGAACGTGGCCATGGGGCCTCCTGAAACTAAACTGGTTGAAACTCTTGAATGTGCAAAACGGCCGACCGACCCGAGGGGCTGCTCGCCAGAAATCCGGTGAACCGCCACGCCTGCTGCAACGAAACTCGCGACAAACGTTCGGCCAACAATCCGAAGGCGACAGCCCGCAAAACCAGCCTTACATGCCGGATTGCGCCGGCTTCCTCTTGGGAGGATTCATGCGAAAGGCGCAAGTCCACGGCGGGAACTCCGGCCGGTGTAAATCGCAGCGCATCCTGCGCAACGATATTGGCCGTAAGGTGGATCTGGTTCACGCTGAGCCGGCAGCCCACACGTCAGGCGGCAAAATCGGCTTGGTTGGCTTTGCGCGCCTCTTCGCGCTCGACGGTCTTCATCATCGAAGACGGGCCGGTGTCCGCTTTCTTTTTCTGCACTGTCAGGTGACGCAATACCGCGTCATTGAAACGGAACGCATGCTCCAGTTCGGCCATGACAGCCAGGTCCGCCTCGATGTTGATGCAAAGGTAGTGCGCTTTCGCCAGCTTGTTGATCTGGTAGGCCAGTTGACGGCGGCCCCAGTCTTCCACTCGGTGCACAGCACCACCGCCAGCCGTGATCATGCCCTTGTAACGCTCGAGCATGGCGGGAACTTGTTCGCTCTGATCCGGATGGATCAACAGCACGATTTCATAGTGACGCATTCAGACTCCTTATGGACACCCTTTCGGGGAAAAGACAGCCGCCCCCAGCGTCAGACGGGGTGCGGCAAGGTAAGCCTTAGATTATAGCCCGTTCATCCGATCAGGCCCGTCGAACGAACCGTCCTTCGACAAGACTGATCGCCAGGATCACGGCCATCCCGGCAGGAACACCAAAAACCCCCGCTGAAACCGGATGAATACCAAACCAGAGCCCGGATGAAATTTCAACGCCAAGCACGTTCCCGAGCAGGCCAAAATTGCTGACCATGTAGTACATGGTCACGGCCAATCCCACAGCCATTCCCGCCACCGCGGCGCTTCCGGATGCGCGCCGCCAGTAAATGCCGAGAACCATCGCGGGGAACAGCGCAGAGGCCGCCAACGAAAACGCGGCGGTCACCAGCGCAAGAATCTCCGCAGGCTTCGAAGCCGCCACCAACGCAGCCACCATCGCAACGGCCAGTAACGCAAACTTCGAAATGATGACTCGGTTCTCTTTCTGGATGGGCTCGGCGCCATTGCTGGCCGCCATGTCCCGGATGATCGCGTTGCTGATAGTCAGCAACAGGCCATCAGCCGTCGACAACGCCGCTGCGAGGCCACCGGCCGCGACCAACCCGGAAACCACAAAAGGCAAGCCGCCAAGCTCCGGGGTAGCCAGCATGATCATGTCCGCGCTCAATCGGATTTCGCCGAACTGCACAACCCGATCGCCATTGATGTCGACCACCGATATCAGCCCCGGGTCAACCCGACTCCATTGGCCGATCCATCGCGGCAAGTTTTCGAAACTGGTTCCCACCAAACCCTGCATGACCTCGAACTTCACCAGTGCCGCCAACGCGGGCGCGCTGATGTAAAGCAACGCTATGAAAAACAGAGACCAGGCCACGGATGTCCGTGCTTCGGCAACGGTTGGCGTGGTGTAGAAACGTGTCAGCAGATGGGGCAGTGCAGCCGTCCCGACCATCAGGCAGAACATCAAAGCGACAAAGTTCAAACGCGCCCGGTTGTAAGTCCCCGCTTCAGCTGCCGTTCCGTTCGGATTCCCCGCAAACGCCTGGCTATGCAAAGGCAATCCCCCCAGAGGCTGGGCGCGCTCGGCGCTTTCAAACATGGCCTGGGTCCACTGGCGCCGCGCTGTCTCGGCATCTTTGGGCAGCGCATCCAATTCCCGACGCGCGAGGGCAACCAGGGAGAAATCAGCACCCTGCTTCTTGAGCATGGAGATACGCGTTTCCAGCAACTCCCGCTCACGGGCCAGTGCCATATCGACATCCTCCAGCTTCGCGCGATAGGTTCTTGCCTGTTCTTCAAAAATCGCGCGAACCTCCTGCTCGGCCGGCGCATGAATCAGCAACTGCTCGATGAGAGCGATCTTCTGGATCTGCTCACCGTAGACGGCGGGAGCGAGCGGGTTGCCCAGCTGTTTGTAGGCGAGCCACGAAACCGGTATCAGAAATGCGAGCAACAGGACGATGTATTGGGCCACCTGCGTCCAGGTCACCGCCCGCATTCCACCCAGAAACGAGCACACCAGCACGCCTCCCAGGCCCAGGAGAATTCCGATTTCGAACTGCACCCCGGTGAGCCGCGAGGCAATCAGACCGACACCGTAGATCTGCGCGACGACGTACGGAAAAGAACACAGAACCACCGCCCCCGCGGCAAGCAGACGAGGCCAGCGTCCACCATAACGAACCGCGAAGAAATCCGGCAGGGTATAGAGCTCAAGACGGCGCAGGTGGGGCGCGATCAGCAATGCCACCAGAACAAAGCCACCCGTCCAACCCAGCACATAGGCGAGTCCCCCCGTCTGGTTTGCCGTTCCGCCATAGCCCTGAAGATACAGCGCGCCCGCGAGACTGATGAAGGAAGCGGCGCTCATCCAGTCAGCGGCCGTCGCCATGCCGTTATAGACCGCGGGAATCCGTCGGCCAGCGACGTAATATTCCTCGGTGTCCGTTGTCCGCGAAAAGAGCCCGACCACGGCGTACATCATCACGGTGGCGAACAGCAGGATTGGACCGATCAGCGTTCGCGAGAAGCCCTTTTGCTCGGCATAGGCCAGGCCCCCGAAGAAGACCAGAAACCCTGCCGTAAAGAGCAGCAGGTTGCGCCCGATACGGCGCCGGTAAGCCCTGTCGCCAGTTGACGCCG
>ERZ761602.7518-NODE-7518-length-11510-cov-4.800436_pt1 | contig 11510 bp, 9 predicted proteins | sample MGYA00512165_ERZ761602 | MGnify/ENA primary metagenome ERZ761602 (study PRJEB28899, sample SAMN02445085) | bioreactor sludge metagenome | biome: EBPR sludge; isolation source: Thorneside wastewater treatment plant | place: Australia: Brisbane, Thorneside... | reverse complement strand
GTCCTGCGAGCCGCCAACTAAGTCGGACATTTCCTCGATTCGGTGTCGATGAGTGTTGAGTAGGAGAAAAATTGGAAAGATAGGAGATTCCCGTCAAGAGGATGAGTCCTCCGAAAAAAGCCTTTGATAATCGATAAACTTTTGAAGGAAATCTCTCTTTCACCTTGGAGGAGCGCTCTAGAACTTCAAAAGCCTTTGATTCCTCGCCTTCGCCCACGGAAAGCAATGTTACGCGCGATGAATCAACGCGGGAAGGGAGGCCTGGCTCTCTCACTCCTGCCAAGCGGTCTCGAAGCAAAAGATAGGCGTCTTTATTCGTACAGTTCCTTTCAGGACAAGCAGCAAGCAAGATCGATTTAAAGTGCTGGGCAAGATAGCCGATCGTGGCCATATGAAGGCTTCCCATGCACGCGACGGGATAAAGATGAAGATTGGAAGATTTTCCAATGTAGGTCCTTAATTGATGGAGTGTGAAGCTTTGATTTGAACAGCCTACTACGACGCTGTGATTTTCAATAGACGTCCCACTGTTGAGAAGGGATCGAGTGAATGACTTGGCGGCTTGATACTGATCGGTTCCCTTACGTTCCGGCGGACCAATCGTCATCGGTCCGCAAGAAGCCGCACAAAGCCCGCAACTTACACACTTGAGAGGATTTACAATGGCGACCGTGTCGGAAATGAAGGGCTCGGATTTCCGACGAATCATTTGAATGGCTTCGTAAGGACAATCCGTTACGCATTGCGTGCATCCATGGCACTTCTTCTCGTCTAGATCAGAGGGTTGCGGACGCGCGACAGCTTGTGGTTTTAGGACGAAAGGGAGGACGAGCAATCCAAGAATAATAGAACTCCAGAAAATTGAAACGTTCCTGGGCGAATGATTCCCCCAGGTGAGCCAGAAATTGAAGAATATATCTTTGGAGAATAGGGAGGGAGAGAGAAGCAAATCCGCTTTATCGTCGAGTGTTGCCGACCACGCAAAAGATATGATTAGAAAGAGAACTCCTAGGGAATAAAGAAGATTTCGATTTGGAAACCAGGTTGCTCGCGCCATCTTTGCGGTATGTATCCAAATTCCGAAAATCATCGAAAGAGGAATGGCGATGTGAAGAAATAAATTCAGGAAAAAAAATGACGGGGGCGGCTGTTTCACGGATCCATCAAAGGATCGAGAAATAGGATCCACAAATATTCCCAGAGAGTCGAATATGCTCGACCCTGAAATCGCCAGCTTCTGAGCTTGTGCATCCCAAACCATTACAAATCCGGTCCAACCAGACACCATAAGAAGGGCGAGGAGCGCTACACCTGAACACCAAGCCAGAATGCGGGGGCCCCAGGATTTTTTCTGTGCAAACATTCGAAAAATATGAACCACTACGGCGACTACCGCCGCATCGGATGCATAGCGATGGTAGCTTCGAAGCCACCTGAGCCATTCTGCGGACTGAATTTCCTTAACCGACTCGTACGGTTCTTGAAGGCGGTAAAAGAAGACGAGTATGAGCCCAGTAACCGTAACAAAACTAAGCAAGGCTACGGCTATCGTTCCACTTCTATAAAGGGGGTTAAATTCCGAGCTAAAAATCTTGTTAAAGGTTCGATCGAGAAGTGTGAGAATACGTTCGATGAAATGCCGAACTAGCTCATAAATTCCTTTCGAACTTTCTAAACTCATTCGCTTCAAAACCCATCTGTCGGTTCCAACCTGTGAAACGCTTCGACGATCCATTTGGGGGGTGCGTTATTAAATGTAAACGCAATTTTGCCTCGTCGATCGATGAGGTAAATGAGAGCGGGATGATCTATATCTCCGGATCGATCGTCGCGAGTGAATGGGACATTATAAGAGCGAATGACCTTCTCAACGTCATGAACGGAACCTGAAAGTAGATGCCCATTCTTAGGGATGTTCCATCGATCGGCCAAGTTTGGGAGCGAACTGGGTGTGTCGCGTCGCGGATCAAGCGTAACGATCAGCAAAGCGACACGATCTGGATCTAGAGAGGCGACAGCTTCTTTCAATTGGGCAACCAGCGACGGGCATACAGATTGACAATGCGCAAATGCGAACGAAAGAAGGACAAGTTTATTTTCTTTTTGAAATTTTTGAAGGCGAATGGAGTCCCCATTCTGATCGACAAGAGAAAATTCGGGCGCAGGCAATTCCGTGCGAGGATAATCGTTGGGTAGCTCCGTGATAATTCCAGAGCGGAAATCGAAAGTCTCGATGCGAATTCCTGCGACCACTTTTCCCGCAATCCAAGAGCCTTCGATGACGATAAGGACGATGCTAATACTTACGATAGCGAACCCTGAGGGCTTTGCAGACAACGTCTGTAATTCGGAAAAAAGTTCGGTTTTCCATACTACGAATAGCGCGATCAAAAATGACAGGGGTCCGAGAATTAAGATCATCCAGCCGTAAGTATCAGGTAGACCATTTTCGAGAGTTCCAAAGCAGGCATTTCGAGCCGCGTCGAGCCATTCGGTCGATAGGATTTCAGTGGGATAAAAGGCAAATCCCCACCAGAAAAGTGTCGTCAACAGCCAAAGTCCGAGCATCCAAGAGGGGGACCGAATATGAGTGAACAAGATTTCTAACCCACCTTCCAAACAAACGAGAGGATTTTCCAATTTACAAAGTAGTAAAGCACAAAACATCCCAGAAAGATGAATACAAGAATGACTGTTCCCTTCGCACCTCGTTCGTGGACGTTTTGAACTTCGGAGCCCGAGTAGATCTGAGGCGGAAGTTTTAGAATTCCTTGAGGGATGCCACTTGCGCTCTTGGCAATCGATTCAGGGGTGAGTGGCTTGCCAAAAAATACGGTCGCCACTGCTATAATGACAAAAACGAGCGCCCCCGTCGCGGCCAATAGTCCTCCGATTCCGAAAATCGTTTGAGTGACCCAAACGACCGGATGAAATTCGACCGAGAATGGCGCGTTTGAAAATGAGGTATCCCATAGTCGACGAGGCACTCCAAATATTCCCATGTAAATCATTGCCATTGCCATTGTCGTGATACCTCCCCCGAAGAGATAAGGTTGAATCTTTGCCAATGGCCAGAATGAGACTCGCTTCTGAAAAATGAGGGGAAGGATGTAGTACGTGGCAGCCATAAAGGAGAGGGCGGTTCCGCCGGCAACAGTGGCATGGAAGTGTCCCGGCAATCTCATCGTGTTATGAACAATGATATTAATTTGCTCGGTTCCAATCGTGACGCCCGTGATTCCTCCTAAGAACCCGAAAATTACTAAGGACAGCATGAGACCTGAAAATCCAGGATCACCCCATGGAGCCTTTCTCAACCATCCAAAGAATCCTTGCGTGTATCCTCGGAGTCTTAGGCCCATTTCTATTCCACCTGGAACCGTGAATCCGTGAACCATGCTCGCGAGCACCGCAAGATACATCGCATAACTCGTATTCCAAACCTTCCACGCCGGGCCAAATCCAGGATCGACTAAAAGATGATGCGCGGAGGCCATAGAGATAAACAAAATGTAGAGAATGAACGCCGTTCGACTCACTTTCTCATTTAACACCACCCCTCCCACGGTAACGGCTCCGAGGAAATACCAAAGCGCAACCATGGCAGCTACGTTGATTTGTTGAGAGGAGTGTCCAAGCGCCCAGAAAAGAAGTCGATAGACCTGAGGGTCTAACTCCATATAGCCAAGTGACCAAAGAAAAGTTGGAATGTAAGTCATCGCTCCATGCACCAAAGTGATAGCGGCGATAATTGCGGCCGTGAGGGCTCCGAACGAGACTAAAGGAATACTTCCCGAGTACGATTTTTCTCGTTTTGCGACGACGAGCGAGGCAAAAAACAAACCGGTCACTACTAATGCGCCAACCGCGAAAAGTATAATTCCCAAATAATAAACCGGATGAGCACGAAGAGGCGGGTAGGAAGTAAACAAAACGTCCGCATTACCAGTGAGAACCATGGTGTTTACCAGCAACATTCCTATCACCATTAAACCGAACGAAGCCCACGCAATTTTTGGAGCCGGTTGTCGCGAATTGAGAAGGACCGGCCCAGCGAAGTACAGGACGGCCATCTCAAAAAAGATGATGAAGAAGATGAGCATATTGAGGCCGTGAAGAGTGAGGAATCGGTAAAACCAATCGGCCGGCAGTAAGTGAATCGCCTGCCAGCGAGTGAGGACAAGTCCGAAAGCAGCAAGCGCTCCCACCAACAGACAAACAACGGCGATGACTGCGTTGGCTTTTATGAGGAGTTCCGAATCTCGATTTACCTTTAAGCCCGTGACCGAGCATGTGCGAAACTTTGCCTGAAGAGTTTGAATCACTCTTTGTTCTCCTTCTTTTCGTCATCAGTCGATGACAATAACTTTGCCAACCATGGTGTGGTGCCCAATCCCACAAAATTCATTACAGATAATTCGAAAATCCCCCGATTGATTGGGTTCAACTTTCAGTCCGTAGTCATATCCAGGGACGACCTGAAAGTTTAGGTTGAGAGGAAACAGACTGAATCCATGGTTAATGTCTGCTGAAGATAGATGCAGAATGTATTTTGTATTCTTCTTGAGCTTTAGAACAGGGTACCATTGCCACATTCTCGCCAGAAGATAAATATGAGCTCCGGCTGGGGGCTCTACGACTGGAAAACCGTTATCCTCACCCACTTTATAGTCCTCGACAAAGCGCTCCACTCTTTCAACATATTCAGCGGGAGTTACTTTAGCGCGGATGCCGGATGGATTCTGTCCTCCGCGCATATGCCAAAGGGGCATCATCGCAAATAGGATCAAGCACCATATAAATGCGATGGTGATCCACAGTTTTTCCTGCTTAGGAATTGCCTTCCACCAGACGCCTTCCACAGCGAGGAGTCCCGAGTGCATTGATTTGTCGCTCTCTGACATAATTTAAATCTCCATTCGCTCTTAAGGCAGCGTTGCCTTTGGCAAATTCCAAATCTCAAACAATCCCCATAAAGTGTAGAAAATCAGCATTACGGCAAAGCCAGCGATGAGCCAGAAGAAGGGCCGATCGAAAAGCTTCTGCGCCGTTGGAATTTTCTCTAATGAATTTTTCGGTTCAAAGGAGCTCATAGATGTTTTTTCTCTCGAAATGAGGCTTTTGGTTATGATGAAAATCATAGGAAGTCCTTTCGGATCAGGTCAGAATGATCCTAAGAAGAATTGCCATGGAAACTGATTCAAAGTTGAACCATCTCGACATCGGCAGCTTAATGGCTTCCGGCCTGGAGCCTTATCCTTTGATCATGGACCGCCTTCAACGACTCGATGCCGAGGAGAGGATCATTCTTCATGTTCCCTTCGAGCCGAAACCGCTCATGAAGCAGCTCCTCAGAATGGGATTCAAATTCGATTTGAAGAAAGAAGCGAAAGATCAGTATCTTTTAGAAATTTTTCAGGATGGCGACAGATTAAAATGACTCCTCCACAATCGAGATAAGTATTTCTCTATTGGGAAGTAGGTAGCCGTCATCATGAGTTTCTAAAACCTTCTCTTTGTGCCAGCGACTCATGATTCGAATGACGGTTTCAATTCGCACTCCTACGACGTCAGCGAGTTCCTGCCTTGAGAGATGGATCGGAATCCAGTAGCCATCTGGCCGATGTTTTGCCGTCCTCGCAAAGGCTAAAAAGAAGCGGGCTAATCGTGATTCTACCTCGCCGCTTCCGAGCTCCTGAACCCGTTGGGTCATGGAGCGCACTCGCAAATTCAAATCGCGGATTGTGGAAAAGAGAATCTCGGGAAATTTCCTTGACATCTCAAAGTAAGCATCTCGCGGCAGTTCTAGGATGACTGAATCCTCCTGCGCCCACGCGGAAGCGGGATAATCGGAGCCATCGATCAAGGCGACTTCTCCAACAGACTCTCCCGATTGAAAGATATTTAGGATAAGTTCGCGACCGCTTTCTAAGGTTTTAATGACCTTCACGGTTCCAAGCTCAATAAGCTGAAGGCATTTGCAGGGATCACCTTCTTGAAAAATGATCTGTTTTCGGTCGAAGCGTCGGCGTTGAAATCTCGCCGAAAGCCATTCCAAGGCTTGAGGAGAGGCACCCATAAATCGAGGAATTCTATTGAGAGCACTTATTTCAATCATGGATAGACGTTATATCACCCAACAGGGTTTCTACCACGTCTCGCGCAGCGTAGCTTTTTTTATCATTGGAGATCCACTGTTTGAGGCTTTGGCAATCGTCTCCAGCAGTAATGAGAGGAAGTTCTGGGGTCCCGTCCTTTTTAATTTGCCCTAAGCCAATATTCGCAAAGAGCGCATTGCAGAGACATTTGCGGCCCTCAGTCTTCTCGATACTGCCTCCCTTACGAATGAAATCTTGAACGGGTTCTGCTGGGCATCGGTAGCCTAATGTTCCATCGTCGCGCTGATAGGCTTGACGGAGATAACCGAGATCGCAGCGTCTTTCACGACTCTCCGCGATAGACTTGTCTGAGAGACTCTCTTTCATTTGGACGACTTTAAAAGGGAATCCAGTCGGTGAAGCATATGGATCGGTGAAGACATGGACTCGATTTTGGAGAACATCTTCGATAACCGCCATCTTGAACCTCTCGTCGAGCCCTGACTCCTTGCAAAAGGCAAATGCCGTGCCCACTTGAATTCCGACCGCTCCCGAATTTCTAGCTTCTTTTAATTTTTCATGACTTCCGAAGGAGCCGGCAAGCCAGAATGGAAGATCAAGCTTTTTCAGTTTCTCCAAATCAACCCGATCTCGGTCTGAATAGATCGGCTCCCCACTTTCAGAGAGATGGAGTTCCCCTCGAGGAGGAGCATTGTGTCCTCCGGCCGTGGAGCCTTCGACCACGAATCCGTCGATTTTTCCGTTAGCTTTTTTTACGAGGGAAGCTCCCAATATCGCAGATGAAATGATGGGAAAGAATTTGGGGCGTCGGAGCGGAAAGGGAAAAGAGAGTTTGAGAAATTCTTTGGGATCGAATCTGAGCTTGAAAGGGTGGGGAGAGGAATTCAAGACACCGAACGAAAGCTCAGTATGTCGATGACGCGAGAGTAAATCCAGCGCGCCCGGAATCTCATTCGGGATTCCAGCACCCATTAAGACGTAGTCAACTCCGGCCAACATCGCACCGTACAGACTTGGAAGCGTAGGAATTTGAACCTTCTCCAATAAATTAATGCCTACGCCGAATGGGTGACCCTCTTTCGCTAAAAAAACTTCGGAGAAATTGGCCAAGATAATGATTTCAATTCGATCTTTAGAAATTTTGCGAGAGAGCAACGGAAGTTGAGCATACGGATGATTTTTTGCTCGTCCTCCATGGATATAAAACTGACTCATCACCCTTTCCACGATTTCCTGCTGAGGGAAATGGCGGAACGCTCGTCTCAAGTTTCCGTCCAGGTCACCGTCCTGAAGCTTTCGAACTAAAATCATATCCAGCCCGGTTCCGGAAACCACTCCCAATTGTCCCAAGTGCGAAACAGCTCGCGCGAGCTGCCAACTTGACACTCCGATTCCCATTCCACCTTGGATCAAAATAGGTAAAGACATATCGAATTCACTTTCATCTTTGAAGCGCTAAACAATCGAAACACAGATTGCACGTTGTCGGAAATTAATTGTCTCTAGAAGATGACAATTGTCATACGATAAGGCCGAAGCCGTCTTTGTTCAGAAGGTGTCGCCACATGATAATGATCATGGGAAATGCATCGCTTTCACGTCTAAATTTAGGAGGATGAAGAGAATTGAGGCATATACTTCGGAGCCTTATCGAATATTCTTTCCTATAGGTATTTTATTTTTGATCGTTGGAATTATTCCTTGGTTGCTATGGCCCTTGGGACTCATAAGCACTTACCCTCGAGATATTCATAGGCACACGATGGTCGGCGGATTTTTGGTACAATTCGCGGTTGGGTTTCTTATGACAGCAATTCCGAAATTTACTGGAACCACTTCGGCATCTTCTAAGGAGGTAATCGTAGCAATCAGTCTTTCAGTCATTGGGCTTCTAAGTTCTTGCCTGGGAGAGTTACTCTGGTTTGAGATCGCCTCCATATTATTGCTTTTGATGTTAATCATTTTTGGTTTGAAGCGAGTCAAACTTCGGAAATGGAATCCCCCCCCAACATTTTTATTTCTTCCCGTGGGGCTACTCGGCGGCACGATTGGAATGATTCTGATCCTTTTGAGCGAGAATGGTTCTCAATTGAGCAAACTGGGCCAGCTGCTTTTCTACGAAGCGATGATGTTAGCGCTGATTGTAGGAGTGGGCGGAAGACTGATTCCAGCCTTGTTAGGTTGGTCTGCTCTCCCCAAGATACAAATCGAAGCCACAGGTTCCGCCGAGAGGTGGTCTGAAGCTAGGGTATGGGCAGCGCTCGCCCTTTTATTTGCTGGATCTTATTTCTTGCAGGGCCTTGAACTTCGAGCATGGGGCCAGATCATTAAGTTCTTGGTCGTCTGTGTCGTCGCCTTTAAGCATTGGAGAATTCAATACCTTCCACGAGAACGGGGAGTCCTTGCCGCGGGCATTTATGGGTCTGCCTGGTTGACGGTTCTAGGTGTTGGGATTCCACTATTTACTCAGTTTTCAAATTCTCATTGGAATCACGTTCTCTATATGGGAGGATTTGCGTTCTTAACTCTCTTTATTGGATCTCGCGTTACATTGGCGCACGGGGGATTCGATCTTTCATTGGAAAAAAGGTCTTTGACGTTAGGCTCCGTCTCCATACTTCTTTTGGTCAGTCTTGGCCTTCGGCTTTGTGCTGTCATTTACCCAGCGTGGTTCTCAGACGCCTTATTCTCCGCAGCAATTGTATTTTTACTTTCGATTTTGATCTGGGCTTCTTATTTTATTCCTAAAATGAGATTGCCCCTTAGTCGTACTTTGAAGTCTCATGAAGACTGCTAAAATGCGATTGATTCATTTTTATGATGTTTATCATCGTCCGGGATGCAATTGAGGATAGCCTTGTAGGCAGATAGGAGAAAAGAATGAAGCGACGATACCTGTTGCCGCCGGTTCGACTGTGTAAGGAAGGTTGCCGGCGATAGCCCTCGAGTAAGGCGGTAAAATGCTCGATCTGCGAGGGGCTGGGTGCCCCCGCATAATTTTTTATAGAGGTGAGACTATGAGGATGAAGTCAGAGTTTGTTTTTGAAGTGGCATTAGTCTGTTTGACTGTTTTCGCCATCGGCTGCAGTCAAGGGAGTGGTGAAATTAGGGGCGAGGAAGACGCCGTTTTAACGTCTCCGCCAAATGTGCCGCCGCCCATCAAGCGCAATTACAATACAAAATTGAAAGTTCATTTGGAAGTGGTCGAAAAGACATCGCCCATTTCTGAAGGCGTGGACTACACATTTTGGACATTCGGAGGAAGCGTCCCGGGAAGTTTCATTCGGGTGCGCGAAGGTGATCTTGTAGAATTTCGTCTATCCAATCATCCCAACAATAAGATGCCTCATAATATCGACCTTCATGCGGTGACCGGTCCGGGGGGCGGCGCAGCTTCCAGTATGACGGCGCCGGGACATACTTCAACTTTCTCCTTTAAGGTCATCAATCCGGGACTTTACGTCTACCACTGTGCTACCGCGCCTGTCGGGATGCACATCGCGAATGGAATGTATGGGCTCATTTTGGTGGAGCCCAAGGAGGGAATGCCAAGAGTTGACCGAGAATATTATGTGATGCAGGGAGATTTCTACACGAAAGGCCCGTACGGGCAGCGAGGCCATCAACCTTTCGAGATGGAGAAGGCTTTGAAGGAACAGCCCGACTACGTCTTATTCAATGGTTCCGTTGGAGCGATGACGGGGGATAAATCCCTGACTGCTAAGCTAGGAGAAAATGTTCGTCTTTATGTAGGAAATGGAGGTCCCAATCTCATTTCCTCCTTTCATGTGATTGGAGAAATCTTCGACAAGGTATTTATCGAGGGTGGGAGCTCGATCAATCACAATGTTCAAACGACCCTCGTCCCAGCGGGAGGGTCTGCCATTGTCGATTTTAAAGTGGAAGTCCCAGGCACGCTTGTCATTGTGGATCATTCAATTTTTAGAACTTTCAATAAGGGGTCGCTCGGTCTAATAAAAGTAGAAGGCTCGGAGAATAAAATAATCTACTCCGGAAAAACCTCGGATTCAGTCTATCTAGCGGAGGGTGGCGCGGTGCAATCGGTGGGCGAGGCTGTGAAGGTGCCAGTCGCCAAGACCAAGCAAGAACAGATGAACTTTGGAAAACAGAAGTACGAGTCCGTTTGCGCTGCCTGTCATCAAGTCGGTGGAGAAGGGATTCCTAATGCATTTCCCCCCTTGGCCAAGTCTGATTATTTAAATGCTGACAAAAAGCGGGCAATTCGCACGGTCCTGCACGGTCTTCAGGGGGTCATCACTGTGAATGGAAAGCAATTCAATTCGGTGATGCCGAAATTGGATCTAACAGATGAAGAAGTCGCTAATATTCTCACCTATGTTTACGGTTCTTGGTCGAATGCTGGCTACTCTGTGACAGCGCAGGAAGTGAAGGACGCACGATCTGAAAAGCCTCCCGAAATCTCTCCTGAGCATTGAGATGAATCGAGTTTACGTTCATGGTCAGGCTGGAGCCAACTCTATTCATTTTTTCCCTCAGCTGTTGTTTGGGTTTGAGCGAAGGAGTGGGCGGAGCCGACAAAAAATCTATGGCTCTCATAAAGGAGGGATTTTACACGCCCCTTTATTTGGATCCTTCACCGGGTGATGCTAAGGGCGACGAAAAACTTCGAGTAGGGATGTTTTACTTAGATCGCTATCCAGTGACGAAGGAGAATTTTCTCGACTTTGTGATGCTCAATCCGAAATGGCGGAAGTCAAATGCGAAGAGAGTGTTTGCGGACACGATGTACTTGAACGATTGGCAATCGGATACGGAATTTGCGAATGCAGGAGCCTCCGCTTCTCCAGTGACCTTTGTTTCCTGGTTTGCCTCGAGAGCGTATTGCCACGCTCAAGGCAAGCGCTTGCCGTCGTTGGCAGAATGGGAATATGCCGCGGCGTCTTTTAAAACCGAGAAGGACTTGAATCAAAAAATATTGAATTGGTATTCACGCCCGACTGAAAAAATCTTGGGCAGTATTGGATCTACATTCGCAAATGATTTCGGTGTCTATGATCTCCATGGTTTGATTTGGGAGTGGGTCGAAGATTTCAACTCCAGCCTTGTTACGGGAGAATCGCGTGCCGACGGGTCCCTCGATAAGGCGGCATTTTGCGGTTCGGGCGGCCTCGGGGCCTCCGATTTTAAAAATTACGCGGCCTTTATGCGCTTTGGATTTCGCAGTAGTTTGCAAGGTTCCTTTACTATAGCAAATCTTGGATTTCGCTGCGCTCGTGATTACAAAGGAGAAGCACCATGAAGATAATTTCCGCATTTGCCCTCGCCTTAAGTCTCGTTGGCGTTGCACCCTCCGAAGGAAAGTCCGCCTATCCGTCGGATTCTATCTATTGGTTGGACTCGCTCTGGGTT